>OMBL01000003.1_pt1 | contig 239950 bp, 181 predicted proteins | sample 1644871 | NCBI WGS metagenome assembly OMBL01 (sample SAMEA103958115, study PRJEB25191) | human gut metagenome | biome: human-associated habitat [ENVO:00009003]; feature: intestine environment [ENVO:2100002]; material: feces | place: Germany | collected 2013/2015
CCCCTGCGTCCATGCAGGGGTGTTTCTGCGTTTCATGGGCATAATTTCTACAGTATCTAAGCCACTTCGCTATTCGCGTCTCGGGAGAGTGCGTGTGCACCCCGGTGCCCGGGGCTTACGCCCTTACGTTGTGGCGGGATAATGAGTGCTACGGTAACACCTCGGGGCTCGGTGTTACCGGGATTGTGTTTGATGGTTACTGTTCACACCTGACAGTGTGACCAGCAGCGCTTGATGTACGAATATGAGTACACTTGCGGATTTTGCTTGATTTATTGGGGAGTGCGTATTATATTAAATATAATGACTATTCAGAACCACTGAGAACAAAAAAGCTGATGCGTCATGCTTGCATGTAAGCAACAGATTTTCTTGTTCTCAAGGGGCTCGAATAGAGCCACCACCACACATATGAGCAAAATTAGCTGCGTAGCAGCGGGAAAGCACGAGCATCGTGCGTTTTTGCGAATGTGCGTGGTTTGGTTCTGAATAGTTACATTATTCCTAGATTTATTTATAAAAACACAACAGGGGAGCTGGTGTTTAGCCGGCTGAGAGTAGACTGGTAGTGTCTTGACCCATAACCTGATTTGGATAATGCCAACGTAGGATAATATCGCACGATTTTTAGGCGGATATACTCATTGGCGGTATATCCGCTTTTTGAATGTGTGGGTGATTATGAATAGCTGTAAAGAGATACTGATGAATAATTTTATAGAAAAGCTTAAGTCACGCAGTCCTTTGATTCACAACATCACAAATATGGTTACTATCAATGATGTGGCCAATATTGAGCTGGCATGTGGGGCCAGGCCTATTATGGCTATGGCACCGCAGGAGATGGATGAGGTCACGGGTATCTGCGATGGGCTGAACCTGAATATAGGCACTCCCTCTGAGGAGCGCTTTGAGGCGATGCGCATTGCTGCGAGGATGGCAGCGAAAAAGAACATTCCTATTGTGCTTGATCTGGTTGGTGTGGGCGTTAGCCGCTTCAGGATGGATTTTGTGTTGAGCCTGCTTGACGAGGTGCATGTGGATGTGATTAAGGGCAATTTGTCTGAGGTCAAGGCTGTTATGGAGCATGGCAGGTGCGATGGCGGCGTGGAAGTGACCGATACGGCAGATGCGTCTGATGCAAAGGCGCTTGCGTGCAGGGCGGCCCTGCAATATGGCTGTATCTGTGTGATTACAGGTGAGACCGATTATGTGGCAGAATTATGTGATGAAGCTGATTGCTATGACAATAATGAAAGAAGTGTGATGTGCATCACAGGCGGCCATCCTATGATGAAGAGGGTGACAGGCACCGGATGTATGCTTTCAGGGCTCATTTGTGCGTTTGTTGCGGCTGATTGCGATGATAAATACGGTGCAGTCACGGCAGCACTTAGCTGCATGAAGAGTGCAGGCGGGCTTGCTGCCTCTGATATGGCAGAGCACGGCAGAGAGACTAACAGCTGTTATTTCATTAAGCCCGGAAATGCTGCATACCGGGACAGGCTGATTGATGCAGTATATCATATATGCGATGGTGATTATGAACTGATGTGAATATCGCTGTATGACAGACAATTGGTATGCAGGTCATGAGTCTTATATTTGGAAAACAACAGGATAAGAGGTAAAAGGTATATATGAACAAAACTGATTTAAAGCTCTACGCTATAACAGACAGGCAGTGGCTGCACAAAGCGAGGCTTTCTGAGCATGTGAAGCTTGCAATAGAGGGCGGTGCCACTATGATTCAGATCCGTGACAAGGATATTCTGAGTACGGATTCTGATGCAGGGCTTAAGGATGAGTATAATGAGGCTCTTGAGATAAAGAGAATCTGTCATGAGCACAAGGTGCCGCTCATCATCAATGATAACGTGCAGTTTGCAATTGATATAGATGCCGACGGAGTACATCTGGGTCAGGATGACATGAATCCGGCAGAGGCCAGGAAGCTTCTTGGAACTGACAAGATAATAGGAGTTACGGCAAAGACCGTGGAGCAGGCAAAGAAAGCAGAAGCTGATGGCGCGGACTATCTGGGAAGCGGAGCCGTGTTTGGCTCTACCACAAAGCTCAATGCAAAGCCTATGACAAAGGAGCTTCTGCGTGAAATCACGGAGGCTGTCGATATACCGGTTGTTGCAATCGGAGGCATAAATGCAGACAATGCGGTCACGCTAAAGGGCACAGGGATTGCAGGAATCGCAGTGGTAGGAGCGATATTTGCAAGCGCAGATATAAGGGCTGCAGCCAGGGAACTCGCAGAAATATGCGACAAAATTCTGTAATCACAGTATGACAAACTGCTATAACTACAGTAATTAAACAATATTTTGAAGATACTGAACAGTTACGAGAAATGACAACATTCAGTAGAAAGGAGCGTAAATATGCATACAGCACTTACAATTGCGGGAAGCGATTCAAGCGGTGGCGCAGGCGTGCAGGCCGATTTAAAGACCATGCTTGCAAACGGTGTGTTTGGCGAGAGCGTAATCACGGCACTCACGGCACAAAACACCATGGGAGTTGATGCGGTGATGAATGTACCGGCTGATTTTATCGAGGCACAGATGAAGGCTGTTTTTACGGATATTTTTCCGGATGCGGTGAAAATCGGTATGACATCATCGGTAGATACAATTGAGGCGATTGCCGCAGGTCTTGTAAAATATAAGGCAAAAAACATAGTTCTGGACCCGGTGATGGTCGCTACAAGCGGAAGCAGGCTGCTTGAAGAAAATGCAGCAAACACTCTGATGGATAAGCTTTTTCCACTGGCTGACATCATCACGCCAAATATCCCTGAGCTTGAGGTGATATCAGGCAGACAGATTGAAAGCACAGATGACATCATAGAGGCATCAAAGGCTGTTTATGATAAATACGGATGTCCGGTTTTAAGCAAGGGAGGTCATTTCACAGACACAGCATGTGTGTGTGACTATTTGTGGGATGGAAAGCAAATCATCACATTTGAGACCAAAAGAGTGGATAATCCAAACTCACACGGCACAGGCTGCACGCTTTCATCAGCGATAGCCAGCGGCCTGGCAAAGGGACAGTCGCTCGAGCAGGCTGTGGATAACGGCAAGCGATATGTCACGGCATGTTTAAAAGCCATGCTTGATCTGGGACACGGCAGTGGACCTATGAATCATGGAGCGTTAATCTTGAAATAATTACTAATTAATAATACAAATAACAATAAGAACAGGAGAGTACAATGAGTAATTACACAACACAGATGGATGCCGCAAGAAAGGGCATCGTAACACCTGAAATTGAAAAGGTAGCAAAGAAAGAGAAGATGGATGTAGACAAGCTGATGGAGCTTGTTGCAAGCGGAAAGGTAGCTATTCCTGCTAACAAGCATCACAAGTCACTTGATGCAGAGGGTGTTGGAAGCATGCTTCGCACAAAAATCAATGTAAACCTCGGTGTGTCAAGAGACTGTAAGGACTATGATGTGGAGATGCAGAAGGTCATGAGCGCTGTAAAGCTTGGAGCAGAGGCTATCATGGACCTTTCAAGCCATGGCAATACACAGCCATTCAGACAGAAGCTTACAAGCGAATGTCCTGCAATGATAGGAACAGTGCCTGTTTATGACAGTGTTATCCACTATCAGCGTGATCTTGCAACACTTACAGCACAGGATTTTGTCGATGTGGTCAGACTCCATGCAGAGGATGGAGTGGACTTTGTCACACTTCACTGTGGAATCACAAGAAAAACGATAGACCAGATTAAAAAGCACAAGCGTAAGATGAATATCGTAAGCCGTGGAGGCAGCCTTGTATTTGCATGGATGTGCATGACAGGAGAGGAAAATCCTTTCTACGAGCACTATGATGAGATACTTGAAATCTGTGAGGAGCACGATGTGACAATCTCGCTTGGAGATGCCTGCAGACCGGGATGCCTGGCAGATGCAACAGATGTATGCCAGATAGAGGAGCTTGTAAGACTTGGAGAGCTCACAAAGCGTGCATGGGATCACAACGTACAGGTCATGGTAGAGGGACCGGGACATGTGCCGCTTGATCAGGTAGCAGCAAACATGAAGGTACAGCAGTCAATCTGTATGGGAGCACCATTCTATGTACTTGGACCTCTCGTAACAGATATCGCACCGGGCTATGACCACATCACAGCAGCAATCGGTGGAGCAGTGGCAGCAATGAACGGCGCAGCTTTCCTTTGTTACGTGACACCTGCGGAGCATCTTGCTCTTCCAAATGTGGAGGATACAAAGCAGGGAATTATTGCGTCAAAGATTGCGGCTCATGCAGCTGATATTGCAAAGGGAATACCGGGAGCCAGAGATATAGATGATAAGATGGCAGATGCCAGACGTGTGCTCGACTGGGATGCACAGTTTGCATGTGCGCTTGATCCGGAGACAGCTAAGGCTATCAGGGATGACCGTCTGCCTGAGGATGACCACAGCGAGGCATGCAGTATGTGCGGTAAGTTCTGTGCTGTGCGAAGCATGAACAAGGCACTTGCAGGAGAGTATATTGATATACTATAACTTTTTAGTACAGAAACGACTCGCAACTGTGAAGGTACTGAACAGTTACGGTATACTTTAAGGTGAGGTAGTAATGGAAAGTAAAAAGAACACTAAAAAAAGAACTCTTTCAATCAGAAAGATTGCCATGGCAGGAGTGCTTGTGGCAGTTGCTGTAGCAGGAAGCTTAATAAGCTTCCCTGTTGCCGGCAGCAAATGTGCACCTGTACAGCACATGGTAAATATATGTGCAGCAGTATTTTTAGGACCTGCATGGGGTGTCGGTGTGGCATTTTGTGCGAGTATTATCAGAAACCTGACAGGACTGGGAAGTCTCATGGCATTCCCGGGAAGCATGGTAGGTGCTCTGTGCTGTGGACTGATGTACAGATTCAGCAAAAAAATCATACCGACATGTATTGCAGAGGCGCTTGGCACAGGCATACTCGGAGGCCTGGCAGCGTATCCTCTTGCAAAATACGTGATGCTTATTCAGCCGGAAGGCATGTTTATATACATAGTGCCATTCCTTATCTCTACAGTGGCCGGAAGCATAGTGGCAGCAATTGTCATGCTGATTTTAAAGAAAAATGGCGCACTGACAGTATTTAAGGAAAATCTTGAGTAATATCCAGGACTATGGCTTTATAAGAAGCTTCATAAGCTCATCCTGACAGATAGACCTAGAGTAGTGATAGCCCTGAAAGCAGGTGACGTCGAACTGCCTGAGATAGCTCTCAAGGTTATCATTTTCTATGCCTTCAATACATATCTTTAAGTCTGCGGCATTGGCAAAATTAATCATTCCGATTACAAGTGCCTGCTTCTTTTTCTCCTCGAGAATGTCTTTAACAAAGAACATATCTATCTTGACACCCTCTACAGGAAGCTCAAGCATCATCTGAGATGAAGAGCTTCCTGTGCCATAGTCATCCATAGTGGTGTGGATTCCGGCTTCCCTGAATGCAGTGACGGTTTTCTTTATCATAGATATAGGCAGATCTCTGCATCGCTCTGTAATCTCTATCCAGAGCTGTGAAGGTGGAAAATCATACTCTTTAAGAATTGCCAGAGTATCTTCCACAAAACATTCCTTTTCAAGCTGTTCTGAGGATGCATTTACATTGATGAAAAAGCCCGGTTTTATCTTTGCAAATTCACTGGCTGCGCTTATTGCAGTTCTCATGATATAATTTCCGAGCTCATACATAGCAGGGGTATCCTCAAGCCAGTCGATAAACAGTCCGGGTGGCACCGTGCCAAAAGGCTCCTTTTTCCAACGCACCAGAGCCTCAGCACCCATTATTTCACCATTGCAAGCCTTTACAATTGGCTGAAACTCTACAAAAAAGCCATCACAGCTATTGATAACCGACTGATGAATGATTTTCATGATATCTATATGCGAGCTGCCATTGAACCTGACCATATCATTGAAAAATAACAAATCAGGGCTGTGAAGCTCCTTCGCGCGGTCTAGAGTGTACTCCACCTTGCTGATGACAGTTGAGGTATCACCATCATAATCCTTGAGAATCAGACACGCAGCATATATATCAAACTCAAATTTAAAGCATTTAAAGAAATACATGGACTTTATTGTATCGGCAATTTTCTGATAGAAGGCCTCGGCCAAGGCACGGTCTGCTTCCTTTACCACAAATACAAACTTGCAATTATTCATATAGTAGGTAGTGGTGCTGCCATCCATCATGTAGATGAACTTGAGCGCAAGCTCACGCTGGATTGCAGTGTTGAAATTGGAACCATACAGTATATTGAACTCATCTATATGACCTATCTCCACCTCGATTATGGCTACAGACCTGTTTTCCATGATATAGCCGTTGATGTCTCTTTCAAACTTTGACTGACCATAAAGATATGTATATGGGTCGATATCCGGAAGGGTATTTTCGTTTCTGAGCACGAGGACATGGTAGCGGTGTCCGTCATCACCGGTAAAAATATCAGAATAAAATCCCATCATATATTCTTTGGTATGCTTTCCCATGCGGACATAAAATATATCATCCGGTTTTTCACCATTTAAGCGATAGCGGATTTCCTGCTTATATTCCGGCAGGTCAACGTCGTTGACACAAGAGCTCAGCTGTTCAAAGAAGCAGGTATGCTCGCCGGCTTCAAAGCCGAAAAAATCAGCTGTCTTGTCCGGTACGTAAGATAAGTCATTATCCAGGTCGGTGATGATAGGATATATCCCGTCTGATAATTCTGAAATTTTATCAATAAATTCCTTGTATATCGTGTTCTCTATCATAAATTAAAACTCCATATGTGTATAATGCACAAAATTCTTTTATTATTATAGCATATGTATGCATTATATACAATAAGTTAGTTGGACTCTGAAAATGATATTTAGGTATGAAGCATTAATATAAATTAATGATTTTAATGTGTCATTTATATATTTGAAGGTATACTGATGACTGAAATATACCATCAGCTGCTTCAAATGCAACGTCACCATCATATTTGCCGGCAACAGAGCGGATGGATGACAGACCTATACCATAGTCATCCCTCTTAGAAGAACGGTATTTTCCGTTTTGGATGGTAACATGTCCGTCAAAGCTGTTGTCCATAGTAATAATAAGTGTCTTATAGTGTACGTGGGCATGCAGTCGGATAAAACGTGATGGTGTTTCGTCTGAAGAATCCAGAGTATCCATGCGTCTGCAGGCTTCTATAGCGTTTTCTATCAGATTTCCAAATACCAGGCACAGGTCATTGTCCAAGGCCGCATCATCGGTTTCCGGAACAATAAGCTTTGTCTCAAGAGCGATATTTTCATTTCTGCATATGGCACTATAGTATGACAGAATGGAATTGACTACCCTGTTTTCGCAATAGCTTGCAGGCGCAGATGGTATGCTGTGGATCAGGGAATCCAGGTATTCATTCAGCTGTTTATTTTCAGTGTTTGCGAGGCCTTTTATTGCAACAAGCTGGTGACGCAGATCGTGGCGCTGCTTCTTAAAAAGCTGTTCGTTTGTTGTGATGAGCGAATTATATTTCTTCTGCTCCAACAGGGAATGCTCAAGGAGATTCATATCGAATATGAGCCTTTCATTCTCACGTTTTATACTGAGCATATCGCTTATATTAAGCCCCATTACAATTCCCATGATTATAATGAAAAGCAGAGTTCCAATCTGGTACAGCAATGACAATGAGGCCACAAATTTTAAATGATAGTTGATTATCTCGGCACATGAAGCAAGAGCCAGTATGAATACCGGAACCATCAGCCGTTTTGCCCTGCTGTTTTGGCTGCGAACAGCCTCAAGGATGATGTATGCAGTCAGGAAGCAAAGTATGAGAGGCAGAATGACATGGAACACGTACATGCTCTGAGATAGTGCCACCGTACCGCTAAGCTGTAAGACACAAGCGACAAGGTCAAGCACGGTGAGGAGCTTCGCGATAACTATAATTGGCTTGTCATTCTTAAAACCAACTGCAAGCCTGCAGAAATACAGCAGCGGAATCATCTGCGAGAAAAGCCCGATAAAAGCACACAGATACAGCAGTGTAGGGTTTTTGACTATGACACCTGTGTAGTTGCACTCGCCGATAGACCACATGCCGGCCATGAGTGAGAAGAATCCAAAATGAAATATCATCTTGCAAACCTCTTTATCGTAGTATAAAAGCATCAGTGAGATAAATATAAACAAAACACCTGCGGCAAGCTCAAGCAGTGCTATAAAGAATGACCATTTATTCAGCTTTAACAGAGTGAAAAATAAGGATTTGTATGCTCCGTAGATAGGAGAATATACCGTAAGCGAGCTTCTGGTAACGGGGGACAGATACTCTATACGAAGCTCTGTATCACCCGAATGACCGTCAGTGCCTATCAGGTAACCCTCGGTTGCGGGATCCTTCATATAGGATGGATAGTTTTCGGCCCGGCCAAACTCATATATGAGTTCATCGTCCAGATAGACCTTCGCAGGGGAATAGACTGTTTTTATGTAGATAGGATCATCCTTGTTCAGGTTGATATGTGTGGTGACGGTGACATGTGTGCGCGGCGAAAGGTGCTTAAAGGTATGTGGAAATGTGATTTCTTCTTTATCTGAATCCGAGCCTTCCACCACAGCATAGGCAGAGCTTACGATAGTGGCTTCAGGATAGCTCGCCTGGCTCATAATCATGTTTTTTGAGGAAAGAAGCAGTATGCAAATCAGTGTAAGCAGTATAATTGTCAGATAGGGAATATTTCGTATAGTACTTTTATTTTTCATAATCCGGGCTCCTTGCAGTGTATTACTTTTGACAGTCTAGCTCATATCAAATCAATAGGAAAGTGCCTTATTTAAGCCCTCTGGTATGCTCAAAGTAGTATCTCTCCAGAGCCTTTTTGGCTTTGCCGGAGAGCTCTCTCTTGATAGGGATATTTGTGTCATCGGCCATCACGAAGCATTTGAGTGAAGTATCAATGTGTGTGACATACGACAGGTTTACCGCGTAGCTTTTGTGCGGCAGAAAAAACAGCTCAGCGGGCAGCTGATCTGAAAGATCTGAAAGCTTCTCATAGCAGCTGATTTCCTCATTTTCTTTTAAATGTATGAAAATCTGCCTGGCTCTCTGCTCTATGTACATGATATCAGAAAGGGCAAGCCTCTCCATACTCTTGTTTCTCTTCACATAAAGAGATGGGGCATCGGATTTCTTCAGCATGGCAAGGTGAAGAATGTTACTTAGCTCAGCTGCAGAAACCGGCTTTTCGATATAGCCGATGGCAGACAGCCTGTAGCTTTCCAAGGCATGCTCCGTGCTTGTTGTGATGAAAGCAACCGGGATATCGGCATCTGTCTCACGGATTATGGAGACTGCCTCGATGCCGGTCATGGAATCTTTCATGTATATATCCATGAGCAGCAGGTCATACTTTCCGTACTCATATGAGGCAAGAAAAGAATCTGCATCAGTAAAGACAGTGTATGTATTTTGGATATCGCTGTGGTTGAGAATATCACAAAGCAGCAAGGTCTCTGCAGCTTCGTCCTCGCATACAGCTATATTAAGTGTTTGTGGCATGTTTATTCCTCTGTAGAATGTGAATGATTATAAATAATCATAATATAATATGAAATAAATATCAAATAAATATTGCTATTAAATATCCGAAATGCTAATATAATTATCAGCAGTTAATTAATTATTTTAAGGAGGTTTCAGTTATGAAATACTGTACAAATTGTGGCAGGCAGTTAGCTGATGATGAGGTATGCACATGTCGTCAGCAGGCACAGCCACAGGCACCAAATCAGACACAGGACAACAATGCACAGGCAGATAATGCAGCACAGCAGGGACAGTTTAACGGACAGCCGCAGGGCAGCGCACAGGGACAGTTCAACGGACAGCCACAGGGCAGTGCACAGGGACAGTTCAACGGACAGTCACAGGGACAGTTCAATGGACAGCCACAGGGCAGCGCACAGTCGCAGGCGTTTGATAACTTCACACAGCAGGTGAGTGCAGCAGGACAGCAGCTGCAGAATGACAAGAATGTGGCATCTATCATCACATTCTACAAGGGTCTTGTTAAGAAGCCGGCACAGGCTGCAGCAGACTTTGTAAAGAATGCAAATATGGCATCAGGCTTTATATTTATTGGCTTATTTGCCATAGTAGAAGTAGTGCTGTCTGTAGTATATCTGTTATCAAGTGTAATTGGCAGCATAGGCGGCTTTGGATTCTCATTTTACCCGGCGAGCTTCTTTGAGGGAATCTTCTCAGGAATCGTAGGAGAGGCAGTAAAAGTACTCATCCTGGCAGCAGTCATTCTGGTTGTATTAAACGCAGTGCAGAAGGATAAAAAGGTGACATTTGCACAGACACTTTCAGCAGCATGTCTGTATGATGCAGTATACCTTCCGATTATCCTTGTGGCAGCAATCATCGACATAATCCCATTCCAGTTCTTTGGCAATGTGAGCAGCTGGCTGCATACATTTGCGGGTGTAGTAGGATATGTAAGCATATTCTTTGGAGTAAGGGCAATAGAAGAGGATGACAACAAGCTTCCACTCGTGTGTGGACTGGCATTCCTTGCAACAGCCATTGGTTCAACAATTGTAAATGCTATTTTCTAATTTAATATTTGATTTAACATATCTGATTTAATATATCAGAAATAACCGGATCCTGTGAGATTTTCTTGCAGGATCTTTTTTTATTTCTGACTTCGAATAGCTATCATATATCTTACGATTTGTCAAGTACGAGTTTTGACACTTTTTGTGTAAATTGTCGTTGTTATTGCCATGCGCGGAATTGATGTATAATGATAATTAGATTAATTTGTTTAGTTAAAAACTAGCTGAATATATGAGTCAATGATAATATGAATTCTATAATAAGCAGGTTTATAAAACTCGGGAAGAGAGGCACCTATGACGCATAAAATCAAGGTACAGATGTTTGGCAATTTCAGAATGGACTATAACGGAGCACCATTTGTGGCGGAAAAAATGCATAAGGAAAGCCAGTTCAATCGCATGATGCAGGCTTTGATACACTATTCTGACTGCGGAATAGCAAAGGATAAGCTCGAGGAAATAGTAATCGGTGAGCGTGATATAGATGCACCTCACACGGCACTAAGAGTTATTGTATACAAGACAAAGCAAAAGCTCGCACAGCTCGGACTGCCGGGAAAGAACCTCATATATTTGGAGGGAGGCATATATTACTGGACTCCGGATATAGAGATAGAAGAGGATGCAGCAGAGTTTGAGAAGCTCTATAACGAGGCCTGTGCACTGGAAAAGCAGATGCCACAGGAACCGGAGAGTGCAGAGACAGTGTGTGATGAGCGGATAAAGGAAATAGAAGACAATATGCTTGAGCTGTACGTAAAAGCACTATATCTGTACAAGGGAGAGTTTTTGGCGGCATATACAGGCGAGACGTGGATAGCACAGGAGGCCAGACGCTATCACACCATGTTTGAGAAAATCATAAATGAAGCTGCGTACATACTGCGAAAGAGAAAACAATTCAAGGGACTGGAGAAGATCGGAGTATATGCGGCAAAGGTCGACCCGTTCAATGAGTGGGAGGAGCTCATCATGGAGGCGATGGTAGAGACCAGGCGCTATGATGAGGCGGAAGAGTTATACACGGATGTCGTGGACTATTATCTCAGGGAGTGTGGTATTTATCCATCTTCAAGACTCTTGGAAATCCTTGAGAAATACAGTAATCAGATGAATCATGCACATGAGATACTGGAAAACATCCAGGAGGGCATGAACGAGCAGGAGGAAACGGAAAGAGGCGGATATTTCTGCAGCTATCCGGTATTCAAGGGAATATACCAGGCGTCCATCCGTATTATGAAGCGCACAAGGGTACCTGTATATCTCATGCTCTGTACTCTGGAGGACGAGGAAGGCAGACAGGTACAGGGCGAGACAAAGATGAACAAGTATTCAAGGCAGCTCAAGAAGTGCGTCGGTGAATCAATCCGCTACAGTGACATATATACCTCGTATGGAAAGGTGCAGTTTCTTATCATGCTAATCGGATTAAAGCGTGAGGACTGCGAGATAGTGAAAAAGAGAATCAACCGCCAGTTCGCAAAGAAAAATCCGAGAGCCGCAGAGAAATGTCATGTGAACAGTATAGTTTGTGAGTTGTAAAGGGAATAGTACAAATTAGTTGGAAAAGCTGCAAGGTGCTGTTACATAATTAGAGGAAGATTTAATTTGATTATTTTATATATTATGGAGAAAATGTTATGAATGGTAAAGACAAGATATCAGTAATTATTCCATGCTACAATGTGCAAAAATATATTATGAGATGCTTTGATTCAATTTACAGCCAGACATATGGCTTTGAAAATCTCGAAGTGATACTCATAGATGATTTATCAACAGACAATACATGGTCTATATTAGAATCCTTACAAAGACAATACCCGGAGAATGTTATATCTCTTAAAATACAGAAAAAAGGAAAGTGTGGCGGTGCACGTAATCTGGGAATGGATATCTGCACCGGCAAATATATCACATTTGTGGATGCGGACGATTATGTGCATCCGGATATGCTCAGGGTGCTGTATGATAGAATGACAGAGGACGATTATGATGTGGCACAGTGTGGTGTATCGTGCTTTAAAGCAGATAAGCCAAATGTATTAGAAGTAAATGATTTTGAAATTCAAAGGCTTGATTTGGATAATGTTGATAATAGGAAAAATCTCATTATAGGTCTGACCGGATTTACTAATGTAACAGCATGGGCAAAGCTATACTCGACCAAATTTATAATAGAACATAATCTAAGATTTATAGAAGATGTATATTATGAGGATACACATTTTTCTATGCTTTGTGTGTTACTTGCAAAGAAATATTGTAAGGTGCAATCGACATTATACTATTACTTTGAGAATACAGAGGGCATTATACGTTCTGAAATTAGCAATGCAAAGATCCGGGATGCTAAGATTATTATGGATCATATAAGGCAGGCTATTCAAAGTAGAAAAGCAGAACTGGGAAATGTAATTGAGCAGTGTTATTGTGAAATCCAGACATTTTTGTTATGGCACCAATATATTGAGCCATATAGTAGAATAGAAACCTTTATGAATAGGGAACTGGATATTTGCAAAGAAGAGTTTTTAAAGAGTGAACCGGATATATTTAATAATCCATATGTGAAGTTTTTTTCAGATGATGTGGTATTGAAAAGAATGTCAAGGCTGAGAGTAACTGCGAAAAAAATGAATAATGTATGCTTTTTAGATAATGCAATACATATCTGTCTTGGTATACATGATAAGGATGGAAATTACAGTGTCTGGGCTGGAACAACGATGCAATCCATTGTTGAAAACACAAAAGCGCCAATAGTTTTTCATATATTACATGATGACACATTGAACGAAATAAATAAAAATAAGCTGAGTCTTATTGCCGATAATAGTGGAAATGATATAGAATTTCATCATTTTAATTCGGACGTTTTTGGCACGTTTGATGATTCAATGAATAGATTTGCAATTGGAACAATGTTCAGAATTATGTTGCCCGATATTATGCCGGATTTAAAAAAAATAATATATTTGGACTCTGATTTATTTGTAAATACAGATATTGAAGAATTATGGAACCTAAATATAGATAATTACTGTCTGGCGGCTGCTCAGGATTGTTCGACAATAAGAAATTGGGGAACTCCATACGCTGTAGCAGCAGGGCAGACAAGTCGTGACAGATATTTTAATGCGGGTGTTCTTTGCATGAATCTTGACAATATCAGGAAAAATGGAAGCCTGTTTCAACAAGTTATAGATTATCTGAACGATAATCCACGAACATGGCTTCCTGACCAGGATGCTTTAAATGCCATATTCAGCGGAAAAACCTTATTGATAGATGAAAAATGGAATTATTTTATTGATGAGGCAAGAAAAAATAATGAGAAAGCAGAGAAAAAAATATATCATTATGCTGCAACCCTGTTGATGCTGCATACAAATAATGAAATTGACAGAGCCTACTATTTCACAATACTGAGAACCCCATGGGGAGAGCAGATGGAGGATGGCTTATTGTGTAATTCTATGGGTAGAATTGTGGATAGAACAGGTATGCTGGAGAAGCTGCTAAAAAAAGTTACTCAAAACAATATACGACTCGTATTCTATGGCGGAGAGAACAGCTCAATAAGGAATGCAATGAGGCTATTAAACAGAAATTTCGATAGCTGTGAATGGCATGAGCATTTAAAGGAGAATGAGATTATCTGTGATGATAATACTGTCTATATAGTCTCAGCAGAAGCGGACGATGGCAATGGACTGGAAATACTGGCAAATGCCGGATTAGAAAATGGTGAGAATTATTTTATAACACAGAGGTTTTTACATTATACAGAGGGTGGGTTTATCCTATGATTTTTATTACTGATGAATTGGGTAATATTGAAAAAAATATACTAGAACTGGTAGAAAATGTGGGATTAAAAGACTGTAAAACAATAGAAGCCATAGATTTGTTTTGCGGTATATCTGAAAAAAACGATGTGCTTAAGGAGAAAGACCTGTATTATGCATTCATAGAAACACCTCAATACTGGAGCATTCGTGCTGATGGGGTAAATGGTGCTATATATGATAATAAAACTAAAATGGCAAATATCTATTTTAAGAATCCTATAGAGAAAAGAATGGTCAGCAGAGTCGAGCGGGTTGACAGGAATAATACAGTATATAGAATTGATTATTACAACAAATACGGATATAAGTATTGTTCAGAGAATGTGAGAGGTGGCAATGTTATAAGCAGGGAATTCTATGATAGAAATGGTGATATTAAGGTAATAGAACAGACAGGTTCAAAGACATATACCACGTTGGGCGCAGGCATTAGTCCGAGAAGCTATAGAGGCTTTGCTGATTATCTGGAAGCTTATCTTAAATCTAATGAAATATATGATGAAAATATATGGTTGATAAGTGATGAGATATTAAATAAATTTGCAGGGGATTATGGAAATTTTAAAATATCATACCTGCCACAAAATAGATTAAACTCAGATTTGACAGTAATAACTCAGACTAACACAGCGTTTCGAATACTGTGCAGTGAAGAGCAGCAGGTCAATTGGTATAAAGAAAATTCAAATTATAAATGCGACAGAGTATATTCATATTTTGAAAATAATGAATTAAAATTTGGAAAAAAGGAAGCACTTACTATTACAGAATCGGATCAGCTTGAGTATATTGAACAGCTTATAAATGACTTTCCGGAAATAACTTTTCATATAGCTGCCAGTACCATTATGTCAGATAAATTAACGAGACTGGATATAAATAATAATGTTGAGTTATATCCATGTATTACGGAACAAAAGAGAAAAGAACTGTTTGAAAGATGCGATATTTATTTGGATATTAATCATTACAGAGAGCTATACAATGCAGTAAACGAGGCAATGGTTAATAATATGATAATACTAGCGTTTGACAATACAGCGCATTCAAAAGAATTATATCCAATGGGAAATATTTTTGAAAGCAGCAACTATGTGAAGATGAAAGAAACTCTAAAAAATATAATAACTAGTCAGACGATATTCAATGAATATATAGACAGGCAAAAGAAGCAATTAAAACAATTAGCTGCAAAAGTAGTTATGGGTGATACAGATGAGAGTATTTGATTTTACATTACTTAGTGGATATGAATTTTCCGGAGTCGATGTTGCTCAGGGATTTAGAGCAAGATTGTTTGCAAAAAACAATGTAAACGCTAAATTTATTTTTACAGAGCTGCCGACAATTAGGGATATGGAACTGTATGGTTCGCAAAAAATAAAACGTGGTCAGATTATGTCTGCACATCTTTTTATGACCGGAAGATTAGATATGAGTTTGTCTGTGAAAAAAGAAGCTCTTTTAGAAAATGAAAAAGAAAACTATGAGTATGACAATATAGATGAGGATGGAAAGGTGATTCGTCTATATAATTCCGGTGAAAAATCAGTTGAAATATTATGCGATGAAGATGGATTTGTTATAAATGAAAGTCTCTTTAAAAACGGAAAAAAGTATTTAGAAAATTATTATACAGACAGTTTGTCATATACAGAGCTGTATAATTGGGATAATGATTCGAGCGATGGCTTAAATCTAGGAAGGAGAATTTTTTGGAACAAACAAGGACAGATGGTTTATGAACAATGTATCTATAAAGATAATGTTGAATATCTGTTTAAAAATGGTGAAGTTATAGACAATGTAGCGTTTGTAGAAAGATTTATAAAGGAACTTAATCTTTGTGAGAATGATATATGTATAATGGATAGAGCGGGATATCTTGATTATATACAGCCTCTTTTTGAAAATAAGGGCAAATCAAAGCTGATAGCTGTATTACATTCAGATCATTTTTACAAAATATATGAGGATGAAAGCTCATTATACATGAACTATGAGTATTATTACTGGTTCAAATATTCAGAGGCAATAGATTATTTTGTTGTTGGTACGGATGAACATAAAAGAAGTCTGGAAGCATTTTTAAAAGAGTATGATTGTTTTGTTCCGCATATTGCAGCTATTCCACCGGGCGCCATACCAGAAGGCAAACTTAAAAGTAAAAATAATCGTTGGCAAGGCAGTATAATATCTGCTTCAAGACTTAGTCCAAGGAAAGGTATTGATATTCTTATTAAAAGTGTGATAAAAGCTCATGAGATAAATCAGACAATTAATCTGGATATATACGGAAGTGGCAATGATGAGTATACTTCATATTTACAAAATATAGTTAAAGATGCTGGTGCTGATGATTATATTCACTTTAAAGGGCGCTGTAATCTTGAAAAGATTTATCCACACTATGAATTGTTTGCATCCTTTTCTTTGTGGGAAACTTTTGGACTTTCGCTTATGGAGGCTGTAGGAGACGGACTTGCCATGGTTGGACTGGATGTCAGATATGGAAACAGGCTTTTTATACATCAGGATGAAAATGGATACCTTGTGGATTTTGATATTGAGACAGATTTTCAAAATAAAGATAAGCTCTGTGAAAGAACTGCAGCAGCAATAGTTAAAATATTTGAGGATGATGACAGATTGAAGAAATTTCATGAAAATTCTTATATGATTGCCGAAGAATATAAGGAGCATGTAATAGAATCAAAATGGATGCAGCTTATAAAAAATATACCATAGCTCAATCCGTCAAACTTAATTTTATAGAGAAATGCAGTAACATGAAGGTAAAACATCCTAAGGATTATTGGCTTGAGTATGAGAGAAAAATGTTGGAAAACATCAATGAAACAACAGGCTTGTAGACAGGAGTATCAATGAAAACACACATTACTACATTAAACAACATGGCAGGAACTGCCAGTCTGGCACATAGAAGAGTATTAAAGGTGGCGCAGAGTATTGGCTGTCATGAAATGGGCTTGTCTTTTTATCCTTTAAAGCCAGACTATGCAAAGGAGATAGACAAACGTCTTGATGGGATAATAGCGCCTCTTAACTATGGTGATATTGTGATTTTTCAGTATCCAAGCTGGATTGGGGTGAATTATGATGAGAGCTTTGTAAACAAGATAAAGTCGTACCGGGATACAAAGCTGATAATTTTTGTTCAGGATATACAAAAGCTCATGTTTGATTCTGAGCAGGCAATTCTTGATATGGAAATTAAAACTCTCAATAAGGCGGATTTACTTATTTTGCCATCAAAGAAGATGCATCGCTATCTGAAAGAAAATGGGCTTGATGAGAAGCCTGTTATCTATCAGACTATCTGGGATATGCCATCAGACATTTGTTTTGTGGATCATGCTGTAACGAGATGCTTTCACTTTGCCGGGAACTATAATCGTTTTCTGTTTCTGGCAGAGTACCATGGCAAGACACCGATTTATCAATATGATGCAAATAAGCCGGACAGAGAAAATGATGACAGCTTTTGCTGGAGAGGGTATTTTGAGCAGGAAAAGCTAATGCACGAGCTTTCCAAAGGTGGCTTTGGGCTTGTTTGGAGTGATGATATATATTTTGACAGATATTATTCGATGAATCAGCCGTACAAGCTCGGTACAAATCTGGCAGCAGGGATACCGGTTATAGTAAAAAGAGGCTGTGTTCATGAGAAATTTGTCGAAAGAAACGGTCTGGGATATGCAGTCGATACGTTGGATGAAGCTGATAAACTGGTTCAGAGTATTACGGATGCAGAGTATATAAAGCTTTACCATAATGTGAAGAATATTCAAAAGCTGATATTAGATGGCGCATATACAAGAAAAACACTTCAGGATGCAATAATTGAGGTTTTAGAAAATGCCTGTACACCGGTTGAAAACAGATATCAAGATCATATATAGATTTAGCAGACAAATCAACAGTGACAGGATATAGTATTTGACCATGATCAGGTGTATGAATCACAGATAGTTGCTACAGTGGAATAATGGGGAAGAGATTATGAGCGTACATATTACAAAAACTTATAACATAGGCGGATTGATTGGTCTCCGTCAAAATGCAGTGAAAAACGCTGGTGAAACACTTGGCTTTAAAGAAATGAGTTTATTTAAATTTCCTGATGCATATGATAGTGATGATGAGCTTCATGTTAGGATGGATGGCATAATCGCATCACTTTGTCCGGAGGATATAGTGATTTTTCAGCATCCAAGCGGTGAGAGTCCCAGATACGATGGATTTTTATTTGAGCATTTAAGAAGATATCATGGAACGAAAATTGTTGCGTTTATACAGGAAATAGCATCCGATAGAGATGACAGTGAGTATTCTTTGAGTGATGAAATCACGCTGCTTAACAGGGCTGATATGTTTATTTTTGCCTCAGCTGCGCTGCGGGATTACTATATCGCAAATGGATTAAAAGAAAAACCTTATCTGATTCAGAATATACCGGATTATATGACAGACATTTGCGCAAATGAGCATAAAAATAAAAAACTATATATCATGGCGGAAACGAGTCAAAATGAATATCCATTGAACAATTTGAATATAGAGGTGGTGCAATATGATGAGTACCGTGCCATGGAATCTATACTCAGGTTGTCAGACGGAGGCTTTGGATTGATTTGGGATGCGGATGAGCAGGCGCTTGGACTTTATATGGCTGCCGGAATCCCAGTGATAGTTAAAAAGGGGTTGAGCTGTGAAAAGTATGTGACAGATAATGAAATAGGAGCAGCAGCGACAGATTTTGAAGATGTATACCAGATAGCTGTATCAGAATCGGAAGATAAATTGAGTCAATACTACGCAAATGTCAAAAAACTGCAAAATTTGTTCATAAATGGAATATATACCAGAAAATTATTGCTGGATACCTTGATTTTGTGTAGAGAAAGGCTATGATTTGGCGGTATATAAATGTTTTTATACGATTTTAGATACACCTAGGAGTTTATATTTATAGTGTAAAAGAGGAAAACTATAGTTATGTCCGGATGAAAGAGGATTAGGAAACAGATAATCCAAGTATCCGGATTCATGTGAATAAGGAGAGACTATATGAATAAGAAGAAGGTTGACAGTATTTTAAAAGGTATAACCGCAGCAGGAATTGCCATGGGTGGAGTCAGCTCTATCCAGGGGGCTGATATGGTTATGGCTGCAATTAATGAATCGGCAGCAGATTCCAATTCATTAGTTGACGCAGGCTCTTTGTCTGAGAGCGAACGTACAGAGTATAGCGAGAGTACAACACAGAGCATGAGTGAAAGCGCTTCAGAGAGCACTAGCGAGAGTGAGAGCGTGAGTGTAAGTGAAAGTGAAAGTACCAGTGAAAGCTCAAGCATCAGCGAAAGTGCTAAGCAGAGTGATGCAGAACAACAGAGTGGTGATAATGTTGTAGCGGCTACATACACAGATGATGCAGAACAGGATACGGCTGTTTATGCTCGAATGAGTGGAATGCCGCAGCTTGCAAGTAATGATACATATAGAGATGGTTGTGTATCAAATAAGGTACATCATGTGACTAAGATTACGGAAAGTAATTATTCGCAGTATAAGGGGGATACATTGTTTGGAACAAAGTACAATTTAATCCAAACAAAGGAAAATCATTCATTTGGAAAATGGGAAAAGTCGAGTTGTAAATATAGAATTCAAAATTCTAATACGAATGAATGGGAATATTTTAATGACTTTAATTCTGTGACATTTAATTGGACAGAAGGACCTTGGTGGGATGAAACTAGATATAATAAAACAGGTGAATTGTATATATGTGACGGAAATGCGTTTGTATTAAAAGTGTCTGATAATGAATGGGTAGAATTTAGAAGTAGTAGTACAGGTGGAGTACATACGTATAAATACGCATATAAGCATGGGGATTCCATTGATTTATTGGATAGTGCAGATCCAAACTATGAGAAGAGTGAATCAGTAAGAATATCAGAGAGTTTGAGTGTTGAAGCAAGCACTAGCGCGTCAACAAGTGCAAGTACATCGGCAAGTACAAGTGCATCAACCAGCGCAAGTATCTCAGCAAGTACGAGTGCATCGACAAGTGCAAGCACCTCAGCCAGCACAAGTGCATCGACCAGTGCAAGCACCTCAGCCAGCACCAGTGCATCAACAAGTGCAAGTACCTCAGCCAGCACCAGTGCAAGTACCTCAGCAAGTACAAGTGCATCAACAAGTGCAAGTATCTCAGCAAGTACGAGTGCATCAACCAGTGCAAGCACCTCGGCAAGTACAAGTGCATCGACCAGTGCAAGCACATCAGCAAGTACAAGTGCATCGACCAGTGCAAGCACCTCAGCAAGTACAAGCGCATCGACAAGCGCAAGTACATCAGTAAGTACGAGTGCATCAACCAGCGCAAGTACATCAGCCAGCACCAGTGCATCGACAAGTGCAAGCACCTCAGCAAGCACAAGTGCATCAACAAGTGCAAGTACATCGGCAAGCACGAGTGCATCGACCAGCGCCTCAATAAGTGCAAGTACATCGGCTAGCACAAGTGCATCAACAAGTGCAAGTACCTCAGCAAGTACGAGTGCATCAACCAGTGCAAGCACATCAGCAAGTACAAGTGCCTCAACAAGTGCAAGCACCTCGGCAAGTACAAGTGCCTCAACAAGTGCAAGCACATCGGCAAGTACCAGCGCATCAACAAGTGCAAGCACATCAGCAAGTACAAGTGCCTCAACCAGCGCAAGCACATCGGCAAGTACTAGCGCCTCAACAAGTGCTTCAACTAGCGCATCAACAAGTGCAAGTACATCAGCCAGCACTAGCGCCTCAACCAGCGCAAGCACATCGGCAAGTACTAGCGCCTCAACGAGTGCAAGCACAAGTGCCTCAACAAGCGCAAGCACATCGGCAAGCACCAGCGCATCGACAAGTGCAAGTACCTCAGCTAGTACGAGCGCCTCAACCAGTGCAAGCACCTCAGCAAGCACAAGTGCTTCAACAAGCGCAAGCACATCAGCAAGTACAAGTGCCTCAACCAGTGTAAGTATCTCAGCAAGCACGAGTGCCTCAACAAGTGCAAGTACATCGGCAAGTACAAGTGCCTCAACCAGTGCAAGCACATCGGCAAGCACAAGTGCGTCAACCAGCGCAAGCACCTCGGCAAGTACAAGTGCCTCAACCAGTGCAAGCACATCGGCAAGTACAAGTGCGTCAACCAGCGCAAGCACATCAGCAAGTACCAGTGCCTCAACAAGTGCAAGTACCTCAGCGAGCACAAGTGCCTCAATAAGTGTAAGCACATCGGCAAGTACCAGCGCATCAACTAGTGCAAGTACCTCAGCGAGCACAAGTGCCTCAATAAGTGCAAGTACATCGGCTAGTACTAGTGCATCGACAAGTGCAAGTACATCAGCAAGTACGAGCGCCTCAACCAGCGCAAGCACCTCAGCAAGCACAAGTGCATCAACAAGTGCAAGTACATCGGCAAGTACTAGCGCATCGACAAGTGCAAGCACATCAGCAAGCGAGAGTGCCTCAACCAGCGCAAGTGAGTCAGAGAGCACATCAGCAAGTGAGAGTGAATCAACCAGTGCAAGTGAGTCACTCAGCACAAGCGAGAGCATCAGCACAAGCACAAGTACGAGTCAGAGTCAGTCAGCTGCAAATGTGGTACCGACACCGGCTCCAACTCCTGCACCGGCAGTAGATAATGCTCCTGCACCTGCAACAACTATCACACCGGCTGCTACACCTCTTGCAGCAGCTACACCGGTAGCTCCGGCAGCACCAGTAGCACCTGCACCAGCAGCTCCTGCGGCACCGGCAGCACAGAATACACCAATTCAGGATGCACAGGTTCCTCTTGCAGTAAATGAGGAAGACGATAATCTTCAGAACATCGAGGATGAGGATACACCTCTTGCAGCAGGCGGAACAGCCAAGGACGGTATCAAAACATGGTGGTGGTGGATTGCAGCAGCAGTTGCAGCTATCACAGGAAAGGGTGTTTATGACAACCGCAGAAGAAAACCTGCAAAGAGCGACGATTCAGAAGATAATTCTGATGAGAAATAAATAATTAATAGCAATACTAACAATATTGTTTTATAATATTAGTGACCATCTGTAGCGGATGGTCACTAATTCGTTAAGCTGTTTTGTAGTAAGACGAGATTACTTTGTGAGGAAAGGTGAATTCCTTGAAGCAGAAAGATAGTATAAAGAAGAAAAAACAAAAACAACAGAAGGAACATGTATTATTATATAAGCTCTTATATTCGTTCATGACCATGCTCGTGTACATGGTCGGCAGAAATATACCACTCTACGGGATAGATATAGATGCATATAGCAATGTAAACGTAGATGCGCAGTCCATACTTTTACAGGCTATTTCAGGTGATATGAAGAACTGTTCCATTTTCATCATAGGCTTGTGGCCGTACATGCTGGCATCCATGCTTGCCATACTGATAGTTGCAATCATGTCGCTTGACAATACAAGAAAGCTGTCACCGAAGAAGATAAACATATGGACAGTTACCATCATGATGATTATAGCGGCGGTTCAGGCATATCACAAAACACAGACACTTATATATAGAGTTAGTGGAGATGAACTTATATGGAATAAGATAATAGTTTTCATACAGCTCATCGCGGGTATGCTGATAGTGGTGTATATGTGCGACAGAGCTACAAAGTATGGTATTGGGGGCAAGGTGAGTGTGTTCGTGGTCAATATAGTCAGTGGTATGATGACCATGTTTACGGGAAAGACACTTGAGAAGCTGGCACTGCCTGTAGCCATAGGCGTGGCAGAGATTGCTGTCATGATAGTACTTGAGACCACTGAGAAGCGAATAGCAGTACAGAGAGTTTCCATAAACAATATTTATGCGGATAAGAACTATATTGCTTATAAGCTCAATCCTGTCGGTGCTACGCCGCTTATGTTTGCGTCAGCCGCTTTTTTGCTTCCACAGTTTATGTGCAATGGACTTCATTATCTGTTTCCGGACAATGCTGATATTCAGTGGTGGATGGACAATATGAGGCTCACATCACCGCTTGGAATTGTGGTATACATGGTGATTATATGTCTGCTTACGATTATCTTCTCTATGGTTATGTTGTCTCCGGGCAGGACAGCAGATGATCTGCTTAAGTCGGGTGATTCCATACAGGATATATATGCCGGAAAGCCTACGAAGAGATATCTGATTGGCACAGTGCTCAGCTTTTCCGTTATAAGCTCAATCATTATCTGTATATGTCAGGGTGGACCGCTGTTTTTACAGTTTGGAGGATATGTGGACGCATCACTTGCCATGCTACCGTGCTCTATCATGATGACGACAGGGCTTTGGATTTCGTTGTACCGCGAGGCAGAGGTGTACCGGAATATGGATAGATATCATACATTTATATAACGCCCGGCGCTTTGAATTAAGAATTAGGAGGAATCATAATGCTATATTTTATACCGGCATGGTATAAACAGAATATGTGGTGCGAAAACGAGCAACAGTGGTATAAGCGCAGGCTCAAGTCAGAGTTTGATGAGACTATAAAGCAGATTACACTGTTTCACAGAAATGTGGACAGACCTTACAGGATTCTTGTGCTCGGATACTCGCCAAATTTCAGGCATTTCCTACACAGGCAGGGCATGTACCGCTCAAAGTACTGGTCATGCTTTGATGCGATAGCACAGGTCAGGAGAAAGAAGGTCGCTGTGCTGTCATATCACGATATCAAGTGGCCGAAGGGGCTGGAGTTTGTGTATTCGCCTTTTTCTATAATCGCTTTGCAGGGCGATGTGAAGTATGCACAGGTAGAGTTTGGTGAGGATGGCAATCCGATATCCATAGATATGTTTGAGGATGGCAAAATCTGCAGGCGCAACTATTATGATGACAGAGGCTTTGTTTCCAGTACTGTTATCTACGAAAACGGCATAGAGCAGTATCAGGATTTTTTGATGGAAAACGGCATCTGGAAGATACGTGAGTATAAAAATGATGGTCATGTGGTTGTCAATCAGACATGCCCTGACTATGATGTGGTGCCTGATGCTAAGAGCGGCAAAGCAGGTGAGCCGGTTGAGATGCGCTTTACAAAGGCTGAATATGACAGCCTCGAGGCGGTTATCGAAGAGGTATTTGCAAGCTATGTGAATCTCACAAGGCAAAATGACAACTTTTTCGTGGCGATGCATCCGCTTCATATCAGGGTTGCAGAGCATGTGCTTAAGGGGAAAAGGATTATTGCTACATTTTTTGAAAACAGATTTGATTTCACGCAGACATCACTGGCAGCGGATTTTTTAGAGCATGCGGAAAATATCATTACGGATTCTGATTATACGACGAAGCTTATTATGGAAAATCTGGGTGCAGTAAATAACAAGCCGGTCAGATTACATATCACAGATATTCCGCCATATGATACCAGGATGGACTTCGGTATCAGCTCGCAGCTTCGTGTGCAGAACATACTCGTGCCGGTTGATGGACTGACTGAGGATGCATTTGCTCGGATTATAAAGGGGCTTGCGGATTATCTGACCATTAATGACCTTGCGAGAGTTCATTTCTTTACAAGAGATGCCTCATGGGGTCATGAGGATGCTATAAAGAATGATACGGTAAAGCTTCTTGATAGTATGGGCTATGATTCCCGTTTGGTAACAGGCGATGGTGAGGCAGCTCTCGGCTTTGGAGGCAGCGGGGCTGATGTATTTGCCGAGAATGAGCTGGGGGATATAGAAAAAACGGTGGAGCAGAGATTTTTCGTGGATGTATGTGTGGATGAGCGTGATATCAGCAAGTGTATCAACGAGCAGAGAGTCATCCTCGATATGAGAGGCACGATGGATGTTTTTGTTTATGTTACAGCTATCAGCAAGGGCGTGCCGAGAATCAGCCTGAGTGCAGACCAGTTTCTTGTTTCAGGAAAAAACGGAATGGTCATAGATGATTTTTCTGATATCGGAAGGAGTCTGACCTATTATCTGGACAGCTTTGAAAACTGGAATCAGGCATTGGTGGAGTGCTATGAGCTTGGTCAGAAATATACCACATCGGTGCTGCTTAAGAAGTGGAGAAAGGTGCTAAATTTTAGTGAGTAAGATTCATGTTTTATATGTTGGCGATGACGATTGGACAACTAAATACAGCATTCCGGACAATATAGAGTTTGAAGTATACGAGTCTGATGAGAGTGAACTAACGGCAAACAGACCTGCGAGAAAGCTCATGGATTTAGTTATTCTTGACAGGGATATAACACTCTCAGAGGAAAAGGCTTTTACGAAGTTTACAAGGGGCTACTGTCTTTTTGCTACGGAAAATGTGCAGATGCTAAACAGCGCGACGAGCAGATATTTCAAGGCACGAATGGGACAGTATCTGTATACCGGCGATGTGCAGTATTTTCTGGCTCATGAGGTGAGAAATTATTATCCTAATCCGTATGGTGAGAAGTTTAATCCGGCCAAGCTTGCTGTCAGTGATTCCTTTACAGGAAGGGTAGCATGTGATGGAAACTATAACTTGGTTCTAGATGGAGAGTTTGGGGAGGATTTTTCGCAGATTGCATACTGGAGATATAATATCCCGGTTTTTGAGGGACAGTGTATTGATATGTATCTTGAATATGAGAAAACTGGGGATGTAGAGATTAAGCTTAGATTATTTCAGTTCTACTATGGCTCGATTGGTGATATTAAGCAGGTCTGGGAGTTTGACGAGGAACAGCTTCAGGATGTTTTCAGAATAGATAATGAATCAGATCAGGGTCCTGTTTTTGTTTCTATCCTTGCAAGGGGCACCGGCAGCCTGAATATCATATCATTGCACGACAGACATTCCCGCCGTGGACACGGATTTTTCCTGCCCGGAGGTGAGAGGCTTGTCTCTTCTAAAGGAGAGGAAGTGTTTGTATACTTTGAGAAGGGCGATATGAAGCCACCGCTTGCTGTCTATTTCTCAGGCTACAGGACTCAGGAGGGCTTTGAGGGCTACTATATGATGCGAGGCTTCGGATGTCCGTTTATTCTTGTGACAGACCCAAGAAGTGAGGGTGGAGCCTTTTATCTGGGAGACAGTGAATTTGAGCAGATGATTACGGATTATGTGACTGATAAGCTCGATGAGCTTGGCCTTACTAAGGATGAACTCGTGCTCTCAGGAGCTTCGATGGGAACCTTCGGTTCACTATACTATGGCTCAAAGCTTTCACCACATGCACTGCTTCTTGCAAAGCCACTTGCAAACATGGGAAATGTAGCACGAAACGAGCGAATCCTTAGAGCCGGAGGCTTCGCTACCTCGCTTGATATTCTGATGAAAAATTATGACAATCTCTCTGATGAGGCGATAGAGCAGCTAAACAACAGGATGTGGGACAGATTCGACAGTGCCGACTGGTCGCAAACAAAGTTCATCATCTCATATCTGTATGAGGACGATTACGACCCGGATGGTTATCCGAGCATTTTGTTGCATCTGAAGTCGAGCGGTGTTGAGGTGTATGGCAAGGGCTCACACGGCAGACATACTGACAATTCAGCAAATGTTATGGCATGGTTCAAGAGCCAGTACAATAATCTGCTGCATGATGATTTTTCAAGATAAGCAAATAAACGTTGCCGGTCACACTGTCAGGTGTGAACAGTAACAGGAAAACAAACATTAAGTGAACAATAGTAAGACAGGTAAGTATTATGTATGGTGACACTTGGCAGGTCCGCTGGAAAGAATTTCTATCGGACTCGTATGTATATGGATCAAAAATTGAATTTAATGAGGATGGTTCAGTCTCTTATAAGAACCGCCTCATGCCGCCGGGCACGGTGATTCACACATGGTATTCTATGACGAATTTCCAGGGGAATAGGATAGAACCGTCGCTTCCACTCATCGATGGAGAGCGGGCATATTCCATTGCGGTGAATATTGACTATCACAACAGTGAGAGTGAGGCACTGATGCTTCGTATCATATTTTTTGACAGGTATGATGTACAGGCGCAGAGTATTATTGTCCGCGATAAAAAGGCGTTTTTCAAGCCGTCCATCAGGACCTACAGCTACAGGATAGAGCTGATAAATGGTGGAAATGCTGATTTTACATTCAAATCACTGGTGATTAAAGAGGTTTCAGAGGAAGAGTTTGATGCAGAGCAGGAAAGAATTGAGAGACTTAAAGAGGACTCTAACAAAAGTAAGAAAAAGCGAAGAAAAAATAAAAAATCTAAGTGATGAAGAGCTTTCTGCACTGACAGAGCAGTTTAAGAGCAGGTATAGCGATGGGGAATCGCTTGAATCGCTTATGCCGGAGGCTTTTGCGGCTATCTGCGAGGCGGATTACAGGGTGCTTGGAAAGAGACCGTATGATGTGCAAATCTTAGCGGCAGCAGCTCTTCACGGGGGATATCTCGCCGAGATGAATACAGGTGAGGGAAAGACTCTATCTGCCACCATGCCGCTTTATCTGAATGCGCTGACCGGCAAGAGCTGTATGCTTGTTACCACGAACGAGTATCTGGCATCGCGAGATGGTGCAGAGATGGGAGAGGTCTACAATTTTATGGGTCTCACCTGCTCATATCCGGATGCGGATGATACAAAAAAGCAGGATGATGACGAGAAAAGACAGTTTTATTCGGCTGATATCATATACACTACAAATGGCGCACTTGGCTTTGATTTCCTTTTTGACAATCTGGTAAAGAAAAAGGAGGACAGATTTCTCTGTGATTTCCACTATGTCATAATTGACGAGGCTGATTCGGTGCTGCTAGACTCTGCAATTATGCCGCTCGTCATATCGGGAGTGCCGAGAGTGCAGTCGAACCTGTACGATGTATGTGATTTTTTCGTCACGACACTTGTGGAGGATATAGACTACATAGAGGAGGATAAGGCCGTCTGGCTTACTCCAAAGGGTGTGAAGTTTGCCGAGAGCTTCTTTGGCATATCCAATTTCTACGGTAAAGAGAATTTTGAGATAAACAGGCATGTCACGCTTTCTCTTCGGGCGCACAAGCTTTTGAAGAACAAAAAGGATTATGTTGTTACTGATAAGAAGGAGGTAGAGCTGTTTGATGGAGCGACAGGCCGTCTCATGCACGGTGTCAAGCTGCGTGGCGGTCAGCATCAGGCTATAGAGGCAAAGGAAAAGGTAGAGATATCGCAGGAATACAGAACTGTGGCATCCGTTACCTTCCAGAATCTGTTTATGATGTTTGACAAGATGGCAGGCATGAGCGGCACACTCATGGATGCAAAGGATGAGCTTTTTGAGACCTACGGCAAGCATGTGGTGAGAATACCTACAAACAGGCCTCTTAAAAGAGTTGACAGGAAGGACAGATACTTTAAAAACGGTCATGACCAGTTCTGGACAGCAGTGGATGATGTGATAAGGCTTCACGAGACAGGCCAGCCTGTGCTTGTGGTGCTTAATTCCGTTACGGATACAGATCTTTTTTCAAGGCTTTTAATAGAGAAAAATATTCCGCACAATGTACTAAACGCAAGCAATGCTTTCTGGGAAGCACAGATTATTGCAGGCGCAGGCCAGCTGAATGCGGTCACGGTTGCTACGACCATGGCAGGAAGAGGAACCGATATAAAGCTCGGAGACGGAGTGAAGGAGCTTGGCGGCTTAGCTGTCATAGGTATAGGCAGGATGAACAATTCAAGATCCGAGAGACAGGCGAGGGGCCGTGCCGGCAGACAGGGTGATCCGGGCTTCAGCCAGTACTATGTGAGCCTGGAGGATGACATAGTGGGAGCTGAGGATGATGACAAGCTGCAGCGCTATATTGATGGCAAAAAGCGCGTTGGAAAGCGCAAAATAAAGCGTATTGTCAACCAGTGTCAGAAGCTTAGTGTGGAGTCTGAGGAGATGAACCGCAAGAAATCACTGCAGTATGACCAGGTCCTCCAGCGCCAGCGAGACCTAATCTACGCAACCAGAAAAAACCTGCTCGACGGCGCAAGCGTCGAGCAGGAGAAGATAGTAGGGATTGCGAAGGAGAATATCTCAGACTTCGTTAATCATTTTGACTGCATACAGAGTAATAAAAAGCATGGCAGGCGCCGTGGCAGAAAGAAAGATAGCGATAAAAATACCAATACACAGCAATACACATCCATGCTTAACAGATACATTCTTGACAACATCTCCTACAAGCTGGACGCCGGTCTGACTTTGTCTGACATGGAAAGCGCCGCCACTGTTAGCGATTACCTGATGCTTCGCGTGTATCAGGGGCTTTCAAGACAGCGTGAGCGCATAGGCGATGAGGAGGCTTACGAGCAGTTTGTCCGTGAGGCAACTCTAAAGGCAGTGGATGATGGCTGGGTTGAGCTGATTGACTACCTTGAGCAGCTCAAGTATGCGGTAGCGGGAAGAGCATCTGCACAGAGAAATGTTATGTTTGAATACCAAAATGAGGCTTTCGAGTCGTTTTTGGATACAGAAAAAGCGGTAAAATGTAATATCATAAGGAATATTTTGCTTAGTGATGTGAAAATCGGCAAGGATGGCAGGTTGCAGGTCATCTACCCTTAAAGGTTATTATAATTTAAATAGTTTGACAGATACGAGGAGAATCATATGGTATATAACTTCAATCTCGGAATAGGCTGGGCTTCAAGCGGCGTGGAGTACGCACAGAGCTACAGGGCTAATCTGCTACGCAGGGCGCACATTCCGGCAAGGTTTGTTTTCACAGATATGTTTCCAACTGAAAATATAGAGCACATGACAAGAAATATCGGCTTTTTGGATGAGGAAGTGATATGGCTGTACACATTTTTTACAGATGTGAGGACATCTCCTGTTACATTCACTCTAAAGGAGCTTGAGGCTTCGATGGCAGAGGAGGATTATACCTTTTCCAGAGATGGGAAGACGTGCAGGTATCAGTTTAAGGAGAGCGGCAGGTTCTACACCTGCTACATGGTCGATGATACAAGTGATCTAGTGCACAGAGTCGAGATTGTTTCAAACGGATGCCTGATCAGGAAGGATTTTTACACCTATTGCAGGACCTTCAGCGAGTACTATGCTCCGCTTGACGGCAAGGCTCATCTGTACGGCAGGACCTTTTTCAATGAGGATGGCTCGGTGTGCTACGAGGAGGTCATAGAGGATGACAGCACCTTTTACAGGATCGGAGCGCAGGTGCTTTATACCAAGGCTGACCTGGTCGGCTATATGGTAAAGAGGCTTAATCTTACGGCTGATGATGTGGTGATCATCGACAGGACGACAGGCATAGGCCAGGCAATCCTCGAAAACTGTGGACCGGCGCGCGTAGGAATAGTGGTGCATGCGGACCATTTCAGCGAGGGCGGCACGGATGATGATTACATACTGTGGAACAACTATTATGAGTATTCGTTTTCACAGACTGAGCACATAGATTTCTACATCACAGCTACGGATGCGCAGAATGAGCTTATGAGGCAGCAGTTTAAGAAGTACTGTGGAAAGGAGCCTCATGTGGTGACTATTCCGGTGGGCAGTCTTGATGAGCTTAAATATCCGGATGAGCCTAGGAAGAGGCATTCTCTCATCACGGCGTCGCGTCTTGCGACTGAGAAGCACTGTGACTGGCTGGTGGAGGCCGTTGTGAAAGCAAAAGAAAGCGTGCCTGACATTTCACTTGATATATATGGAAAGGGTGGCGATGAGGCGAAGCTTAAGAGGCTTATCGAAAGGCTAAGCTGTGCCGATTATGTGCATTTGATGGGACAGCAGAAATTAGATGATGTATACAAGCACTATGATGCGTATGTGGCAGCTTCACAGAGTGAGGGCTTCGGGCTCACACTCATGGAGGCCATAGGCTCAGGGCTTCCTATAGTGGGCTTTGATGTGAGGTATGGCAACCAGACCTTTATCGATGATGGGCAAAACGGCTACAAAATTCCAATCACCGATGAGATGGATCAGAAGGAGAAGATAAAGCTTCTTTCTGAGCGTATAGTGAGGATGTTTACAGAGGATGACATGGATGCATTTTCAGAACATTCATATGAGAAGGCCAAAGAATATCTGACTAAGGAGGTGGTTCACAGATGGATAGAGATGTTGAAGTAACACACACGGCAGATGGTATCACACTGCTCTTTGATACATTTTCAGGCGAGAGCAAGAATCTCCTTGAGTCATTTAAGAATGCCGGTGCTGCCTTTCATGCAGCAGTCATTGAGGATGACGGTTTCCTGCCGGATGATGTGATGAGCGTGTATGGATTTTTCTTAGGCGATTACAGGAAAGCTGACAGCTTACCGGGGAAGCCGTTGTATTTCAATCAGATACAGATTCCTGATTACTGGCGCATAGAGGGCGATAATTCATCTGCGAAGGTCATGGACCGCACCAGGGAGCGAGCGAGGATATTTTTCACGGAGCCTACGCACAGGCGGCAGGTTAAGATTGTTGACTGGCTTGATGATGCCGGTCAGGTTAGGCTTTCAGAGCATTATAACAGGTATGGCGCGATCTTCTGTCACACGGTTTTTAATAAAAAGGGACAGAAGGCACTCAGGAAGTTTTTTGATGTGACGGGCAGGGAGATGATAGTGGAAAACTTTGTCACCGGTGATATACTCGTCAGATGGCAGGATAAGGACTGGATTTTCAGAAGTAAGACAGACTTTATAGCGTTTTTCATCAGGTGCGCAGGACTGGAGGATACAGCGGTTTATTTCAACTCGCTGTCATATCCGTTTTTTGCATCACAGGTGCTTGCGCCAAACGGCTTTCGCGACGCACTCTTCTGGCACGAGCCGGTGGGGGATGAGATACCCGGCAATATGCAGATTATACTGCATGATCAGGGAACGAGGGCAAAGCGCGTATTTGTATCGCGCAGGGAGTCCTACGACAGGCTTATAGCACTTGGCGCACCTTCCGATAAAGTGAAGCAGCTTGGATATATCTACAGCTTCGTCAGGGAAAATAAGCACAGGCCGCACATACTCGTATGTACCAATTCAGAGAATGTAGGTCATCTGACAGCGCTTGCGTCACTCATGCCGCAGATGCATTTTCATGTGGCGGCCATCACAGAGATGTCGTCAAAGCTTATGTCGGCAGGGCAGTATGACAATGTGTCACTCTACCCTAATGTGAAGATGTCCGTGCTGGATAGTCTTTTTGAGAAGTGTGATTTCTACCTCGATATCAATCACGAGGGTGAGATAGTGGATGCGGTTCACAGAGCTTTCTTAAACAACATGCTTATAGTGGGCTATGAGGAGACCATGCACAACGCATATTACACCGCAGACACGAATACATTTAAGGAGAGCGAGTACGCTGATATGGCGGAGGCCCTCAACCTGACACTGGCTATGCCGCATCTCATTGATGAGGCGCTTGCCATGCAGAAAAAGGCTGCTGTAGCGGCTGATGCAACAGACTACATGGAAATACTCCATTTGTAGTAATACAGGGTTTACGAACAGAAAGGAGCTTAATATGAGTAAAAACACTAACAACAATCAGACAGTAGACGAGAAAAAGGGTAAAAGGACAGGGCTTACAATACTGGGCTATGTGCTTGTGATCGTGGCACTTCTTACAGTGCTTCCGGTTGTGCTTCCACCGATATTTGGCTATCATACATATCTTTCGGGCACAGATCACACGGGAAATATCTCAAAGTATGGCAGTGTGGTATATTTAAAGACTATCGACGAGGCATCTTACAAGGATGGCAATATAGTAGCCATCGAATCAGCTGATTCATCAGCCAGAAGGGTTGATTCTTATTATGTAGATTCTAATGATTCTTCTGCAAAAGAGATTGCACTTCGTGATGGAAATGGTGTATCATATAAGGTAGTTAAAGGGCAGGTTATCGCAAAGACTCCGTTTATAGGATACTTAAGCCAGCTGTGCTTTTCAGCAGTTGGAATTATTGTCACGGTAGTGATTTTTGCTGCAGGTGTAGCAATCATGATGTATGTAAACAAAATCAGCAAGGAAATCAACACCATGGTTGAACAGCAGACTGCATAGTGTGTCTGAATTCCCATCTGCGACATTAGAAAACCTGACTATTATAAAGCAGACCTTATGTTTGCGGAATAGGATAAGTTATGGATAGATACAGTGTGAGTAGGACAAAGAGGTCATTGTTTTATTTAATGATGGCCTTTTTGATTGTTGGATTTATAATTGCCGAGTGCATATTACCGAGTGAGAGAAGCCAGTCTGTAAGTGATAATAATATCACCTACGAGGGCAGCTTTACATGGGAGAAGTCCGATGGTGAAAGGGAGGCTATTGAAGTACCCGGCAGGTACGATGTTAAGCCGGGGGATACGATGGTTATAACTACTGTTCTGCCTGATGATTTCAATGCAAATGTCATGGCAATCAGAGCATCACTTCAGACAGTCAGATTTTACGTGGATGGCAGTCTGAGAGCAGAGTATGATACAAAGGACACGAGACCCTTCGGTAAGGATTCCGCGAGCAGATATGTATTTTGCAATATGTCGGAGGATGATGCCGGCAAAGAGCTGCGCATTGAGCTGACAAGCCATGCATCCAACTATTCAGGCGTTGTAAATACAGTATACTGTGGAGAAAAGAGCGATATATGGACAAATATATTTCATAATAGCTCAAGAGAGACGATTATAGCATTTTTCATTTTTTTTGCTGCTGTAGTGTCTGTTATGTTCAGTATAGCACTCAGTATTGTATACAAGACACATTTTGACATGGAGTATGTAGGCTGGTGTATGCTTCTTGGGGCAATATGGATGCTTGGTGAATCGAAGCTGCGTCAGATGCTGGTGCCGAATGCATCTGTTTTGGCGGCTATGTGCTTTGTGGTTATTCTGATTAGTCCTATTGCTGTTTCGATTTATATTGACAGCATACAGGGTGGGCGTTATACAAGAGTGTATACATGCATAGAGGCACTTGCGGCTGTGAATTTCATTGTCTGCACAGCTTTGCAGCTTTTTGGTGTGTGCGATTATATAGAGACTCTGCCGGCAGGACAGGGAATGCTTGCTGTCTGCTGCGCGGTCGTTATCACAACGTTTATCATTGATATAATTAAGCATAGGACATTGGGCTACAGACCTGAGATGGTTGCCATGATTATAGCACTTGTTCTGGTGCTTATAGAGGCTGCTTCTGTGTACTTTGTTGTCACTATGTCAGGCTTCTTTATCGGAACAGGCCTTATTGTGATTTTGTTTGTCAATATAATAGTCACAATAAAAAGAATCAGCGAGATAGAATACAAGCGCCAGAAGGAAGAAAGTGACAGGCTTAGAAATCAGACAGAGAGAGTTTCCCTTCAGATGATGAAGACACTCGCTGCTACAATAGAAGCAAAGGATGATTATATGAGAGGGCACTCATACAGGGTGGCAGAGTACTCTGCTCTCATTGCAAAGCAGCTTGGCTGGAGTGAGCATGAGGTGGAGAATCTTAGAAATGCTGCATATCTGCATGATATCGGAAAGATTGGCGTGCCTGATACAATATTAAATAAGCCGACCAGGCTGACCGATGAAGAGTTTGCAGCCATAAAGAGCCATACTGTGATGGGCGCAGATATCTTAAAGGATATCACACTGTTAGACCATCTGGTGGATATTGCAAGGAATCATCATGAGCGCTACGATGGAAAGGGCTATCCTGACGGACTGGTGGGAGAGGAAATACCGCTTTCTGCCCGTATAGTGTGTGTGGCAGACAGCTATGATGCCATGAAATCGCGCAGGATTTACAGGAATGCACTGCCCGATGAAGAAATCCGAAGGGAGCTTTTGGATAACTGCGGCACGCAGTTTGACCCGCAGATATCGCGTATGTTTGTTGATATGCTTGACAATGGCATGGTTGTGATTGATGAGGATAATCCTGCGGCTCAGGGCTACCGTGATAATGCGGCTATCGAGTCAGTGGCAGACAAATTCATATCTGAGGTCATGAAGACCATGAGCAGTCAGGAAAAAGCCGATAGTGTTGATTATCTGACAGGACTTTACATGCGAAGTCGTGGACAGCAGGTAATAGCAGCCCTGATGCAGGATAATGATGGCTGTCTTGCCTTCATAGATATGGATAATCTTAAAAAAGTCAATGATGTGCATGGTCACAAGGCGGGTGACAGGGCACTTAAGCTTATAGGTAATCTCCTTGCTAAAGAGACTGAGAATGAGACCTTTGCAGCCTGCAGGATTGGAGGTGATGAGTTCCTCATCTTTATGCCATATTCTGACAGGGCAAGCGTGGAGAGTGTTATAAAGCGCATATTTGAGGGCTTCGAGAGCGCCAGGGAAGCAGACTGTGAGATAAAGGAGGCAGCTCTTTCAGCAGGACTGTGCATGACGACAAAAGGAGCCATGTTTGAAAGTGACTACACAAAGGCAGATAAGGCACTTTACTATGTGAAGCAGAACTGTAAGGGTTCATATTTCTTCTATGAGCAGCTCTTAGCTGACAATAAGGAGAATACAAATCTGAGTGCGGATTTACGAAACGTGGCAAAGCTTTTAAAGGAGAGTGGCAGCTATACAGGTGCGCTGGATTTAAACTACAGAGAGTTTGCAAGAATCTATGAGTTCGTGAACAATGTAGGAGATAGGCACAACCACAACTGCTATCTGGTCATGGTGACTATGAACACTCTGCCGGAGCAGCTTGCAGATATCGAGGAAATTGAGAAGGCACTTGACTGCATGGAGCAGTCTATCCGCAGCAAGATCAGAAAGGTGGATGTCTGCACGCGCTACAGCTCAATGCAGTATCTTATCATACTATTTGAACCACAGGAAAATCAGATTCCAAATGTCATGGAGAGAATCTTTATGCATTACTATAAACTCTGTGACAGAGAGGATTTCAAGCCGCAGTATGAGTATATCAAAATGACTGAGGTAAAATAGGGATTGTTAAATAATAGTCAATGTGGTATAGTTTTCTTCGAACGGTATTCGAAGGAAACTGTATCATGGAGGATGTGTTGTCACCTTATGACAGAGCATATCCGGCAGACACAAGGAAGCCAAAAGCACATTGCTGTAGCAGATATGAAGCAGACAGCAAAGTGACAGGCGCGCACAGGGTAAATCGACCGCTGCCATACGGCACATGGCGGAGATTATATCAGCTGCGAGATAAGGAATGGTCTGACCGGCTTGGAAAGAAGGTGGTAGCATGAAAATAGGCATAATCGGCGCAGGCAGAGTGGGCTGTTCTATAGGTAAATACCTAAGGACAAAGGACATAGAGCTTGCAGGCTATTATGACGTGGATTCTGCGGCGGCTAAGGAGGCTGCGGAGTTTACAAGGACAGAGAGCTTTGATTCGCTAAAGCAACTGGCGGATCAATCACAGATTATATTTATCACCACACCGGATTCATTTATTATACCGGTTTGGGAACAATTAAAAGAGCTGTCTCTAACGAATCAGATTATATGTCATTGCAGTGGCGCATTATCATCCGATTCATTTTCCGGAAGGGAGAGCATGAGCGTATCATGCTGTTCAATTCATCCAATGTTACCGTTCAGTAACAAATTTTCATCATATGAGCAATTAAATAAAGCATTTTTCACAGTGGAAGGGCAGGATGCTGCGGTTGAAGCAATATCCGGGCTGTTTTGTTCTATTGGAAATGAGGTATGCCGCATTGATGGCGCTAAAAAGGCAAAATACCATGCAGCGGCTAGTATTTTGAGCAATCAGGTGATTGCTGTCCTTGACATGGGCTATTCTCTTTTGGAGGACTGCGGCTTTACAAGGGCTGAGGCTGTAAGAGCTACAGGCCAGCTTGTGATGCGCAATATCGAAAACGTACTCGAAGCAGGCTGTGACGGCGCACTGACCGGGCCAATCGAGAGAAACGATATTGAAACAGTGAAAAAGCACATCGCATGTATGCAAAATGACGATAGCGATGATGTCAGATTGTACAAAATGCTTGGTACAAAACTAGTAAATATTGCTGAAAAAAAGAATCCTGATAAGGATTACACTCAGATGATGGAATTGCTAAGAGGCTGACAATACCGTGAATGGTTCCAAGTAGTTACAAGAAACGGATTGTTGCAGAAAGACAGAGGGATTGGACAATGAAAAATACAGTAGTAACTTTTAAACAGGCAAAGGAAAAGGGCGAGAAGCTCACGATGCTCACAGCATATGATTATTCGACAGCAAAGCTCATAGATGAGGCCGGAATCAATGCAATTTTAGTAGGAGATTCTCTCGGCATGGTGGTGCTTGGCTATGAGGATACACTTTCAGTGACTATGGAGGATATGATTCATCACAGCGCAGCTGTTTCAAGAGGCATAAAGGATACGCTGCTCATCACAGATATGCCTTTTATGTCATATCAGACATCGGTTTATGATGCTGTGGTCAATGCAGGACGACTCGTGAAGGAAGGCCATGCGCAGGCAGTCAAGCTCGAGGGTGGCAAGGAGGTATGTCCACAGATAAAGGCTATCGTGGATGCGTCAATTCCGGTATGTGCACATTTAGGGCTTACACCACAGTCAGTAAATGCATTTGGCGGCTTCAAGGTGCAGGGCAAGGGTGAAGAGGCAGCGCAGAAGCTTCTTGACGAGGCCCGTGCGGTCGAGGAGGCAGGAGCATTTGCAGTGGTGCTCGAGTGCGTGCCAAAGGCACTTGCAAAAAAAATTACAGAGAGCATAAGCATACCTACAATCGGTATCGGAGCGGGAGCAGACTGCGACGGCCAGGTGCTTGTATATCAGGATATGCTTGCCATGTATGCAAACATGAAGCCGAAATTTGTAAAGCAGTTTGCACAGGTCGGAAAAGAAATGAATGAGGCGTTCACAGCCTACAAAAAGGCTGTTGAGGAGGGAAGCTTCCCTGGTGAGGAGCATACCTTTAAGATGGATGAGACAATAATTGACAAGCTGTATTAGTATCGAAAATAGTATTGAAGAATATTTACAAAAAATAGCTACGAAAAATAAAAGAATAAGGAGACATAAAATGTTAATATACGGACAAATCGAACAGGTAAGAGAAGCAGTAAAGGCATGGAAAAAAGAGGGCAAAAGCGTTGGCTTTGTACCTACAATGGGATACCTCCACGAGGGACACAAGAGCTTAATCGATGCGGCAAGACGCGAGAATGACAAGGTTGTAGTGAGTATTTTTGTAAATCCAATGCAGTTTGGCCCTGCAGAGGATTTAGACAGCTATCCACGTGATTTAAACAGGGATGCAAAGCTTTGTGAGGATGCGGGCGTTGACATTATTTTCCATCCTGAGTCTGAGGAGATGTATGCAGACGGCTTCTGCTCATATGTGGATATGAATGGCCTCACAACTGAGCTTTGTGGAAAAACAAGACCTATCCATTTTAGAGGTGTGCAGACAGTTGTCCTGAAGCTGTTTCACATTGTGACACCTGACCGTGCATACTTTGGACAGAAGGATGCACAGCAGCTTGCGGTCATAAAGCGTATGGTAAAGGATTTAAATGTTGACACAGAAATCATCGGCTGCCCAATCATCCGTGAGGAGGATGGACTGGCAAAGAGCTCAAGAAACACATATTTAAGTGAGGATGAAAGACAGGCAGCGCTTGTACTGAGCAGAAGCTTAAAAATCGGAAAGCAGCTCGTAGAGGATGGCGAAAAGAGTGCAAAAGCGATAAAGGATGCAATCACAGCAGAGATAAACAAGGAGCCGCTTGCAAGAATTGATTATGTAGATGTGGTTGATTTTGAAACAATTACACCGGTTGATGAGATTAAGGGAACAACACTCGTGGCAATTGCTGTCTATATCGGAAAGACAAGGCTGATTGACAATTTTATTGCGTAGACGGACAAGAAACGATTATTGAAAAGAGGTACAAACAATGAATTATACAATGCTTAAGGGCAAAATACACAGAGCGGTGGTCAAGCAGGCTGACTTAAACTACGTGGGAAGCATCACTGTAGATACAAAGCTGCTTGAGGCAGCAGGCATCTTGGAGTATGAGATGGTACAGATTGTCGATGTGGAAAACGGAAACAGATTCGAGACCTACACCATCGCCGGAGAGCCGGGCTCAGGCATGATATGCTTAAACGGCGCAGCCGCCAGACAGGTTGCAGTCGGTGACCATGTGATACTCATGTGCTATGCGCAGATGACACCGGAGGAAGCAAAGGAGCATCATCCGAAGGTTGTGTTTGTGGATGATGAAAACAAGATAGCGCGTGTGACAAATTATGAGAAGCATGGAAAGCTGACGGAGGATTTTATTTAACAATAGAAAAATCAAGTCTGCTGTAGTATAATAATTTATCGGGTAAAATATCATGTATTTATGCGGGAGGTAAATATGTACACAGCAGACGAAAAGAGATACGACACAATGAGATATAACAGATGCGGCAGGAGCGGACTTAAGCTTCCTGTTGTATCGCTTGGTCTATGGCACAATTTCGGTGATTTTTCATCGTATGACAACATGAAGCAGATGTGCTTCACAGCCTTTGACCATGGCATCACTCACTTTGACCTGGCAAACAACTATGGTCCTGAATACGGCAGCGCAGAGAAGCACTTCGGGCTTATCCTGAAGGAGCATCTGTCAGCATACCGCGATGAGCTCATCATCAGCTCAAAGGCAGGCTATGATATGTGGAAGGGACCATACGGCAACTGGGGCAGCCGCAAGTATCTGATTGCAAGCCTTGATCAGAGCCTTAAGAGAATGGGACTCGACTATGTGGATATTTTCTATCATCACAGAATGGACCCTGAGACACCGCTTGAGGAAACAATGGGAGCACTCGACCAGATAGTAAAAAGCGGAAAAGCACTCTATGTCGGACTGTCAAATTATGACGGCGAGACCATGAAGAGAGCCTGCGAGATTCTTACTGATTTGAAATGTCCGTTTATCATCAACCAGAATTCATACAATATCTTCAACCGTACAATAGAGCAAAACGGCTTGAAGCAGGCAGCAAGAGAGTGTCAAAAGGGCATCATCTCCTTCAGCCCGCTCGCACAGGGCATGCTCACAGACCGTTACATAAACGGTATTCCGGAGGATAGCCGTATAAAGACAGACGGCCGCTTTTTAAATCAGGAAAAGCTCACTCCACACATCGAGCAGATTAAGAAGCTAAACGATATAGCCGCAAAACGTGGTGAGACACTAGCACAGATGGCTCTTAAGTGGGTGGTAAAGGATGATGACGTGACAAGCGTGCTTGTCGGCGCCTCAAAGCCACAGCAGATTCTTGAAAACTTAAAGGTTATGGAGGGCACAGGCTTCTCTGAGGAAGAGCTTAGGATGATTGATGAGATTGTGGGAGTGTAAAGATGAATCTGGTGATATAAATGGAATATATTGCGCATATAGAAGAAGAAAGAAAGCAAAGGCTTATTGATCATTTGGATGGAACTGCCAAATTAGCCGGAAAATTTGCAGAATCATTTGGAAAATATGAGTGGGGATATTGCATAGGTATGTTACATGATCTAGGTAAGTATTCCAAAGAATTTCAACATAAAATACAGTTTAATACGAATGACAGAGTAGACCATTCTACTGCTGGAATGAGATTATGTAATGAAAAAGGTGGATATTATTCTATATTACAATATGCTATTGCAGGACATCATTCTGGACTAATGGATTACTATAAGCTTGAAGAACGATATAGAAAATCAATATGTGATTATCAGGCATATAGACAGGAGGTAGAAATTCCACAAATAAAAAGTGATCCTTTTGAGAGCTGTAAAACACAAAATCCTCATTTTTCAATGGGGATTTTTATGAGGATGTTATATTCATGTCTTGTTGATGCGGACTTTCTTGAAACAGAAAGTTTTATGAAGAATAACCATGTGGAACGAACATCGGGTGAAGAAATGGCATCTTTATTAGCAAGACTGGAAAGACATATTGGTTCATGGTTAGAAAATGATGATCTTAATTCGATAAACGGTAGAAGAACTGAGATATTAAAAGCCTGTCTGATAGCAGGTGAGAATGATAGGGGATTGTTTCACCTGACTGTTCCAACAGGTGGTGGAAAAACAATTGCCTCATTGGCATTTGCGTTAAAGCATGCAGTCAGGCATCAAATGGAGCATATTATATATGTTATTCCATATACTAGCATTATAGAACAGAATGCTCAGGTGTTTCGTGAAATACTTGGGCAGGATAATGTTCTTGAGAATCATTGTAATGTCGATTATGGGGATTCTGAAGAATTAAAACCGATGCAGCTTGCCAGCGAAAACTGGGATAAACCTGTAATTGTCACGACTAATGTTCAATTTTTTGAATCATTATTCGCAAGCAGGTCATCTAAGTGTAGGAAAATTCATAATATTGCGAATTCTGTGGTTATATTTGATGAGGCACAAATGTTGCCATTGGAATATTTGAAACCATGCATTGCCATGATGGAAAATTTAATGGATTTCTATAGGACAAGTATTGTTTTATGTACGGCAACACAACCGGCCTTAGACAGTATATTTGATCAACACAGACGGTATATTGAATTATGCCCGAATATAAATGAGCAGTTTAAATTTTTTAAAAGAGTTATATACGAAAATCTTGGGATAATCGAATTTGATACTTTAATTGAAAGATTGAAGACTGAAAAAAGAGCACTGTGTATTGTTAATACAAAAAAATGTGCACAGCAGCTTTACGAACAGTTAAGTGGTGATGGTGTGTATCATTTATCAACAAGTATGTATCCTAAGCATCGTAAAAAGATACTTGCACAGATTAAAGAAAGAATGAGTGATAAATCAAAATCATGTGTGCTTATTTCAACAAGTTTGGTAGAGGCGGGAGTAGATCTTGATTTTAATTCAGTATATCGTCAAGTAGCAGGAGTAGATTCGGTAATACAGGCAGCAGGTAGATGCAACCGAGAAGGAATTGAGAAAAAAGAAAACAGTAAAGTTTATATTTTTGATATAAATGGAATGAAAACAGTGCCGGGACAAAGTCTGCAAAGCTCAATCACTAAAGGGTTATTGCAAGATTATCATGATATTTCTAATCTTGAATGCATTACAGAATATTTCAAAAGGCTATATCATTTTAGAGAAAATGATTTGGATAAAAAGAATATTATAGGCGAATTCAAGGATTGGAAATATAATTTTGAGACGGTATCAGAAAAATTTCATTTGATTGAGGAAAATACAAGAATTGTATTTATTCCGATAGAGCAGGAAGCTAAGGATTTATTATTTGAAATAAAAAATCAGGGTTATGGAAAAGCCAGAATGAGAAAGGCATCCCAGTACTGTGTTCAGATATATAATCAGCTTTTTGATACTTTGTATGGTGCTGGTATAATTAAGGAAATAACATCGGATATAGAGAATTTTTATGAATTGGTAGATGAAGAAATGTATACAGATGACAAGGGATTAAATTTGTCTGTGGAATCTGGAATGGATTTATATCTGTAATTTAAATGGCTGTGTGAATTATAAACACAGCCATTTATTTGCATTATTAAAAATATTATTATTTCAATCCACAGGATTAGCCTGACAAATGTAATTGTACAATATGAATTGAATTATTTCAATAAAATTTTAAATAAAAATTGAAAAGTGTTGATTAGTAATGTTTGAAGTAGTATTATTTAAAACATAAGAAGATAATGTACGTGAAATAAATTAGATAAAGGAGTAGGGTGATGATTTTATATCATGGAAGTAAAGAAATAGTAGAATTTCCTGAAATTAGAACAGCTCGTTATAACAAGGATTTTTATTTTGGGTTTTATTGCACACAGATGCCAGAGCAGGCAGTGAGATGGGCAACGAGATATGGAACGCGAGGCTATTTGAATAAATATGAATATACTGAAAATTCAAAGCTTAAGTATCTTGTATTTGAAAAAATGACAGAAGAATGGCTTGATTTTATTGTTGATTGCAGAAGAGGAATAGCGCACTCGTATGATATTGTTGAAGGACCTATGGCTGATGATACAATATATAATTATATACAGAATTATATTGATGGAAAGATAAGCAGAGCAGCTTTTTGGGAACTGGCGAAGTTTAATCATCCGACTCATCAAATAAGTTTTCATACGGTAAGTGCGCTTAGTACTTTGAGATATGTTGGAAATGAGGTTGTTTATGGCGATTAAAAATAATAATAATCTATTCTATACATGCAGTCTGATTGAATATATTGGCAGGCAGATTAAAAGGAAACGTTATGAGGTGGTTGATTTACTGACAAAAGAACGGATTAAACGTATATATAAATATGCAGATATTCTCCATTGCGAACCAATTGAAAAAGTTGCAGATGAGTTTATTACGGAATGCAGTATGAATAATGGAAATTATGATAATATACATGATTGTAAATATAGGATTCCGGATTACTGGGATATTGGCGAAGTATATGAGAGATTGATAGAGGATTGTTTTAGTGATGATGAGATACTTCATGGTATATGGAAAGTGTATCATTCGTGGATAAGTGACAAGATATCAAATTATAATACCGATTTTTATTATCAGCCACGAGACTACATTGCAGCTTGTTATGAGGAAGGAGATGTCCTGTAAATGGGAGTAGGTGTAAGAGTTAAGGTATGGGGAGATTATGCATTATTCTCACGACCGGAAATGAAGGTTGAGAGATGCTCATATGATGTTATGACTCCATCGGCAGCAAGGGGAATACTTGAGGCGATATATTGGCATCCGGGATTGAGTTGGGTGATTGATAAAATCTATGTGAAAAATCCAATCAGATTTACCAGTGTCAGAAGAAATGAGATAAAAAGTAAAGCTTCCGCAAATAATATATTACAGGTATATAATGGTGCGGATAAGCCTTTGTACATAAGTACAAAGGATGATATTGTACAGAGGGCATCTCTTATTTTGAAGGATGTGTCTTATGTTATAGAGGCACATTTTGAGATGACGGAAAAAGCAAATAATACAGATAATCCCGGGAAATTTAAGGATATTATGATGAGAAGACTTAAGCGTGGGGAATGTCATCATATGCCATATTTTGGCTGTCGTGAGTTTCCGGCAAATTTTTGCCTTTGTGAAGAGAAAAATATACATACATTTTATGATAATATTCCGGAGAAAGATTTGGGATTTATGCTATATGATATGGATTATAGTGATTGTGAAAGAGGCAATATTAGTCCAATATTTTTTAGAGCAGTGATGAAGCGTGGAGTAATAGATTTAAGGGACTGTGAGGTGATAAGATGATCTTACAGGCATTAGTGAAAGAATATGAGAATCTTGCAGAGAATAATCTGGTGCCGAAGAGAGGCTGGTGTCAGGCCAAGGTTTCTTATGCAATAGATTTAAATCCTAATGGGAAAATCAAAGAAATTTATCCACTAAAAACAGAACAGACTAGTGGAAAAAAGAAGGTTTTTCTTCCAGTTGCGAAGAGTGTTCCTGAAATGGTTACACGTTCATCGGGCGTGGCAGCTAATTTTCTCTGTGATAATGTAAAATACATGCTAGGGATTGATCAAAGCGGAACTAATGCAAGGGTGCAGGAGTGCTTTCAGGCAGCGAAGGAAAAACATTTAGCGTTGTTAAAGAATGTTGATGAGCCTATGGCAAATGCAATTTGTAATTTTTTTAATTTATGGAATCCAGAGACGGCTTATGATAATGCATGTGTAAGAGAAAAATCAGATGAATTAAATGAGGGTGGTAATGTCATCTTCTGTATGGGAAATGATTTCGCACAGGATAATGATACAATTAAAAAAATTTGGGACAACTATGTTGTACATCAGACAGAAAATACCAATGATGGTATTTGTCTTGCAACTGGTGAAAAAACGGAGATAGCAAGAATTCATCGTGGAATAAAAGGTGTTCCAGGAGCACAGACAAGTGGAGCTGCTTTGGTTTCGTTTAATGCACCTGCATTTGAATCTTATGGCAAGGAACAGAGCTATAATGCACCTGTAGGAAAATATGCAGAGTTTGCATATACAACTGCATTGAATTATTTGTTGAGTAATAGGGATAAGACATTTCAATTAGGTGATTCCATGGTGGTTTATTGGGCTGAAAATGGCATGGAAGAATATCAGAAAACATTTAGTTTTGTTATGAATCCTCATATAGATAATGAGGAACAGCTTCAAAGAATATTTGACAGCTTGAAAAAATCAAGATATGTGGATGTAGATAATGTTCAGATGGACTTTGAGCAGTCATTTTATATTTTATGCCTTGCACCGAATGCTGCGAGGTTATCTGTTCGTTTCTTTTATCAAAACACATTTGGTGATATTTTAAAAAATATAAAAGAACATTATAAACGGTTGGATATTGTGAAACCGTTGTGGGTGGAAAAGAAATATCTGAGCGTATATGAATTGTTAAGAGAGACTGTCAATCCTAATTCAAAGGATAAGACTCCAATCCCTAATATGTCTGCAATGGTACTTCAAAGTATTTTATCGGGAAACAGATATCCTGCAAGTCTTTATACAGACACTGTTATCAGAATACGATCTGAGCAGGGAAATGTTACATGGGGAAGAGCTTCAATTATCAAGGCTTATTTAATAAAAAATTATTCATGGAAGGAAGGAGAAAACTACATGGGATTAGAAGAAACATGCAATGACACTGCATACATATTGGGAAGATTATTTTCAGTTTTGGAGTCAATCCAAAAGGAGGCGAATCAGGGAATAAATGCTACAATTAAAGACAGGTATTTTAATTCAGCATGCGCTACGCCTGCATCTGTTTTTCCAATTTTATTTAAATTAGAAAATAGTCATATAAAAAAACTTGAGCGTGAAAAAGGTAGCGGTTCTAAGATTTTTTATGAAAAAATAATAGGAAACCTTATGAAAAAATTAGTATTATTTCCACGGAGTTTGTCTTTAGAAGAACAAGGAAAATTCATGTTGGGATATTATCATCAGACACAAAAGAAGTATGAAAAAAAGGAGGACAAATAAATGGGAGAGGTTATTAAAAACAGATATGAGTTTGTTGTTTTATTTGATGTTGAAAATGGAAATCCTAACGGGGATCCTGACGCTGGCAATATGCCAAGAATTGATCCGGAAAGTGGCTTAGGAATTGTAACTGATGTATGCTTAAAACGTAAGATCCGAAATTACATAGAGACTGTGAAGGAGGACGAAGATGGATATAAAATTTATATCAAGGAGAATGTTCCTCTTAACAGAAGTGACAGGGAGGCATGCAAAAGTCTTGGTATAAATGATGATGAAGATAAAAAGGTTACAGAAGCATTAAAAAAACTAAAAAAGTCAGATAAGGATGCAGATATAAAATTAAGGGATTATATGTGCAGAAATTTTTATGATATTCGTGCATTTGGTGCTGTAATGACGACTTTTGTTAAAGCTTCATTGAATTGTGGGCAGGTAAGAGGTCCTGTACAGCTTGGATTTGCAAGAAGTATTGATCCTGTTATTAGTCAGGAGGTAACTATTACGAGAGTTGCCATTACAACAGAAAAAGATGCTGAGAATAAGAGTAACGAGATGGGAAGAAAGAGTATTGTTCCATATGGCTTGTATCGTGTAGAAGGTTATATTTCAGCAAATCTTGCAAGAAAAGTTACTGGATTTTCTGAGGAAGATCTAGAATTGTTATGGAATGCAATAATAAATATGTTTGAAAATGACCATTCTGCTGCAAGAGGAAAGATGGCAGTTCGTGAGCTTATTGTTTTTAAGCATAGTAAAGAGCTTGGTGACTGTCCTGCTTATAAATTATTTGATGCAGTTAAAGTGCAGAAAAATGATGATATACAATATCCAAGAAAATATCAGGATTATACAGTTACTATTAATGATGATGAGATACCGGATACGGTAGAAGTGAAAAGGATGATTTAATGGAATATTCTCAAGATGATTATCTGATGATTTCTGGAATACAGCATTTTAAATTTTGCAGAAGACAATGGGCGCTTATTCATGTTGAGCAGCAGTGGGCTGAAAATGAACATACTGTTATTGGCGAACTTATGCATAAAAAAGCGCATGATCCATATCTGACAGAAAAGAGAAAAGATATTCTGGTTGTCAGAGCTCTTCCTGTATCCTCAAGAAGCATGGGTGTGAGTGGGGAGTGTGATATTGTTGAATTTCACAAATGTGAAGATGGAGTGAAGCTCTATGGACATCGTGGAACCTATTCATTATATCCAATTGAGTACAAAAAGGGGAAACCCAAAGCGTCAAACGAAGATGAACTTCAGCTAATGGCGCAGGCTATGTGTCTGGAAGAAATGTTTTCAACAAAAATAACGGAGGGTGCTATATTTTATGGTGAGACAAGAAGACGCAAACCGATAGTGTTTACAGATGAACTTCGGGATGAAGTGAAAAAAATATTTGGAGAAATGCATGATTATTATGATCGAAATTATACACCTAAGGTCAAAACGTCGAAAAGGTGTGTATCTTGCTCTTTAAAAGATATTTGTATGCCAAAGATTGATAAAAGTGGTTCGGTGAAATCGTATATCAATAAGATGCTGGGGGAAACGTTATGAAGAAATTATTGAATACATTGTATGTTACATCGGAAAATAGTTATCTGGGGTTGGATGGAGAAAATGTTGTTGTATATGATGATAAAAATGAAATAGGCAGATTACCTTTACACAATCTCGAAGCAATAATTTCATTTGGATATAGAGGAACAAGTCCGGCATTAATGGGAGCTTGTGCGGATAGAAATATTTCTCTTTGTTATCTGACACCACAGGGAAAATTTCTTGCAAGAGTTTCAGGCAAAGTTAAGGGGAATGTCGTGCTAAGGAAACAACAATTCCAAAGCAGTAGTGAAGATATAAAGTGCCTGGAAATCGCAAAAAACTGTATTCTTGGAAAAGTGTATAATTCAAGATGGGTTCTAGAAAGAGCAATTAGAGATCATTCAATGCAGATAGATGTGGATAAGGTAAAAAAAGCATCTATAAAACTGAAAGAATTTCTTGATTATATCCAAAATTCACAGTCTATGAATCAGTTAAGAGGATATGAAGGTGAAGCAGCAAGTATATATTTTGGCGTATTTGATGAGTTGATTTTACAACAAAAGAAAGATTTTTTCTTTCAAGGGAGAAATCGGCGTCCGCCTCTTGATAATGTAAATGCAATGTTGTCGTTTACGTATACATTGCTTACAACTCAAATTACATCAGCGCTAGAGGTTGTAGGGTTAGATCCCTATGTTGGTTACATGCACACGGAACGTCCCGGTAGAGTATCACTTTCATTAGATCTTATAGAAGAATTGCGAGCAGTCATGGCTGATAGATTTGTTTTATCATTGATTAATAAAAAGATTGTAAATGGCAAGAGTTTTACAAAAAAAGAAAACGGTGCTGTATTGATGGATACAGATATTCGTAAAAAATTACTATCAGAATGGCAAAACAAGAAAAAGGAGATTATTACACACCCATATCTTAATGAAAAGGTGGAATGGGGAATGGTTCCATTTGTACAGGCAATGCTGTTGGCAAGATATTTAAGGGGAGATTTGGATGAGTACCCTGTATTTTTATGGAAATGAGGTGATGGCGTGCTTGTATTGATTACATATGATGTGAATACTGAAACTGCTGAAGGAAAAACCAGGTTGAGAAAAGTAGCTAAACAATGTGTAAATTATGGGCGAAGAGTTCAGAATTCTGTGTTTGAATGTATACTAGATAATGCTCAATGTGTGATGCTAAAGGCCATATTAACGGATCTTATTGATAAAGATGTGGATAGTCTCAGATTCTATTATTTAGGAAATCGTTATCAGACGAAGATAGAACATGTTGGTGTTGACCGTGGGATTCCTGCTGATCAGACATTGATATTATAAAATGTGGTGCGAAAGATAAGTAAACATGAATGTACCGGTTGTCTCGCACCTGAAATTACTTGTAAATTTGTACAATAAAATGAATAATAGGTTTTTGGTTTTACTTGTTATTTATCTTATTATATATTTATTGTCGGTATTGTATAAAAATAAACAAATTTTTTGTGCAATATTGCTGTCGCTCCTCTCGTGGGAGCGTGGATTGAAATCATTCAGGGTAACAAACAAAGCTACAGGCGAGAGCGTCGCTCCTCTCGTGGGAGCGTGGATTGAAATTAACAACCCCCTTATAAATTTAATGATTAATATCGTCGCTCCTCTCGTGGGAGCGTGGATTGAAATGTGAATAATTCTCATTTAATACCCCCTAAAACATCGTCGCTCCTCTCGTGGGAGCGTGGATTGAAATAGACTTATTAGGAGGGGACGCAAGCATACTGTCTGTCGCTCCTCTCGTGGGAGCGTGGATTGAAATCATATTGCAGTTGATAAAAGAAACACTTTCTAGTCGCTCCTCTCGTGGGAGCGTGGATTGAAATAGTTTTACTACCTTGTAAACCTATAGTGTTGTAAAAGTCGCTCCTCTCGTGGGAGCGTGGATTGAAATATACAACATATGTCTGTCGGATCATGACGGCCTGTGTCGCTCCTCTCGTGGGAGCGTGGATTGAAATTTTCTATCTTTTCTTTAATGTCTGCCACTCTCCGTCGCTCCTCTCGTGGGAGCGTGGATTGAAATATATAAGGCCTTAAAGCATCAAATACACTTGCAGTCGCTCCTCTCGTGGGAGCGTGGATTGAAATGGCTTTCATAGAGCAGACAAACATGGATGTTGTGTCGCTCCTCTCGTGGGAGCGTGGATTGAAATAGGAACACTGCCTAAAGGTACAGAAGAGAGCACAGGGTCGCTCCTCTCGTGGGAGCGTGGATTGAAATACGCCTAAAATCTCATTTGCAAGCTCCAGATAAGTCGCTCCTCTCGTGGGAGCGTGGATTGAAATCTTTTTTATCTTTTTTCTCAATCCCCTCACAGTCGTCGCTCCTCTCGTGGGAGCGTGGATTGAAATGATTTTACGGCGGTCGGTTATTGTCAGCTGTCTGAATAGTCGCTCCTCTCGTGGGAGCGTGGATTGAAATAATATCCTGTTTCAATTCCTCTATTAACTCAGAACGTCGCTCCTCTCGTGGGAGCGTGGATTGAAATTTTTTCCTCACTTTCATTTGTTGATTGATATATGTCGCTCCTCTCGTGGGAGCGTGGATTGAAATATATGGTATTGACTTAAAATCTACATTACTAAGTCGCTCCTCTCGTGGGAGCGTGGATTGAAATCAATGATACCGAGTGCATATGGTGCACAAGTAGGTCGCTCCTCTCGTGGGAGCGTGGATTGAAATCAACGTATCATCAAACATCATCAAGCCATTAGAGTCGCTCCTCTCGTGGGAGCGTGGATTGAAATTACTGATCCACCACAATCAATTTTATTTACATCTCCGTCGCTCCTCTCGTGGGAGCGTGGATTGAAATTACAAAGAGGTGCCGCAATACGAACTCTCATACACCGTCGCTCCTCTCGTGGGAGCGTGGATTGAAATCTTTTGGTAAGAGCAAATGTTAGATTTTGGATATTGTCGCTCCTCTCGTGGGAGCGTGGATTGAAATTAACGCTTATAAGTGGCAAAGAATACCGCCGGACGGGTCGCTCCTCTCGTGGGAGCGTGGATTGAAATAATGTACGACTTAAACTCATCTGGAATATAATTGTCGCTCCTCTCGTGGGAGCGTGGATTGAAATCAATGCTTAACTTATATTCCGTGGCTTTTAACGACGTCGCGCCTCTCGTGGGAGCGTGGATTGAAATTACTTCCTGCACCTCTTGATAGCCATCACCCATTGTCGCTCCTCTCGTGGGAGCGTGTATTGAAATTCTTTAGCTGTTCCCACTGTTCCGGCGTTATGTGTCGCTCCTCTCGTGGGAGCGTGTATTGAAATCAGTGTCACCTCAAAGGTGTAGTCCCCGGTGAAGTCGCTCCTCTCGTGGGAGCGTGGATTGAAATATGGCATAAAAGCCGTCACAAAGTCCGTTGGAAATGGTCGCTCCTCTCGTGGGAGCGTGGATTGAAATTGAAGAACCTGAATACGAACGATTGTGTAATATGGTCGCTCCTCTCGTGGGAACGTGGATTGAAATTCTGCAAGGTTAGTGGCTGTGCCTGTACCTGCCGTCGTTCCTCTCGTGGGAGTGTGAATTGAAATATCAGCATATGAATCTATACACAATCATAATATGCTGCGTTATTGTAGAATTAGTAGTTAAGTCTATTTTTATAGCAATAACGTTGCTTATCAATAATACAATAGATAAATATTGTTGCAAACCAGTAAATAGCAGGTATAATATAGAGTAACATATTAACAGGGAGGCATATTCATTGGGCATTTACGTTAATCCGACAGGAAGATCGTTTGAGCTTGCGATAAATTCAGAGATTTTTGTTGACAAAAGCGGTCTGATTAAAGAAACGAATAAGTGTATAAATACATTACAAAGGTATATGTGTGTAAGCCGTCCAAGGCGATTCGGAAAGTCAATGGCCATGGATATGCTTTCAGCATATTATGGTCGAAAGACTGATGCAGAAAATTTATTTAAAGGCCTTAAAATAAGTCATGATGAGTCGTATGACAGACATATTAACAAGTATGATGTACTCAAAATTAATATGCAGGACTTTTTGAGTGTTACACACAGTGTTGATGATATGCTTAAAATGTTGTGCGAATACATTACGGATGATTTTTCAATAGAGTGTAAGGATATTATTTTTCGGGACAAGTCAAATATTGTGAGAGTAATGCAGGATGTTTTTATGTCTACAGGCAGGCCGTTTGTGATTCTTATTGATGAATGGGATTGTCTGTTTAGAGAATTTACGCAGGATAAAGAAGCGCAGAAGAAATACCTTGATTTTTTGAGAGGCTGGCTTAAGGATAAAGACTATATAGCGCTTGCATACATGACAGGTATACTGCCGATTAAAAAATATGGTTCACATTCTGCTCTTAATATGTTCACGGAATATTCCATGACAGATATGGGAGCTTTGGCAGAGTACTTTGGCTTTACAGATGATGAGGTCAGAGAATTGTGTGACAGATATGATATGGACTTTGAAGAGGCAAGGGCATGGTACAATGGATATAAGCTCGTGTCCCATAGCAAATATGGAGTAAAGAAATATGCGATGTACAGTCCGAAGTCTGTAGTAGAAGCCATGCTAAAGCATAAATTTGGTACTTATTGGAATCAGACTGAAACTTACGAGGCTCTCAAGGTTTATATTCAAATGAATATGGATGGTCTAAAAGATGCCGTGATTAAAATGCTTGCCGGTGAAAGTGAGAAAATAAATACAGGCACATTTGAAAATGACATGACATCATTTGCCACAAAGGATGATGTGCTTACACTTTTAGTACATCTTGGCTACCTGACATATGATAGTGAGACGGAAGAGGTTTCAATTCCAAATCGAGAGGTGTCAAAGGAATATCTTAATGCAATTAGTACAATGGATTGGGATGAAGTATCAAAATCAATAAAAGCATCACAAAAATTGCTTGAGAGTTTGTGGAATATGAATGGTGCTGCGGTTGCTGACGGAATTGATAAGGCACATAATGAGATATCTATTTTACGGTATAATGATGAGAATTCTTTAAGCTGTACAATTAATTTGGCATTTTATTCGGCCAGGGAGTATTACTCAATAGTTCGTGAATTACCAACAGGAAAAGGCTTTGCTGATGTATGCTTTATTCCAAGAGTGAGTCATTTGGATAAGCCGGCAGTTGTTATTGAATTGAAATATGATAAGAATGTTGATGGCGCCATTTCACAGATAAAGTCGAGACAGTATGTGGAAGCCTTGAAGGATTATAAGGGTAATTTGCTTCTTGTTGGAATAAATTACGATAAAAAGACAAAAGAACATCAATGTGTGATTGAAAAATGGAAGCTGTAAAGGTGAAATTAGCAGGGAGTATAGCAACAATTAATGCTATACTCCCTGCTATTATATTTTTGGTTGCAAGAATTTAGTTTATGCTATAAAATATTTATAACTGTATGCAGATATTTAATAATCACAATATCTGTCTGTATAATAAAATACGCATAAAGAGGACGAAAGAATGATCAACAAATTAGTAGACAAAATCAAGAAAACAAACGCACCTATCGTAGTAGGTCTCGACCCGATGCTTTCATATGTGCCTGAGCATATCACAAAGAAGGCATTTGATGAGCTTGGAGAGACACCGGCCGGTGCAGCGGAGGCTATCTGGCAGTACAACAAGGCTATTGTGGATGCCACATATGACCTGATTCCGGCTGTAAAGCCACAGATTGCCATGTATGAGCAGTTTGGAGTGGAGGGCCTTAAGGCATTCCAGAAGACAGTGGATTATTGTCACGAGAAGGATCTCGTGGTTATCGGAGATGTAAAGCGTGGAGATATCGGCTCAACATCGGCTGCATACGCCACAGGACATCTCGGAAAGGTACAAATCGGCAGCAAGAGCTATTCTACCTTTGATGAGGATTTTGCCACTGTCAATCCATACCTTGGAACAGACGGTATCAAGCCATTCGTAGATGTATGCAAGGAGGAGAAGAAGGGTATCTTCATTCTTGTAAAGACATCTAATCCATCAAGTGGAGAGTTTCAGGACCGTATGATTGACGGACGCCCATTATATGAGTGGGTAGGCGAGAAGGTTGCAGAGTGGGGAGCTGACTGCATGGGTGATTCATACAGCTATGTAGGTGCGGTTGTCGGTGCAACATACCCTGAGCAGGGTAAGATTCTTCGTAAGGTAATGCCAAAGAGCTTCATCCTCGTACCGGGCTACGGCGCACAGGGAGGCAAGGGGGCAGACCTTGTTCATTTCTTCAATGAGGACGGACTTGGTGCAATTGTCAATTCATCACGTGGAATCATCTGCGCATACAAGCAGGATAAGTACAAGGATATGGGCATCACAGCAGAGAATTTTGCAGATGCATCACGCAAGGCTGTTGAGGATATGATTGAGGATATCTCAGGAGCACTTGCAAACCGTTAATAAGTTATTCAGAAATTCAGAAAGCTTAAATATATTAACAAACGAAACCAGGGAGATAAAATGGCAGAGAAATTTGAGGAGATTGCAGTTGTAGTTGACCAGAGCTCACTCGGCAATGGCATCTACGACATCACACTTAAGACAGACAAAATTGCAAAGGCAGCAAAGGCGGGACAGTTTGTATCGGTTTACTCAAACGACAAGAGTAAGCTGCTTCCGCGTCCGATAAGCCTTTGCGGCATAAACAGAGATGATGACACCATTCGTCTCGTGTACCGTGTGACAGGTGAAGGCACGGGAACAGAGGAATTTTCAAAGCTTGTCAGGGGCGATAAGGTAAGGCTTTTAGGACCTCTTGGAAACGGCTTTACAGTACAGCCGGGAAAGAAGGCCTTCCTTATCGGCGGAGGAATCGGAGTGCCGCCTATGCTGCAGCTTGCCAAGGATATAAATGCAGGCATTGTGCAGACATCAGGTGAAGAAAAAAATCCGGCACAGGCAGGTGCAGTATGCGATATGAACATCGTCATGGGCTATCGCGATGAGAATACCTTCCTGCTCGATGAGTTTAAGGAACAGGCAGCTTCCTTTGTAGCTACAGAGGACGGCAGTGTCGGCACAAAGGGCAATGTCATCGATGCAATAAAGGAGAATGCTCTTGAGGCAGACGTGATTTATGCATGTGGACCTATGCCTATGCTTCGTGCACTCAAGGCTTACGCTGCAGAGCATGATATGGACTGCTTTATATCAATGGAGGAGCGCATGGCATGTGGAATCGGTGCATGCCTTGCGTGCGTATGCAAAACAAAGGACAAGGATGCCCACAGCAATGTAAACAACAAGCGTATATGCAAAGAGGGACCTGTTTTTGATGCGAAGGAGGTGGAGCTGTAATGAGTAATATGTCAGTAAATGTGGCCGGTGTTGAGTGGAAAAATCCTGTTACAGTTGCATCCGGCACATTCGGCTCCGGTGCAGAGTACAGCGAGTTTGTTGATTTAAACAGACTTGGTGCAGTCACTACAAAGGGTGTTGCGAATAAGCCGTGGGAGGGTAATCCTACACCTAGAGTAGCAGAGGTGTACGGCGGCATGCTCAATGCAGTCGGACTTCAAAATCCCGGCATCGAGCTTTTCTGCAAGAGGGATATTCCTTTTTTAAAGCAGTTTGATACAAGGATTGTGGTAAATGTCTGCGGTCATTCGCTTGACGAGTATCTTGATGTGGTAAAGCGTCTTGCGGATGAGCCTATTGATATGATGGAAATAAATATCTCATGCCCTAATGTTAAGGAGGGCGGAATTGCCTTCGGAACAGATCCAAAGGGTGTTGAGACAATCACAAGCGAGATTAAAAAATATGCAAAGCAGCCTGTTATCATGAAGCTTTCTCCAAATGTCACAAGTATTGCAGAGATAGCAAGGGCGGCAGAGGCCGGTGGAGCTGATGCGGTTTCACTCATCAATACAATAACCGGCATGAAGATTGATATAAACAGAAGAAGCTTTGTGCTGGCAAACAAGACAGGCGGCATGAGCGGTCCGGCTGTGCATCCGGTTGCAGTGCGCATGGTTTACGAGACAGCACATGCAGTCAATATCCCGATTATCGGAATGGGCGGTATCACAAACGCTTCCGATGCCATAGAGATGATACTTGCCGGAGCTACAGCAGTTTCAGTCGGCACAGCAAACTTTGTGAATCCAAAGACCACAGAGCAGATAGTGGATGGCATCGCAGAGTACATGGACAAGTATGGAGTAAAGGATATTTCAGAGCTTGTCGGTGCGGTTGACAGATAGAGCATAAGGGATAGACGGAGGAGAAAATAATGATTCTGGCAGCAGATTACGTGCCTTCTATGTATGCCACAGTCTGGGCGCTTGTACCACCTGTTGTGGCTATAGTTCTGGCACTTATTACAAAGGAGGTCTACAGCTCATTATTCGTTGGAATAGTGATCGGCGGACTGTTTTATGGAAATGTATTTCAGTCTGGTTTTTCAGCTGAGAGATCAGTGCTTCACATATTCGAGGACGGGCTTGTCGGAGTGCTATCGGATCCGGACAATGTGGGAATACTGATATTTTTAGTCGTGCTCGGTGTCATGGTGAGCATGATGAACAAGGCAGGCGGCTCGGCGGCCTTTGGAGAATGGGCTAGTGAGCACATAAAGACAAGAATCGGTGCCCAGCTTGCAGCTATAATGCTTGGAGTGCTCATATTTATAGATGATTACTTCAACTGTCTGACAGTGGGAAGTGTGATGCGCCCTGTCACCGACAAGCATCAGGTTTCCAGAGCAAAGCTTGCATATCTGATAGATGCCACAGCAGCGCCTGTGTGCATCATCGCACCTATATCATCGTGGGCAGCCGCAGTCACAGGCTTTGTAAAGGGAGAGGATGGCTTTTCTATTTTCATAAAGGCCATTCCATACAATTACTATGCGCTCTTTACAATTGTCGCCATGGTGACAATTGTTATCTTGCAGGTGGATTTCGGTCCGATGGCAAAGCATGAAGCCAATGCCAAAAAGGGCGATTTATTTACCACAGGAGACAGACCTTATGCAGAGTCAAAGCAGGATGTGATAAAGGGCAAGGGAAAGGTTATAGACCTTGTATTTCCTATACTGGTGCTCATAATATGCTGCATCATAGGAATGATATACACAGGAGGCTTTTTTGACGGAACAGGCTTTGTCGATGCGTTTGCAGGCAGCAATGCGTCGATTGGTCTTATGCTCGGAAGCTTCTTTGCACTGATAATCACCATATGCTTTTACTCAATCAGAAGGGTGCTAAGCTTTACGGATTGCTGTAATTCAATCCCTGAGGGCTTTAAGGCGATGGTACCTGCAATACTTATACTGACCTTTGCATGGACACTAAAGACCATGACAGAAAGCCTTGGTGCCAAGGAATTTGTCGCAGGCTTGGTGGGAGGCGTATCAGGACCACTCCTTGGACTGTTCCCGGCAATCATATTCCTGGTGGGAGCCTTCCTTGCTTTTGCAACAGGAACCTCATGGGGCACCTTCGGCATACTCATACCGATAGTAGTAAACATCTTCTCAGGCACAAACCATACGATGATGATCATCTCAATCTCAGCATGTATGGCAGGTGCAGTATGCGGAGACCACTGCTCACCGATATCCGATACCACCATCATGGCATCTGCCGGAGCCCAGTGCAACCATATGAACCATGTGTCCACACAGCTTCCGTACGCTGTGCTTGTGGCTGCCGTATCGTGCCTGACCTACATCATAGCAGGCTTTGTCAGAAATCCTATAGTACCTTTTATCATAGGAGTGCTTATCCTGATTGGAACCTTTGTCGGAATCAAGTATATCACGAGAACCGATAAAGCAAATGAACAAGCGTAAGTAGCTAAAAAGAGTTCTATTTTTTGCAGACTTTTAGTCTGCGGAATATAGAACTCTTTTTTAATGGCTATCAATAAAATTTATAGCCCGCTAACAAATATTAATAACCCTAATTACATTTACAAAAATATCAATTAGTGGTAACATATCAATAACTTAGAAATCATATTTGAATGGTAGGAAATCCTAACCATACAAACTAAGCACAAACTCATAACAAACATTAACAAAAAAGAGGTAATATCAATGGCAAAAATTGCAAAGCAGCTCACAGAGCTGATAGGTCACACTCCGCTTTTGGAGCTGACCAACTATGAAAAAGCCCTTGGGCTTGAAGCAAAAATCATAGCAAAGCTTGAGTATTTCAATCCGCTCGGAAGTGTCAAGGACAGGGTGGCGGCAGCTATGATAGAACAGGGCATAAAGGATGGAAAAATAAATCAGGACACAATAATAATAGAGCCGACAAGCGGCAATACCGGAATCGGACTTGCGTTTGTGGCAGCCTCAAAGGGACTTCACCTGATACTTATCATGCCTGATACTATGAGTGTCGAGCGAAGAAAAATCGTCACAGCACTTGGTGCAGAGATAAAGCTTACACCTGGGCGTGAGGGCATGAAGGGTGCGATAGATGAGGCACAGAGACTTAAAGAGCATTATGGCAATGCCTTTATTCCGCAGCAGTTTGAGAATCAGGCCAATCCGGATATTCACAGAGCTACAACCGCTCAGGAAATCTGGGAGGATACAGATGGAAAGGTAGATATCTTTGTATCATCTGTCGGAACAGGCGGCACCTGTACAGGCACCGGGCTTGGATTGAGAGACCATAATCCTGATGTAAGGATAGTAGCTGTGGAACCAAAGAGCTCACCGGTACTCTCAGGCGGAAGACCGGGGCCACACAAGATACAGGGAATCGGTGCAGGCTTTATTCCAAAGGTCATGCGCATGGATATAGTGGATGAGGTGATTCCGGTGGAGAATGAGGCCGCTTTTGACAAGGCAAGAGAGGTTGCAAAGAGCGACGGACTTCTCGTTGGCATATCCTCAGGAGCAGCAATATATGCGGCAACAGAGCTTGCGAAAAGACCTGAGAACAAGGGAAAGAATATCGTGGTGCTGCTTCCGGATACAGGAGAAAGATACCTGTCCACACCGCTTTTTACAGTAAACTAATGGCATATAAACTGACGGCATAAGCTACTTTGCCGGAAACTGTAACATGAAAAATGAGAAACATACATGAGAAACATACATAAATATACGGCAGCCCTGCTGTCGACAGTGATGATTCTGTCACTTCTTCTGACAGGCTGCTCAGGCAGGAAGGATGACGGTACAGTCACCATAACCAATGTGTCGTATGATCCGACACGAGAGTTTTACGAGAAATATAACAAAATATTCGAGTCTTACTATGAGAGCGAGCACGGCAAAAAGATAAATGTGATTCAGTCACATGGTGGCTCGGGAGCACAGGCGCGCTCGGTTGTGGAGGGCTGTAATGCAGATGTTGTCACACTGGCACTTGAGCATGACATTGACCTGATACAAAATACCGGCTTAATTGATAAGGGCTGGATTGATGAGTTTTCTGACAGCTCGGCACCATACACATCAACAATCGTTTTACTTGTAAGAAAGGGCAATCCAAAGCATATAAGTGACTGGAATGACCTGGTGAAAAAGAATGTGGATGTGATTACACCGGATCCAAAGAGCAGTGGCGGAGCCTGCTGGAATTTCCTTGCGGCACTAAGCTATGCGAAGATAAACTATGACAGCCAAAAGGAACAGAAATCGTTTATGAAGAAGCTGTATGAAAATGTCACAATTATGGACTCAGGTGCGAGAGGCTCAACAACCACATTTGTGGAAAACGGTCAGGGAGATGTGCTTATAGCGTGGGAAAACGAGGCACTTACGACCATGGATTCATATCCGGGCAAGTATGAGATAGTGAATCCGTCAGTCAGCATCCTGGCGCAGCCGTCTGTTGCCATTGTGGATGATAATGCAAAGAGCAATGGAACAGAAGCTGCGAGTAAAGAGTACTTACAGTATCTCTACAGTGATGAGGCACAGAGGCTGATTGGAGAGAGTGGCTACAGACCAACTAATCAGGACATATTAAATCAGTTTTCCGACAAGTTTGATTTGAATATCAGGCTTTGGAGCATAGATGATTACGGCGGATGGGATGAAGCCTACAAGACATATTTCGATGATGGAGCAATGTTCGATGAAATTTACGGCAACTGATAAAACAGCAAAAAAGAAAACTAAATCAAAGAACATAAAGACCAGAGTTATACCGGGCTACCATCTTTCGCTTGGGATAGTGGTCACGATGCTTTCAGTCATCGTACTCATTCCGCTGGCATCAGTGCTTGTGTATTCGCTAAAGATATCACCGGGCGATTTCGTGGCACTTATCATGAAGGAGAATGTGAGGAATGCCTTTATCACAAGCATCACCTCATCATTTATCGCAGCAATCGTAAATGTGGTATTTGGACTCATCGTGGCATGGACGCTTGTAAAGTACGATTTTCCCGGAAAATGGCTGCTTGACGGACTTATAGAGCTTCCGTTTGCACTGCCGACAGCGGTTGCGGGCATCACGCTCTCAAAGCTGTACTCAGGCACAGGATTTTTTGGTAAGGGTCTTGGCAAGCTTGGAATAGATGTAGCTTACACACAGGCAGGAATAGTTGTGGCACTTGTTTTTGTAGGCATTCCCTTCGTAATAAGAGCTGTACAGCCGGTGCTTGAAAAGATGGATAATACATATGAGGAGGCTGCTTATATGCTGGGCGCCACACCCTCTAAGACATTTTTTAAGGTAATACTTCCGGAGCTTCGCCCGGCACTCTTAACAGGCTTTGGTCTTGCCTTTGCCAGAGGCATAGGAGAGTACGGAAGCGTCATCTACATATCAGGCAACAGTGCAAGGCACAGGACGCAGGTGGTATCCTACGTTATCATGCAGAAGCTTGGCTATATAGATTACGCCGGCGCGACTGCCATAGCACTTGTGATGCTTGTCATATCATTTTTACTGCTGCTATTTGTAAACATAGTGCAGGTTAAACAGTCACAGCGCACTAATTTGTTGTAGAAGGCTGCATATAAATCAAATGCGATGCACACAAACAGGAAAGGAGCACAATGCGATGACCGAACAGGTAAAGCTTGAAAGAAGAAAAAAGATCACAAAGATAATACTCGTCACTGTCACGGTGCTCTTCATATTTGTCATGCTTGTAGTCCCGCTTTTTTCTGTGATGGCAAGTGCTTTAAAGGAGGGGCTTGGATTCTATCTGAAAGCTATCTCCACAAGCTACGTGCTGTCAGCACTCAAGGTGACTTTGATAGCAACAGTTTTTGCGGTAGTTATCAACACCTTCTTTGGAATATGGACAGCGTGGCTGTTGACCAGGTTTTCGTTTAAAGGAAAGCAGGTGCTTGCAACACTTATTGATATACCGTTTTCTATTTCTCCGGTCATCGTAGGACTTGCGTATCTTATGACATTCGGACGGCTTGGGTGGTTTTATCCGGTTATCAGATGGTTCAATGAGATATTCGGCACGAATGTGAGAATCACCTTTGCAATACCGGGAGTTGTGCTTGCTACGATATTTGTCACGTTTCCGTATGTGTCAAGGGAAATTATACCGGTGCTCAATGCAGAGGGAAAGGATGAGGAAGAAGCCGCAGCGCTGATGGGAGCATCCGGCTTTACGATATTTCGGAAAATAACACTTCCGCAGATGAAGTGGAGCCTGATTTATGGAATCATACTTTGTACGGCGAGAGCCCTCGGCGAGTTTGGCGCGGTAAATGCGCTTTCGAAGACAAGAGGCGAGACATTTACACTGCCGCTTGAGATTGATGCCTTGTATATGTCGGGCACAGACAGCTCGATAACATCGGCATTTGCTGTATCGTCGATACTGTTAATTATTGCATTAATCATTCTTTTTGCAAGAAATATAGTTGAGCATAAATTTAAGAAATTACACTGAGATATACTTGGAAAATATGATTTACACTAATAAAATCTGCTGCATGGGAAAAGCAGGAAGGAGATAACGTATATGTACGTTGAGATGAAAAATATATACAAAAAATACGGAGACTTCCTGGCATCCGATAATGTGAGCTTTGGAGTGGAAAAGGGAAAGCTTGTGGCGCTGCTTGGTCCGTCCGGCAGTGGCAAGACAACACTTCTTCGTATGATAGCAGGGCTTGAGACGCCAAATTCAGGTGACATATATATAGATGGAAAGCGAGTGAATGATATTCCGGCCTCGAAGAGAGGCATAGGCTTTGTGTTTCAGAACTATGCGCTGTTTAGATACATGACAATATACGACAATGTGGCATTTGGGCTGGAGCTTCAGAAGATGCCGAAAAAGCTCATAAAGGAGCGTGTTACCAAGCTTCTTGAGATGACAGGCTTATCGGGGCTTGAAAAGAGATATCCGAATCAGCTTTCCGGAGGACAGCGTCAGAGAGTGGCATTTGCAAGGGCGCTGGCGCCGAATCCACAGGTGCTTTTACTGGATGAGCCATTTGCCGCGATAGATGCAAAGGTGCGAGGTGAGCTTCGTACCTGGCTGAAGGAGCTGGTCGAAAAGCTTGGAATCACAAGCATTTTCGTCACACATGACCAGGATGAGGCTGTTGAGGTGGCAGATGAAATCATTATCACAAACCACGGCACGATAGAGCAGATGGGTACACCTCTTGAGATATACAAGTCGCCTGATACACCTTTTGTGGCGCAGTTTATAGGACACACCACAGTCGTTGAAAATTATGACAGGCTAAAGGGCTTTGACAGGATAGAAAATGCCGACAAGGCGGTAATCAGACCTGAGTTTATCAAGATATCAAAGAGCGGCAACTTAGACCGCTATCAGTCAGCGGCAGAGGAGGGCATCGTTACAGATGTGGTATTCAGAGGAAACAGGATGGATATCACAGTCAGCATAAACGGCATCGAGGTGGTCGGCGAGCGCTCACTTGAAAAGGACCTGATAGCAGTCGGCGAGAAAGTACATGTGCTGATTTACAGGCTGTATATATTTGATGAAGAGAAAACATACCTGATGGAAAACAGCGAGATGCAGGAGCAGGATGTATTCTACATTTAGATATAGGAATAGTCTAAAGCTTGTGATTGAAAGAGGAAGCAGAGGGAGATAAATGAAGATAGAAAACAAAAAAATCCTACACACGGACATCCTCATAATAGGAGGTGGCACGGCGGGCTGTTATGCAGCGCTCACCATCCGTGAGAAATCGGATTATTCGATTATAATTGCAGAGAAAGCGAACATAAAGCGAAGCGGATGCCTTGCAGCAGGTGTCAATGCGATAAATGCATACATAGTAAAGGGCAGGAAGCCTGAGGACTATGTAGACTATGCAAAAAAGGATGCTGACGGCATAGTAAGGGAAGACTTACTCATGACTATGTCAGAGGGCTTAAACCGTGTGACGGACAAGATGGAAAAGCTTGGACTTGTCATATTAAAGGATGAAAACGGTGAGTATGTAGCAAGAGGAAACCGAAATATCAAGATAAATGGCGAGAACATGAAGCCGCTTTTGGCAGAAGCTGTTTCAAAGCTTACGGACTGTACAGTGATAAATAGAATCAATATCACGGACTATATAGTTGAGAACAACACCATAAAGGGTGCATACGGATTTTCAATCGAGGATGCGACAGCCTATGAAATCAGGGCTAAAAAGGTGCTCTGTGCTACAGGCGGAGCGGCCGGTTTATACAGACCAAACAATCCCGGTTTTTCAAGGCACAAGATGTGGTATCCGCCGTTTAATACAGGCGCCGGATATGCGATGGGCATAAGAAGTGGAGCTGAGATGACCACCTTTGAGATGAGATTTATCGCACTCAGATGCAAGGACACAATTGCACCGACCGGAACAATTGCACAGGGAGTCGGGGCAAAGCAGGTCAATTCACTTGGAGAGGTTTACGAGACAAAATACGGTCTCACCACATCAGAGCGTGTATACGGAACGGTCATGGAAAATCTTGAGGGAAGAGGCCCTTGCTACTTAAGGACAGAGGGCATCTCTCCACAGCAGGATGAGTCATTGAGAAAGGCATATCTCAACATGGCACCAAGCCAGACACTCAAGTGGGTGGAGGCAGGTAAGAATCCAAGTGAGCAGAATGTGGAGATAGAGGGCACCGAGCCGTATATCGTAGGTGGGCACACAGCGAGCGGCTACTGGGTAAATACCGAGCGTGAGACTACAATCCACGGACTTTATGCTGCTGGAGATGTGGCAGGAGGATGTCCACAGAAATACGTTACAGGAGCTATGGTAGAGGGTGAAATTGCTGCGATAGATATGGTTTCAAAGCTTGATGCAGATACCTCCGATGGAAGTCTTGGCACATCGGCATTTGATGAGAAAAAGGCGCTTGACGCAAAAGCTTCAGAGTACGACCATTTCCTCACTGAAAGGTCTCAGATGTTTACAACAGAGGCAATCGAGGAAGCCATGCAGAAGGTCATGGACAACTACGCAGGCGGTATTTCCACACATTATCAGTTCAACGGCAAGCAGCTTGCGCTGGCAAAGGAAAAGATAAATCATCTGATAGAGCTGACCGGTGATTTATATGCATCGGATATGCATGAGCTTATGTTCATATATGAGCTTAAGGAGAGGCTTACGGTATGTCTTTCGGTCATAGCACATCTTGGTGCGAGAAAGGAGACCAGATGGCACAGCTTTGCCGAGAATCTGGATTATCCCGACAAGAGTGATGACTGGATGAAATACGTCAATTCCAGATACGAAAACGGGCAGCTTCATATGATTTACAGAGAGCTTGTCGGAAGGGAGGCGCGTTATGAGCATAATGATTGATAAAGCAAAGTGTAAGGGCTGTGGCATGTGTACAAGTGTATGCCCGGGAAGCCTGATATATCAGGACTCAGAGAAAAAAGCCTTTATCAAATATCCTAAGGACTGCTGGGGCTGTGCCTCATGCATCAAGGAATGTCATTTTGGCGCTATTGCTCTTTATCTTGGAGCAGACATAGGAGGCATGGGAAGTCTCATGACAGTAAAAAGCACACCGGACACGCTGACCTGGGATATCAAAAAGCGCGACGGAAGCAAGGAAGAGATTCTTATCAACAAGAAGGAATCCAATAAATATTAAAGAAAAGGATGGTAACAGACATGGGTGAATTATCACATCTTGACGAACTCGAAGCAGAGGCAATATACATAATACGTGAAGTAGCCGCAGAGTGCGAGAAGCCGGTTATGTTGTACTCAATTGGAAAGGACAGCTCGGTAATGCTTCATCTTGCAATGAAGGCATTTTATCCGGAGAAGCCGCCATTTCCGTTTTTACATGTAAATACAACCTGGAAATTCCATGAGATGATAGAATTCAGAGATCGCATTGCTAAGGAAAAGGGCATCGAGATGCTTGAATATATAAATCAGGATGGCGTAAAGCAGGGCATCAATCCATTTGACCACGGCTCAGCATACACAGATATCATGAAGACACAGGCGCTCAAACAGGCGCTCGACAAATACGGCTTTACGGCAGCGTTTGGCGGCGGCCGAAGAGACGAGGAGAAATCAAGAGCCAAGGAGCGAATCTTCTCCTTCAGAAATGAAAACCACGCATGGGATCCAAAGAACCAGCGCCCGGAGATGTGGAAGCTCTACAACTCAAGAATCAAAAAGGGCCAGGAGGTGCGAGTTTTCCCACTGTCAAACTGGACAGAGAAGGATATCTGGCAGTATATAAAGAGAGAGAATATCAAGATTCCTTCACTTTACTTTGCAAAGGAAAGACCTGTTGTATACAGAGACGGCAACATCATCATGGTAGATGACGACAGAATGAAGCTTCGTCCGGGTGAGAAAATCCAGATGAAGAGTGTACGTTTCAGAACTCTTGGCTGCTATCCACTGACAGGTGGTGTGGAGTCGACAGCGGATACACTTGATGAGATTATTGATGAGACACTCAGTGCTGTTTCCTCAGAGAGAACCACCCGTGTCATAGACAACGAGGCGGCAGGCAGCATGGAAAGAAGAAAGAGGGAGGGATATTTCTAAAATGAGCGGATTACTTAAATTTATTACATGTGGAAGCGTGGACGACGGAAAATCAACTCTGATCGGACATATATTATACGATTCAAAGCTGCTCTATGCAGATCAGGAAAAGGCATTGGAGCTTGACAGTAAGGTCGGAAGCCGTGGCGGCGCCATCGACTATTCACTCCTCCTCGACGGACTGATGGCAGAGAGAGAGCAGGGAATCACAATCGATGTGGCTTATCGTTACTTCACAACAGATAAGAGAAGCTTTATCGTGGCAGATACACCGGGCCATGAGGAGTACACAAGAAACATGGCTGTAGGTGCATCCTTTGCAGACCTTGCGGTAATTTTAATAGATGCAAAGCAGGGCGTATTGGTTCAGACAAGAAGACACGCAAGAATCTGCGCGCTCATGGGAATCAACTACTTTGTATTTGCTGTAAACAAGATGGATCTTGTAGGCTACGACGAGAAGCGTTTCGATGAAATCACAAAGCAGATTATTGAGCTTACAAAGGAGCTTGAACTCAAAAATGTAGTAATAATTCCTGTTTCTGCAACAGAGGGTGACAATGTCACAACAAAGTCTGAGAATATCCCATGGTACAAGGGACCTGCTCTCTTATCATACCTTGAGGATGTTGACATAAAGGATGAGAACGAGGAAGAGGGCTTTTACATGCCTGTACAGAGAGTCTGCCGTCCTGACCACACCTTCCGTGGATTCCAGGGCCAGATAGAGGCCGGAGAGGTAAAGGTTGGCGATGAAATCACCACACTGCCAAGCAATGAGACAGCACATGTAAAAAGCATCCATGTGGGTGATAAGCTAAGTGATAGCGCATTTACAGGCCAGCCGGTTACAATCCAGCTTGACAGAGAGGTGGACGTATCAAGAGGCTGCGTGCTCACAATCGGTTCAGGAGCAAAGGTGGCTTCATCCATCACAGCTACAATACTCTGGATGGATGACGATGAGCTCTTTAAGGGAAAGAATTTCTTCTTCAAGCTTGGTACCAAGTCAATACCGGGCATCGTAACAGAGATAGAGCATACCATCGACGTAAACACAGGTGAGGAAAAGCCTGCCGACAAGCTTAAAAAGAACGAGATAGCAGTTGTAAAGATTGCATTCTCGGACAAGATAGTCTGCGATAAGTTCAAAAATCACAAGACACTTGGTGAGTTCATCTTAATCGACCGTGTGACGGATATGACATCTGCCTGTGGTGTGGTTGAAGAGGTACACACAGAGGAAAGCGGCCTCTACGAGGGCAGAGTAGACAGAAACGTAAGAGCTGCAATCAAGGGCCAGAAGGCAATCACCGCCGTATTCGTAGACGGAGTGGATGGGGTAAACCGTGGCTTTGTGGAGGATGTCGAGAAAGCCTTAAATATAGACGGACGCCATACTTATCTCTACGCACCAAAGGAGGGTGAGGACTTCGTAAATGTAGTCAAGCACCTAAGCCATGCCGGAATACTCGTACTTCTGCTCATCAGCCAAAAGCAGGAGAAGGAGCTTGCAGCCGACAAAGTTGAGTTCACAAAGGACTGGAACAAAAACGGCAGAGATGTGGACAAGGTTGCGGAGTTTATCAAAAAGCAGTCGGTATATGACGGCGTGATCGTAAACACAAGTGAGTATATCTAATCCCCCACCAATTTCCACGTTGAAAAGCACGCCCCAATGTGGTAAAATTGACAAAGATAATTTAAAGAAAAACACACAGGAGGATTAACATACAATGGAAAGCTACAAGAGCGAATTTATAGACTTTATGGTGGAGAGTGACGTGCTGAAATTTGGTGATTTCACATTAAAGAGCGGCCGTAAATCACCATTTTTTATGAATGCGGGAGCATATGTGACAGGCTCACAGCTTAAGAGACTCGGAGAGTACTACGCAAAGGCTATCCATGCAAACTACGGAGATGACTTTGATGTATTATTCGGACCTGCATACAAGGGAATTCCGCTTGCAGTGGTAACAGCTATCGCATACCATGAGCTCTATGGCAAAGAGGTGCGCTACTGCTCAGACAGAAAAGAGGCAAAGGATCACGGTGCAGACAAGGGAGGCTTCCTTGGAAGCAAGCTTAAGGATGGCGACAGAGTAGTCATGATAGAGGATGTCACCACATCCGGCAAATCAATGGAGGAGACAGTTCCAAAGGTAAGAGAGGCTGCTGATGTTACAATCGTAGGCCTTATGGTGAGCCTTAACAGAATGGAAGTCGGACAGGGCGGCAAGGTAAGCGCGCTCGATGAGATTCATGAGAAGTACGGCTTTGAGGGCAGGGCTATCGTTACAATGGAAGAGGTCACAGAGTATCTCTACAACAGAGAGCATGATGGCAGAGTAGTCATTGATGACACAATCAAAGCAGCTATAGATGAGTACTATAAGCAGTACGGCTGCAAATAGGAGAATATAAATTGCTTGGCAGAAGAAAACGTAACAGGTATAAGTTTACGGAAAAGAAGCAATCTAAGAGGGGGATAGCTGCACTTGTTGTGGCTATCCTCATAGAGATTGTATATATAGTTTTTTTGAATGCGGCATTCAGAGGAGATGGCAATCTGTCTATGTACTATGGCAGTGCCGGTATACTGATGCTTGGCATATCTCTGGCAGATTTCGGGTTTGCCATCAGAAGCCTCTTTGATGAGGAATCATTCATGACATTTCCACGACTGGCAGTGTTTTTTTCACTCATAGCGGTAATCAGCTGGGGAGGAACGTATGTTGTCGGCTTTATAATTTAGCACATATTATATCAATAGTGCGATAAAACTGTCATGAATATTTGAATTAAAAATAGAAAGATTATAGGGATATATGAGTTATAAAGAGATTTATGAACTCTCCAATGAGCTTTACGCAGAGCGATTAGAGCTTGTGGAGGAGCGGATAGAACAGATCATCAGAGAGCCTGCGATAGAGCCGGCTTTTGCAGATTATTTCACAAGTGTGGCAAAGTGCATCAACACTATTAAAAACCATAGCGCAGATAAGAAATTTAACGATTTATTCTATTCACAGTTTGATAAAGAAAATTACGAGAAAAGCTATGCCAACCCGGCATATGCCGTAAAGGTGCTCGGAGATGAGTATGGTCAGCTTTTATCGGCTGTATATGCAAAAATTGCCGGAAGCATCACGCATATCTTTCAGGGAGATATAAAATATCTCTGCATTTATGCAGAGCTTATTGTAGAGCTATACAATTATTTTGAGAATGCCGATGAGCTGAGTCCTGATGAGATAAGGGGCTGTATATACTCGTTCATGCATGATTATGAGGAGCTTTTTGCAGAGGATGACAACAGAGCACTCCTTGACCCGGCTTATGATTACTATACAGAGCTTGTAAATGAGGCAGATTTGTCAAATGATGATTATCTGTATTCCTACGGACTGTATGTCGGAGAGAATGAGCGCGCCGGCAGAGCGCATCTGGCTTCATTTTCAGATGAGGAGATACAGGCCATGGCAGATACCTATACAGAAGGATACCGCATTGGCTTTATTACCTGCAACAAGGATATCTCAAAGAAGTCGGTGGTTCAGGTGCTTTATCCGCTTGGCTTTGAGCGTATGATAAGAGCAGCATTAAAGAATTTTGAGAAAATGGGTATGAAGCCTGCCATGAGGCCTTTTTCCACATCGGTCAATAAGCAGTTTGAATATGACCACAAGGAGGATATGGCACTGTGGCTTGACAAGGCATATGTGGAGTATCGTCTTGAGTGCATGCACAATGCACTTGAGCGAATGAAGGATGTAGCATGTAAATGTGGTGGACCGGCTGTTATAGAGATATTTGGAGAGGAGCCGTTTGCTCCGGTTTCAAAGAAGGAGGCTGCGCACTTTAATGATGAGCAGCAGAAGCTTGCAGTCCATATGACAAGCGTGCGCTCACAGTATATGAACAGCTATATTCACAGCGAGGACAGAAGCTTTACGATTATTGCCTATCCGTGTGCTGCAATCGGACCTGATTATAAGGAAATTTTTACGGAGACTGTAAAGATTAATACTCTTGATTATGCACTCTACAGAGATATGCAGCAGAAAATCATAGATGTGCTCGATACAGCAGACAGGGTGCATATCGTCGGAACAAACGGCAACAGGACAGATTTGTATGTCAAGATTCATGAGCTTAAGGAGCCTTCAAAGGAGACGGCTTTTGAAAACTGTGTGGCTGATGTAAATATCCCTGTCGGAGAGGTGTTTACTTCACCGGTGCTAGAGGGTACAAACGGCAAGCTGCATGTCAGTCAGGTATATCTCAATGAGCTTAATTTCCTTAATCTGGAAATCGACTTTAAGGATGGCATGATTGATAAATATACATGTACCAATTTTGAGGATGAGGAAGAAAACAAAAAGTATATATCAGACAATGTGCTTTTCCATCACGACACACTGCCTATGGGTGAGTTTGCCATAGGCACCAATACGACAGCCTACCGTATGGCGAGAGTATACGATATCGCAGCAAAGATGCCTATTCTCATAGCAGAGAAGACAGGACCGCACTTTGCGGTGGGTGATACCTGCTACACATACGATGAGGACAATATGACATACAACCCTGACGGAAAAGCAATCATTGCCAGGGACAATTCAGTTTCCATCCGCAGAAAAGAAGATATATCAAAGGCATATTTCAACTGCCACACGGATATCACAATACCATATGATGAGCTTGGAGCCATCACAGTTATTCGACACGATGGCTCAACATGTGATATAATAAGAGATGGCAGATTTGTGCTTGAGGGCGTAGAAGAGTTGAACAAACCGCTCGATACGCTTGATGCAGAAAGCAAATAATTGTTAGACGTATAAGGAGGATAAAATGGCAAAGGTTGGAATAGTTATGGGCAGCGACTCAGATTTAAAGGTGATGAGTAAGGCGGCAGATATGCTTGAAGAGCTCGGCATAGAGTATGAGCTCACCATCATCTCGGCACACCGTGAGCCGGATGAGCTTATTGAGTGGACAAGAGGCGCTGAGAATAGAGATGTAAAGGTAATAATAGCAGGAGCGGGAATGGCAGCAGCACTTCCGGGAATGTGTGCAGCGCTTTTTGCACTTCCTGTTATCGGAGTACCGCTTTCAGGAAAGAATCTGGATGGAATGGATGCAGTGTTCTCAATCATGCAGATGCCACCTGGAGTGCCTGTTGCCACAGTTGCAATTGACGGTGCGAAAAATGCAGCAATCCTTGCAGCAAAGATACTCGCAGCAGGTGATGATGCAATCCTTGAGAAGATCAAAAAGTATACAGCAGATATGAAGGCTCAGGTTGTAGCAAAGGATGCGAAACTGAAACAGGTTGGATATAAGCAGTATCTTGCTGAGAAATAGATTGTATTGTCATCTATAGGAGGGTTTTTATGGGTATATTGCAAAAGGCAGACAGATGTATGGATGAGGCAGCAGCCTTATTTGGCGAGAATAAGCTTTTTTTGGCAGAGAATAAGGCACAGGAGACAGCCGGTCTTTATAAGAGCTGTGGCGCATATGAGCAGATGGCAAAGACTGTCAATTTTATGGGAGTCATATATGCATCTATTGGAGACTTAAGCATGTCAATTGACTGCTACCTAGAGGCTATGGATGTAGCTGTGGAGCAGGGCTCAACAGAGATAATCATGCTTGTAAACAATAATATAGGCTCACTCTATATGGAGCTTGGATTGTATAAAAAGGCTATCAGATATTTCAACGAAGCACTGGAGCTGTGCAAGCCACCGCTGCATGGAGAGAGGGATAGCTATTATCAGGAACTTCTCATGCTTCATCTGAATCTGTGCATATCATACACGGGAATTAATGAGTTTGAAAAGGCAGAAAAGCATCTTTCTGACGCGATACTCTTTAATGAGATAGCTGGCAGTGATAAAAACAGATTTCTGATAGATATGTCACAGGCACATATGCTATGGAAGATGGGAAATGAGGATGAGGTCAGAGATCATGTGGAAGAGCTGGTTGAGGGTGCGATAAACAATATCAATTCTGCCAATTATGTACTTGAGATACTAAGCCTTTGCAATCTATTTATGAATATGGGGGAGTTCGATGCATGGAAAAAGGTTATTGTGGAGTATGAACGCTTTGCTATTGAAACAGAAAATCTGTTTTTCCAGAAGACCTGTGTCAAGATGTGGATGAAATATGAGAGCGCCATGGGTGATACAGAGGCGTACAACAAGCTGTGCGTATATTACGCAAATCTCCACTCTATGCAGGTGAAGGAGCAGATAAAGCGTCTTGGTGATACAATCGACCTTAAGCTTCAGCTTCAGGAGACTGAGTATGAGCGCCGTAAGGCAGTCAGACTCAACTACACAGATATGCTTACAGGCATGGGCAATAAGTTCAAGATGCGAAACGATTTTGAAAAGCTTGTGAGCAAAAATCAGGATTCAGATGGTGCAGGAATCACGTTTGGAGTAGTGGATATAGATTTCTTCAAGTCATTTAACAGAAACAGTGGCAGAGTCACCGGTGATGCAGTGCTAAAAGAATTGTCATCCATAATAAATGAGAGCATCAAAGATAAGGGAATGGGGTATCATTTCTATGGTGATGAATTCTACATAATCCTGCAGGAAACGGATGAGGATATCATTAAAAATATAGCCGAGCATATAAGACTCGAGCTTGCAAAAAAACAGATACTTCATGAGAGCTCTAAGGTGGATGAGTATCTGACTGTATCACAGGCATATGTTACCGCCCCGGATGTAAAGGTGCCGGATGAGTTTTCAAAGCTGTTCAAGACGGTGGATGAAGTGCTCAATGATGTGAAGGAAAAGGGGAGAAATGCATATAAGATAGTCTGATGCTTTAAGCGTATAAGACAACTATAAAATGACACGCAGCCGTAAAACGTTGCGTGTCATTTTTAATGGATCTATATATACAGTTATAGTTATATTTGTACTTATACTTTTATATGGCTATAGTGTCTCATTTATATTCCGGATATAACAATATCAGTGCCTGCCTTCTCATATATATCTGCTGTCTCAGGAGAGATACCGGAGTCGGTGATTACCATATTGATGTCATCAAGCGATGCATAGCTGGATATGGATGTGGTATCAAACTTGGTGTGGTCTACAAGAGCCACAGTTTTAGCGGAGGCCTTGATACACATGTGCTTTAAATCAGCCTCGTATATACTGAAATCAGTCAGTCCGTCTTCTACAGAGAAGCCTCTTGCTGACACGAACGCGATATCTGTGTGTATCTTTTTGAGTAAATCAGCGCCAAGCAGTCCTTCTATGGAAGCGGATGCACTGGTTACGATACCGCCTGTCAGGATGACTGTGACACCCGGGATATCCTTTAGCTCTAAAGCCAGATTGATGCCATTGGTGATGACGGTCAGCTCTGTAAAGCCTGAAAGCTTCATGCCGAGAGTATAGGCTGTGGAGCTGGCATCAAGGAATATACACATATGGTCACTTACGAGCTTTATCGCCTCGTTTGCAATCTCCTCCTTGGCCTCCTTGTTTTCAAGAGCGCGGTCATGGAACAGGTAGGCCCTCGAGGTTAAATCAGTCATGTCATGGGTTTTATCTTTGTAGATAGCACCGCCGTGGGTCTTTGTCAGAAGCTTTTCCTTATCCATCTGGTTTAAATCTGTTCTTATTGTCGTGGTCGATACACCAAGCAGCTCGCTGAGCTCATTGGTGGTGGCCTTGCGGTTTTCTTTTAAATAATCGAGAATCTTTTGTTGTCTTTCTAATTGCAGCATAGATTTTCCTCTTTCTTTTGATTTCTGTTGTATTTTTACGTACATATTTTTATCACAAAGCATTGCATAAATATATAATAACTCAAATAAGTAAATAAAGCCAGTGTTTTCGATTGCTTATGTTTTTTTTTATTTGATGACATTTAATTGTATTTATTTTTACTTTTATTTGCTTTTACTATTGCATTTTTTCTTTTAAAGTGTTATATTTATATCATCAAATAAAAGCAAACACAAATTATATAAGGCGGAGGTATTATTAAATGAAGTTTTTCGTAGATACAGCAAATGTCGAGGACATTAAGAAAGCAAACGATATGGGAGTCATCTGTGGAGTCACAACAAACCCTTCACTCATTGCAAAAGAGGGCAGAGACTTCAATGAGGTAATTAAAGAAATCACATCTATCGTTGACGGACCGATAAGCGGAGAGGTAAAAGCAACAACAGTTGATGCAGAGGGCATGATAAAAGAAGGACGTGAAATCGCAGCTATTCATCCAAACATGGTAGTTAAGATTCCTATGACAGTTGAGGGACTTAAGGCTGTCAAGGTACTTTCATCAGAGGGCATCAAGACAAACGTTACTCTTATTTTTTCAGCAAATCAGGCAATTCTTGCTGCAAATGCAGGTGCTACATATGTTTCACCTTTCCTTGGCAGACTTGATGATATCAGCCAGCCGGGCATTGAGCTGATCAGACAGATTTCAGAGATTTTTGATATCTATGGATATGATACAGAGATTATTGCAGCTTCAATCAGAAACCCGATTCATGTCACAGACTGTGCACTTGCAGGAGCTGATATCGCAACAATTCCTTACAAGGTTATCGAGCAGATGACAAAGCATCCACTTACAGATCAGGGAATCGAGAAGTTCCAGGCTGATTACAGAGCTGTATTTGGGGATTAGATATTATAAACCAAAGACAGGTATAAATATTTTATTTCATGTCATAGATTTAACAGGAGAACAAAATGAACAAATTAGAGCTTCAGATTACAGCAAATGAAGTCAGGAAGGGTATCGTCACGGCTGTGCATTCTGCAAAGGCGGGACATCCGGGCGGCTCACTTTCTGCAGCAGATATATTTACATATCTGTATTTTGAGGAGATGAACATTGATCCAAAGAATCCTAAAAAGCCGGATAGAGACCGTTTTGTGCTTTCAAAGGGACACACGGCTCCGGGACTTTACTCTGCACTTGCGCAGAGAGGCTATTTTCCGGTTGAGGATTTAAAGACACTCAGACATCTGGGATCATATCTGCAGGGACATCCTGACATGAAGCATATCCCGGGTGTGGATATGTCAAGCGGTTCGCTCGGACAGGGCATTTCTGCGGCAGTGGGCATGGCACTTTCTGCAAAGCTTACAAATGATGATTACAGAGTATATACACTTCTCGGCGATGGCGAGATTCAGGAGGGACAGGTCTGGGAGGCTGCCATGTTTGCGGGCTTCAGAAGACTTGATAACCTTGTTGTTATAGTTGATAACAATGGACTTCAGATTGATGGACCGGTGGATCAGGTGTGCTCACCATATCCTATTGGTGAGAAATTCAAGGCATTCAATTTCCATGTGATTGATCTGAAGGATGGAAATGACATGGATCAGATTGCTGACGCATTTAAAGAGGCAAGAAATACAAAGGGTATGCCGACGGCAATTATAGCACATACCGTAAAGGGCAAGGGTGTTTCATTTATGGAAAATCAGGTCGGCTGGCATGGCAAGGCTCCAAATGATGAGGAGTATGCAGTTGCCATGGAGGATCTGAGAAAGGAAGGTGAAGCATTATGTCAGAAGTAAAGAAAATCGCCACACGTGTCAGCTACGGAAATGCACTTGTAGAGCTTGCAAAGGAGCACGATGACGTATATGTTCTTGATGCTGACCTTGCGGCTGCCACACAGACAGCCATCTTCAAAAAGGAATTTCCAGATCGTCACATAGACTGTGGTATCGCAGAGTGCAACATGATGGGTATTGCTGCAGGACTTGCGGCTACGGGAAAGGTGCCATTTGCCAGTTCATTTGCCATGTTTGCGGCAGGTCGTGCGTTTGAGCAGGTGAGAAACTCTATTGGATATCCTCATCTCAATGTGAAAATCGGTGCGACACACGCAGGTATTTCGGTAGGAGAGGATGGAGCCACCCACCAGTGCAACGAGGATATTGCACTCATGAGAGCAATTCCAGGCATGGTTGTAATAAACCCAAGCGATGATATAGAGGCAAGAGCCGCCGTAAAGGCAGCTTATGAGCATGAGGGCCCTGTATACATGAGGTTTGGCCGTCTTGCAACACCGATAATAAATGACAATGCAGAGTATAAATTTGAAATTGGAAAGGGTGTTACACTCCGTGAGGGCACGGATGTAGCTATCATAGCTACTGGTCTGTGCGTGGCAGAGTCACTTGCAGCGGCAGAAAAGCTTGCAGCAGATGGCGTAAATGCAAAGGTCATAAATATACACACTATCAAGCCTCTTGATGAGGAGCTTGTTGTAGCTGCAGCAAAGGAATGCGGCAGGGTGGTTACCGTGGAGGAGCACTCTGTAATAGGCGGACTTGGAGCCGCGGTATGTGAGACACTTTCGCGTAAGGCTCCAACACCGGTAAAGACAATAGGCATACAGGACTGCTTTGGTGAGTCAGGTCCGGCTGTTGCTTTGCTTAAAAAATACGGACTTGATGCAGAGGGCATTTATGCATCAGTGAAGGATTTTTTATAAGTATTTAAAATAGTTTGGTTTTATCATTTTTTACATTTTCCCCAATATAACAATAAACTAATAAAAGAAAGGACAGCCGGGATACGGTTGTCCTTTCTTCTACTTTGTATACAAATAAAAACTTTAATGTTTTAATTAGTGTAAAATAATTTAATAAATTATAAAATATATATTGTGTTATAGGTTTTTATCTGATATATTAAATCTATAAATGCTGGACGACCTGTGTTTTCGTATAACCGATAAGGCAAAAGAAAGGGGACATCACATGGAACTGATATGTAAGAAGTGTCTGCTTAGAGAAATGGCAGAGGCCGACGCAGCAATGATAAAAAAATATGTTGATGCGATAAAGGGCGAGGACAGAGTGCCGGAAAAAGAGTATGAGGCAAGGCTTGCAGTGTGCAAGGCGTGTGACAGGCTAAATGCCGGAACCTGTAATGCATGCGGCTGTTATGTGGAGCTTCGGGCGCTTACAGGCGTTTCGCACTGCCCTCATAAAAAGTGGTAGTACAAATAAAATAATAACAAAATGACTGCGGTTTTGATTTCCGCAGTCATTTTATTATTATTTAGTGTTTTTTTCAGTGTCAAGAGATGCATAATTGATGGATACAACAATGTCCTGATCGTAGTTACCGAAGCTTTTTCCGAATATTGTGAGTCCGCCGACATGGGCAGAATCCTCCTCAACTGCGATACGGAAGCGTATAGTGCTTGTGTAGTCAAGCTTTAGCTCAGAGGTTGTGATATCTGATATCTTAAGACCGTCTATGAAGGTGCCTTTATGATTTATGACTAAAAGCTTGAGGAGACCGTATTGATTCCAGTTCTGAGGCCACCATTCAGGGGTGAACATTCCGCGTACATCTCCATAGTCACCGGGAGAGGTCCAGGTGCCGACCAGAGTGTCATTTATGTAAAAGCTTATATCACTCGGCCAGTCGTTGTCGATGCCCGGAGCCTCAGAACTTATCTCGGCTGAGAGTGAAAGCTGGGTGATTTTCTGATTACGTGGAATGAGGTTTGGAATTACATATTCCACATAGCCCTTTGTGAACCACATAATGTCTGCATTGAAATGGTCAGGATGGTCAAAGTAACGCACGTCATCGAGCTCTCCTATCACAAATGAGGATGTAGCCAGGCCACAGGTTGGACAGATATTGTGAGATGAAAACTGCCCTACCTTTATGGATGTGTTGTATACGTTACTTAAGTCTATTGGTTTTTCAATTTCTACTAATATACGATCCTGAATCAGTGAACACAGCTTCTGGTTGCCGTGACCGGATGAATCGTTTGAGGCGGAGATAAGTCCACACTCCTCAAGCTTTTTTATATGTCCGGTTAAAGCTCCATTGCTGATGTTTAGCTCGTTTGCAATCTGATTCATGCTCATCTGGTTATTCTCGAGCAGAATTTTTAAAATCTGGATACGAATATCAGAGCCGAGAGCTTTAAACAGTTCGAGACCATCGTCTAATGATGTGATATGTATCATATATAGATTCTCCTAAAATATTTTATAAAATTAACAACGAGTTCTTGTGTGTAAATCATGTTTTAATTATAGGAATAAGCTCCTATGTTGTCAATATATTATCGTATAGTTTTAAGCTATATTGAAGTATATTTTAAAATAATTTAAATATATTGTGCAATATGTATAACTTACATGCGCTTCAAAACGAAAATAAAATAAAAATTTAGATATTATTAAATAATGTGTAAAATAGTTTAAAATAATCTAAAATAAATATTGACATTGCAGCTACTCTCATGTATATTATGTGCATAAGCAAAACACATTAACAATCAGTGCACTTATGTGTGCAACAATGGCAGAGCAGGATAAATGTATAAGAGATAAAGGAGAAACTATGGCAAAAATTATTGTAAATAATGAGAATAAAAAGAGTACAATTGCTCCGGAAATTTATGGACATTTTTCAGAGCATCTCGGAAGATGTATCTACGAGGGATTATTTGTAGGGGAGAATTCAGATATACCAAACGTAAACGGCATGCGTACTGATGTTGTAGATGCATTAAAGGAAATGAAGATACCTGTGCTCCGCTGGCCGGGCGGCTGCTTTGCAGATGAGTATCACTGGATGGATGGTATCGGTCCTAAGGAGAAGAGAAAAAAGATGATCAACACACACTGGGGTGGTGTAGTTGAGGACAACAGCTTCGGAACACATGAGTTTTTTGAGCTTTGCAGACAGTTAGGCTGCAAGACATATGTGAACGGAAATTTAGGAAGCGGAACAGTACGCGAGATGAGTGAGTGGGTAGAGTACATCACATTTAACGGAGTATCTCCTATGGCTGATTTGCGTAAGGAAAACGGACACGAAGACCCATGGACTATTGACTACTTCGGTGTGGGAAATGAGAACTGGGGATGTGGTGGAAACATGCGTCCTGAGCATTATGCAGATGAATACCGCAGATACCAGACTTATGTCAGAAATTATGCAGGCAATCAGCCAATCAATAAAATCTGCTGTGGTCCAAATGTGGATGACTATGAGTGGACAAAGAAGGTTATGGCTACATGCTTTGACCATTGTGATCCGAAACTCCATGGTCTGATGGATGGATTATCTCTTCATTATTACACACTTCCTGAGACAGAGGATGACTGGAATATCAAGGGAAGTGCGACAGATTTTACAGAGGATATCTTTTATCAGACTCTTAAGAGAGGATATTTCATGGAGGAGCTCATCAATCGTCATGGAGCTATAATGGATGAGTATGATCCTGATAAGAATATAGGTCTTATTGTTGATGAGTGGGGCATCTGGTCAGATGTGGAGCCTGGTACCAATCCGGGATTCTTATATCAGCAGAACACAATGCGTGATGCGCTTGTTGCAGGTATGACATTAAACATTTTCAACAAGCATTCCGACCGTGTGAAGATGGCATGTATTGCGCAGCTTATAAATGTGCTTCAGTCTGTAATGCTCACAGACGGCGATAAGATGATAAAGACACCTACATATTATGTATTCCATATGATGAGACATCATCAGGGCGCAGCTCTTTTGGACAGCTCTCTTGTAGGAGGAGCTACTGTTGGTACAGGAAAGAATGAGCTTCCGAAGGTTTTTGAGTCTGTATCAGAGGATAAGGATGGCGTGATCACAGTTACACTTACAAACAATTCTCTTGAGTCATCAGAGGATGTTGATATTATGCTCACAAATGAGGGTGACAAATACAGTGTAAGTGAGGCCAGATACATCGAAGGTGCCATGGATGCACACAATACCTTTGAAGCACCTGAGGTAGTGGATGAGAAGAATTTCACTGCATTTGAAAATACACAGACCGGTGTGAAGGTTACTCTTCCGGCATGCAGTGTTGTTACACTTAGATTATCGAAATAATATTAAAACAGCTATTCACAATCCCGGGTTGTCTGTCACACTAAGGTGTGTACGGACAACCCGGGATTTTGCCTGTTGTGAATGATACAAAAATGTAGCAGCTTTTTGTGTAGCTTACTATATGTTTTAATGCATAAGGCTCTCTTATAGTGCTTCCTGAAGTATCTTCACATCCCACTTATTCATCACATCTCCCTCTTTAGCTGCTTCTCCGGTGATCAGGTCAACCATTCCTGCAAGGCTTGCAGGGAGAGTCTGCTTTTCATCAGTGAAATTCATCACAAAGTAAAAGCGAGTATTTTCGCTCTCGCGGCATGTGATTTCAAGACCTGTCTCTTCAGCAATGACACCTGATACAGACACTTCATTTGTGGCTTCATCAAGCACCCTTGCAAGTCCGGCTGCCTCAAGCTGTGTGGCAACATAGTATACATGGCCTTTTCCGTAGCTGTTTTTTGTGACAGCAGGCATTCCTGCATAGAAATCGCTTTCATATGTGGCGAGTACTTCTGCACCTTCCGAGTGCATCAGGTCGCACAGCAGATTGCATTTATATTCTTTTCCGTCTGAAAAGCTTACAGTGTTTGAATGCTCAGGTGCGAGCGCGTCAATTTCCTCAACCCAGACACCTGCCATCTCGCGAAGCGGTCCCGGATATCCGCCCAGATGCACGTTGTCAGACTGGTCCACAATACCACTCATAAATGTTGTGATGAGAGTACCGCCGTTTTTCACAAACTGCTCAAGCTTTTCCTTCATGCCTTCCTTTACCATGTACAGAACAGGTGCGGCAATCACCTTATACTTTGAAAAATCACCGTCAACCGGAATCATATCAACAGAGATATTTTTGTTGTAAAAATACTCATAATAGTGGTGAATCTGGTCAACATATTTAAGGTCCTGTGTAGGTCCGCTTGTGTACTCAAGTGCCCAGTAATTGTCCCAGTCAAAGATGATTCCCACATCTGACTTATTGCGTGTGCCAAGTGTCCTTGTGCCGAAGCTTTCAAGCTCTCGTCCAAGCTGTGCAGTCTCCTTAAATACCCTTGTGTCGTTTGTTCCGACATGTGCTATTACAGCACCGTGGAATTTCTCGCAGCCACCCTTGCTTCGTCTGAGCTGGAAGAACTGGATAGTGTCTGCACCGTGGGCTATGGTCTGATAGCTCTGTGCACGCATCTGTCCCGGACGCTTCAATGAATTGTAGTGCTGCCAGTTCTGCTGGCTTGGAGTCTGCTCCATGAGCATGAATGGCTCATCCTTAAGACCTCGCATCAAATCGTGAGTCATCGCAACCATGCTCCATGGTGTGTCGTATGCAGGGTAATTATCCCACGACACGATATCCATCTCATTAGCCCACTTGAAATAGTCAAGACCCTTGAAGGTGCCCATCAGGTTTGTTGTGACAAGTGCATCAGGAATGATAGCTTTTACTGCATCGCGCTCCAGCTTATAGCAGTTCAGCATACTGTCAGAGTAAAAACGTCTGTAGTCTGTTGATATTCCGGCAAAGCTTGTCATGCCGCCCCATGCCTCATCACTGAGCTCGTTAGGTACGACTATCTCATCCCAGTCATAGAATGTGTGTCCCCAGAACTCTGTGTTCCAGGCATCATTTACAGCATCAATGGTCTTGTACTTATCCTTGAGCCATACACGAAACTGGTTCTGGCAGTTGTCACAGTAGCAGTATCCGCCGTACTCATTATTGATGTGCCATACAGAAATATTTTTATTGCCGCTATAGCGTTTTGCAAGCTCTGTCGCAAGAGCCTTTGCGTACTTCTGATATACCAGGGAGTTCGGACAGAAATTGTGTCTGGCTCCAAATTTATGCTGGCGTCCCTCGTAGTCGGTGCTCATCGTCTCAGGATATTTTTTGACCATCCATGCAGGCAGTGCCGCTGTGGATGTTGCCATGACGATGTCGTAGTTTTCATTTGAGAGCATATCAACTATCTCGTCAAGCTCTGTGAAATTATACTCATTCTCAGAAGGCTGTATTTTAGCCCATGAAAAAACGTTGATTGTGGCACTATTGATATGGGCATCCTTAAAGTATGCCATGTCCTGCTTCCAGACCTCCTTAGGCCACTGATTTGGATTGTAATCTCCTCCGAAAAGGATTCTTTTGAATTTTGACTGCATTTTTTACCTCCGTTATGGTATTAACCCCAATATTATGATATTCTTAAACTATAAGTGTGTTTCCTTATGCACTAATCATATAATAGATTTACGGAAAATAGTATAACATCATAAACCAAATTATATAACATTCTGAAACTAAACCGTTTTTGAAAGGAGAAAGCATGCCTATTTATTTTGGAAGCAATTTCGCAAGAGAACCGTTTCAATTCGACTCTGTCGGTAATGACTGGGAGCAGGAAAGCGTGACGCGCCCGGAGGGGTATCCGCTGTACCATTATTTACAGACGAAGGAGGGCGTGGGCGAGGTAACGGTATACAGCAGAAATCAGGCTGTTTCGGACAATATTTTGTCAAACAGTCATACGATTGAGCTGCAAAAGGGGCAGGGGATTCTTATTGCTCCAAACGTGCCACATTCCTATCACAATAAAAACATCTCATCCGGCAATAGCCTGCCCTGGAAAACAGAGTTTGCCACTTTTACAGGGACAATGGCGGCAGCCTTCAGGGAAATGTTTGATGAAAAGGAATACCGTCTGATTGATGAGAATAAGGGGACGGATGTGTCGGAAGCGATTAACAAGGCTGTAGAAGACTTTAAGGAACACTCCAGTGATACGCAAATGCTCTCACTCGACTGTTATGGCATCATGCTTTTGCTCTCAGACCAGTCTAATCACACACACGATAATGATGACCAAAGCTATGTGCGTTTTATAAAGCCTGTTATAGATGCTATAGAAGAAAGCTACATGGACGATATCAGTGCCAGGGAGCTTGCTGATGGTGTATTTGTATCGCAGCAATATCTATCGCGTGTTTTTACGGAGTTTATGAACTGCTCGGTGTATGAGTACCTGACCAACTACCGCATCAACAAAGCCAAGGAGTTACTGCTTATAAACAGCAGGCGTAAGGTGCAGGATATAGCATCTGATGTGGGGTACTCAGATGCCAGCCATTTTATCGTCATGTTCAGGAAACTTACAGGGATGACACCGGCGCAGTTTCGGAAGCTGTATATATAAGAGGATGCAACTGTTTCTTGTATTTAATAGGGTTTGATGTTAAGATATATTTATCAGAAATATGGTGCGAAAATGAATAGCTACAATTGTTTTATAAGAATTAGGAAGTGATAATATGAGTGATAGAAACCGGATATTATGTGAGTTCAGAAATAAGACAAAAAGCATTATGGGTGATTCGTTAAAGCAGATGATATTATATGGTTCATATGCAAGAGGAGATTATGGAGATAATTCAGATATGGATATAATGGTTTTGACGGAGCTGACGGATGATAGGATTATACAGATAGAGGATGAAATATTTGATGCAGCTTATGATATTGAACTTGAGTATGGTGTGCCGATAAGTGTGAATATTAAAAATGAAAAACACTTTAAAAATTGGGTAAACAGCTTGCCGTATTATTCAAATATACAAAAGGAGGGAATTATTATTGCTTGAGGAAAATTGTATTAGTTTAGCAAAATATAGAATGGAAACGTCAATGGAAACTTTAAATGTTGCCAGGGAGTGTTTAGAAAACAAACATTTTAAAGATTCTATAAATAGAGCGTATTATGCTTCCTTTTATGCCGCAAGAGCAGTCTTAGCCTTGGAACGTGTTGATTTTAAAAGGCATAAGGATGTTATAGCATATTTTAATAAAAATTATGTTGCAACAGGTATATTTGATCGTGAAATAGGAAGAAATCTTGCAAGACTAAAGCAAAAAAGAGAGCAAAGTGATTACGATGATTTTTTTATTTCATCGAAAGAAGAAGCTCAAAAACAATTTGATAATGCAGAGAGTATAGTAGCTGCAATCATTGAATATATGCGTAAAAATAACAGTGGAACCATTATTTAAGTAAGTGGTTCCACTGTTGTTTTTGTATATATAACATCATCTACAATCCGTATTCCGTATTTATCAAGGTCAACCCTGCCGTCTATGACCTCAATGCCATCTGCTCTTAGACGGTTAGCCTGTTCATCGGCTCCGCCGAAGGCAAATGCCCCTGACAGCTCACCCTTTGCATTTACCACCCTATAGCATGGAATTTCATCAGGATTGGGATTCTTGTGCAGGGCATTGCCGACAGCCCGGCACATTTTTTTATTGCCAGCAAGCTCAGCAACCTGTGAATATGTGGCAACACAGCCCTTTGGAATCCTTTTTACAGCCTCATATATGAGCCGGGTCGGATTATAGGTGACAAGGTCATAGCTGTCTGCAATCATGTTTTTTATAGCATCATCTGGTATGCTGCCATCGAGAATGATAGTATTCCAGTTGTCCTTGTTCTGGTGCCAGCCGGGGATGACCGATGGGAAGGCATCCCTCCAGAAGTCTCGCCAGGCAGGAGATACCTTGACATTTAAGTTGATAAAACCATTGCGCTCGTAGATCCACAGGAAAGCCTTTTTGCTGTACTTTACGCGGATGAGCTGCCAGTTTGGGTCGTGGAATGGGGCTTCTTGATATGTATTTGGAAAAGATAAACCGTAGTTTAATGCTTCTTGTCGTGTTTTCATAGATTTTGCCTGCTTTCTTTTTAGGTATACGATTACAGTATAACATAAAAAGAACAAATTTATTGACTTAATTCAACATATAATTTCTCTATCTCCCCATCTTCCTTAGAATTTACAAACACCAGTGTATCATCCGATTTTATCATGAGAATAGGAGAGTATCCGTCGAATACATACAGGCTGCATTTTCCAAGGGTGCGTCCTTCATACCTGCCGATATCGTAGCTGTCGGTAGAGGCTCCGTTTGTACGCAGGAAACTGTCATCCGGCAGCTCGTCCAGAAGCTTAAGCTCTGTGATGTCATTTACATCAATCTCGCTTGTATAGCCACCGGCAGAAATAGTAAGGTTATTGTTTGTCAGAGTGATTTTTTCCTGTATATTAATCAAAGGAAGCATGCAGACAAACACCAGGATGATACAGCCGGCTACTATTGCACAGGTGATTCCTGTGAAAATCCACGCGCCTTTTTTAGCATAATTAAACGTGTAGTTGCCGGACTGCATGCGGTTTTCAATGAGAATATGTTTGTCGTCGGGATTATAGTAGTAGCCGGTTTTCCAGTATTCATCATCGTCCACATCTATTGGTGAGGTGTTGGCAGACAGCAGTTCCTTCTTTCTGTTTAAGCCCATATAAATTGGAACAATAAATCCCAAAACAGCTATTAACTGAATGAAAATATACACATAATAGGATGATGCCGGAAGTATTCCGGTGATACCTGTGTATAAGGCTACATAAATCCATGCGACAGCGTTTAGTCCGCTTAGGAGAAGCATTGCGATGCTTTTATATTTTTTCATAGTATTGTTGACAATAAGGTTGAGCTTTGAATCCATGCTGTATACGTGGCGCTCGCTTTTGTTTATAAAAGCATGAAATACCAGCGAAAGTGTGGATATTAAAACAGAGCACAAAAACAGCGAAATCATAAGGATATTGTAATGGGTGTCACCAAGCATAAAGTATGGTATATATGCTGCAAGCTCAGTAATTAAAAAGAGTGCGTGCCATTTATAGCTGACTGTCGTGGCACCGGCTTCTGCTGAAACGCGGGTGTCGATATAAACCTTTTTGCGTTGGGCTTCTATTATCCATCCGTTTTGTTTTTTCAGAGCATACATTTTCCGGTGGGAGTTGTTTGGAATATGAATGATTCCAAATATATATGCAAACATCCAGACAATATATACCAGAACAAAAACGGCAATGTTAATAAAAACAATAAAGCATATCGCAATGGAGATAATCACATTGGCAATCTGAAAGTGTTTCATTTTGCGTTTTCCGGTGGTGACGATTTCGGTGACTTCGACATCTTCTTTGTGAGATGATGGAATATGTACATTGAGATACATGCCATTTTCATATTTATAGGCGTGTGTGTACGCAAATTGCATACATAGTATGATAAAAAGGTTTGTAACTATAAAGATAATAAACATGATAATTTCCATAGTCAGCCTCCTCTGCTAAGCGGTGCATGGTTTCATTTGTGAATACATTTTATCGCACATTGATAAAAATTCCTCGCGGCTCATTCCGGTGAGACAGGCTTCAGCACTTAAAAGCTCAAGCTCTGATTCCAGCTTTTCAGTGAAATCGGTATCATCTGCGATGGATTCGGACACAAAAGCGCCGAGCCGTCTGTCTGTGCGGATAAATCCCTCATTTTTCAAAATCTGATAGGCTTTATTGACCGTCATTGTGTTTACACCGGCATCGCTTGCCAGCTGGCGCACGGTTGGAAGCTTTTCGCCGGTCTTTAGCTCACCTTTGCCTATTCCCTTTACAATCTGGTTTCTAAGCTGTACGTATATCGGGGTGCTGCTTGACATGTCGAGTTCTATTATCATGTGAACCTCCTGTATCTTACTGTTTATATGTCATAGCCTGCTTGAAATGTATCGATATTTATTAGCAGGCTGTAATCTGACAAAATTTGTAAGTGATATAAATGTATTATTTGTATTATATATAGTAATACAGACAGCACTTTATGTCAACTGATGTTTTAGCATCAATTATATTGACATTTTGAGTATTACAATTATGATTAAAGAGTTATAAGGTATCGCAACGTAAAAGAATACATATGAGGTTAAAAAATGAGCAGATTAATAGAGCAGATAAAACAAAAGGATGCCTGTGCCTTTACACATGGCGGCAAATTTCATGCAGATGATGTGTTCTCATCAGCCCTGCTTTTGTATATAAACCCTGAGATCAGCATAACAAGGGGCAATAGTGTGCCTGATGATTTCACAGGAATAGTTTTTGATATAGGGCGTGGTGAGTTTGACCATCACCAGAAGGACAGCAGAATCAGGGAAAACGGTGTGCCGTATGCGGCATTTGGCCTGCTGTGGGAGTCTGTTGGAGCGGATATTCTAGGTGAGGAGCTGGCGGTGAAATTTGATGAGTCATTTGTCCAGCCTCTCGACAACAATGACAATACAGGTGAGAAAAACGAGCTTGCAACACTTATAGGCAATTTCAATCCGTCATGGGATTATGAGGGAGGCAGTGATGAGGCTTTCTTTCAGGCGGTTAGCGTGGCAGGCATGATACTGGAAAACAAATTTGAGAGATACCGTGGCAATGAGAGAGCCGATAAGAGAGTGGAGGAGGTGCTTGCAAATCACGATCCGGCAAGCAGAATACTGGTGCTTCCTGAGTTTATACCGTGTCAGAAGGCTCTGAGTGAGACGGATATCGCGTTTGTTATTTTTCCGTCAAACAGAGGCGGCTTTTGTATACAGCCGCAGAAAAGAGAATATTCGATGAATTACAAGTGTTCTTTTCCGGCAGAGTGGCTGGGGCTTGAAGGTGAGGAACTGGTAAATGCTACAGGAATTTCCGATGCGATATTCTGTCATAAGGGAGGCTTTATCATGACTGTAAAGGAGCAGGATGAAGCGGTAAAGGCATGCGAAAAGGCGCTTTCTCTTCATAAAGACAGCTCTGTGATAGTATGGTATGGCAGTAAAGGAGATACTGCAGCCATGGCATGTGACAGTCAGACCAACGAGCAGCTTATGAATGTTGCAAAGGCACGAGGCATAAAGGGCGTGCATATCTGTCATGTTGATGCAATGCCTGTTCCGCAGCTTGAATTAACAGAGCTTGACAGTGAGACAGCATATGCAGAGGTACTGATGGAGAAGCCACAGTGGAAGGCATATGTAAAGGAGCAGGTGAAGCAGATTGTAAAGTACAGACCGGAGGCTGTGTATGTGGAAGGAAACGCATTTGAGACATATCCGGTTATACGTGCACTCAGAAAGAAGCACATTCCTGTGCTTACGATGATTGAAAATAAAGAGAAAAAAATAATGGTAAGAATACCATGATTTATGTGCATTTTTGAAAAAATTTGGTATAATGTTGTTAAGCGCGGACATCGTGCAGTTTTGCGAATGTGTGTGGTGGTTTTGAATAATACGAGTAATATACAAGTAACAATACGAGGATGCAGCAGGTATGAAGACAATTATAAAATACGAGCTTGTTATAAATGAGGCACTCAGATCTGCACTCAACTATGATACACCGGATGAGCAGATTAATGAGTTTATCAGATTTTTCGGAAAACATATCGGTTCTGACCGCATATATATATTTGAGGATTGTGATGAGAAGCATGTTACCAAAAATACATATGAGTGGTGTGCGGATGGAATAGTGCCGGAGATACATGAACTGCAGAATGTCGATATGGACATAATAGGCTGGTGGTATCAGGCCTTTGACAAGGACAGGAATGTAATTATCACAGATATAGAGCAGATAAAGGACGAGCGCAGGGAATCCTATAATCTGTTAAAGGCACAAAATGTAAAAAACCTGGTGGTATGCCCAATCCGCTACAAGGATGAGATAAAGGGCTTTTTCGGTGTGGATAATCCACCGGAAAGTGATACTCTCGGACTGACCACATTCCTGGATATGATAGGAACCCTGCTCATATCATTGCTTAAGCTGCGCAATTCCTTCACAAAGTCGAATAAGGAAGCGAAGCTTAGCAGCTATTCATCGCTTTCAAGCATCTATATATCCATGGCACTGGTAAATGTGCAGACACGCAGATACCATATAGTAAAGACTTTGGATGAGGTTACACACTTTTTGGGCGTGAAGCCACAGAAAGAGGGAGAGTATAGGATAGATGAGGATTTCCCGGGGCATATAAACAGTGTGATGAATGAGTTCTGTACTAAGGCACAGCGCAAAGAGACACTTGAATTTGTGGATATCAGTACTGTAGAGGACAGACTTCGTGGAAAAAATACCATAGTGCACGAGTTTATCGGAAAGGTATCAGGCTGGTGCCGTGAAAGGTTTATTCCTGTAGACTATGATGCAGATGGCAGGCTGTGGCATGTGCTTTACTGCGTGGAGAATATTGATGAGGAAAAGCGACGTGAAAACAGGCTTATGTATCTGGCACAGATTGATTTGATGACAGGTATACGCAACCGCGGAAGTGGAGAGAATAAGATAACAGAGTATCTCGTCCGCAAACAGTGCGGTCTGCTTTGTCTTTTAGACTGTGACAAGTTTAAGGCAATAAACGATACCTATGGACATGCGGTAGGTGACAAGGTGATAATAGCAATTGCTGATACTCTGCGCAAATCATGTCGTGATGATGATGTCGTGCTTCGCCTGGGCGGGGATGAGTTTGCGGTATTTATACCGGGAATGCTTGATAAAGAGCTGGCAGAAGCTTTTTTTGACAGGCTTTTTTCAAATATAGAGCATATTGATATAGCTGAGATGAATGGAAAGCATATACTGCTCAGTCTTGGCGCATGCTTTTATGACGGAATGGATTGTATCACGTTTGACCAGCTCTACAGAAGGGCAGACACCGCCATGTATGACAGCAAGAAAAAACAGGGCTACAGTGCGACAATTTATGATGCAAAGCAATGATAGTCCGGCATATTAAATAAAAAGAGGAGAATGAAAATGCAGACAGGAAAAGCAATATCCATTCCATCAATCCTCAAGGTGGGAAATGGAACATTAAACAAAATCGGAGAGTATTTAAAGAGTGAGGAGCTCACGAGCGTAGTCATTTTTATGGGAAACGGTCTCATAGATATGTTTGGAGATACTATAATGAAGTCGCTTACTGATGCCGGTATCACCGTGCTTGAGTACAGCGAGCTTGATACGGTTGAGATAGACGATATCATTACCCTTGCCTTTGATATACCAAACAAGGCAAAGGCAGTCGTGTCAGTGGGCGGCGGAAAGGTAATAGATGCAGGAAAATATGCAGCTTTTCTAAGAAATCTGCCATTTATCAGTGTGCCGACCTCAAGCTCAAGCGATGGTTTTTCCAGCGCCAGTGCATCACTTTTGGTGCACGGCAAGCGTACGTCGGTTCCTGCAAAGCTTGCGCATGGTATCATAGTTGACACACAGGTCATCCGCACAGCACCGGAGAAGTTTATATATTCAGGCATCGGGGATATGGTGTCAAAGATTACAGCACTCTATGACTGGATTTTTGAGGAAGCACATGGTGCAGGCGTGGTCAATGACTTTGCCGTGATGGTTGCTAAAAAGGCGGTCAACAGCTTTGTGCGTACACCTTATGAGAGCATAAAGGATGAGCTTTTCCTAAAGGAGCTTGTGGATTCGCTTGCCATGAGCGGCATAGCAAACGAGATAGCGGGAAGCAGTGCGCCGACCAGCGGCAGTGAGCATCTTATTTCACATGCGCTTGACAAAATTCTTGAGCATCCACAGCTTCATGGCATACAGGTCGGCATAGCAACCTATATCATGAGTGTAGTGCAGAACCACAGATATGTAAGAGTGTGCACTGTGCTCAAAAGGACAGGCTTTTTCGACTATGCGGCCACTCTTGGCATGAGAAAGCAGGATTTTCTGGATGCGATAGATATGGCGCCATCCATGAAGCCGTTCAGGCACACATATCTGCATGAGAAGGAGTACCGCGACGCGGCAAAGAAGCTTGTGCTCGAGGATGATATACTGAATAAAATACTGGTATAGAAATATGTATGAGAAGACTATAGAGCCGATTGCGATTATGCACACCGGATTTGGAGAGAAATTTGGCATTCCAAGGCAGAGCGGCCTCGTACCTGAGGCAGCAGGGCAGATAGTATTTGAACCAAAATACCAAAATCCCGATGCGCTTCGCGGAATAGAGGAGTTCACACATTTGTGGATTATATGGGGCTTTTCCGAAAACAGAGTGGAGAAATTCACACCGCTCGTCACACCACCCAGGCTTGGAGGCCGGGAAAAGAGAGGTGTTTTTGCCACGCGTTCGCCGTTTCGCCCAAACGGCATGGGACTATCCTCTGTAAGGCTTGATAAGGTTGAGTACAAAAGCAGCAAGGGTCCCATAATTCATGTGTCAGGTGTAGATATGCTTGACGGCACACCAATCTATGATATAAAGCCGTATCTGGCATATGCAGACTCACATCCTCAGGCATCAGATGGCTTTGCCGCAGAGCACAGATGGGATACGGTGCATGTTATCTGGCGCGATGAGGCACTCAAAAGCTGTATGGATGAAGACACCCGCATTACTGTGGAGCATATTCTGGCACAGGATCCAAGAGCAGCATACAACAAGGCAAAGGACTATATCTATGGCATGAGATACGGCAGCTTTGATATACGCTTTGTGGCTGATTCACATGCCGGCACGATAGAGATAGTGGATGTCGTGGAGTGCATAGAAGGATATCATAAGATTAAGTGATTTTAGGAAGTGTTTTTAGTGAATATGATTTGCATATGCTGTCCGAAGAGAGTAAAATGGTAATGCATACAAAAGGGCAAATGCATTACGAATATATATGTAAATACATATTAAATACACATAAGGAAGGTACATACAATGAAAACAGTAAAGGACTATATCAGAACTATCCCGGATTTCCCGGAGAAGGGCATCATGTTCCGCGATGTGACAAGTGTTATCCAGGATGCAGATGGATTAAAGCTTGCAATTGACGAGATGATAAAGAAGCTTGACGGACTTGATTTTGATGTGATAGCAGGAGCTGAATCAAGAGGCTTTGTTTTTGGCATGCCGATAGCATATGCGCTTCATAAACCGTTTGTTATGGTGAGAAAAGCAGGCAAGCTGCCATGTGAGACTGTATCAAAGACATATGACCTTGAGTATGGCACAGCAACAATTGAGATGCACAAGGACTCAATAAAGCCCGGTCAGAAGGTGGTTCTCGTGGATGATCTTATTGCTACAGGAGGCACAATGCAGGCAGCAGCAGAGCTTGTTGAGGAGCTTGGAGGAGAGGTTGTGAAGATGCTTTTCCTTATTGAGCTTGCAGGTCTTAATGGCAGAAAGCTTCTTAGCAAGTATGATGTGGACGCAGTTGTGTCATATGATGGCAAATAGAGCTGTTATATCTGAATGAATATATTTTATATGTTTGTGCATACTGACATTAATTAAATCTATGATTTGATGAGATTAAGAGTAAGGAGAGTCGGTATGCAGCAAAAATTGGGAAAGTGGAGTCTCCGTTTTGCGGAGGCTCCTTTTATATTGGAAAGCAGCTCGGTTGTAGGCACAAAGGAGGCGGACGGACCGCTTGGTGGTCTGTTTGATATTGTAGGAAAAGATGACAGGTTTGGGCAGAATACATGGGAAAAGGCGGAAAGCTCCATGCAGCGCGATGCACTCACAATGGCCCTTGGAAAAGCACATCTGGATGCATCCGACATGGACTATGTATTTGCAGGAGATCTGCTCGGACAGTCTATGGCCACAACCTTTGGTGTGGAAAACTTCCGTATTCCGTGGTTTGGAGTGTATGGAGCATGCTCCACATGCGGGGAGTCGCTCTCACTTGCTGCGGCATTTGTGGCAGCAGGGTATGCAAGGCATGCGGTGGCAGTGACATCGAGCCACTTTGGCAGTGCCGAAAAGCAGTTTCGCTTCCCTAACCAGTATGCGAATCAAAGACCTGTGTCAGCGACGTGGACAGTGACAGGAAGTGCAGCATTTATTGTGGGCAGTGGAGCAGGTGGTAATGAGATACAGGCCGGGTGTGACAATGCAGATAGTATATCAAGGAAGGTACAGATTGAGGGAATCACAACAGGAGTTGTGGTGGACTATGGCATAAAGGATGCCATGAACATGGGCGCAGCAATGGCACCTGCGGCCTGTGAGCTGATAGTAAATCACCTGAGTGATTTTGGCAGAAAGGCTTCCTATTACGATAGGATAGTGACAGGAGATCTTGGAAGCGTCGGACAGAAGATACTGATTGACCTGTGCAGGCAAAAGGGCGTGGACATAAGCAAAAATCACGAGGATTGTGGCATGAAGATGTTTGATGCAACGAACCAGAACACGGGTTCAGGTGGTTCGGGCTGTGCGTGCTCGGCAACTGTTTTGTCGGCATATTATCTGCCAAAGCTTAGAAGTGGTGAATTGAAGCATATACTTTTTGTGCCTACAGGAGCACTTCTTTCGCCTGTCAGCTTCAACGAGGGCGAGTCAGTACCGGGAATTGCACACGGTGTGGTGCTTGAAGCAGTAATGTGAAGTTGTAATTTGAAGCTGATGGCTTCACATATATAATAGGGTTAACGAGCCGTTTTTGAGGGATGGGCTGCACGTTCAAAAATAGAAGAAAGGCGTAAGGATATAATGGATTATGTAAAAGCATTTGTCGTGGGCGGTATCATCTGCGCCATCGTACAGATTTTAATGGAAAAAACAAAGCTCATGCCGGGCAGAATTATGGTAATGCTCGTGTGCACGGGAGCGCTGCTTGGCGCCGTCGGCATATATGGGCCATTTTCAAAGTGGGCAGGTGCCGGTGCAAACGTACCGCTTTTGGGCTTTGGCAATGTACTGTGGAAGGGTGTGAAGGAGGCAGTGGACAGCGAGGGCTTTATAGGCTTGTTTAAGGGCGGTTTTAAGGCCTGTGCGGTCGGAGTGTCGGCAGCACTTATCTTTTCATATATCGCGGCACTCATCACAAAACCTAAGTTAAAAAGCTGAGAACAAGAAAAACTGCCGCTTACATGCATGCATGACGCATTAGCTTTTTTGTTCTCAGTGGTTCAGAATAGTTACGAATGATGTATAAATTACGAAAAATTGCCCATACTATCTCCAAAACGAAAAGGAGACTGATACAATGAAAAAAATAAAATATTTATTGGCACTTTGCCTGATACTCGCTGCTGCAAGCGCTTTTGCAGCCTGTGGAAACAATAGTAATGTGGCTGACACCTCAATGGTTGAAAATACACAAAGAGGTGGCTCTGCCGCCGACGATGCCGGAAATGCCGGCAAGGATATCATAGATGGCGCCGGAAATGCCGGCAAGGATGTGATAGACGGAGCGGGCGATGCCGGTAAGGATGTGATAGATGGCGCAGGCGATGCCGGAAAAGATGTGATAGACGGAGCAGGCGATGCCGGCAAGGATGTAATAGACGGCGCAAAGGATGCCGTAGATGATGCCGGAAACGCCATAAAAAAGAGTGTTGATGGTGGAAACAACTAACAGCTATTTATAAAAAGAAAACAGTCACTATATATGCTTCAATGACTGCAAAAACAAAAGCACCGACAACATCGCTGATAAAATGCACACCTGATATCACACGGACACAGGCAATGATAGCTGCAAGGACTGCAAGCACAATGCCGGTGAACCATAAAGGCGAAGCAGCAGGTGAGCATATTAAAACAGTAAATGCAATTATAAATGCAGAAAAAACATGCCTGCTAGGAAAAGACCTGCCGAGGGTATCCTTTGGAATGACAGGCGGCATATCAAATTTTTCGTATGGACGTGGTCTGTTTACGATATATCTGAAAACCGATACTGCAATAAAGCCGACAAGCGGAGCAATGATTGAGAGTGCAAGCATATGACCGGCTGTAAAGCACAGATACAGCACATATACAGGGTATGTGATAAAAACTAAATAAGTGCATATTTTATTGATTAATTCAAGCTTTCGGGCTGCCCTGTTATTTTCACGGAATGGGGCAGTCATTTTTATGTATGTATTTTTTTTCATGATTATTTACCATCGTTTATTTAAGAAATATTGTATTGTAACTACATAGAGTGATGTCAAATGCCCTTGCGGTACTGCAGCGGTGTCATGCCATAGTGCTTTTTGAAGGCTCTGTTAAAATACGACAGGCTTTCAAACCCCACTTCACCGGAAATAGAAAGCACCGAGCTGTCTGAACTTTGCAAAAGTCTTGCGGCCATGGTCAGGCGGTAGTCCTTTAAATAGTCAACAAACGATGTGCCCATGGTTTCTTTAAAATACCTCATAAAATGAGACTCGGAAAACCCGGCTACATCAGCGATATCAGCGATAGAGATTTTGTCGGCATAATTATTTTCCACATATTTGAGCACAACCTTCATCTTATCAAGAGTCTTTTTGCTTTTTAATGGCTTTGTCAGATTACGGCAGCGGTTATCAAGCACAAAAAAGAATTCGTAGAGCTTGCTCTTTATATAAAGCTGATAGCCCTGCGGCATCGTCTTGCAAATCTCATCGCATGCATCTATTGGAGCCACGACATCCTCGTAGTATGGATACACCGGTGTAAAAACCGTCGGAACTGTGAATCTGCCGGTTAAGAGAGGTGTAAGAAAATCCTCCTTGGTGTAATCGTACTTTCCGGGAAGCAGCATCGACAGGGAAAATATGATATTTTCGTACTCCATCGATTCATCCATATATTGGTCTATAGAGTGAAGCTGTCCCGGCAGAATCAGCACAAGGCTTGGCGCTGTGACATGGTACTCCTTAAAATCCACAGATATATGACCGCAGCCCTTCTTTATATAGATAAGCTCCATGTCGTCGTGCCAGTGCAGCGGAACTCCGGAAAAATCAAGAGGAATAGAGCACAGGTAGGTATTGTATGGGAACGTAAGCTCCACATGTGTTTTGTCTTCGTGATAATTTTCATATTCTAATATATTCATGATGATATTTTAGCATATTATTTCTTGAAAAGCCACTAAAAATACCGAAAAATGATAGGATTGTGCAAGTTTTCGACTGTATATTGCAAGAATTGTGCAGTGTAATGGATTATACTTGATTCATCAAATGACACAAAGAAGTTAAGCACGCTAAATGAAAATTAGTTAATTTGACACATTGGCGTGTACACATGATAACAGATTTGGGAGGAAATCAAAATGGCAATCATGCAGGAAATCGAAACAAAGCTTCAGAAGGGAATCAGCGTTAGTACAGACGAGGAAGTATACTACGCATTACTTGAGCTTGTAAAAGACAAGGCAGAGAAAAAGGTTTCAAACAAAGGAAAGAAAAAGCTCTACTACATCTCAGCAGAGTTCCTTATCGGAAAGCTTTTATCAAACAACCTTATCAACTTAGGTATCTACGATGAAGTTAAAGAGACTCTTGAGAAGAACGGAAAGTCACTTGCTGAAATCGAGGAAATCGAGCTTGAGCCTTCACTTGGAAATGGTGGACTTGGACGTCTTGCAGCATGCTTCATAGATTCAATCGCAACACTCGGGCTCAACGGAGACGGTGTAGGTCTCAACTACCACTACGGATTATTCAAGCAGGTATTTGAGAACAATCTCCAGAAGGAGACTCCAAACCCATGGATTACAAAGGAGAGCTGGCTTACAAAGACAGATATCACATATCCTGTAAGCTTTGGCGGATTCACAGTACAGTCAAGACTTTACGATATCGACGTAGTTGGATACAACAACCGTACAACAAAGCTTCACTTATTCGACATCGAGTCAGTTGATGAGTCAATCGTAGGCGACACAATTGATTTCGACAAGGATGATATCAAGAAGAACCTTACATTATTCTTATATCCTGATGATTCAGATGATAAGGGACGTCTCCTTCGTGTATACCAGCAGTATTTCATGGTATCAAACGCAGCAAGACTTATCCTTGCAGAGGCAGAGGCAAAGGGCTCTAATTTACATGACCTTGCTGATTATGCAGCAGTTCAGATTAACGATACACATCCATCAATGGTTATTCCAGAGCTTATCCGTCTCCTTCAGGAGAAGGGCATCCTGATGGATGAGGCTATTGAGATTGTATCAAAGGTTTGTGCATACACTAACCACACAATCCTTGCAGAGGCTCTTGAGAAATGGCCAATCAGCTTCTTGGAGAAGGCAGTTCCACAGCTTATGCCAATCATCCGTGAGCTTGACAACAAGGTTCGCGCAAAGGTAGCTGACGAGAGCACATACATTATCAAGGATGGTCTTGTACACATGGCACACATGGATATTCATTTCGGATATTCTGTAAACGGTGTTGCATACCTCCACACAGAGATTTTAAAGAATACAGAGCTCAACAACTTCTACAAGTTATATCCTGAGAAGTTCAACAACAAGACAAACGGTATCACATTCCGTCGTTGGTTAATGTCTTGTAACCCGGAGCTTTCAGCATACATCACAGAGCTTATCGGTGACGGCTGGAAGAAGGATGCAAACGAGTTGGAGAAGCTTGGCAATTTCATCAATGATGACGCTGTTCTCACAAAGCTTGTTGACATCAAGAACGCAAAGAAGACAGAGCTTGCTTCTTACTTAAAGAAGACTCAGAATCTTGACGTACCTGACAATTCAATCTTTGATATCCAGGTTAAGAGACTTCACGAGTACAAGAGACAGCAGCTCAACGTGCTTTACATCATCCGTAAGTACTTTGAGATCAAGGCAGGCAAGAAGCCATCTACACCAATCACATGCTTCTTCGGTGCAAAGGCAGCTCCTGCATATATCATTGCAAAGGATATCATCCATGCAATCCTCTGCTTACAGCAGATTATCAACAATGATCCTGAGGTAAGTCCATACCTTAAGGTATTCATGGTTGAGAACTACAACGTAACATTAGCTGAGAAATTATTCCCGGCTGCAAATATTTCAGAGCAGATTTCTCTTGCTTCTAAGGAGGCATCAGGAACAGGAAACATGAAGTTCATGCTTAACGGTGCTATTACACTTGGAACAAGTGACGGAGCAAACGTAGAGATAGCTGAGCTTGTCGGCGATGAGAACATCTATGTATTCGGTGAGGATTCACAGACTGTTATCGACAGATATGAGAGAGGCGATTACTGCTCTAAGGATTACTATGACAAGGATGCAGAATTAAAGAAGGCTGTTGACTTCCTTGTAAGTGATGAGATGATGAAGGTTGGTTCTAAGGAGAACTTAGAGAGACTTTACAACGAGCTCCTCAACAAAGACTGGTTCATGACATTCCCAGACTTTGAGGATTACTGCAAGACAAAAGAGAAGGCTTACGCTGATTATGAGGATAAGAAGGCTTGGGCTAAGAAGATGCTTGTCAACATCAGCAAGGCTGGTTTCTTCTCTTCTGACAGAACAATCAAGCAGTACAATGATGAAATCTGGCATTTAGAGGCTTAGAATTTTTCTTCCTCCTTTAAACACAAATTGGGCTTAAGAACTCCTGCGGGTGCATCCCGCGGGGGTTCTTTTTTTGGTAGGTCGGGACGTAAGCGCAGGGGACGGCGTACACACGTACTCTTGCGTTCGCTACGCTACGCTGCCAAGTGTCTGTACGGATTATGCCCGGAGTGCTTCACAGGCTGACGAAACCGGCTTTTATGCGCCGTCCGTGGCGCATAACGCCTTGCCCCGCCGTCCATGGCGGTGCATTTCTGTGGTCCTAAGCATAATCCTACAGACGCTAGGCAGCTTCGCTATGCGCTCTCGCAAGAGTATGTGTGCACGCCGTCCCCAGCGCTTACGTCCCTTACTTTGTGGCAAAATGTGTGGGGTGACGTGTGCGCACCGGTGGCCGGTGCTTACGTCTTGCTAAGTTGTGAAGAAATGTGAGATGATGTGTTGCACTACTTACCGATACTTATATTTTTCATGGGAAAGTGAGGTTTGTGGGCGTGGTGGGGGATATACAGTCTCGGGAGAGCGAATAGCGAAGCTGTCTAGATACTGTTGAATTATGCCCATGCAACACAGAAATGGCCCGGCATGGACGCCGGGCCAAGGAGAAATCGAGCCATGGAAGGCGAGTTTCGACGGTTTCGTCGAGCATAAAAAGTCTGCAAGGCATAATTCCTACAGTATCTTGGCAGCGCAGCGTAGCACTCCAGAGACTGTATATCCCCCACCACGCCCACAAACAGTACTATTGCAGCTTACAATCTCATAATACGCAGTTCACGGTGGGGCAGGACCCCTGGCAGAAATGTAAGGGCGGGATTTACAAGTTTGGCAAATACATATATAATAAGGGGAAGAATATACACATGGAGAACTATTATGATAAAGAATAAATTTATGGCACTCACGCTTACCGTAGTGCTCACAGCAGGTATGCTTTCCGGCTGTGGCTCAAGCGACAAGGCAAAGGACAAGGATGCGTACAGACAGTATGGCATCAACTGTATAGAAAACGGCAGCTATGATGATGCGGTCGATGCTTTTCAGAAGGCACTGGACCAGTCGGTGGGCTCAGTAGGAGCCGAGGAGCTTGACATATGCTATTACAAGGCAAAGGCACAGTATTTAAGCGGTGACGTGGATGGAGCAATTGATACATATACGGCTATTATCGACTATAATAAGGATTCTGATGCATACTATCTGAGAGGCTGTATATATTTTGCCAAAAATGATTCAGACAAGGGCTTGAAGGATTTTAAGACGGCGCTCAGTGAGAATGATGATAATTATGAGCTTTACCTTGGTGTTTATGAGACCTTGTCGAAGTATGGCATGAATGACCAGGGAAAGGAATATCTGGATAAGGCTTTAAAGCTTAAGGCAAAAACTGCTGATGACTATATGCAGAGAGGCCGTATATACACTATGCTTGGCGATTATGATTCAGCAATAAAGAGTCTGAAAAAGGCTATTGATGAGAAGCTTGTCAAGGCAAACTACTATATGGGTGAGGTATATCAGAAGAAGGGCGACAATGACAGCTCACAGAAGTATTTTAAGAAATACCTGGACAGCGGTGAGGCAGATTCTTATGAGCTGATGAATATGGGACAGGCGCAGATGGACAATGGTAACTATGACACTGCGATTACTTATTTTCAGAACGCACTTGAACTTGAAAGTGTGCCGAACAAGCAGCAGATAACAAAGGCTATGATTATAGCATATGAGTATTCCGGCGATTTTGCCACTGCAAAGAGCAAAATGGAGGAATACATGAAGGATTATCCCGATGACGAGGATGCAGCAAGAGAATATCAGTTTTTGGAGACCAGATAGATTATGGCAGATACTATTAAGATAGAGGATATTGAGGAGAGAGTGGTGCTTGTCGGAGTAAGTGAGCAGGACGGTGATGATGCAGATGATTCACTTTCAGAGCTTGCGGAGCTGGTAAAGACAGCAGGCGCGACAGTTGTAGGCACACTTATCCAAAGAAGAGAAAAAATTCATCCGGGCACGTATGTTGGCACCGGCAAGGTGGCGGAGATTGCTGAGCTTGTGGAGAGTACAGGGGCAACAGGCATTGTGTGTGATGATGAGCTGAGTCCGGCACAGCAGAAGAATCTGGAGACGTACCTTGACACAAAGGTCATGGACAGAACACTTGTTATTCTTGATATTTTTGCATCAAGGGCCACAACAAGTGAGGGTAAGATACAGGTTGAGCTTGCTCAGCTCAAGTACAGATTAAGCCGTTTGTCGGGACTTGGAAAGTCTATGTCAAGACTTGGCGGTGGAATAGGAACAAGAGGTCCCGGAGAGAAAAAGCTTGAGGTGGACCGCCGTCTTATAAATGACAGGATAGCACAGCTTCGAAGAGAGCTGAAAGAGGTGCAGAAGCACAGAGATATTACAAGGGCAAAGCGTGAAAAAAATAAAGTACCTGTTGTTGCGATAGTAGGATATACTAACGCAGGTAAGTCCACACTGTTAAATCACCTGACAGAGGCAGATGTGCTTGAGGAGGATAAGCTCTTTGCAACGCTTGATCCTACAACGCGCATTCTTGCGCTTGATGGCAAGCAGCAGGTGCTTTTAACTGATACGGTTGGGTTTATCAGAAAGCTGCCGCATCATCTGATAGAGGCCTTCAAGAGCACCCTTGAGGAGGCAAAGTACGCTGACATCATTTTCCATGTGGTGGACGCATCAAATATGCAGCGAGAAAAGCAGATGTTCATAACCTACCAGACATTGGATGATCTTGGTGTAAAAGACAAGAAATTTGTCACACTTTTTAATAAGCAGGATGCCCGCACAGACAACGAACCGCTGCATGATTTCAGGGCAGATTATACTCTTAACATTTCAGCGGCAAAGGATCTGGGATTAGATGAGGTAAAATCTCTTTTAGAGGAGATATTAAGAGAGAACAAGGTATATATTGAGAGAATTATCCCATATGATAAGGCAGGCGTGATACAGCTCATCAGAAAACAGGGCGAGCTTGTGTCGGAGGAATATGTGGCTGATGGGATACAGATAAAGGCATATGTGCCGATGGAGGTGTACGGCAGGCTCGATTAGGGTGCTGTTTCGCTATATCATTATAATAAGCGAGGAATTTAAAATGTCGAAAACGCGTTCAATCCGCTGGGACAAGCTGGACAACACAGCAAATCTGTTCCCTAGTATAGCGGGGGAGAGCATGACAAATGTATATAGGATCTCAGTCACCTTAACTGATGAGATTGACAGTGAAAAGCTGCAGGAGGCACTGGATATAGTGCTTCCGAAGTTTGGTCTGTTTAATGTGAGACTCAGGATGGGAGTATTCTGGAACTATTTTGAGGAAAATGGCAAAAAGGCACCAAAGGTGCATGAGGAAAATACATTTCCGTGCAGATTTATAAGACCGAACAAGAATCACAGCTATCTTTTCAGGGTGACATACTATAAGAACAGAATAAATCTTGAGGTATTTCATGTGTTGACAGATGGCATGGGCGGCATCAATTTCCTTAGGGAGCTCACCTACCAGTATCTGCGACTCACACATCCGGAGATTGCAAAGCTAAAGGGCGATTCATTGACGCAGGGAACATCTTTAAATAGAGAGGACAGCTTTGTAAAGAACTACAAATCAAGTAAGCCAAGTGGCTTTAACAGGCAGAAGGCGTATCTTTTAAAGCTGGAAAAGGTACCTGATGGAGAGTTTGGGCTGATACATGGCATGATGCCTGTATCACAGCTGAAGCAGGTCTGCCACCGCTATGGAGTTTCCATAAATGATTATCTGGTAGCATGCTTTGTATGGAGTGTGTATCAGGAGTGTTTTCACGGCATGCCAAACGATATGCCTGTCAGGGTTGCAGTTCCTGTGAACCTTCGTCCTTATTTTGACTCCGTGACCACAAAGAACTTTTTTGTCATGATATCTGCTGAGTTCAGACCGCAAAACAGCTCCTACACATTTGAGGAGGTGCTTAAAATAGTGACGGATTCCATCAATTCACAGATTTCGAAGGAGCATCTGGAGGATCTTTTCTCATACAGTGTGTCAAATCAGAAAAATATCCTGATGAGACCGGTGCCTCTTTTTATAAAAAATCTGGCAATGAAGGCGGTCTATACGCAGTCGGCACTGGCAAACACCACCACTATCACCAATATTGGAAATATAAAGGTGGAGCCGGAATACGAGCCGTATATAACAGGCTTTTATTCCTTTATACCAATGTCCAAGGGACAGCCTATGAAGGGCACCATATGCTCCTACAAGGACACGCTGGTGTTTACTTTTTCATCTATTCTGGCCGATACGATGATTCAGAGAAGCTTTTTTAAGAAGCTTGTAAATGACGGAGTGGAAGTGACAATTGAGACAAATGGAGAGTATTATGACTAAATGCATGAAATGCGGTGTGTATATTGCAGACAATACAGATAAATGCCCGCTCTGCCAGCAGGTTGTGGCACCGGTTGAACTGTCATCGGACAATCATCAGGGTACTGAAAGGGTTTTTGAACAGCATAATGATGTGCCGGATAAGTGCGTAAACGATACAGATAGTGCAGCAAAGAGGGCAGATAGTACAGCAAGCCATGACAACGGTACGAGATATCCTGACGTCAAGGGCGCATCAAGAAAATACAGATTGCTGGAAAATATCATATTGTTTCTGTCTATAGTAGGACAGATTGTGCTGACAACTGTTGATTACATGACAGACAATGAGATAAACTGGAGCTTTATAGTGCTTCTTGTTGTAATCTATGCGAATGTGACGCTGCGTCTGGCAATAGTCGGAAGAAACGGATATATTTTTAAAATTGTAAGCACATTTGTGTTCACGGTGCTGTTTCTCGAGGGCATAGACCTGCTCACAGGAGCCAGTGGCTGGGCACTTACATTTGTTTTCCCAAGTGCCATACTGGCGATGGTTCTTGCAACAATCATACTTATGATAGTAAACATAAGAAACTGGCAGAGCTACATGATGATGCAGCTTTTTCTTGTGCTGATGAGCGTGATTGCGATGATACTTGTGGCAGTCAAGGTCATATGGTTCCCATATCTGGCAATGGGAGCGATGGGAGCATCTTTGTTTTTGTTCCTCGGAACACTGATTATCGGTGACAAAAGAGCCAGAACAGAGCTGAAACGGAGATTTCATATATGATAGGCTTTCATGGAATAGGAAATTCGCATATGTTTGAGGATGAGGAGATGGGAAGCTACCATCCGGAAATTGAAAACGGCGATAGTAATGGTGATAATGAAACTGGAATAATAGGAGCTTTGGGTAATAAGCTTGAAAAGACATTTAAGAACTCATTATCTGCCATGAAAAGTGAGCATGCGGAAAAAGTCCATAGCAATGCAGCTGTGGCAGATGAAGAAGTCAGTATGCAGGGAAAAATACTTGCTAATCTGATGGGACATATCACAAATGACCTTGCAATCGGCAAAAAAATAAAATCCGGAGAGCTCAGGAAGCGCATGAAGGAACCTGCATGGCTTGTTCCGGACTGCTTTGTAACAGAGGATATAGATATGGGCAGTTTCACTATGAAGCTTTTATCTTCAAAGGAAAACCCAAATACAGAGCGTGTGATACTGCAGCTGCATGGTGGTGGATATATGGGGGCAGTGCGCAATGCATACTATGTATTTGCAGGCCTTTATAATGAGGTAAGTGAAGGCTGCTCAGTGCTCACGCCTGACTATCGCGTGGCGCCGGAACACCCGTATCCGGCAGCACTTGAGGATGCCATAGCCTGCTATAAATGGCTCTTGTCACAGGGCTGGTTTGGTTCGCAGATTGTGCTGGCAGGAGACTCAGCGGGAGGAGGTCTTGCAATGTGCCTCACCATGTATCTTCGTGACCACGACATGCCGCTTCCGGCAGGGATAGTAGCCATGTCACCGTGGACAGACCTCACAGCAGGCGGAGAGTCATATGAGACAAACTACGAAAAGGACCCACTGTTTGGGAACACAAGGGACAGTCTAATCTACGTGAATGACTATCCCGGTGACCAGGATAAAATGGATCCATACATATCGCCGCTGTTTGGTAATTTCAGAGGCTTTCCACCAATGCTCATACAGGTAGGCTCGATAGAGATGCTCTTATCTGACTCGGTAGAGGCCGCTGCAAAGGCAAGAATCCAGGGCGTTAAGGTGCGACTGTCAGTGTATGAGGGGATGTTTCATGTGTTCCAGATGGGATACCTCAATTTCCCGGAGTCCAAGCGTGCATGGGCGGAGGTCAAGCGTTTCCTAAAGGTGATTAAAGAGGAAGAATAGAGGAGAAGCAGATAATGATTACCGGAGAATTAAGAAATAAAATAGATAAAATATGGGAAACATTCTGGACAGGTGGCATCACAAATCCATTAGATGTTATAGAACAGTTTACATATTTACTCTTTATAAAGCAGCTTGACGAAGTTGAGACAACAAAAGAAAACGAGGCAAATTTTCTCGGTGTAGACTATGAGTCTATGTTTCCGGGTGAATGTCAGAAATACCGCTGGAGCAAATTTAAAAATCTCGGTTCAGCAGAGGAAATGTATGAGCTTGTCTTAAATGGTGTATTTCCGTTTATAAAGAATCTGCATCAGGACGGAGATTCGGCATATGCCAGATATATGGGAGATGCCATATTCAAGATTCCTACCGCGGCAATGCTGTCAAAAATAGTCGATGGAATAGATAAGCTTGAGCTGGGAGATGAAGATTCTAAGGGAGATTTATACGAGTATCTTCTCTCAAAGGTTGCAACAGCCGGAACTAATGGACAGTTCAGAACACCGCGACACATTATAAAAATGATGGTCGAGCTTGTAAAACCGGCACCGGATGATACAATAATTGATCCGGCAATGGGAAGTGCAGGCTTTCTGATAGAAGCACAGAGCTATCTAAGAGAAAACCATCCGGAGCTTTTCCTTCATCAGGAGAGCCTTGAGCATTTCAATAACACTATGTTTTATGGTAACGATATGGACAGAACCATGCTTCGAATCGGAGCTATGAATATGTTGCTTCATGGCGTGGAAAATCCTAATATTTCGTACAGAGACAGTCTTTCAGAGCAGAATACGGATGTTGAAAAATACAGCTTAGTTTTGGCAAATCCGCCGTTTAAGGGAAGTCTGGACTATGAGGCGGTTTCAGCAGATTTGCTTAAAGTGGCAAAGACGAAGAAAACAGAGCTGCTTTTCTTAGCACTATTTTTGCGTATACTAAAAAAAGGTGGCAGAGCGGCAGTGATTGTTCCTGATGGAGTATTGTTTGGCAGCAGTAAAGCACATAAACAAATCAGAAAAGAAATCATAGAAAACAATAAGCTCGACGCAGTCATATCAATGCCAAGTGGAGTGTTTAAGCCATACGCAGGAGTGTCAACAGCAATCCTTATTTTCACAAAAACAGGCTCAGGTGGTACCGACAAAGTCTGGTTTTATGATATGAAAGCTGATGGATTAAGCCTTGATGACAAACGCCAGGAAATCGCAGACAATGATATCCCGGATATTATTGAGAGATTCAATCATCTTGATGCAGAGACTGACAGAAAAAGAACGGATCAGAGCTTCTTTGTTCCGGTTGATGAGATTGTGTCAAATGACTATGACCTTTCAATTAATAAGTACAAGGAAATAGTCTATGAGGCTGTGCAATATGAGCCAACCGATGTGATAATAGGAAAGATTGACGCTTTGGAAAGTGAGATACAGGGTGAACTGGCAGAGCTTAAGAAACTGTTGGATGTGTAAAAGCAAATTCGTGTTTGTAGAAGGAAAGCATAGATGAGAAAGAAACTAAAAGATGTCTGTATGTTTTATAGTGGGACAGGTTTTCCAATACAGTATCAAGGACAAACAAAGGGAGAGTATCCATTTTACAAAGTAGGTGACATTGCAAATAATGCTATAGCAGGTAAGATTTATTTGGAATTATGTAATAATTATATTTCTTCAGATGTGGCTAAAATGATTAAAGGGTGTATATTGCCTAAAGATACAGTGGTTTTTGCAAAAATAGGTGAAGCACTAAAACTTAATAGAAGAGCAATTACAAGTTGTGATTGTTTAATAGATAATAATGCTATGGGGATAGCTCCAAAGTTAGATTCTTTAAGAATACAATATTTTTATTTCTGTATGAAAAATTTGAAAATGCAAACTTTAGCAGAGTCAACAACAGTTCCTTCCGTAAGAAAAACTGTTTTGGAAAAATATGAGATAGAAGTTCCGTCATTAGTTGAACAGGAAGAAATAGAAAAGAAACTTACATTAACGCAGAAAATTATTGAAAAGCGAAGACAGGAGTTATCGTACTTAGATGAAATTATCAAGGCCCGATTTGTCGAGATGTTTGGTGATTGTACAAATATGATTTCATTAAGTGATTTATGTTTAATAATTACGGATGGTACACATCAGTCGCCAAAGTTCCAACATGAGGGGATTCCTTTTATTTTGGTATCTAATTTGTCAAAGAATACGGTAACTTATGATACAGATAAATTTATTAGTGCAGAAACATATAAAGAACTTTATAAAAGAACTCCGATTGAAATTGGTGATATATTGCTTTCGACAGTAGGTTCATATGGGCATCCGGCAGTTGTAGTTGAAGATAGAAAATTTCTTTTTCAAAGACATATTGCATACTTAAAACCGAAGAGTGATATTTTAAACAGCTATTATATGCACGGTGCGCTGTTGTCACCTGGTTGTCAGAGGCAAATAGAAGAAAAAGTAAAAGGGATAGCCCAAAAAACATTGAATTTATCTGAAATTAGGAAAATTAGGATCCCAGTTCCATCTTTGGATTTACAAAAACAGTATGCCGACTTCGTCCACCAAGTCAACAAATCAAAATTTGATACTATGACCTTCGCCCCAATATATGATATAATAAACCTATATTTACACACTCATTTTTATCAGGGAAGGAGATGAGCAAGCATGACAGAATCAATTAAACTACCGGTGGGAATAGAGAGCTTTGATGAGATCCGTTCAGACGGATATTACTATGTCGATAAGACAAAGCTGATTGAACAGTTGATTGACAGCCGGGGAAAAGTCAACCTTTTTACCAGACCGCGTCGTTTTGGCAAGACTCTCAACATGAGTATGCTCAAATCTTTCTTTGAAATTGGAGCAGCTTCTGAATTATTTGATGGTCTTTATATATCGCACAACAAAAAAATGTGTGATGATAATATGGGTAAATATCCTGTGATATTTCTGTCTTTAAAGAATGTGGAAGGACTAGATTTTCAAGCTGCAAAGTATCAGATGATAGAGATAATTGCAAAGGAAGCTAAGAGATTTGTATATTTGAAGAATAGTGACAGGCTGGACATTGACGATAAGTCGGCGTATGCTTCTTTAATTCGATTAGAGGATGGCAGATATGAAATGAGAGATGAGGCACTGTATGCTTCGCTTCAAACTTTATCTGAGCTGTTATGTAAGCACCATTGCAGAAAAACGGTTATTTTAATAGATGAATATGATGTTCCACTGGATAAGGCATTTCAGAACGGCTATTATAAAGAGATGGTTTCTTTGATACGTGCCATATTCGGAAAAGCATTAAAGACAAATGAGGCATTGGATTTTGCTGTCTTAACAGGTTGTCTTCGTGTTTCAAAAGAAAGTATTTTTACAGGATTAAATAATTTCAAGATTTTATCTATTACGGATACAAGATTTGATGAACACTTTGGCTTTACGGATGAGGAAGTAGAGCGTTTGCTGGCATTTTATCATGTGGAAAACAGGTTTGCGGAGACAAAGGAATGGTATGATGGTTATCATTTCGGAAATGTTGATGTATATTGTCCGTGGGATGTAATCAATCATGTTGACAGAATAAAAGATGATCCAATGGCAGGACCGGAAGCGTATTGGATTAATACAAGCGGAAATGAGCTTGTTAAGAGGTTTATAGATAAGGCTGGTAAGACAACCAGAGATGAAATTGAGCGTTTAATCGCAGGAGAAGCTATAGACAAGCAAATCCGTCTGGATATGACCTATGACGAAATAGACAATAATATTGATAATCTATGGAGTGTTCTGTTTACAACAGGTTATCTGACATATACAAAGATCAGTGAGGACAAAAAATATAGCCTTGTAATTCCGAACAAGGAGATTAAAGAAGTATTTAAGCTGCAGATACAGGAGTGGTTCAGGAATAAAATATTTTCCAATACCGAGCAGTTGCAGGACTTTTGGAAGGCTTTCAAAGATGGAAATACACAGATAATGGAAATGTATTTAAACAAGGTGCTGAGCAATTCGGTGAGCGTTTTTGACACAAAAGCGAGAAATGAGGAAAAGGAAAGCTCCTATCATAATCTGCTTATTGGCATTTTGAGTGGCAATGAGGACTGGCTGGTAAAGTCAAATGTTGAGGCAGGAGAGGGCTTTGCAGATATTATTGTGGAGACAGATGATCCGGATGAAGGAATTATTGCAGAGCTTAAATACACAAAAGATTTTAAAGCTATGGAAAAATCCTGTGAAAAAGCTCTGAAACAGATAAAGGATAGAAGATATCAGGAATATCTGTTAAATAATGACAGACAGAATATCATGTATTATGGAATTGCATTTTGCAGGAAGAGATGCAAAGTGCTTGTAGAAAGATAAAAGGGGTGATTACATGGAAACTAATTTTGATTACCTTTTAAAGAAAGAAGAATACGCAGATTTTGCAAAGCAGGCAGTTGAAGCAGAAAAAAGTTTATCCATTTCACCGGCCACTTGTGCCATTTTGTCGAGGCGTGCACTTGAGCTTGCAGTGAGGTTTGTTTTCTCATATGACGCGGAGCTTTCGCTTCCGTACAGAGATAATGTATCGAGTCTTATTCATGAGCCAACGTTTAGAAGGATAATTGAGCCAAGGCTGTTTCCAATGCTCAAATATACCATTCATCTGGGAAATGTTGCAGTTCATACCAACAACAATATAGGCAGGGATGAAGCAATAATAGCGCTTCGTGATTTGTTTGAGTTTTGCGATTGGATTGATTATTCATATTCGAGGGAATACGATGAGAAGACATATGATGAGTCGATTCTTGCAAGCGGTAATGAAAAGCGTATAAAGGCTGATGAGCTCATGAAGCTGTATGAGGGCTTAAGCAGTAAGGATAAAAAGCTCGAGAGCGTATTGAAGGAGAATGAAGAGCTCCGCGAGCAGATGGCAAAGAAGCGTAGTCAGAATGTAAAGACAAGGGAGTTCCATGTAGATACGATAAGCGAGGCAGAAACCCGCAAGAGATATATAGATGTTGCCTTAAAGGAGGCAGGATGGGTTATTGGCAGAAATGTCACGGAGGAGGAGCCGGTTACAGGAATGCCAAACAGCACAGGAACAGGGTATGTGGATTATGTTCTTTGGGGAAAGGATAATCTGCCACTTGCTGTAGTGGAGGCTAAAAAGGCTTCTGTGGATGCTATGGTAGGAAGCCAGCAGGCGAAGCTGTATGCTGACTGTTTGCAGAATAAATACAATAGACGCCCTCTTATTTTCATAACAAATGGATTTGAATTTTTCTATACGAATGATTATATGGGATATCCAAGGCGTGAGGTTTCAGGCTTTTTCACACAGGAAGAGCTGCAGCTTGAGATGGATGGACGCACTTCAAGGATTCCGCTTGAAAATATACGGATAAGCGATGATATTACCAACAGACCGTATCAGAAAGAGGCTGTAACCGCAGTCTGTGATGCCATCACAAATAAGCACCGCAAGATGCTTATAGTGCAGGCCACAGGTTCAGGAAAGACAAGAGTGAGCATTAGTATTGTTGATGTATTAAGGCGCCACAATTATGTGAAAAATATTCTGTTCCTCGCAGACAGAAAAGCTCTTGTGAAGCAGGCCAAAAACAATTATACGAATTTGCTTCCTGATTTATCATGCTGTAATCTGCTTGACAATAAAGACGACCCTGAGTCATGCAGGATGATTTTTTCTACATATCCGACGATGATGAATGCCATAGATGAGAGGAAAAACAAATATGGTGAGAAGCTCTTTAGTCCGGGGCATTTTCAGCTCATAATCTGCGATGAAGTACACCGCAGCATTTACAAAAAATATCAGGAAATATTTGAGTATTTTGATGCGATGTTACTTGGTATGACTGCCACTCCAAAAAATGAAATCGACAAAAACACATATGGAGTCTTTGACCTTGAAAGAGGAGTTCCGACATTTGCGTATGAGCTTGAAAAAGCGGTGGAAGAGGGCTATCTGGTCAATTATTCTACACTGGAATATAAGTCAAAAATAATGGAAAGCGGTATTCACTATGATGAGCTGTCAGATGAGGAAAAAGAAGAGTATGAGGATACATTTTCTGATGATGACACTGTAGGTGATGATATATCAGGAGAGGCCGTAAATACATGGCTTTTTAACGCGGATACAATTGATAAGGTTTTAAGAGAGCTTATGGAAAAGGGCTTAAAAATTGAGGGTGGAGACAAGCTTGGCAAGACAATAATTTTTGCCAAAAACTCTTTGCATGCGCAGGCAATAGTCAAGCGTTTCAATAAGCTTTTTCCGGAATATGGAGGAGACTTCATAAAGCGGATAGATTATAGTATAAAGTACAGTGATTCATTGATAGATGAGTTTAGCACAAGTGATAAAATGCCACAGATAGCAGTATCTGTTGATATGCTCGACACAGGAATAGATATTCCGGAGATTTTGAATCTTGTATTTTTTAAGAAGGTAAAAAGCTATGCCAAGTTTTGGCAGATGATTGGAAGGGGAACCAGGCTTTGCCCTAATCTGCTTGGAGAGGGTATGGACAAAGAAAGATTTCTTATATTTGATTTCTGTAACAATTTTGAATATTTCCGCGTGAACAAAAATGGAGCGGAGAATGGCATAACAGAATCACTCAATGAGAAAATATATAACACAAAAGCCCGGATTGTCAGAGAGCTTCAGGCACCGGTATACAGTAGTGATGAGGTATACGCAGATTACAGAAAAAGTCTTGTGGATGATTTAAAGGAAGATGTAATTAGCTTAAATGATGATAGCTTTATGGTGAAAAGACATCTGCGTTATGTAGAGTTTTTCAGGGCTTCATCATCGTGGGATAATCTGGAGACAATAGAGATTTCGGATATCAGGGAGCATATTGCACCTCTTATCAGGCCTAAAAAGGAAGATGAGCTGGCGCGAAGATTTGACTATCTGGTATACAGTATAGATCTTGGACTGCTGCAAAGCAAAAGCATACAAAGTCCGGTGAATATAGTGGTTCAGACCGCAGAAAAGCTGTCTGCCAAATACTCAATCCCACAGGTGGAAAAGAAAAAGGAGATTATCGAAAAGGTCCAGACAAATGAATTTTGGGATAAAGTCACTATAATAGAGCTTGATACAGTAAGAGAAGCTTTAAGAGGTCTGTTGCAGTACCTTGACAGACAGGTACGGCCAATATACTATACAAATTTCACGGACTCTATAACAGATGGTACACCGGGTGAACCTTTATATGGCGGAAATGACTTGAAAAATTATCGTAAAAAAGTCGAATTTTACCTGAAAGAGCATAGTGACAAATTGTCAGTGTATAAGCTGAAAAACAACAAAAAGCTGACAGAAACGGATCTAAGGGAATTGGAACGAATCCTGTGGACTGAGCTTGGTTCAAAGGAAGATTATATAAAGGAATACGGAGAGACACCGATAGGCAGATTAGTACGAAAAATAGTCGGTGTAGATAGAGCGGCAGTAAACGAAGCCTTCAGTTGTTTTATGTCAGAAGAGCGCTTGAACATAAATCAGATGAGATTCGTAAATCTGATAGTGGACTATATAGTAGCAAATGGAAATATCGAAGATAATAAAGTATTGATGGGTGAACCATTTAAATCAGTTGGAAGTATCACAACTCTTTTCAAAGATGATATGAGTACCGCAAAACAGATAATGGAGATAGTGAATCAGATAAAGCGTAACTCCGAAGAAATTGCCTGATGTATAGCGAAGCTGTTTAGATACTGTAGATTTATGCACATGAAACACAGAAAATGGAAGAGGATGTGAAAAAACTCAATCGAGTTTTTTCACATCCCCTTTTTTTGAGCTTATATATTAGCATCTCCTGCAGACAGGTTGTGGAAGCATAATAAATTTGCAAAAATTATATTTAATTCTATAAAGCACTTGACATAGTTACTAAGAGTTACTATAATAAGCACATAAAGTAAATATAAGAAACGCAGAAAGTAATTATAGGAGTTAAACACATGAATAAAGTAGATGTAAATGGATTAACAGAACGGGAGTTTTTAGCAGAATATAAGCCGGGCGATTATGACAGACCATCGGTTACAGTTGACATGATGGTGCTTCGTATGAAGGAAGACTTAAGCTGTATGCAGGTGCTTCTGATAAAGAGAAAGGCTCATCCGGAGATAGACAAATGGGCGCTTCCAGGCGGATTTATTAACATAAAGGAATCAGCATATGAAGCAGCGTGCAGGGAGCTTAAAGAGGAAACAGGTCTTACAGACATTTATCTTGAGCAGCTCTATACCATGAGCCAGCCGGACAGGGACCCTCGTATGAGAATTATTGATATTGCATACATTGCACTGCTTCCATATGGATATGAGCAGTCTGCCGTTGCGGGTGATGACGCAAAGGATGCCAGATGGTTCGATGTGAAATTTGCAGATGAAAAACTTGAGTTTGCAAACGACTTGATTAAAATTGAATACTCCCTCAGGTCTGAGAAATTTAAAAATGGTGTAATCACAGTGGAAAACTTTGTTCCGGTCAGCGTATCAGACGAAAAGCTTGCTTTTGACCATGACCAGATTATACTGGAAGGACTTATGAGGATAAGGAATAAGGCTGAGTATACAGGCATTATGTTTAACCTTGTGCCGCGTGAGTTTACCATTCCGGACCTGCTTAAGGTGTTTGAGGTTCTTTCAGGAAAGGAAGTTCATCCAAAGGTGTTCCGTGAGAAGATTGCAGGACAGCTTGTTTCACTTCACAGGTCGCAGAGACCTATTGTCGGAAGAAAACCGGCTGCTGTGTACAGATATGTTGACCTTAACATGGATGAACGTAAACTGGTTAAAGTGCATAAGAAATATAAAAACGGTGTGATACTCACAAGGGCACAGCCATTCCATAACGGACACCTGAACATGATAAAACAGGCCGCATCGGAGTGCGAAAATCTGCTTGTTGTGATAGGCAGTGCAAACAAAAGCTATACAAAGAGAAATCCGTTTCCAATCGAATACAGAAAAAGACTTGTTGAAAACGTACTGCAGGAAGAGGATTTAAGCGGTGCAGATGTAAAGGTTATGACATTATCAGACTGGAGCATGGAGGATGCAGCTCAATATGTAAAGGAATGGGGTTCTTTCTTCTATTACAACATAGCTAATGAAATTGGAGAGAAAAGCTTTACATTCTATTACAACGACGACCCGAAGATTGCGGAAAACTGGTTTACAGATGATATTTTAAAGAATGTGACCATCAGAAACCTTGGCAGAAGCGATATTGAGATTTCAAGTACAATGATCAGAGATTTGCTGTATAAGAAAGATTATGACAAAGTCAGGGATCTGGTTCCGCGATGGATGTGGAAGGATTTAAAGCAGCTTGGAAAAATCCTTATGGATGCAACAAATGATGATTATATGATGTAGGAGGAAATGATTATGGCAAAGAAAATTTTAGTAGTAGTGGATGCACAGAATGACTTTATTACAGGAGTTCTTGGAAACAAGGAGTGTAACGTGGCAACAAATGTTATTGCAGATGAAATCAGGTCAGGAAAATATGATGACGTGATATTCACAAGGGATACGCATGATGAAAACTATCTGAATACTCAGGAGGGAAGAAAGCTTCCGGTAGCTCACTGTATTAAAGGGACAAACGGATGGGAAGTAGACGCTCGTCTTAAAGCAGCAATGAAGGAGCGTGGAGTTGACTGTGATGATATGACTTATATTGACAAGCCGACGTTTGGCAGCAAAGAGCTTGGCGAACTGCTTGCGGGATATGACAACAGCGATACAGAGATTTATTTCTGCGGATTCTGCACGGGAATATGCGTAATCAGCAACGTAGCGATTGCAAAGACGTTCTGTAAAGATGCAGAGGTGTCAGTGATAGAAAATGCCTGTGCCTGCGTAACGCCTGAAAGTCATAAGACAGCAATAGAAGCAATGAAAATGATTCAGGTCAATATTATATAGAAAGCCATTTATTAAAAATGTTTCTGACATACTAATAGTGTAAGAAATGGGAGGAGAATATTATGAAATTAAACCAGATAATCACAAGTCTTTTAGAGACTGATATGTATAAATTCAGCATGGGTCAGACAATATTCCATCAGTTTACGGATTACAAGACCACATGGACATTCAAGTGCAGAAATGAAGATGTGCATTTTACACAGAAAATGGTGCAGGAGATAACAGAACAGATTAAGGCTTTCTGTAAGCTTCGGTTTACAGAGGATGAGCTTGCATATCTTGAAAATATCAAATGGATCAAAGGCTCTTATGTTGATTTTCTTCGTCTCTGGCAGCCGCGTTTTGAGGATTTTGAGATAGGAACAGATGCACCTTGTGGCTTGTCTATCGAGGCAAAAGGAACATGGCTTAACACTTCAATGTATGAGATTCCGACACTTGCCATTGTAAATGAAGTGTATTTCAGAATGGCATATGACTATGATAAGCTGCTTGACAGCTTTAAGAAGCGTTTGGATGCAAAGTATGAGAATTTAAAGAACGGACACTGGTACGCGGGTACATTCTCAGAGTTTGGTCTCAGAAGAAGACTTTCTGCTGAAGCGCAGGAGCTTGCAGTGCAGAAGTTCGCACATTTAAACGACACCCTGCACAGTTCATCAAAGTTTGTCGGCACATCAAATGTGTATCTTGCAAAGAAGTACGGACTTACACCTGTAGGCACCATGGCTCATGAGTGGATTATGTGCACAGGACAGGGCAATCACAGGCACAATCCGGCATATTCAAACTGGTATGCTCTCGATGCATGGATCAAGGAGTATGGAGTATTAAACGGTATTGCGCTTACTGACACAATCACAACAGACTGTTTCCTGCGTGATTTCCAGCTGACCTATGCGACACTTTTCTCAGGAGTGCGTCATGACAGCGGAGACCCGTATGAGTGGGGTGAAAAGATGATTGCTCATTACAAGAGCCTTGGAATTGACCCAAAAACAAAGACACTTTTATTCAGCGACAGTCTTGATTTTGAGCGTGCTGACAAGCTCTACAGACATTTCTGCAAGGAAACAAATGTAGCTTTCGGTATTGGCACATACTTAAGCAATGATACAGATGTTCCTGCACTCAATATTGTCATGAAAACCACAATATGCAATGGTATGGATGTAGCGAAGATTTCTGATACACCCGGCAAGGGGATGTGCAAAAATCCGGATTATGTGGATTACTTAAACCGCTGCATTGATTACAGGATGAAAAATGACCGCTAGGAGGAAATGTCATGAATACAGGATTTTACCGTGTTGCCGCATCGTCCCCTGAGATTTATCTCGGGGACTGCGTGAACAATGCTGACAATATCATACACATTGCAGAGTCACTTGCAAAAAAGGATGTGCAGCTTGTGGTTTTTCCGGAGCTGTGTATTACGGGATATAGCTGTGCAGACATGTTTTTGAGAAAAGAACTGCTCGCGCAGGCTCAGCAAGAACTGGACAGGATTAAAACAGCATTGCAGGATTTAAGCATCCTTGTATGCGTGGGACTGCCGATAGAAGATGAAGCTGGCAGACTTTTCAACTGTGCTGCATATGTACACAGCGGAGAAATTGTTGGAATTGTGCCAAAAACATATATTCCCAACTATGGTGAATTTTATGAGAAACGCTGGTTTACAAGCGCAGACAAGAGATTATCAGATGAGATTACTTTAAATTATGTCGCAAACAGGCCAACAGTACCTTTTTCTCCGAATATTATTATCAAGGATCTGAGAGGCGCAATTGTCGGTACTGAGATTTGTGAAGATTTATGGGTAAGTGCGCCTCCGAGCGGGGAGCTTTGCAAAGCCGGTGCAAATATCATTATAAATCCATCAGCAAGCAATGACGTAATCGGAAAAAGAGAATACAGGCGCAGTCTTGTGGCGATGCAGTCAGGAAGATGCCGTGCCGGATACGTGTATGCGTCAAGCGGTGCAGGAGAGAGCAGCACGGATCTGGTATTTTCCGGCCACTGCATCATAGCTGATAATGGCAGAATAGCTGGTGAGACGTCAGATTATTCAAAACGTATGAATAAAAAGGTATCAGAAGATGATGTGATGAGCTCTGGTTTTGTGATAAGTGAGATAGATATTGATCGCTGCATGAATGACCGCCACAGATACAACAGCGATTCATGGGCTGATGTGCCGGATGTGATAAAAGTAATTTTAAATGGTGAAAACCGGATGAAGGATTATCAAATATGGCCAAAGAAAGTTAATCCGTATCCGTTTGTACCAAGTGATAAAAACAACCGAAAAAACCGCTGCATGGAGATTTTGTCGCTTCAGGCAAAAGGTCTGGAACAGAGACTCATATCCACCGGAATAAAAAATGTTGTTCTTGGAATATCCGGCGGTCTGGACAGCACACTTGCACTTTTGGTATGCTGTGATGCATTTGAAGCACTTGGCATTCCGAAGAGAAATATCTATGGTATTACAATGCCAGGATTTGGAACTACATCTACTACAAAGACAATTGCTGACAGGCTTATGGAAGAATTTGGAGTGACAGCCGTGGAAGTTAATATTGAGGCTGCATGCAGACAGCACATGAAGGATATAGGACATCCGGATGATGTTTTTGACGTGACATATGAAAACATTCAGGCCAGAGAGCGTACGCAAGTATTATTCGATTATGCAAACATGGTAGACGGACTTGTAATCGGTACAGGTGATATGTCAGAGCTTGCACTTGGCTGGTGCACCTACAACGGTGACCATATGAGCAATTATGCCGTGAACTGCAGTGTACCAAAGACACTTGTTAAATACATTGTACAGGCTTATGCCAGCGAGTGCGCGTCAACGGATGAAATGAAAAATGTGCTTTGCGAAATAGCAGACCTGCCTATTTCTCCTGAACTACTGCCGCCGGATAAAGACGGTAACATAGCACAGAAAACAGAGGAGAGCATCGGCAAATATGACCTTCATGACTTCTTCCTTTATCATTTTCTGCGTAATGGAGAAAGCCGGGATCGGATATTAAAACTTGCAGAGATTGCTTTTGCAAATGTAAGTAAGGGTGAAATAGAAAAGACTCTGGAAACATTCTTTACGCGTTTCAGGCAGCAGCAGTTTAAGCGTTCATGCATACCTGACGGACCAAAGGTGGGAACTGTTTCATTATCTCCTAGAGGTGATCTGAGAATGCCAAGCGATATGGTGGAATTGTATTAGGCCGAAGTGCAAAAAGATGAAAGAAATATTAGCTAACCACAAATGAACATCTAGTCACAGCGTAAGAAAACCGGGAGACTGGGAACGCAGCCGGGGGGATGGCACACCCTCATGTAAGCGACTAGCGAAGCTGTTTAGATACTGTAGAATTATGCACATGAAACACAGAAATGCCCAGCCATGGATGGCTGGGCAAGGTGTTATGCGCCATGGACGGCGCATAAAAGCCGGTTTCGTCAAGCATAGAAACACTATAAGCATAATTCGTACAGAATCTTAACAGCAAAGCGTTAGCGCACATGAGGGTGTGCCATCCCCCGGCTGTATTCCCGGTCTCCCGGTTTTCGTAGTTAGTCTAGTGAATTAAGCAGTCTTTCCTGTATAAAGCTGATAATACTTTCCTTTCTTTGAAATCAGCTCATCATGACTTCCCCTTTCAATAATGCGTCCCTGCTCCAAAACCATAATGCAGTCGCTGTTTCTGACAGTAGAAAGTCTGTGTGCGATAACAAATGTAGTACGGCCATGCATGAGCTTATCCATGCCGTCCTGAACAATACGCTCGGTACGTGTATCAATTGAGCTTGTAGCCTCATCGAGGATGAGCACAGGCGGATCGGCGATAGCGGCACGCGCAATGGCTAGAAGCTGGCGCTGGCCCTGGCTTAGGTTTGCACCGTCACCTGTCAGTACAGTATTGTAGCCGTCAGGAAGCTGGCGGATAAACGTATCGGCGTTTGCCAGGCGGGCAGCTGCGTATACTTCATCATCTGTGGCATCAAGCTTGCCGTAGCGGATGTTTTCCATGACAGTAGCTGTGAAAAGGTGGGTATCCTGCAAAACAATGCCAAGAGAGTGGCGCAGATCAGCCTTTTTAATCTTGTTTATATTGATGCCGTCATATCTTATCTTGCCGTCTGCTATATCGTAGAAGCGGTTGATAAGGTTAGTGATGGTAGTCTTTCCAGCTCCGGTGGTGCCAACAAAGGCAATCTTCTGACCGGGTGTTGCAAAAAGATCCACATCGTGCAGTACAATTTTCTCAGGCACATATCCGAAATCCACATCGTCAAATACCACATCGCCCTCGAGTTTTTTGTAGTCCACAGAGCCGTCAGCCTGATGAGTATGCTTCCATGCCCATAAGCCGGTGTGCTCAGGTGTTTCAGTGAGTTTTCCGTTTTCTTCCTTAGCATTTACCAGTGTGACATAGCCCTCGTCAGTCTCAGGCGCTTCATCGAGCAGTGAGAAGATACGGTCGCATCCGGCAAGTGCCATGATGATACTGTTGAACTGCTGGCTGACCTGCGAGATAGGCATGTTAAAGCTCTTGTTAAAGGTCAGAAAGCTCGCAAGCTTACCAAGGGTCAGACCGCCAAAGCCTGAAAGAGCCATAACACCGCCTGCAAGAGCGCAGAGCACGTAGCTTAGATTTCCAATCTGTGCGTTTACAGGACCGAGCATGTTGGAGTACATGTTGGCATTGTAGGCGCTTTCAAAGAGTTCATCATTTATTTTGTCGAAGGCTTCAATATTTTCCTGCTCGTGGGTAAATACCTTGACTACCTTCTGGCCGTTGAGCATTTCCTCGATGAAGCCGTTAACCTTGCCGAGGTCGCGCTGCTGCGCAAGGAAATAGCGGCTGGAGAAGCCTGCAAATTTCTTTGTCACGACTGTTGTTACGATTACCATCACGATAGTTAGTACGGTGAGCGGAATATTTAATATGACCATTGAAACAAAAACGCTCACAACAGTGATAGCACTGTTAAGTATCTGCGGAAGACTCTGGCTGATGAGCTGGCGGAGTGTATCGATATCGTTTGTATAAATTGACATGATATCGCCGTGCGCATGTGAGTCAAAGTATCGGATTGGCAGATCCTGCATATGGGAAAAGAGCTCAACACGCAGGTTCTTAATGGTGCCCTGTGATACGTAGATCATTATTTTGCTGTATGCAAACGTACTGATGACGCCGATGCCGTAGAATACGGCGACCCTTCCCATTGCTGCAAGGAGTGGTCCGTAGTCGGGACTTCCTGTCTTAAGCAGTGGTACTATATAGTCATCAATCAAATTTTTGGTAAACATGGTTCCCTGCACATTTGCAAGTACACTGACAAAGATACATATCACAACAATTATGCAGGCCGGTAAATATTTCTTGAAAATAAATCCCATGAGGCGCGCAAAAAGCTTACCGGGATTTTTAATTTTGGGTTTTGGACCTCGTGGTCCTCGTGGTCCTGGCATCAGGCAGCACCTCCTTCATCAAAGTCTCCTCCGCCGTTTGTCTGGGAATCGTAAACATCGCGGTAGATTTCATTATTTTTAAGCAGATTTTCGTGAGTGTCAAAGCCGTCCACTTTTCCGTCATTCATCACGATGATACGATCAGCATCCATAACTGATGAGATACGCTGTGCGATGATGAGCTTAGTGGTTCCCGGTATTGTTTTTGCGAGGGCAGCACGGATTTTTGAATCTGTTGCTGTATCTACAGCCGAGGTGCTGTCATCGAGTATGAGTATCCTTGGCTTTTTAAGCAGAGCCCTTGCGATACACAGACGCTGCTTCTGACCACCGGATACGTTGGTTCCGCCCTGCTCTATGTAGGTGTTGTACTTGTCAGGGAAGGACTCGATAAAGTCATCGGCGCATGCCATTTTGCAGGCCTCAATACACTCATCTGTGGTAGCGTTTTTGTCACCCCAGCGCAGATTTTCGAGTATGGTGCCCGAGAAAAGCACGTTCTGCTGGAGCACGACAGCTACCTTGTTTCTGAGAGTGTCCATGTCGTACTCACGCACATCGTGGCCTCCGACGATTACAGAGCCGGTGTCTGTGTCGTAGAGACGGCTTATTAGGTTTACAAGGGAAGATTTCGAGCTTCCGGTTCCTCCTATGATGCCGATGGTCTCACCAGATTTTATGTCTAGATTTATATCTGATAGAACCGGAGTTTCAGCGGTGTCTGAATATCTGAAGGTTACATGCTTAAAGCTTATGCTTCCGTCAGGTACATCGTAAAGCGGCTCCTTTGGATTGTGCAGTGTGCTCTGTTCATTTAATACCTCGCTGATTCGTCTTGCGGATGCGAGTGAGAGTGAAATCATTACAAACACCATCGAGAGCATCATGAGGTTCATCAGAATATTCATGCAATAGGTGAGAAGAGCCATCAGATCACCTGTAGTGAGAGTGCTGCTTACCACCATATGAGCTCCGAGCCAGCTTATTAACAGGATGCAGGCATACACTGTAAACTGCATGAGAGGAGAGTTGTATACCACAAGGCTTTCTGCCTTCACAAATACGTCGTAGATATTCTGTGCTGCCTTTGAAAAACGTTTCTTCTCATAATCCTCACGGACGTATGCCTTTACAACGCGGATAGCGGATACGTTTTCCTGTACGCTTTCATTCAGATCATCATAGCGCTTGAAGGCTCTGTCGAAGTATTTCATGGCCGCCTTACTGATGAAAAGCAGTAAAGCTCCAAGCACAATGACAGCGATTAAGTATATTGTCGCAAGGCGAGGGCTGATGAAAAATGACATAGCCATCGCACATATTATGGATGCAGGGGCTCTCATAGCCATGCGAAGCAGCATCATGTAAGCATTCTGGATGTTGGTCACATCGGTTGTCATACGTGTGACAAGGCTAGCGGATGAGAATCTGTCAATATTTGCAAAGGAAAAGGTCTGGATGTTGCGAAACATTGCAGCACGCAGATTCTTTCCAAAGCCCATGGCGGCCTTTGCACCATATTTTGCACCGAGACATCCTGTCAAAAGACCAAACAGTGCTGCGACAATCATCCACACACCCATGATATAGATATGCCTTGTGTCGCCCATATTGACACCGTTGTCAATGATTGATGCCATGAGAAGAGGGATTATGGTATCCACAGCCACCTCAAGCAGCATGAAAACAGGTGTCGCAATCGAAGCCCATTTGTATTCCTTTATTTGGGCACCTAGTGTTTTTAACATATGTTTTGTCCTTTCTTCTTATATTTTATATTTTATATTTGATTAAAACAAACTTCCCACATTTATGGTAATGTGGTTAACTAAAAAATACTTGCATTTAATTAGTTAGTGTGCTAACTATATTATAGATATACTTTTTTTATTGTCAAGAAAAATCTATGAAAGGATTTCAGATATGAAGGAGTTTACACCGGATAAATACTTAGGACACAAGATAAACCGCATCAGCAGGAGTATAGACAAATATTTTGACAGAAAAAGGTGCAGTAAAACAGAATGTATACCGCGAAGCCAGGGTATGATGATTGGATATATAATGGATAATCAGGGCCAAAATATATTTCAAAAGGATATCGAAGCAAAGTTTCATCTGTCAGGAGCCACAGTGACAAATATGCTTAAAAGTCTTGAAAAAAACGGCTATATCGTGCGCACACCTATGGAAAATGATGCAAGGCTTAAGAGGATTGAGCTGACGCAAAAAGCACTGGACCACGAAAACAGGGTAAGGGAAAATATAATGGTAATAGAGGAAGCCATGCACGAAGGCTTTTCTAAGGAGGAGTTTAACATGATGCTTGGCTTTTTGGACAGAGTGATTGACAATATGGAAAAGCTTAACAAGTAACAAAATAATTACAGAGTTGAAAAAGTAGCATAAATATTGTGGATTTTTTTGTGCAATAAGTCAAAATGCTACAAAATATTGTTGAGCGTATTGACATAGCAACAATATCTTGTATAATTTAGATTGTCATCAAAAGACAGATGCACAGATTTGTATTAAATAATATGGCATTTTATATGTAGCTATATCGTAATTGTTTGGTGAAAAGCCCGCTTTACATTGCAGGGCAGTGACATGAATTAATGATTACATCTCATTTATAGCTGCATATTTTGTGCCATTACATATGATAAAATACATATATATAGTATGTGTATTGAATGGCAATACTATATATAGTACACTACATTATATGAAATATAGTATACAGAGAGGAGAAATTTACATGAAAATCATCAAGCGAAGCGGCAGTGAGGACATATTTGATGCAGCCAAAATTGTAGCTGCCATTAGAAAGGCAAACGATTCAGTGCTAGACTATGAGAAGCTTACTGCTGATCAGATTGAGGAAATTGCAAGCAACGTGGAGACTGCATGTGAGAACATGAAGCGCTCTCCAAGCGTTGAGGAGATACAGGATATGGTGGAGAACCAGCTCATGAACAAGCGTGCCTTTACCGTAGCCAGAAACTACATTACTTACAGATATAAGAGAGCCATCGTCCGTAAGTCAAACTCTACGGACCAGCAGATTCTTAGCCTTCTTGAGTGCAATAACGAGGAGGTAAAGCAGGAAAACTCCAACAAGAATCCTACTGTAAACAGCGTGCAGCGTGACTACATGGCAGGTGAGGTGAGCAAGGATATCACACGCCGTTTCCTGCTTCCTGAGGATATAGTGGAGGCTCATGAGAAGGGGCTTATCCATTTCCACGATGCAGATTATTTTGCACAGCATATGCACAACTGCTGTCTTGTAAACCTTGAGGACATGCTTCAGAACGGCACAGTAATCAGTGAGACTATGATTGACACACCAAAGAGCTTTTCAACAGCCTGCAACATTGCTACACAGGCTATCGCACAGATCGCCAGCTCACAGTATGGTGGACAGAGTATCTCGCTTGCACATCTGGCACCATTTGTACAGGTCAGTCGTGAGAAGTTCAGAAAGCAGGTGCAAAAGGAATTCGAGAGCGTAGGACTTGATTTGGATGAAGAAAAAATCAACGAGGTAGCAGAGCTTCGTGTCAAGGAGGAAATCAACCGCGGTGTGCAGATGATTCAGTATCAGGTCATCACACTCATGACTACAAACGGACAGGCACCGTTTATCACAGTATTCATGTACCTGAATGAGGTATCCGATCCGCAGACAAAGGCAGATCTTGCCGCAATCATTGAGGAGATGCTGCACCAGAGAATAAAGGGCGTAAAGAACGAAAAGGGTGTATATATCACACCGGCATTCCCTAAGCTTATATATGTGCTTGAGGATGATAATATCACAGAGGATTCAAAGTACTGGAATCTCACAGTGCTCGCGGCACAGTGCTCTGCAAAGAGAATGGTGCCTGACTATATTTCAGAGAAGGTCATGAAGGAGCTTAAGGACGGAGATGTGTATACATGCATGGGCTGCCGTTCATTCCTCACAGTGGACAGATGCTCACAGACAGCAGGCAATGTGGCACATGCCGAGAACTTTGATCCAAACAAGCGTAAATACTATGGACGTTTCAACCAGGGTGTTGTCACCTTAAATCTCGTTGATGTGGCATGCTCATCAGAAAAGGATGAGGAAAAATTCTGGAAGATACTTGATGAGAGACTCGAGCTTTGTCACAGAGCACTTATGTGCAGACATAAGAGGCTTCTTGGTACCAAATCCGATGTAGCACCGATTCTCTGGCAGAACGGAGCACTTGCACGTCTGAAAAAGGGAGAGGTTATAGACCCATTATTATTTAACGGATACTCAACAATCTCACTCGGCTATGCAGGACTTTGTGAGTGCGTACGTTATATGAAGGGAGTATCACACACAGAGCCAAAGGAAGGCACACCGTTTGCACTTAAGGTAATGCAGCGCTTAAATGATGCATGTGAGCAGTGGAAAAAGGAGTCAAACATCGATTTCAGTATATATGGCACACCGCTTGAGTCTACCACCTATAAGTTCGCTAAGTGCTTACAGAAGCGCTTTGGTATCATCGAGGGTGTTACCGACAAGAACTATATTACAAACAGCTATCATGTGCATGTAACCGAGCAGATTAATGCATTTGACAAGCTAAAGTTTGAGTCCCAGTTCCAGAAGCTGTCTCCGGGTGGGGCTATCAGCTACGTGGAGGTACCAAACATGCAGGACAATATCCCTGCAGTGCTTTCAGTAATGCAGTACATTTACGACAATATCATGTACGCAGAGCTGAATACAAAGAGCGACTATTGCCAGGTATGCGGCTACGACGGAGAAATCAAAATCGTAGAGGAAGAGGGCTCAGGCAAGCTTATCTGGGAGTGCCCACACTGTGGCAATCGTGACCAGAACAAGATGAGTGTAGCCCGCCGTACATGCGGCTATATAGGTACACAGTTCTGGAATCAGGGAAGAACACAGGAGATTAAAGAGAGAGTGCTTCATCTGTAGAGGTTGAATAAAAATATGCCGTATGGCAGCTTTTGAAAATATTTCATAAGCTGCCATACGGCTTTTTTTTATATATAGTACCGGGGACTCTGGCAATTTGCCTATGAAAAAACTAAAAATTCTGATGCATATTAATATATTTAACTTGCATAAAAAATTATTATACTTCTAAACTCGTAAAAGTATTGTGAAATTTCCACAAAATCTATGTGAATATCATTATTTGAAAAACCGTTTGAACATACTAATCTTTGTACATTTTCCCATATTTACAAATATTAAATTGATGTATTTTTGCTAAATATTGCAGAAATAAGTTGGCATTTATGTCTATTGAAACGTAAACGCTTAATGTATAAACTGTAAATATAGTTATTGCAACCGATTGCGCTGTTGCGCATGGAACAGATGAAATCATGCGCGGCATGCAATTTGAGAAGGTGCATGTCAGTGGCTTAATGGTTTTGATATTTATCAATTTGATAGTCATTTACCACTGCATAAAAACAAGGAGGAAAATATGAGCAGGAAGAGAAAAATGGCATCTATAACAAGTGCCGGACTGGTGTTTGCAATGCTTTTAAGCCAGAGCGCTGTGGCGGATTTTGGCACAGAGCGGGTTAAGGCAGCAGAGAATACCGCAAAGTGGGTAGACACAGAGTATGTGGTGAATGGAGACTTTGAGTCAGGAGCAGATAATTGGGATATTAGTATACCAAAGGATACTGAAAACTGGCTTTACGGGTCAGGAGAAGAAAAAGGATATTATTGCATCTGGGAGAATAAAACAGAGGAAGAAAAAAATGTATCTATCTCACAGACCGTTAAGCTTCCGGCCGGAACATATAAACTTGGAATAAAAAGCACCGGTGCAGCAGGTGGATTAAAACTGAGTGCAGGAGAATATGTCAGCACAGATTTAAAGGCTTCTGAGTGGGCTGATGATCAGAGCAAATGGGAATCAATTGAGACAGGGGAATTCACTCTTGATAAGGAAAGTGACGTGAAGGTTTTTGTTTCAGGAAAGCTGACAGCATGGAATAAAGGCAGCGCAATTGATGATATTGTTTTGTATGAAAAAGAAGCAGATGATACTGACTCTTCCGAAGAAAACCAGAAAGGCTTCGCAATCTCAGTAAACCAGACTGAAGTTACCGTAGAAAATGGTGATACAGTCAATCTTGAAGCAAAGATTACTTATGATGGAAAAGAAATAAGTGAACTTCCTGAGGGAGTAAATTTATGGTGGTGGGTTGATACATGGAATGATCACACAGACGGATTGAGTGACGGAACATTAGAAAATGATAATGGTTCCGGAAAAACTCTTAAGGCAGCTTACACAACAAAGTCAGCCGGTAAGTATTATGTTGTAGCCCAGCTTAAGGATGCAAATAACAATGAGCTTGGTTCTGTATGTACAACCATTACATCAAAGGCACCTGAAATTGATACCTCAGTAGACAATGACGATATTGTTGTTGCAAAGGTAAAGGATTTGTCCTCTGATTTCATAATGGGAATGGACATTTCATCTGTTATAACAGAATTAGACAGTGGTGTTGTGTACAAGGATTATGGCGGAAAAGAAATTAAAAACGTTACAGATTTCTGCAAATTACTGGCAGAAAACGGCATAAACCATATCCGTGTCAGAGTATGGAATGATCCATATGATTCAAACGGAAATGGATATGGTGGTGGAAATAACGATGTGGCAACAGCAAAGAAAATTGCTGATGCATGCCGTAGCGCAGGCATAAAAATGCTTGTTGATTTCCATTGCTCAGATTTCTGGACAGATCCGAGTAAACAGATGGTGCCTAAGGCATGGAAGGGCTATACAGTTGATGAGAAGGCTGCAGCTGTAGAAGAGTTTATCAACGAATCATTAAGCACAATTGATGCATCAAAGGATGTTGTTGATATGGTTCAGGTTGGAAATGAGACAACAGGCGGTTTTATCGGAGAAACAAAAAAAGATGCCATGTGCAAGCTCTTTTCCGCAGGCTCAAAAGGTGTTAAGGATTACAACAGTGACGTAAAGGTTGTGATTCATGTGGAAAGTCCACAGAAGAATACACTTACAACATGGTCAGATAATCTTGAAAAATATAATGTAAATTATGATATTCTTGGAACAAGCTATTATCCATACTGGCATGGAACACTGAGCAATTTAAAGAAAGAACTCAGCTATGTTCAGACGAAGCACAACAAGGATGCAATGGTTGTAGAAACAAGCTACGCATATACACTTGATGATTCAGATGGCCATGGAAATACTGTCCGTGAGGGAAATAATGATGACTCGGCAGATGCCACAGAGCCTTTCACAGTGCAGGGCCAGGCTACTTTCATGAGAAATCTCATCAATGCTGTAAATGAAGCAGGCGGACTTGGTGTATATTACTGGGAGCCGGCATGGATTACCGTGGGTGATACCACAGGTCTTTCAGAGGAAGCTGCAGCAGCAAGATATGAAGCAAATAAAAAGATTTGGGAGGAAAAAGGCTCAGGCTGGGCATCAAGCTACAGCGGTGAGTATGATCCAAAGGATGCAGGAAAGTGGTATGGAGGTTCCGCTGTTGACAATCAGGCAATGTTTTATCCGGATGGAACAGCAACAGCAGGCCTTAAGGTATGGAATTACGTAAAGACCGGTGCAAAGGTAACCAAAATCGGAGTTGAGGATATAGAAACAGCAGATGTCACAGGAGAGGCAGGAAAAGAGATAGAGCTTCCAAAAACAGTCAATGTGACATATAATACAGAGAAAGTTGAAGAAAACGTTGTTTGGAATACAGAGGGAATTGATTTTTCAAAGGCAGGAACATACACTGTAGAGGGAACTGTCAAATTCAGCAGAAAAATTGAGCGTGGTGCTTATAAAGATAAGACATCGGGTACAACAAAATGTACAGTAGTTATAAAGCAGAAAAATCTTATTACAGACGCAGATGATGCAGGCTTTGAAAAGGCTGATAATTTTACTGCCAATAACAAGATTGTCGATTCGGTTTCTTCTACCAAGGATGATAAAAAGTCAGGAGCAGCATGTGCTCACTGGTACAATGCCGGCACAGATGCAGCCGAGGCAGAAATTACATACAAGAAAGCTATTACACTTGCTTCAGGCGAGTACATCTTTGAGTATGTAGGACAGGGAGCTGACGGAGATCAGCTTTATGCTAAGGTTGTTGATTCCAAAGGTAATGTCATTGCAAAGGGAGATAATGTTACACTTGAGGGTTGGAAAAACTGGAAGACTCCAAGCGTTTCATTTAAGCTTGAGAAAGAAATCAAAGTTACACTTGTTGTCGGTATCGTGAGTGCAAAAGGTGGCTGGGGAACAGTTGATGACCTATACTTATATCAGACAAAGTCAGCCGACAAGAGTGATGCCGATAATGGTAATACCGGTGATGATGAAAACAAGAAGCCGGATACCCCATCTACTGATGACAATAACAAGGACAATACAGGTAGCGGTGATACAGCCACACAGCATGCAAAGGCTCTTACACCGGGAGCGGTTGTATCAAGCACATCCGACACAAAAACAACTGTAAAGGACACTAAGGGAATCCTTCCGGATACAGTAAAATTCGAGTCAAAGAAGGTAACTGATGAGAAGAAAGTGGCAAAGGTTGCAGATGTAGTAAAGAATAAAATTTTAGGAGTAAAGGATGTTTTAATATATGAGCTTAATCTGACAGATGGCACTACACAGCTTCATCAGCTTGCAGACAAGGTTCAGGTAACTATGGATATGCCGTTTGCATTAGCTGACAATGAGGCAGTCAAGGTGTTCCGTGTAGATTCAGACAAGCTTATAGCATGCACATCAAGGGTAGCAGATGGAAAGCTTGTATTTGAGACAGACCATTTCAGTACATTTGCCTTTGTAAAGGTAAATACCAATGCAGGTACTAAAGCAGCTGCTGCAGGCGCAGCAAAGACCTCAGATGACAGCAATATGTATATGTGGCTTGTTATCGCAATGGCAGGTCTTGGAGTGTCAATCGCAGCTCTTATGAACCGCAAAAAGGAGCAGGCATAGCAGTGCTTCTAAAAGAACAACATAACGCATAAGAAAAATAAAACCGTCGTACCGGGCCGTAAATGGCAGGGTACGACGGTTTTACTTATGTGCTTTACTGATTAATTACTTTAATTATTCATCAAACTTTTCGGCTTTATCGAAGAGCTCATAAACCTCTTTTGAAGGCTCATTTGTGCAAAGTGTTACAACAACGGCTGCGATAAGTCCGAAAACAAATCCCGGCAGCAGCTCGTAGATTCCGGTTGATGTGAGGAATGCATACCACAATATATCAACGGCAGCACCTGTTATGATTCCTGCAACAGCACCCTTGAAGTTAAAGCGCTTCCAGAAGAGGCTGAGCATGATTGCAGGTCCAAAGGCAGCTCCAAAGATACCCCATGCATTGGAAACAAGTGCCATGATAGAGCCGGCATTAGGGTTTGATGCGATGATGAGTGCTGCAACAGAGATTCCAAGAACGACAATACGGCCGGTCCACATCATCTCTTTGTCACTTGCCTTACCTTTTCTGATGACAGGCTTGTACACATCACTCGAGAAAGCAGATGAAGCAGCAAGCAGCTGGCTGTCTGCGGTACTCATGGAAGCGGCAAGCACTGCTGAGAGCAGTATACCTGAGATAACACCCGGGAAAATCTTTCTTACAATCTGGATGAAAACAAGAGAGTTTTCATTGATTGATTCGTCAAAGCCAAGGAAAAGTCTTCCGATTACTCCGATTAAGGTTGCAAAAAATACAATAAGCAGAGTCCATGTGATTCCGATTTTTGCTGATTTTTTCAAATCCTTCTGAGATTTGATGGACATGAATCTGATAATGATATGTGGCATACCAAAGTAACCAAGTCCCCATGCCAGTCCTGACACGATATCCTGCCAGCTTGAGAATGGATTTAAGTAACCGCCCGGGAGTGCTGACATGGATGATGTATCAAGCATAAATGCTGCAAAAATTGGTGCTATAAACATAGAACCAAGCACGAGCATGCCCTGAAAAAAATCGGTCCAGCATACAGCCGAGAAGCCGCCGAGGAAGGTATAGCCTACGATGACAACTGCTGCAAGATACATGGCAATCTGTGGATCCATTCCTATTACAGTGTGGAAAAGAGTACCGCATGCCTTTACGCTTGATGCCGCATAAATAGTGTATGCAACCAAAAACACAATCGCACATATCACCTGCAGTGCAAGTGATTTGGACAGGAATCTGTTGGTCAGATACTGCGGAATGGTGATTGAGTCGTTTGCTACAATCGAGAATTTTCTCAGTCTCGGTGCTTCAAGCAGCCAGCTTATAGTGTAGCCGATTGCAAGTCCTACAGGAATCCATACCTGACCTAAGCCCAGTGCATAGATAGAAGTAGGAAGTCCCATGAGTACCCATGCACTCATGTCTGAGGCTCCGGCTGACAGCGCCGCAACCCATGGTCCCATCTCACGTCCGCCGAGGAAGTAGGTCTTTTCTCCGCCGTTTCTGTTTTTCACGAAGAAGAAGATACCGATACCCAGCATGCACAGCAGATAGACGATAAATACAATAATTTCTGATGTTTTCATTTGTAGTACCTCTTTAATAGTTTATTTAGTAACCATGCTACCACGTTAGCGTGATAAAGGCAAGAAAAAATTAATGATAAAAAAAATCAACAGGCTTTTTTTGTATGGACTCTTATTGACATAAAACATGATTTAAAATAAAATGTCGAAGTTAGCAAAAACTAATTAGAAATAGAAATATAGTATATAAGTTAGGATGATGTACACAAGTTAGTATAATGTAATCGTTTGGCGTGATGTATATAAGTAAGTGCTATATAGGCCTGGCTGACATTTATACAGGTTTACACAAAAGTGTATGAATTAATAAAAATATATATTTGATTAAGAGGTAATAAGGTGAAAAAGAAGACAGCAGCTGCGATATTATTGATAGTCGCATTGACAGTGACCGGTTGTGGTTTAGGTGGAAGTAGTGATGTGACAGAGAATACGACAGCAACGCATGAAGGAAAAAACACTGATTCAAAATCCACAAATGAATCATCACAGGAAGTGTTTGCAATGGATACATATATGACAGTGACTGCATACGGTAAGAATGCAAAAAAAGCTGTGGATGAATCTATAGCAGAGATAAAGAGACTTGATGAATTGCTTTCAACAGGAGATGAAGACAGTGAAATAGCAAAGCTGAATGTGAATAAGTCAGCCACACTGTCAGAGGATGGGGGATATCTCGTGCAGAGAGGAATTGAGCTTAGTACGATGACGGATGGAGCCTTTGACATAGCCATATATCCTGTTATGCAGGAGTGGGGATTTCCGACGAAGGACTTTAAGGTGCCGGATGATGCAACTATAACAGAGCTGCTAAAGCTTGCTGACGTTTCAAAAATAGATTACGACAATAAAAGCAGAGAGATTTCCTTTGAGGATGCAGGTATGGAGATAGACCTTGGTGGTATAGCAAAGGGATATACTTCATCAAGGATTATGGATATTTTCAAGGAGTATGACGTGGATAGCGGTCTTGTGAATCTGGGAGGCAATGTCCAGACTTACCGAACCAAAACTGATGGCAGCAAGTGGAGAGTAGCTGTGCAAAGCCCGGAGGATGAAAGTCAGTATATAGGAGTGGTTGATGTGAGCGACAAGGCGGTTATCACCTCAGGTGGATATGAGCGTTATTTTGAGCAGGATGGAAAAATCTACCACCATATCATAGATCCTGCTACAGGCTATCCGGCAGAGAGTGGACTTAAATCTGTCACCATTGTGAGTGATGACGGAACACTCGCAGATGGATTGTCAACATCGCTGTTTATTATGGGAAAGGACAAGGCGTGTGAGTTCTGGAAGGCACACAGTGATGAATTTGATTTCGTACTGCTTACAGATGATGACAGCATGTATATTTCAGAGGGGATAGCGGATGACTATTCATCTGACTATGAGTATGAGGTAGTAAATAAAAATTAGAGCAGAGTAAAAGTAATATGCACAGATAGCTGTGCTATCGGAAATATAAGAGGTATATATGAAGTTCAAGGAAGTTTTGGAAAAAATAAAGGTATATGCACCACTTGGAGTGTCACTTGTGATTGCTGCATGTGTGGTGATTTCATTGAGTGGATATCAGACAAAGGCGAGTGAACCTTCAAAGGATAAAAAGCAGCAGGTTTCAGAGAGGGTGACTGATACTGAAACTGAAACAGAGAATGCTGCAGAGAATACACAAACAGCCACAGGCTCGTTTGACCTCGCAGATGGTGTGTATAAGGGCTCTGCGACAGGCTTTAGCGGACCTGTGACAGTGGCTGTAACTATCATGGATAAGAAGATTACTTCCATTGATATTCTTTCATCTACGGATGATGAGGCATTTTTCAATAGGGCAAAGGGTGTGATAGACAGAATTATATCGTCACAGTCTTTTGATGTGGATGTTGTATCCGGAGCTACATACAGTTCAAACGGAATAATCGGAGCAGTGAAAAATGCCCTGACAGGTGAGAAGGATAAGACAGTTACAGGAAAATCAAAACAGGAAAGTGCGTCAGAGTCCGACAGCTCTTCGGTAGAGAAAGCGGCTGTACAGGACGCGTCCGCATATAAGGATGGCACATATTACGGCACCGGAAAAGGATTTGCGGGCACTATGAAGGTAAAGGTTGATATAGTAGGCGGTAAAATAGCCTCTATAAGCATAGTCAGCACAAAGGATGGTGACAGCTATGTAAAGAGTGCATCATCACTGCTTGATACGATAGTTGAAAAACAGAGCACCAACGTGGATACAGTTTCAGGTGCGACATTCAGCTCGCGCGGAATCATAGCTGCTGTAAGAAGTGCACTTAGCCAGGCGGCTGTGAGCGAAAATACAGCAGGCAATAATACAGATAAACAGGATGCAACGGAAACATCGGGAAATGGACAGACAGATGAAAATTCATCTGGCAGTTCACAGGAACAGGGCACAGAGGGTACACTTCCATATGTCGACGGTATATACTATGGTACGGCAGAGGGCTACAAGGGTGACATAAAGGTAGCCGTTGTCATCCAGGACAAGACGCTTAAAGCAATTCTTGTTACTGAAAAACAGGATGATGAGCCTTTTATCACTAATGCTATGGATGTGTTAAAAAATATGATGAAAAAGCAGAGTGCGGATGTTGATACGGTATCCGGAGCTACCTACAGCTCTAAGGGACTTATAGGAGCAGTAAAGGCTGCATTTGAGGAAGCACGAAAGACAACCGCAGGTGAGAATACCGGTGACAGCAATTCAGGTAACAATAATAGCAGTAATAATTCGGATAACAGCAATATTGCAGGAGATGAGGACAAGGCGGTCCTGTCAAAGCTTGTGCAGTCACAGGCATCGCTTGATGGCACACAGTACACACAGCTTAGCTGGTACCTGCTTCAGATACGTCTGGAGGATGCAAACGAAGTATTGTCATCCGCAGAGGCCACTAAGAAGGATGTAAGTCGCGCACAGGAAAAGCTTCAGGCTGCAATAAATGCACTTCAGAAAAATGATACATCCACAAATGTATACGAGGATGGCACATATGATGTATCTACACTGTGCATACCGGATGATGATATGGACTTTAGTGCATATAATCTGAGCATGAAGGTGACTATAGCAAATGACAGGATAGTTTCCATTACTGATGTAAAGGGAGATGGAGATTCACAAAATGCTTCTTATATAAAGAAGGCTGCAGATGGCACAAAAAATCAGCAGGGTATGGTTTCTGTGCTCACATCACAGGCAAATGCAGACAGCATCGACTTTAGCGGCATTGACACTGTTTCCCGTGCCACATGCACATCAAAGGCTATAATTAATGGCTGTAAGAGCGTGCTTGAAGCTGCTAAGAAGAAATAAAACCGCAAGGACATTTACAGGATGGAGATAACATGCAGGAATTTTGGATCAGACTGGCAAGCCTGTTTATAGTTGTATCATCACTATGGGGATACAATATGACAATAGATAAAAGAGAACATGAAAATAAAAATACACAGCGTATTGCTTCACAAACTGAAAGCACAGACAGTGAGGGAGCATATAAGGATGGCACATACACAGGCAGTGCAGAGGGCTTTGGAGGCAATGTGGATGTCGAGGTGACAATCGAGGCAGGGAAAATATCATCGGTTGACATTACAGCGGCAGAGAAGGAGGATGGTGCATACCTGGCGATGGCAGAGGATATCATACCGTCCATCATTTCATCGCAGTCCGCGGATGTGGACACTGTAAGCGGTGCGACATTCAGCTCAACTGCAATAAGAAATGCCACTAAGCAGGCACTTGATAAGGCGGTGAAATAGATGAGAATAAAAGATATGAATCCAAAGCTTAGAAAGAGAAAGATACAGACCTGGTTTCGTGTAGGAGTGCAGCTTTTATTTTTCATACTATTTCCGTCAATGTTCACGGCAGCGTTCAATGGCGTCAAGTATATTTTTACGCAGATTGGTTCAGGAAACAGAATTGAGCTTACATCATTTGTGGCGGTTCTTCTGATGCTTTGCGTGTATACAATGATATTCGGCAGATTCTTCTGTGGTTTTGCCTGTGCATTCGGAAGCTTTGGTGATGCGGTGCATGCAATATATGTGTCATGCTGTCGTAAGCTTAAGAAAAAGCCGGTGAGTATACCGGTAGAGGCTGCAAAAAAGCTCACATATATGAAATATGTGATACTTGCAATCATATTGATACTATGCTATCTGGGAGCATATAGCTCGTTAAAGGGTACAAGTCCGTGGGATGTATTCTCAATGCTTAGGGCAGGCAACTTAGGGCTCGCCTCATATATTACAGGAGCAGTATTGCTTGTACTTATAATCATCGGTATGTGTGTACAGGAGCGATTTTTCTGCCGTTTTATGTGTCCGATGGGAGCTGTTTTTTCAATACTGCCTATAGCAGCTACATTTACCTTGCACAGGGACAGGACGGGCTGCATAAAGGGCTGTGGAGCCTGTGAGAAGATATGTCCGTGTGATATAGGATTGCCGGATGATGGCTCAGCAAGGATATCAGGTGACTGCTTCCAGTGTCAGAAATGCAATGGAATATGTCCAAAAAGCAATATTCATACAGGTATAAAGCGGCTCCGAGGAAATGAGCTGTGGTTTACAGGCATAAGGGCTGCGATACTTATAGCTATATGTATATGGCTGGGTGTGTAGCGTACAGGTATTATGGAGATAAACTAAATGAAAAGAAATATGACTAAATCAGGAAAAATAGCATACGGCGCCATGCTTGTGGCACTTGCGATGATATTCAGCTATGTGGAGAGCCTTATTCCGATAAGCATAGGCATTCCGGGTATTAAGCTTGGAGTGGCAAACCTGGTCACTGTTCTTGGAGTATTTTTCCTTGGGCCTTGTGAGGTGCTTACTGTAGTGATAATGAGGATATGCCTTGTGGGCTTTATGTTTGGAAATGGTGTTTCCATCATATACAGTCTGGCAGGTGGTCTGCTGAGTCTTACGGTAATGCTTATTATAAAGAAAACAGATAAATTTTCGATGGTCAGTGTTAGCGTGGCTGGTGGAATCAGCCACAACATAGGACAGCTTTTGGCCGCTGCGATAGTGCTTAAAAGCACTGCAGTGGTGTATTATCTGCCACCACTTCTTGTGGCTGGCACACTGACAGGACTTTTGATAGGAATTGTCGCACAAAAGGTCTTTCCCGCAGTAGGATTAAGCGGGAAAAATTTTTTGAATATAGGTTAGAAAGGACTAACTTATTGAGAAAAGATATCAATTACGTATATCTGCTTAATATTGAAATAGGTAGCAATTGTGGATTGCAAATTAGAGTGCAGCCACATTAACTATAAATTATTAAAATCTTAAGGAGGAAAAAATGAAGAGAAAGATTTTAGCACAGAAATTTCTTACATTTGCACTGACAGCATCGGTGACAGCCACTATGTTTCCGACAAGTGCATTTGCAGTGACAGGCAGCCAGGTGGCGGCTGACGGAACGTATACTGGTGCAGGAAATGTCAAAGCAGCAGAAGATGATGACAACGAATGGAATGCATATGATATTTCGGTATCGGTAGGAGTACAGGATGGAAATATAAGCAGCATATCTGTAACACCTGGAAACACATATGATGAAGAAAGCAATTCATATTTTAATAAGGCTAAAACAGGCAACAAAAAGAGAAATCAGCCAGGATATGAGTCTTTGATAGGCCAAGTTGCAACAGAAGAGACAATAAACAGCTGGGATACTGTTTCAGGAGCAACACGTACATCAACTGCGGTAAAAAAAGCAGCCCTTGAAGCTCTTGGTAAGGCATCAGAGAAAAAAGATGAAGTAGCAGTGGACACTACAGCTCTTGAGTCAGCTATCAAGTCAGCAGAGGCACTTACAGAGTCTGATTATACAGCAGCTACATGGAGCAAGGTATCAGAAGCTCTTAAAGCAGCAAAGAGCGCATTTACAGCAAAAGAGTCACAGACAGCAGTTGACTCAGCAGCAACAGCTTTAAATGCTGCTGTAAAGGGACTTGTAAAAGAAGAAAAATATGTATACTGCTATGCAGGACTTACATGGTCAGAGTACTGGGCTGCTGAGGGAGTACAGGCAGCAGGAAGCACAGCATCATCAGATGAGGTAGACGCAAAGGGTGAGTATGATAAAGGTGCATTTGATACAGTAACTCGTGCTACTAAAAACCATGGTCTTCACAGAGGAAGCTTCCAGTGCAATGCAGTTGTAGAGACAGAAGAGGGTAAAACACTTAATCTGTCATATTGGAAAACCGTTAAAGGCGATGACGGAAAAGACAAGCAGATTGCTGTTATGACAGATGGTACAGAGTATACCTATAACAGAGGTGTATTTACAAACGACTCTGTTACATTAAACCTTAAAGATTACAAAGTAACAGGTCTTAAATTTGTCCCTGTAAAAGTAAAAGCAGAGGATTACGAGGCATTCAAGGCAAAATATACAGTTTACGAGAATGGTTCTAAGTTGAAGGGCGGTTATGGAGAAAATAAACTTCAGGTTATTGACGAGGTGGCAAACGTTACCGCAGATACAAACGGTCTTAAGACTGCAACAAAGACTGCAGACGGAAGCTTCTCATTCTCAGCCAGAGCAACAGGAAATGACTCAGGTGTAATGTCTTCTCTTAAAAAAGCAGATGGACTTGAGCCGGAAGTTAAGGCTGCAAGCGGATCATACGGAGAGTTTTTAAGAGTTGATTTTAACGGTAATTATGGTGATCTTGGAGCCAATATGCAGGCAGTTAAGTGGACATATTATGGTAATGACAGCACAAGAACCAAAGCACTTGCCACATATGGCACAAAGTTTGCATCAGATAACTGGATGCATAAGTCTATGGGAATCCAGCTTGGTCTTACAGATTCGCTCAGATGCAGCCTGCCAAGTGGATATGATGGAACAGGATACTGGTCTGTCACAATCTATGCATTAGGATATGAGGATTATACATATAATTTTGAGGCAACAGCTGCAAATATAGTTAAACCACAGGTACCGGCAGATGAGACATCAAAGAAGGCACTTTCTGATAAGGTTTCGGAGGCTGATAAGCTGAACAAGGAGCTTTATACAGATAAAACATGGTCAAATATGCAGGCTGAGCTTAAGGAAGCAAAGGATGCTTTAGCAAAGACTGACCTCATGCAATCGGAAGCCGAGGAAGCATTATCACACCTCACAGACGCTGTAAATAATCTGAAATCACAGTATGTACTCATGAACATTCCATATGATGAGTTTTACAAGGCTGATCTTAATAACAATTCAGTCAAAGTAGATGCCACCACATCTGCCACAAAGCAGAAGACCAGAAATATTCTGGCATCAGGCTCATATCATGCTGATTCAAAAGGAGAGCACATAAACGGTGTAACCTTCCCGGTAAAGGTCTCAGATGATTTCTATGATAACAATAATGGTTATACACAGATTACAGATGACAGCAAGGTAGATATCACAACCAATATGAAGGGCAAGGTTTCTACAACAACATATGAGGGAAAGAAGGCTCTTTTTGAGAGTGCTGACTACTCATACTATGTACTTAGTGAGGTCCCTTCGTACTACAAGACTGCAACAGTAGGCACAGATAAAAAGCTGTCATTTGGCGCTGTAAATGGAACTAAGACGCAGATAGCTTCTAGCCAGGTGAAAACAAAGTTCAAGACAAAAACAAAGTACGGAGACTATCAGCTCAATCTTGATGGCATAAAGGATGCTATGGGCTTTGAAGATGATGATGTGGTTTACGGTGTTATTGTAAGCACTGATGACAACACAGATTATGCTATGCGTCATGTGGAGAACATCTGGAAAACAGAGGAGCTTGCATGGAGTGTGGGAATTGTTACAGATTCACACGGATGTACCCTTTCGCCTGAGCACTACAAGTCCATGGTTGGAAAGACAATCAAAAATGTAACATACTATACAAGTAAGGGAATCTTCACTTTACCTGTAAAATATAAGGTGCTTGAGCACGTTAAGGATTCAAAGGCAAATGTAGAAAATGCAGCTGTATCAGCAGGAAAGACTAATTTTGGTGTTGCACTTCCGGATGATTTTAACGCAGAATATGCAGTTACAGATGCAAAAGGAAATGAAGTAAAGGGATTTAATGTTGCAGAGGAAGCTTCAGCATCAGCAGTGTCAACATATGCAGCAAGCTATACTCAGAATAAGAAGCTTGTAATTTCATATCCTAACGATGCAGAGAATAAAGAGTATACGCTGACAGTATCTGATAAGAACAATAAATATGCTCCAATCACTACCACGTTTGAGCTCTATGCCGATACAGTTTCTGCAGCATACAATAATGATGCGACAGCACCGAAGCTTGTAAAGGCAGAGGGAGCAACAGATGCACAGTTTGCAGATTTTATTAGAAAAATCAAGTCTGTAAATGTAAATGGCAGGGATTATCCGGCAACAGGCAAGGGCGCTGTGAAGATTATCAAGGAAGATGGTACAATTGATACTACTCAGGCTCCGTTTGCTGAGGGCTTGAGCTTTGAAATCAAGGTATCGGCAACAGGATATAAGGATACACTTTCATTTACATATGAGAAGCCTGTAGTTATTGATACTAAAGAACTTGAGAGTGTAATTGAAAAAGCAGATACATTAAAAGAGGCTGATTACACAGCAGACAGCTGGAAAACATTCTCACGGGTGCTTTCAAGTGCAAAAACAGTGCTTGAGAAGAAGGAAGACCAGACAAAGGTTGACAATGCAGTTGAGTCACTAAATAGGGCTATTGAAAGCTTAAAGAAGAAAGAAGCTGTAAATCCGGGAACCACTAATCCGGGAACATCTGGAACTGGTACAGGAAGCACAGGTGCGATATCCAGCAGTACAGGAAGCTCTAATGGAGCCGGTATAAATGCAAATGTAGCAACAGGTAAAAAGTCAAATTCTACGACTACCAACACAACAGGCAGCACAGCAAAAAAAGCTACAGTAAAGAAGGCTTCCAAGACATCAGATACAAATCCTCTTACAGGCATGCTTGCATTGGCATTTGCATCAATCAGTCTTGTTGGAGCGGCACTTTTTGCGAAAAAGCCAAACCGTAAATAATTTAATAATAAGCACATTTCCCTATTGACGAATACCTTGCGTTGACATATCATAGTATATAAGTGAAAGGGAGTAGCCGGCACGAGAGTGCTTACTTATCCGTCAGTACGATTGCTCATACATATATGATAGCAATCCGGAGAGTGATTAAATGGCGAGACTTTTGTTGTTTTATACAGCAGAAGTGTCGCTTTTTTTGTATACAAAAACCTTCTGCTGATAGGACATAGCTGTAACTATCAATTAATCAGGCATCCTTAAAAAGGACAGCAGAAGGAGGAAAATTATGATTTTTGTAGCAATTTTACTGCTTATAGCAGGCTTTGTAGCACTGGTGAAGGGCGCGGATGTGTTTGTGGATGGAGCGGCGGCGCTCGCCGGGAAATTTGGTATTCCGCAGCTTGTGATTGGACTGACGATTGTGGCGATGGGTACGTCGCTGCCTGAGGCTGCAGTCAGCATCACTGCAGGAATAAAGGGTAATGCGGGGATTACAGTCGGCAATATTGTCGGCAGCAATATACTAAATATTCTTATAATCCTGGGAGTGACGGCACTCATCACAAATGTAGCCATACAAAAAACCACCTTCAAATACGAGATACCGTACATGCTTCTTATCACAGCGGTGCTTCTCGTGATGGGAATGACAGGCAATGAAATCACATTCATTGAGGGTGTTATACTGTGGATTTTATTTATTGCATATCTGCTTTATTTGTATATTCTGGCAAAAAAGGGCAATGACAGCGGTGATGAGCAGTCGGTAAAGCTATATCCGGTATGGAAATGTCTGCTCTTTATTGTGCTGGGCGGTGTATGCGTCGTAATTGGAAGCCAGCTTGTCGTAAACGGTGCCACAACCATAGCAAGAGCCTGCGGCATGAGTGAGCGCTTTATTGGACTGACAATCGTTGCATTCGGCACATCGTTGCCGGAGCTTGTGACATCTGTTTCAGCAGCACGAAAGGGAAATGCAGGAATTGCAATAGGAAATATTGTCGGCAGCAATATTTTTAATATACTTTTTGTAATAGGAACAGTTGCACTCATTTGCCCGGTACCGTTTGAGAGCAGGTTTGTGATTGATACAGTTGTGGCAATACTCTGCGGTGTGCTCCTGTGGGTCGGTACGATAAGACATAAAGAGCTTAGAAAGCCATGTGGAGTGGTGATGCTGCTTTGCTATGCGGCATATTTTGTATATCTGGCAGCTATGTAATGATGTGCTTTCAAAATTGCGATGACGGTGTAAAAAAGAGTGTGATGAAGAGATAAAAATTAAATATAGCAAACCGTCAATAATTGTGCATACAAATTAGTGCTTTGACATCAAAATGATTGTGATTTCATGCTAAATATAAATAATTAATTAAAAATAGCACTCTTGCTTGACAAGTGCTGATTACAGGTGTATAACGTAGTCAGAACGAACGGAAGGAAGCGATTATAATGGATAAAAACCCAAAGCATCCATTGAAGAAAAAGAATAAGGCAGATGCAAAGAAGCATCAGAAGCATGTATACGAATAGCGCTTCCACTAAGGAATACTATCCAGTAAGCACAATGTACCCCAGCCCGTCACAGGGTTGGGGTATTTTGTGTTTTTGGAAGTGTTTTCAGAGACAGCCCTTGAGGCAGTTGTAAATACATTTTCACCGGCACCTTTTATGAGAGAAGCCTTAAGCTTGTCGCCATACATATAGAGGTCATTTCCACGCACAATTCCCCATTCCATCAGAAGCGCAGCCGCACCGGTCACAAACGGTGCAGCCATAGATGTCCCTGTTTTTGAAGTATAGCCTCCCGTGTTTGAGCATGAAATAATGTCTACACCGGGCGCTATGATATCAGGCTTTATGCTGTCAAAGGCCCAGGTATAGCCGCGACCGGAAAAAGCAGCTGTGCGGTTTGTGCGGCTGTCATAGGCTCCGACAGATATGACATTTTGAGCGGTTGAGGGGATGGTCAGGGTGATATCAGGCGATGCATGGATAAATGAGGTCTGTGCATTGCGCAGAGCACCTGACGGCAGCCATATATCCCATGAACCGTCCTTTACAGATATGGGTTCAAGTGATATTTTCCAGATGCCGGGTGAGATGTATTCCGATCCCATTAGTTCAATGAATATTTCCTGAAAGGGAGAGTAGGGAGAAGGACCGCCGCCTGTTATATATATGTCTGTCCCATCGAGCCTGTATCTGTATGTAAAGCCCTTTGCCTGATTGGTAATTATATCGGGAATCTCCAGCATATCATTATTTGGTGCACTAATGCGCAGCTGTATCTCATCCCAGTATTTTTTCCATAAATCAATGGAGAGAGACGGCTCAGGATAGCCTATCGCAAGCTCAGCATCGGCAGGGTATGAGCTGCCGTTTGCATGGCCAAAGCCGGCTCCATCGTTACCTGAGCCGACTGAGAAAGCGCAGCGGTAGTTTCCTGCTATATAGTCCAGGTATGCTTCAAGCAGTGAGGTGCCGCTGTGCGAGCCGTTGCTTGTGCCAAAGCTTAGGTTTATGGCGATAGGCATGTTCATATCGATTGATTTTCTTATGCAAAAGTCTACTGCCAGCATAATCTGCGTGGTTGTGGGAAAGCTGGCACCGCCTGAGGTTTTGAGTTTTACGATTATAAGAGTGCTTTCATAAGCAACACCGCGGTATTTTGTGTTTTGTTCATTACCATTACCGTTTCCGGCAGCGATTCCTGCCACATGAGTGCCGTGCCCGGATATGTCGATGCTTGGGCAGATACGCTGCATTTCTAAGCTGTTTTCTGCATTTATGGCTTTGGTGATTGTATCGCGGTCATATAAGGTGCCGAAAGGGATGATATCACTGTGTGAGGAATCATCGGAAACAGTCTGGTCCCACAGATAGGCGATTCTGCTTTCACCATCCTGTATAAAAGCCGGATGGGCATAGTAAATTCCGGAGTCGATAATGCCTACGAGCACACCATTTCCGGTCAGATTATATGGATTGGTGTGTACGGGAGTGATGCATGAGGCCTGAGAGCCCTCGTACACATCGTAGTTAAACTGCTTTGGCTTTTCCATATATATGATTTCATCGCACAGGGCAACGGTATTTACAAGTGATTTCTCAATTACGAGCACCGCATAGTTTCCGAGCAGCTTTGTGATGAGTACAGAAGGATACTTTTCTTTTATTTTTTCTATGTCACCGACATATTTTACTATCACTTCCCAGCTATCACTCTCCGGCAGATAGCCGCTTGAAAGCCCTCCCTCTTTTCCAAGCTCATAAGGGGTGGACAACAGGGCGGCGGACAGCTGTGGAGAAATTTTCTCACTAAATGCTATTTCCATACTAACCTCCATTTTTTATTAGTAAAATATTAAAAAAATCTTAAAAGACAGATGCAATATATATTTGGTATGATTAATTCATAATCAATCAATTAATTATAAGAAACCGGGAGGTCGAAATGAGTAAAAAGAAAAAGATAATCATTTCAGTGATTGCAGTTGTGCTTATCATAGCAGTGATTGTGTCAGCTGTTGTCATTGCAATGACAAAGGGAAAGAATGCAGCAAAGGCATCGGGAGTCTATGCAAACAAGGTCGCTGATGTCATGTATCAGGCGGGAAGTACTGACAAGTACAGCGGTGTCGTGGAAGCAGCCGATACCATGGATATCAAGGCTGACAGTGAAAAAAAGGTAAAGGATATTCTTGTGTCAGAGGGGGATGAGGTACAGGTGGGTACACCTCTTTTTACCTATGATACAAAAGATCTTGCTGCGAAAAAGGAAAGCGCCACGCTTGAGCTTGAGAGCTTAAACAATACGCTTTCCGGCTATGATGCACAGATAGAGCAGCTCACCAAGGAAAAGAAGGAAGCGCCAAAGGATCAGCAGCTTGACTATACACTGCAGATTCAGCAGGCGCAGACACAGCAGAAGCAGACTCAGTACGATATTGCCACGAAGAAGGCAGAGATAGAAAAGTATGATGAGAGCATCAAAAATGCCACTGTAAACAGCACAATGATTGGTGTTGTAAAGAAAATCAATGAGAATCAGAGTGCAGACACAGCAGATACTGCATTTATGACAATCGTTGCCACCGGTGATTACAGGGTAAAGGGCACAATTGATGAGCAGAGCTTTTTAAACAGTGGACTCGCAGAGGGGCAGGCAGTTATAGTGCGCTCGAGAGTTGATGAGTCAAAGACATGGCAGGGTACCATCAGCAAGGTTGATACTGAGAATACTCAGACTGATAACAGCAATTCCGGCATGTATGATGATGGAAGCAGCGAGCAGAAGGCATCAAAGTACAACTTCTATGTGCAGCTTACAGGCACAGGCGACATGCTTTTAGGACAGCATGTATATGTGGAGCCGGATTTCGGACAGACAGAGGTGAAGGATGGTATATGGATTGATGAGAGCTATGTCGTAAAGGATGGCGATGATGCATATGTATGGACACTTAATAAAAAGGATAAGCTTGAGAAGACAAAGGTTGAGCTTGGAGACTATGACGAGAATCTCATGATGTATGAAATCAAGTCAGGGCTTACAAAGGATGACTATATAGTATGGGCATCTGATGACCTTTATGAGGGTGAGCCGGCACAGACATGGGAAGAGTACGTTGAAAATGGCGGCGGTGAAGATACAGTCTATGACGATATGGGTACAGAAGCTCTTGATGACCAGATGCTTGAGGGCACTGAGGGCGGTCCTGTTGATGATGGCACAATGGACGAAGGTGCTTCAGATGCCACCGGTTCAGGTGACGCGGAGGTACAGTAGATGATTCTAGAACTCCAGCATATTTATAAAAACTATGACCAGGATAAGCTCGTGGTGCCGGTTTTAAAGGATGTTTCACTCCAGATTGAGGAGGGAGAGTACGTGGCAATCATGGGACCGTCGGGCTCCGGCAAGACAACTCTCATGAATATAGTGGGCTGTCTGGATCTGCCAACATCGGGCACATATATACTTGACGGCAGACCTGTCAGTGAGCTGAAGGAAAAAGAGCTTACGAGAGTCAGACGGGATACAATTGGATTTGTATTCCAGAATTTCCAGCTCATGCCGAGAGAGTGTGCACTGGACAATGTATGCCTGCCACTCATATATGCCGGTGTGAGCAAAAAGGACAGAAGGCAGATGGGCATGGAGGCATTAGAGCGTGTAGGGCTTTCAGACAGGGCTGATTTCAAGCCAACACAGCTTTCAGGAGGACAGAAGCAGAGAGTGGCTATAGCGAGAGCTATGGTCAATCATCCAAAGCTTCTGCTTGCGGATGAGCCTACGGGAGCTTTGGATTCAAAGTCAGGCAAGCAGGTGCTTGAGCTCTTTGAGAGCCTTAATGAGTCCGGTGTGACGGTTGTCGTGATTACACATGACAGAAAGGTAGCCGAGCAGGCAAAGCGCATCGTCCACATCATAGACGGCGAGATAACAGAGGAAGGACAGGAGGCAGGTAATGAAAAAGAAAAAGAGAATTAAGATCATTATAATAGCTGTCCTTGTAGTTGCAGTTGCAGCGGGAAGCATCACAGGAGTTGTTTATTACAGGAACTCCAAGGGGCTTGCTTCCGTCATGAGTGTTTCAATGATCAGCACGACAAACGACTACACATCCATGACCAGTGAGGGAATGGTGTGTGATGATGCATGTCAGACAATCAATTTAAAGGATGGACAGAAGGTGACAGAGGTTTATGTCACAAAGGATCAGCAGGTAAAGGCAGGAGATAAGCTCCTTGCATATGATGTGACGAGTCTTTCGCTCTCAGTTGAGATGAAGCAGCTTGAGATACAGAGTCTTGAGAACCAGCTTACATCGGAAAAGCAGAAGCTTGACAAGCTAAAGAACACTAAACCGGTTGAAAAGCAGCCCGAGACTCCTGTTACACCTGAGCCACAGCCTGACACACAGCCGTCTGCGCCTGATGAACAGCATGATGTGATATCTGATTTGTCAGAGGCCAAAGGAAGCGGTACAGAGGCCGATCCTTATGTATTTACATGTACAGAAGCCTCATATGTATCAGGAGCGCTTTTGAATACACTCTCAGAAAAGAGCGCGGTAGCGCGGTTTGTAATAGGAGATGCGAATGCACCTGATATGGAGCTTATCGTAAGAGGAGATAGGCTTGGCGGCTATGATGAAAGCGATGAGATAAAGCTTTTCCTTGCAGGCACAACTACAGCAGGAGATGCGTCTGATGATACAGCAGGAAGTGAGTCGTCAGATACCAAAACAGCCAGTGCCACAGAACAGACCGCACAGACAGAAGCTGATAACGCGGCAGAAGAAAAGACATACACTGCAGATGAGCTTAAGGATGCCATAAAGGAGCAGACCAGAAGTGTTGCCGATGTTGATTTACAAAAGAGAATTGCACAGGCTGATTTAAAGGAGCTTCAGAGCGAGCTTGAGGATGGCGTGGTATATGCAAAGAAGGATGGAATTGTGACAACAGTCTGTGATCCTGCCAATCCACCGAAGGACGGTACACCTTTCCTGCAGCTTTCGGGAGCATCAGGACTGTATATCAGCGGAACAATCGGTGAGCTGGATCTGGATACGGTAAAAATAGGACAGAGCGTATCAGCAGTCAACTACATGACAGGTGATACCTACGAGGGCACGATATCCGAGATAAGCAATGTGCCGTCAGACAGCGTAAACTATTATGGAGACAGCAATCCAAACTCCTCATTCTATGAGTACACCGCGTACATTGAGAATCCGCAGAATCTCAAAAAGGGCGATTCACTTGAGTTGACCATAGATACATCATCGGAGGGCTCTGACAGCGGACTATATATCGACAAGTCATATGTCAGAACCGAGAACGGACAGTCATATATATACAAGGATGACAACGGAAAGCTCAAAAAGCAGTCTGTCAAAACAGGCAAGTCGCTCTGGGGCTCATATGTGGAGATAAAGTCAGGTCTGACAAATGATGACTATATCGCATTCCCGTATGGAGTCAGGGAGGGCGAGAAAACCAAGGTGTCGGAAGATGGTATGTATTAGTTTAGCAGGGAGGATTAAAGATGCTTGAAAATATTAGATTGTCCTTTAGGGGAATCTGGTCACATAAGATGCGTTCGTTTCTGACCATGCTTGGAATCATCATCGGAATTGCAGCAATTATTGCGATTGTTTCCACAATTCAGGGCACAAACGAACAGATAGAAAAGAACCTCATAGGTTCGGGAAGTAATAACGTAAAGGTCACACTGCAGAAGGATGGCTATGATATGGATTTATCATATGATACGGCGCCGGCGGGAGTGACTGAGGTATCGGCTGCCACACTTGACAGCATAAAGGAGCTCGACCATGTGAAAAATGCAGCTCTTTACCGTACAAGACAGGCTTCCAATGCAGTCTATTATCTGAACACGGCGCTTTCGGGCGGCAATATAACAGGTGTCGATGACGGATATTTCGATACTGCAAGCTATGTAGTCATGAAGGGCAGAGGCTTCTCAAAGAATGACTATGCAAATGCACGCAGGGTGGCTCTTATTGATGAGAGCGTGGAGAGCAGCCTGTTTTCAGGAGAGAGCGCGCTCGGCAAGACAGTAGAGATACAGGGATATCCGTTTACAGTAGTCGGTGTAGTCACGGAAAAGGACAGCTATGACCTGGTAATAAACTCAATGGATGATTACTATATGTATGCCCATGATGACAGTCAGGGCAATGTATTTGTGCCAAGCGGAACATGGCCGGTTATATTTGGTTATGATGAGCCGCAGAACCTTTTGCTTAAGGCAGACAGCACGGATACCATGGCTACAGTGGGAAAGGCTGCTGAGGAGATACTTAACAGCAATTTAAATGTTACAGACGGCTCTGATGTGACCTACAAGGCACAGGATTTACAGGAGCAGGCAAAGCAGATTCAGCAGCTCAGCCAGTCAACCAATATGATGCTCATATGGATAGCCGGAATATCACTGCTCGTCGGTGGTATTGGCGTCATGAATATCATGCTTGTGTCAGTCACAGAGCGTACCTCAGAGATAGGACTTAAAAAAGCAATCGGAGCAGGAAAGGGAGCAATACTTGGACAGTTCCTCACAGAGGCAGTTGTTCTCACAAGTCTTGGAGGTCTGGTCGGGGTGCTGGTCGGAGTGATACTCTCTAAGGTCATCTCAATGCTAAACGGCACGCCGACAGCGATAAGTCCGGCAGCAGCTATACTTGCGGTACTTTTTTCCATGGCAATCGGAATCATATTCGGTATGCTTCCATCATACAAGGCAGCGAACCTAAACCCTATTGACGCACTGCGCCATGAGTAATTCTTATTGAAATTGCTGCTATTGTGAAAAAAATAACAATTCTTTGTATTTTGATGAATACAAGGGTAGAAAAAGTTTAAAAAATTTTGTAAAATGTTCCTAGTAGATAAATACTAGGAGCATTTTTTTAGAGGAATCAGCTCATATGATATGGGAAGTGTCACATGATGTAATGATTCTTCTAAGTATGTAAATCATTAGGTAACAATATACATTTATTTTAAGGAAAAGGAGATAATATGTACGCTGACGAAAACGTAATCAAAATCAAACATGCAGTTTTGCTTGAGGTCGCAAAGGCTGCATTTGCAGGTAACCTCGATGAGATCAGAGATGACATCCCATTTACACTTATTCCGGGACCGACACCTCAGTTCCGTTGCTGTATCTACAAGGAGAGAGAAATCATCCGTCAACGTGTCAGACTTGCAGAGGGTAAAGCACCAAGCGCAAACGATGACGGCAATATCATCCAGGTAATCAGCTCAGCATGTGAGGATTGTCCGATTTCGAGCTACACAGTTACTGAGAACTGTCAGAACTGTCTTGGCAAGGCTTGTATCAATGCATGTAAGTTCGGAGCAATTGAGGCAGGACGTCTCCGCTCACATATCGATCCACAGAAGTGTAAGGAGTGTGGACGCTGTGCACAGGCATGTCCTTACAACGCTATCGCTCATTTAAAGAGACCATGTAAGTTCTCATGCCCTGTAAATGCCATTACATACAATGAGTACGGCATTTCAGTGATTGATGAGAGCAAATGTATCAGATGTGGTAAGTGTATCCACAGCTGTCCATTCGGAGCTATCGGATCAAAGACATACATCGTAGATGTAATCGATGCAATCAAGTCAGAGAACAAGCATGTATACGCTATGGTTGCACCTGCAGCAGAGGGACAGTTTGGCGCAAATATCACTATGAACAGCTGGAAGAAAGCTATGCAGGCAGTTGGCTTCAACGGTTTTGTTGAGGTAGCGCTCGGAGGAGATATGACAGCAGCATACGAGGCTGATGAGTGGCTTGAGGCATATGAGGCAGGAGAGAAGAAGGTTACATCATGTTGTCCTGGATTTGTAAATATGGTTAGAAAGCACTATCCTGAGCTTGCTGACAAGATTTCTACAACTGTTTCACCTATGTGTGCAGTTTCAAGAATGATCAAGGCAAAGGACCCTGATGCAGTTACAGTATTCATTGGACCATGTGTTGCCAAGAAGTCAGAGGTACATGATCAGAAGATAGAGGGCAATGCAGACTATGTACTTACCTTCAGCGAGATTCGTGCTATTATGAGGGCAAAGGGTGTACAGCTTGAGGCTGATGATACCTCATACCAGGAGGGCTCAGTATACGGTAAGCGTTTCGCAAACTCAGGCGGAGTTACAGCAGCCGTAATCGAGAGCATGAAGGAAAAAGGCGAGGATGTTGATTGCAAGGTTTGCAAGGCAAACGGAGCAGCAGAGTGTAAGAAGGCACTTCTCCTCATGAAGGCAGGCAAGCTTCCTGAGAACTTCATCGAGGGAATGGCATGTGAGGGCGGCTGCGTAGGCGGACCAAGCTCATACAATGACATGGTATCTACCAAGAAGTTCCGTGATGATCTCTTAAGCAGAGCAGATGACAGAAAGATTCGTGACAACATCGCCAACTACCATATGGAGACATTTGAGATGCACCGTAAGGAGCAGTAATAAAATGATTGTTACAGCATAAGCTTTTTAAATCCCCCGACTTGTTCGGGGGATTTTTGTGATTGCGAATATCTGCAAAAAGATATGTGGTTAGTCATATTGAGAATTGAATAGTAACAAAGATATTAAATAAATTAAGTACATATTACGACTCTGTCACGGGTTTTCGGGATAAAGAAACAATTGTAACACAACTGAAATATATGAAGCCAACATTAAGAAATTCTCAAGGAATTTGCAGTAGCAAAAAAGATTGTTTAACGCTATAATAGATACTGCTTGAAATAATATTATCAGGTTTGAGTAATAATATAGAGAGAATAATTATAAAATGCTAAAGAGGATTGGAAAAATGGACAAAAATAAAAAGATGATTATCGGCATACTTACGGCTGCAATAGTTCTGGTGGTGGCGTTTATAGTATATATCACATGCTTTGACTCACACATTGAGTTCAGCAGCAGGTTCAAAAACGGTATTACTGTTGAGTATGGCAAAAAGTTTGAGGCACCAAAAATCAAGGCGTATGTCAGAGGCAGGCTTATAAACCGGAAGGGAAAAGAGATAAAATGTACTATAGACAGTAATGTCGATGCGACAAAGACAGGTTCATACGAGATAAAGGTAACTGCTCAATACGGTAAAAAAACTGCGACACAGACAATCAAGGTTGAGGTGAGGGATAAGAAGGCTCCGGAGATTACATTAAATGGCGATGCAGAGATGACTGTAGAGGCAGGCAGCGAGTTCAGTGACCCGGGATATACGGCAACAGACAACTATGATGGGGATCTGACAGACAAGGTATCTGTCACAGGAGCTGTCGATACTTCAAAGCCGGGAGACTATGAGATAAAGTACAGTGTCGCTGACTCGTCAAAGAATGAGAGCGAGGTCAAAAGGACTGTGCATGTCACAGATAGCACTGCACCGCAGATAAAGCTTTCGGGTGATGATTTTATGTCAGTTAAAAAGGGTGATAAGTACAGTGATCCGGGATACACGGCAACAGACAATTGTGACGGAGACATCACAGACAGTGTCAAGGTATCAGGAGATAAGGTAGATAAGGATAAGGCGGGAAAGTATACTGTGACCTATGAGGTCTCAGATTCATCAGGAAATAAGGCTAAAGCTACAAGAGTGGTCAGTGTGTATGATCCGGCTGCCACGGCGGACACAGTAAATCCGGGCAACAAGATTATTTATCTTACCTTTGACGATGGTCCCGGAAAGTATACACAGGGGCTATTAGATGTGCTTGATAAATACAATGTAAAGGCCACCTTCTTTGTTACAAATACACATCCTGACTATCAGAACATGATAGCAGAGGAGGCAAAGAGAGGACATACAGTGGCTATCCACTCTGCCAGCCACAAATACAACCAGATATATACAAGTGAGCAGGCATTTTTTGATGACCTTGAGCAGATGAACAGTATCATAAAGGCACAGACGGGAAATGATGCGTCAATCATCAGATTCCCGGGTGGCTCATCAAATACTGTAAGTAAGGATTATTGTCCGGGCATTATGACACAGCTCGTAAATGATGTGACAGCAAGAGGACTTTTATATTGTGACTGGAATGTATCGAGCGGAGATGCAAACCCCAAGCCAATCAGCACGGAACAGGTGGTACAGAATGTCATCTCCGGTGTGCAGAGCCATAATGTATCAGTTGTATTGCAGCATGACATAAAGGAATTCAGTGTCAATGCGGTCGAGCAGATCATCCAGTGGGGACAGGCGAACGGTTACACGTTTTTACCACTCACCACAAGCTCACCGATGTCTCATCATCGCATAAACAACTAAAAGCACCAAAACAATAAAAAAGCACAAAAAAGAAGAGTTCAAAATGAACTCTTCTTTTTTAATCATGATTCTTATATCTTATTCCCCAATTAACATTTTTGTAACTATAATTTTACCTAAATATATAATAAAGAAAAAGGTACATAGAAACTAGATTGCCTGAGTGGTCAAAATTATTTAACTACCTCAACGTTAACTGCCTGTGGACCTTTAGCGCCATCAGTGATATCGAACTCTACTGCTGCACCTTCCTCGAGAGTTTTGAAGCCCTCCATGTTAAGTCCTGAGAAATGTACGAATACATCCTTTCCGTCCTCGGCTGTGATGAATCCGTAACCTTTTTGGTTATTGAACCATTTTACTGTACCTTTGCTCATCGAAAGTACCTCCAAATAATAATAATGCTGCTTACGCAACTAACGTTAGAATAGCATAACAGGTTTAAGATGTAAAGCAATTAAGTCAAAGTTCTTTAAAGTTTATGTCATTATTTGCTAAAAATTTCATTACAAGCTTATCCCATTCACCGTCTAAGGTCTTATCCGCTGAAAAAATATTGTAGGATATTCCGGTTGTCAGAGTCAGAAGCTGGCTCTGATACCTGATATTTATGAAAAAACCACTGATATCGGACACGGTGAAAGCAGAGTGCAGACTGCTTAGGGTGTGCTCCATATTTTCAGGTGAAAGCAGAAAGACAAACTTGAATGACGATGGAGTCTGTCGGCCCTTTATCAGGTCAAAGCAGTTTGTGCGAAGCATCCTAAAGGGGAGTATGCTATAGCCCGCTATACCATTTTCCTCAAGCTCTGTGGAGCTGTAAAAGCCCTTTTGCAGGTGACCATCTATGACATATGAGGCTGCCTTTGTGATGACGGCCTCCTGGAGCAGGAAGTTGTCAAAGATTTCTGTGCGAAGCAGCTTGTTCATAAAGTCCTTTGTGTCTGTCAGTTCAATTGATATCATAATTTCTCCTCATTTTCCACATTGTATGTGACAGCGAATGATTGTTCTAAGTGGTTTTGAATAGTTATCGATTATTATATCATACATCAGATTTGCGGATTATGCCATAAAAATAGATATAAAAATAGCCTTAAAAATAAAGCCTGTTCAACTGGAATAATTGTAAAGTCCGTGGTAGAATAAATGCGTTATGCAATAAAAACAGGAGGCAATCCATGAAACAGGAAAAATTATTTGATTTACTAAAAGCGGCTGTTTCACCATGCGAGTGTGTGAAGGCTGCAAAGCAGGAGCTTTTGGAAAACGGATTTGAGGAGATAGATTATACAGGTAACTGGAAGCTTGTGCGCGGTGGCAGGTATGTCTTAAATCATCATGATACGACCATGTTTGCGTTTACTGTAGGAAGCGGCTACAACAAAAAGGATATGGTGCGAATAGCGGCAGCTCACACAGACTATCCATATCTTCGCATAAAGCCAAATCCGGATTTTATGACAAACTCATATGCACAGGTCAATGTAGAGGTGTATGGAGGACCGATTTTAAACACATGGTTTGACAGACCTCTCGGAGTGGCAGGGCGCGTGGCTATAAAGAGTGAGGATGTGTTCAATCCGCGTATGGTGCTATATAGGTCTAAAAAGCCTGTCATGATTATTCCAAATCTTGCCATCCATATGAACAGGGATGTGAATAAGGGAGTCGAGATAAATAATCAGGTGGATCTGATGCCGGTGCTTGATTCAATACCTGAGGATGAAATGACCACGGATTATTTCCTTAGTTTTCTGGCTAGAGAGCTGTCTGTGGAAAAGAGCGATATCATAGACTTTGAGCTCAATACATTTTGTGTGGAGGAGCCTTGCTTTGTCGGTGTGAATGACACCATGATTTCATCACCGAGAATCGACAACCAGTCATCCTGCAGGGCTCTTCTTGATGCGATAGAGGATGGAAACAGAGCTGATGGAATAAACATCATAGCGCTTTTTGACCATGAGGAGATTGGAAGTAACAGTAAGCAGGGCGCTGCCTCTATAATGCTTCACGATATGCTCAGGCGTATTTTAAGAAATATGGACCTTTCAGAAAATGAAATAGATGAGAGCATATATGATGCCATGCTTTTGTCTGTTGATGTGGCTCATGCGCTTCATCCTAATAAAAAGGAAAAGATGGATATCACAAATAAGCCTGTCATGGGTAAAGGCTTTTGTATCAAGCAGGCGTGTTCGCAGTCGTATGCTACGGATGCACAGGCTATCGCCATTCTCTGTCAGCTGTGTGATGAAAAGGGCATACCTTACCAGCGTTTTGTGAATCGTTCGGACAGCCGTGGCGGCAGCACACTGGGCTCGATTGCAGGTACGCTTCTGCCGGTAAAGACTGTGGATATAGGTATACCTATTCTTGCAATGCACTCAGCCTGTGAGCTTATGGGAGTACGCGACATGAAAGCCTTAAGCGACTGTGTGACGGCCTTTTTCGGGTACCATTAAAGGGCAGATAACCATTATGGGAAAATAAATACAGAAACCTCTTGCATAAGTTTAGTTTTCGTGTTAATATGACGTAGTAATGAAAACTACTTGTTACGGAATGAAATAACTTTTAAAAAAGTAATTTAAACTTTTATTATCATATAGTGCAGGAGGAATAGATATGTATAAGATTATAATAGATAGCTGTGGTGAGCTCACAGACAGCCTTAAGAAGGATGGACATTTTTGCAATGTGGCACTCGAGCTTGATGTTGACGGATACAGAATCCGCGATGATGAGAGCTTTGACCAGCATGATTTCTTAAGAAGAGTAAAGGAGAGTGTAAAGGGACCAAAGTCGTCATGCCCGTCTCCTGAGGAATATATGCAGGCCTTTGAGGGAGAGGCTGACCATGTATATGTTGTCACACTTTCGGGCAAGCTCAGCGGCTCATACAACAGCGCTGTTTTAGCAGTCAATCTGTACAACGAGGAGCATGAGGACTGTGGCAAGCAAATCTATGTATTCAATTCCCGCTCAGCATCTATAGGCGAGACACTAATCGGCATGAAGGTACAGGAGTTTGAAGAGAGTGGACTTTCATTTGATGAGGTTGTAAAGCAGACCGAGGAGTATATTTCTTCCATGAATACCTTCTTTGTGCTTGAGACACTTGATACATTAAGAAAGGCAGGACGATTAAGCAACCTGAAGGCTTTTGTGGCCAGCACTTTAAATATAAAGCCTGTCATGGGCTCAACCGATGAGGGTTCAATCCAGCAGCTTGGCCAGGCCAGAGGCATTAAGAGGGCACTTGCCAAGATGGTAGAGGATGTTGTGGCTGCCACAAAGGACTGTGAGCACAGGATTCTTGCAATTTCACACTGCAACTGCCCGGAGCGTGCACAGTATGTGAAGGCATGCCTTGAGAAGCTTGCCAGATTTAAGAAGATTGTCATTGTGGATACTGCCGGCATCTCAAGCATGTATGCAAATGACGGAGGCATTATTATAGCAGTATAAGGATATGGTCTTTATTTTATCGGCCGGATATATTATAATGATGGCATGGGAAATTTAGATTACACACAGGTTTTAAACAAAATAGAAAACACACGCCGTTTCGGCAATGAGCCGGGAGTGGTGGTGACAGCACAGGTCATAAAGGTGCTGAGAGAAAAAGGAAAGCAAAAGCGCATAATACCGTATATCCATGTGGCAGGCACCAATGGAAAGGGCTCGGTGTGCGCTTTTTTTTCTAGTATATTAAAAAAAGAGCATATGAGGGTAGGCACGTTTGTATCACCGCATCTGGTAGATTTTGAGGAGCGCATCACGGTTGATGGGCGTATGATAGCTAAGGAGGATGTCACACGGCTTGGAAACTATCTGCTTGATATAGATTTTGGCATAGGACTTACGATGTTTGACTACTGCCTTGCCATGGCTCTTTTGTACTTTGAGGAGCAGCAGTGCGATTATATGGTCATTGAGACAGGGCTCGGAGGCAGACTTGACTCAACAAATGCAATCGGCACACCGCAATGTGCCGTTATTACAAAGATAGGCTATGACCATATGGCTATCCTTGGCAGTGATATAGCGGATATAGCGGCTGAGAAGGCCGGTATCATAAAGGAAAACAGCACAGTGGTGGTGGAACAGCAGGATAAACGTGCCATGCAGGTGATTGAGCAGGAAGCGCAAAAAAAGCATGCACGGATAATTACTGTGGAGCAAAGCGATATAGCACGCTGCAGCGGCTATGCACTGAGGCTTTGTGGCACATTTCAGTGGGAGAATGCTGCAGCGGCAGAGCTTGCGGCGCGGTATGTGCTGGGAAAGCACTATGGCGGGCCGGAATATGAAATGCAATATGATAAGACAGGGCCAAAGAGCGAGAAAACAGACCTGAATGACAGGATAAAGAGTGCACTTGAAGAGGCTGTGTGGCCGGGACGCATGGAGATAGTATCAAAGGAGCCGTTTCTGCTGGTGGACGGAGCACACAACAGCAATGGAGTTGATGCGCTCAAGGAAAGCCTCATGCAGATGTATCCGGGTGAGAAATTTTGCTTTTTCATGGGAGTCATGGCTGATAAGGACTATGATGTGATGATACGTGAGATTTTACCTCTTGCTGAGGAGTTTTATACAGTGACACCGGATTCAGACAGGGCACTGCAGGCATCGCACCTTGCTGATTTTATCAGAAAAGAGGGAGTTGAGGCAACAGAGCTTTCAGGAGTTGATGAGATAAGAAAGCACCTGAAAAGAGATACGAAAAATGTTGCATTTGGCTCATTGTATTTTATTGGGGAGCTTAAACAGCACCGGATATAAACACCGGATATAAGAGGATGATTCATGGCTGATATTTTAAGAATTTTTAAAAGAGATATGTGCGGCATATTCCGAAATGTGCTTGTACTCATTATAGTTATTGGACTTTGCGTGCTGCCGGCGCTGTATGCATGGTTTAATATCTATGCCAACTGGGACCCGTATGGCAACACCGGAAATATAGCAATTGCAGTAGTCAATCTGGACAAGGGCTGGACGAAGAATGACAGCGAAACTGTCAATATGGGCGATGGTGTGGTAGAGTCATTAAAGCAAAAGGATACTATAGGCTGGAAATTTGTTAAATCAGAGGAAAAGGCTGTTGAGGGTGTTAAGTCCGGCAGATATTATTCTGCACTTGTCATAGATGAGCAGTTTACCTACAGCATGTATCATGGTGTAGCTGACAATATTGAAAATCCAAGGATTACCTACTATCTCAACGACAAGAAAAATGCTGTTGCGACAAAGATAACGGACAGTGCAGCAAGTGCTGTTAAATCAAGTATTAATAAGCAGTTTATAAAGGTGCTTGCAGAGCAGGTATTTAAGGAGACTAACGTAATATCCGATGACATGAAGGAAAAGGATGCTGTGGGGCAGATGACCGGTAAGCTTGAAGCGGTATCTGAGAGTCTTGCGCAGTACGATGCCATGATAGATACGTTTATTGACGGAAATAAGGCATTATCACAGGTGTCTAAAGAAACGGGCGAAGCACTCAAAGATGGACAGGATAAGCTTGCAAAGGGCACAGACAGGCTTGAAGAGAGTAAAAATGATCTGCAGTCCACCAGACAATCCTTTGACAGCTTTAGCGCAGATATCACATCGGCATTAGCAAAGGTGAAGAGCTCGATTGATGATATATCAAAGCAGATTTCAGATGCAAATCTGTCACAGGATGTAAATACTATTCAAAGTGATGTGCAAAATGTTAAACAGTCAGCGGATTCTTTGAAAGGTAATATTGACACTCTTGAGGACAAAATCAACAAAATAAAGCCGGATATGGACGATACCCATGTCGGCACACTTATTTCCAATATAGAGCTTGTCAAGGAACAGATAAAGAGCATGATAGAAAGCACACAGTCTGTGGATTTATCGGGAAAAACACAGAATTCTGCAGAAACACTTAAGAGTGTAATGGCGGCTCTTTCATCGACCGCGTCAGCAGTGAATGATACATATACCTCACAGATAGTGCCACAGGTGGACGGCATGATAAGCAGTATGTCGTCTGTTCTTGATTCAATGCAGACCACACTTGGCAATCTAAGTCAGACATCAGGCTCCATGGCGCAGGTGTTTGACGGAGTGGACAGTACGCTTGATACACTCAATATGAGCATGACACAGCTTAAGGGAGTCATAGAATCAGCATCTGACAAGATAAATACGACACTCGACAAGCTTGAAGCAGCCTCTGAGGATGAAAAAGCTGATATCATAGTGAATCTGCTTTCGGGGAATCCTGAAAAGCTTGGCAGCTTCTTTTCAGAGCCGGTGCAGGTATCAGATAATTATATCTACGAGATAGCCAATTATGGCTCCGGAGTAGCACCTTTTTACACGACACTTGCCATATGGGTAGGCATGACTATACTTGTTTCACTGGTAAAGGTTCACGCGGATGCCAAGGGGCTTGGGAAACTAAAGCCTTCACAGCTTTATTTTGGCAGATATCTGACATTCTTTTTACTGTCACAGGTACAGACCTTTATCATTGTGCTGGGTGATTTATACCTGCTTAAAATACAGTGTGTGCATCCGGTTTCATTTATTGTGACAGGCGCAGTGACAAGCCTTACATTTTCACTGCTCATATATTCTCTGACCATATCCTTTGGTGATATAGGAAAGGCACTGGCGGTGGTTGTCATGGTACTCCAGATTGCAGGAAGCGGCGGCACATATCCGATAGAGGCGCTGCCGTCATTTTTCAGGGCAGTGTATATTTTCTTCCCATTCCCATATGCGATAAATGCGATGAGGGAGTGTATAGGAGGTATGTACGAAAACACACTCGGCAAATGTTATATCACGCTTTTACTTTTTGGCGCAGCCTCTTTGGTGATAGGACTTGTGATACGAAAGCCGTTTATCAGACTCAATCATTTTATAGAGAAGCGTATGGAAGATACTGAGATGCTATAGTTAAATGTACAATTAATAAATTAATAATTGGCATATTAATATGGTACTTCTGATATGCCGTAAGCTATAAAGCGGGAAGGAAAGTATGCAGGATACAGGTAGAAACAGTAATAAAGATTCCAATATGGATAATGATATGAATAATAATGCAAATAATAATGTGAATGAGCAGCCGCTATTCGATGATAAGAGACTGCGCGAGATGTATGATAAGCTGGTCGGATATGAAAAGACCATCCATGAGCAGAATCAAAAACGGATAAAAATAGGATTAAGGTGCATATACATCATTCCGCTCTTTTTTCTTGTGCTGCTGATGATTGTGCCGGACAGCTCCAAAATCATTTTTCTTGTGCTGTGGATAGTGAGTCTGTTTGCTATTGCAGTGTATTTAATCGGAGTCGAGTATGTGGACTATAAGCTGCAGGAGAAGATGAATGAGATAAGCGGCTGTGATGCGCAGAATATGAGCGTGAGTCCTGTCGTGCAGATTGAGGACAGGGTACAGGAAATAGCCGAAAGAGTGGAGCAGAGATTTGATACGATGCAGCAAAGTACAGGGGAGGATGCCGAGCAATGAAAAAAATATTTCAAATATATCTGGCTGACCTGAAACGCATATCTACAAATGTGGTTGCCATAGTCATTATTATGGGACTTGGCATTATCCCGGCTTTGTACGCATGGTTTAATATTATGTCCAACTGGGATCCTTACGGAGAGGAAGCTACATCACAGATGCACATAGCAGTATATTCTGAGGATGAGGGGATGAGCGTCGGTGATTTAAAGCTATGTATGGGAGACAGCGTCATAAAGGGACTGAAGGAAAACGATGCAATTGGCTGGATTTTCACAGATAGCAGTAAAGAGGCACTGGAGTATGTTTATAGTGGAAAGTGCTATGCAGCATTTATAGTGCCGAAGGATTTTTCAGCTGATATGCTTAGCTTCCTAAGCGGTGAGCCGGTCAATCCGCAGATAGAATACTATGAAAACAGCAAGAAAAATGCCATAGCAACAAAGATAACATCAAAAGTAAAGACCACGGTGCAGCAGTCTGTAAACTCTTCAATGGTGAGCACGATTACGGAGATAGCGTCAAAGTCGGGAGAGCTCATAGTGGGAGACGGCAAATCAGGCGATAACCTGGCCGGAACAGTTGTTGATAAGCTAAAGGATATGGATACGACTCTTTCTACATATGCAGGCATGCTCGATACATTTGCCATGCTCACGGATTCAGCAGACAGCCTGATAGGCTCGACACAGTCACTGCTTCCGAGTGTGCAGGGGCTGATTGACGGGGGACAATCATCGGTAAGCGGCATGCAGTCATCGGTGCTTTCGGGGGCGCAGACAGCACAAACCATCACACAGATGGTCGACATAAGCTTATCAAACATAAACAGTCAGCTCGATGTGCTGGAAAACTCCATACAGCTCTTAAATGCGTCGGGATTAGCTGATGCCGATACTGCGGATATATCTGTTTCCGTGGCTAGCTTTGATACGGTAGAGCAGCTTGCTGAGAATACTCTTGTCGCCATTCAAGGCTTAAAGGGAGTTGATAGCTCGCAGATAGAGGCTGTCAGAAATAATATCCAAAGCATTAAAACACAGATAAAAGACCTTAAGTCTGATACTGAATTGACGGCAGATAAGCTAAAGATTCTTAAGGAGTCGATAAAAGCGGATGTGTCAAGTGCCAAGTCTGCAATAGATACACTTAAAAATACATTTGATCACAGCGTGTCACCGAATCTCACAGGAGCGGTATATGATATAGAATATGCACTTATTGAGACACAGTCCATGCTTGGTTCTTTGGACAACAGCTTCCCGGATATACAAAAAGCACTCGATGATTATTCGGCAGTTCTTAAATCAGGAAATGCAGATATTGTAAATACCAGACAGTATGTACAGCAGATCAGAGATGGTTTGCGGAATGTTATATCAGGATTTGATAATTTGTCAAACGATGAGCAGTTTAATGAGATTGTAAAGCTGCTTCGGACAGATCCGACACTCATTGCGCAGTTTGTGACATCACCGCTGTCTATGGATGAGCAGAAGATATATGAGATATCCACATATGGCTCAGCCATGGCACCGTTTTACACAGTGCTGGCTCTGTGGGTGGGAGGTCTGATAACTGTTGCACTTGTGAAAACAAAGGTAAAGGACACTGACGATATAAAATCACTTGGCAAAGTAAACAGCGTACATAAGTTTTTTGGCAGATATATCACATTTTTTGTGATAGGCCAGCTTCAGACACTTGTGACGGTGCTCGGTGATTTGTTCTTTGTCGGAATACAGTGCAGGCATCCGTTCCTTTTCTGGTGCGCAAGCGCGCTGACAAGCCTTGTATTCACGCTTCTTATGTACTCGCTCACAGCAGCCTGGGGCAATGTGGGACAGGCTGTAGCAGTAGTCATTATGGTCATTCAGGTGGCAGGCGCAGGCGGCACATTCCCGGTTGAGGTGCTGCCGCAGGTGTACAGAGCACTGTATAAGTTCATGCCGTTTAACTATGCCATGAATGCCCTAAGAGAGTGCGTGGGAGGCATGTACCGCTTTGATTATTGCAAGGATCTTGCGATTCTTCTTATATTTATAGCAATATCGCTTGTGATCGGACTGCTGCTTGGGCGTCCGTTTGGAAGGTTTAATACAGCTATTGAAAAAAGTAAGAAAAAGTCAGGCCTTATCTTATAATAGTAAAAAAAGCTATATAGAAACTTAAGTTATAGTTATTATAAAAAAATAGTACTAGACATTTTTTTTCTATTGTACTAGAATGAGCATAAATGATAGTAGACCCGATATATGATAACGCTAGGTTATATCGGATCCGTAAAGAAACGGAGGATATAAAGATGGAAAAGAAGGATATCGATTGGTCAAACCTTAGTTTTGGCTACCAGGAAACAGATTACAGCTATGTTTCTAATTATAAAGATGGAAAGTGGGACGATGGACAGCTCACAAAGGATCATACAGTGACACTTAATGAGTGTGCGGGAGTATTCCAGTATGCACAGACATGCTTCGAGGGACTTAAGGCATACACAACAGAGGATGGCAGAATTGTCTGCTTCAGACCTGACTTAAACGCACAGCGTCTTAAGGATTCATGTGAGAGACTTGAGATGCCTGTATTCCCGGAGGATAGATTTGTAAAGGCAGTTGAGGAAGTAGTAAAGGCAAATGCTGCATGGGTTCCACCATACGGCTCAGGTGCTACACTCTATATCAGACCATACATTATGGGAACAAATGCAGTAATCGGTGTTAAGCCGGCTGATGAGTATCAGTTCAGAATCCTTGTAACACCTGTAGGACCATACTTCAAGGGTGGCGCAAAGCCAATCACAATCCGTGTATCAGACTTTGATAGAGCAGCACCTCACGGAACAGGACATATCAAGGCAGGACTCAACTATGCAATGAGTCTTCATGCCATTGTAGATGCACATGCACAGGGCTTTGCAGAGAATATGTACCTCGATCCTGCAACACGTACAAAGGTAGAGGAGACAGGTGGTGCAAACTTCATCTTTATCACAAAGGATGGCACATTTGTTACACCTAAATCAGACAGCATCCTGCCATCAATCACACGCCGTTCACTGATGGTAGTTGCAGAGAAGTACTTAGGACTCAAGGTTGAGCACAGAGAGGTGCTCTTTGATGAGGTAAAGGATTTTGCTGAGTGTGGACTTTGCGGAACAGCAGCAGTAATCTCACCGGTAGGAAAGATTGTAGACCACGGCAAGGAAATCTGCTTCCCAAGCGGTATGGATGAGATGGGACCTGTCACAAAGAAGCTTCGTGACACACTTACAGGCATTCAGATGGGCCATATTGATGGACCGGATGGATGGGTTCACGAGATTAAGTGTGATTAATAATAAGAATATACATTTATAATAAAGCACCGGGTATTATGTTACGTCGTAATATCTGGTGCTTTTGTATTATTTTATGTGGCATAACAAGACGATTTGTGCTAATATACTCTTATATGTATGCAAATGTTTATAAAAGCTTGGAATAGATATATAAAAGCAAACAAAAGAGATAACCGGGGATAATTAAATGGACGAGTATGAAAAGATAAGACAGAGAAAGCGCGAAGAATATAGAAAGAGACACCGCGCCCAGGTTAGAAGAAAGCAGCTTATTGGCAATGGCATTGTTATAGGCATGATAATACTTATAATTGCAACGATAATCATTGTGGGAGCTTTAAGGGGCAAAAAGGCAAAGCAGGAAGAAGTAAAGGCAGAGGTGACCAGTACTCTTTACAATCCTATACAGCCAAAGCTTGATGTACAGTTGCTGACACCCAATCCGTATTCCAGACCACAGAAGGCACTTGAGAAGGTAAACGGCATAGTTGTCCATTATACAGCAAATCCGGGTACGTCAGCCAGACAAAACAGAGACTATTTCAATGGCCTGGCAGAGACCAAAAAGACCAAAGCAAGCTCACACTTTGTTATAGGATTAGAGGGTGAGATAGTGCAGTGCATACCTTGCAATGAGATATCGTATGCATCTAATAACAGAAACAGTGACACAATATCGATAGAGTGCTGTATAGAGGATGAGACAGGAAAGTTTAACGACAGCACATACCAGTCGCTCATAGAGCTCACCACATGGCTTATGGGGCGGTATGATCTGAGTGCTGATGATGTAATAAGGCACTACGATGTGACAGGCAAGAAGTGTCCGCTATATTTCGTGGAGCATGAGGATGCGTGGGAGCAGTTTCACAAGGATCTGGATACATACATCGAAGAAAATGGTGTGCCAAAGGAAGAGGCAAGCCAAAACTGACAATATACAATAAATTAAAGGATGATTTAAAAAATGAAGGAAATTATCGGAAATCTGTTAAAAAAAGAGAATGTACGTCAGAATCTGAGCAGCCTCAGACAGGAGATTAAAGATGAAAATGCATTAGCAGAGGCTCTAAAGCTGCTTGCAGGAGAAGATGAGCTGCTTGTGTCGTTTATGGGAGCAGAAGATGCAAAAACCAGAAAGAACGCAGCGCTTCTGATAGGAGATCTTCATATGTCACAGCTTTCTGATGAGGTTTTTAAAGCATACGAGGCTGAACAGATGCGCTTTGTAAAGGGCTCATATCTGGCGGCACTGTCACAGCTGGACTGCAAAGAGCTCTTGCCACAGCTTATGGAGCGTGCAAAAGAGCTTGAGCATATGACGGTCACAGCTGAAAATAGGAAGCATATTGAGGAAGAATTAAACGAGATAAATAAAATCTTGATTAAATATAATGGGATAAAGCACCATACACCTGTGCTCGAGGGAGTAAAGGCTGAGCTGCTTCTGATGACAAACCGCCTTCACAGAGAGGTTGTACGACGTCAGATACCGGTTAAGGATACAAAGCTGCATCCGCTTGGAGTGCTTGTAAAGACTGACAATATACCTCTTATCATGCAGGTGCGCACATTCAGAAAAATGTACTTTACCATACATGCAGCATCGCTTCTGCCTAAGGATGCACAGGAAGCAGCCGGACTTCTTGCAGAGTCAGATATGTATGATATATTAAGACGCATGCACCGTGAGGGTGGTCCGTTTTACTATCGTATTGAGAGCACGGCAGATGCGGCCTACCAGAGCAGGCTTGCGAAAGCTATCGATATGCATTTTGCGGGCAGGATGATCAATTCACCAAATGATTACGACGTGGTGATTAAGCTCATACCGACAAAAAATGACAATTATTTTGTCTGCATGAGATTATGTTCTATACAGGATAATAGATTTGCGTACAGAAAGAATGTGCTTCCTACGTCGATGCATCCGTCACAAGCGGCACTTATTGTTTCACTTGCAAAGCCGTATCTTAAGGAAACAGCACAAATCATGGATCCGTTCTGCGGAGTTGGTACACTGCTTATTGAGCGTGCACATTTAGTCCCGGCACGCGAGATATATGCTACAGATACCTATGGAGATGCAATCACTATGGGCAGAGAGAATGCTGCGTTTGCCAAAACAAGAATTAATTTTATACACAGGGATTTTTTTGATTTCAGACATGACTACAAATTTGATGAGCTGATTACGGATATGCCGGTTCGTAACCGACAGACCAAGGCGGAGATGGAGCTTTTTTACGAGAGGTTTTTCGACAAGGCCGCAGAGCATCTGGTATCCGGCGGAATCATAGTCATGTATTCAAATGAGATTGGGTTTGTGAAGAAACAAATCAGGCTGCGTGTCGAATACCGTCTGCTTCAGGAGACATGTATTCTCGATAAGAATGACTTTTATTTGTTTGTTATCAGATATGAGGATTGATTTGTGTGAGTTTTTAGGAGGAAAATATGTCAGATTCCAAGCTTTTTAAAAAAATACAGGATTATTTCTGTATGGTCAACGGAATATATTTGTCGTGTCTGACAAAAAAGGATGGAGTCATGACAGAGGTGTGTCAATGTAACGATAAATGGAAGAGTATGCTTACCTTTATTGGTGAGGAGAAATACGAAAACCTTCTTTTGAGACTGTCGGACTGCAGGGTTGAGAATCTCATAGATGAACCTCTGGATAAGGACTATATCAGGCTGTATGGTCTGATTGTAAGAGTGGACAATACCCACGATATATATTGGATTATAGCTGCGGTAATTGATGAGCAGATGTCTAATGATGAGAGAAACCTGCTTCCTGATGGCATAATTATTACCGGTGAAGCGCGTCTTAACAGAACAATTGAGTTCCTGGAAACTATGACCAGACAGCTTTTGATCACAAAGAGAGATGAGGATGCTGCGAATGAGGCACTTTCGCTTATCAGGAAGTCAGATGAGGAAATCAAGAAACAGTTTCATATGCTTGAGGCTATCAATTCTGTTATAAAACTGCTTGAGATGGATGGAAGCTTTACTGATATGGCTCAAAAAGCACTGGAGAGTGCAGTTACTACCATAAAGCTTACCGGTGCTTTTATCATCCGCAAAAACGTGGACGGCATGCATTTGGATGTGATTGTAAGCTATGGCAGAAAGCCGTTTGATACAATATCAATTACCGAGGTGCCTTTTTTCACCGGAAAGCCTTACATTATATCATCAGACTCTGTGATGCCGGAGAAATTCCGCCTTTTCATGGAGAAGCAGGCTATGAGGGCAGCTATATTCCAGCCTGTAAATATAGATAACAGGACTCAGATGTATGTGTGCTTTTTTGATGAGAAGGATGACAGAAGCTGGGAAAAATATGATGTGAAGTTTTTAAATGATACGAAGCGCGTCATTCAAAGTATTCTCACAAAAAAGATAACAACCAACTCGCTTGCAGGCTCCTATGCTTCGCTCGAAGCGATACTGGAAAACTCCGGCTGCGGTATATACGTGGCTGATATGTCTAAGTCAGAGATACTTTACATGAATAATTACTGTAAGCAGCTGCTTTCAAATATTATCGAACAGAACAAGCTGGAAAAATATATTTTTTCCCATACTGCAGAGAGCCGGAGCTTTACAGAGATCTACGTGACGGAGGAGGACAAGTGGTTTGATATTCATCGCACAGGCATAGCGTGGGTGGATGGCCGCAAGGTGCAGCTTGTTACAATGTATGATATCACACAGAAGAAGCGTTATCAGCAGCGCATTGAGAACCAGGCCAATAATGATTTCCTGACAGGGCTATATAACAGGATGAGATGTGAGCAGGATCTGGCTAAGTTTATAGATGATTCAGTGAAAAACGACACCAGAGGTGCGATGATTTATATAGATCTGGATGATTTCAAGCATATAAATGACGGGCTTGGCCATCAGTACGGAGATGTGCTTTTAAAAGCTATATCGCATAGCCTGACACAGGTGAAGGGAATTGAGAACCACTGCTACAGGATGGGTGGCGATGAGTTTATCGTCATAGTGACAGGCAGCTCTGTTGACAGGCTGGAGAGTATCATTAATGATATACAGCAGATATTTGTCAGACCGTGGTTCTTGAAGGGAGAGGACTATTACTGTACAATAAGTGCCGGAGTGGCATTTTTCCCGACAGATGCAAGAACTGTGGAGGATGTCATAAGAAGAGCTGATATAGCTCTTTTCAATGCTAAGAAAGAAGGAAAAAACCGTATAGAGTTCTACAACGAGGGTATTGATGGCACAAGCACAAAGCGTCTTGACCTGGAAAAGCACATGAGAAAAGCCACGATGAATGAGTGCGATGAGTTCACCGTGTATTTTCAGCCGATTATAAACGTGAAGGGGGAGGATGTCTGTGCAGGTGCAGAGGCTCTTGTCAGATGGAATTCAGCAACCATGGGCTTTATAAATCCGGTTGACTTTATACCGCTTGCTGAGTATCTTGGGCTTATAAACCCAATCGGGGAGCATGTATTAAGAGAGGCGGCGAAGCACTGCAGGTACTGGAATGACATGGGACATCCTGACTACAAGGTCAACGTAAATCTGTCTGTGGTGCAGCTGCTGCAGAATGACATAGTTAAGAAAATCAAAGGCATAATTGATGAGGTGGGCATAGAACCGGGAAATCTGTGTCTTGAGGTGACAGAGAGTCTGGCAATCAATGACATGGTGCGCATGAAGCGGATACTCAGTGAGATAAAGGCGCTTGGTGTTAAGGTTGCACTGGATGATTTTGGTACAGGATATTCATCACTCAACCATATCAGGGAGATGCCTCTTGATATCATTAAAATAGATAAATGCTTCATTGAGCATCTTGGGGAGGATGATTTTTCTGATGCATTTGTCAAGATGGTTACAGAGCTTGCCAACACAATAGGAGTACATGTCTGCGTGGAGGGAGTTGAGACTGACAGGCAATATGCTATAATTAAGAAGATGGGAATATATTACATACAAGGGTATTTCTTCGATAAGCCAATGTGCATAGAAAGCTTTGAGGAGAAATATATCTGACGAAGAAGGTGTAACATGCACGAAGAAGATATAGAAAAAAGTACATGCTGCTATACAATGAAGCAGATAGAAGAAAAAATGGACGATTATGGTCAGATTTTTGACATAGTTCGTCTGATAGATGAAGAGCGCATATCACGCATGGAGAATAACAGCGATAATCAGGATCCTATTGACCCGTGTCCATGCTATTCATTCTGGAAGAAAAATAAACAGTGCACGAACTGTATCACGGCCAAGACCATAAAAGATAAAAGGCAGCGTGTCAAGATAGAGTTTTCGGGCACTGATTCGTACCAGGTCATATCAAGGTACTACAATATAGAAGGCAAGAACTACGTGATGGAACTTGTTAACCATATGGATAATGGTACGTTAAAGGACGAAGATGTTTGTAAAAAGCTTGAATCCAAGATAGTAAGCTACAAGGAAAAGCTATACAGTGATGCGCTGACAGGTGTTTACAACAGGCGCTTCTATGAGGAAAATGTCAAAAACAGCAAGATAAATGCCGGTATAGCCATGCTCGATGTCGATGATTTTAAGCTGTACAACGATTCACTGGGGCACATAGCCGGTGATATGGCGCTGTGTGCTTGTGCTGATACGATAAAGAACTGTATCAGAAAGAGTGATCAGGCAATCCGTTATGGTGGTGATGAGTTCCTTATTATCATATACGATGTGACAGAGGATGAGTTCCGCAAAAAGCTGATGGATATACAGGATGCGGTAAACAAGACAGTCATTCCCGAGTATTCAAAGATACAGCTGCAGGTCAGCATAGGTGGGGTGATTTGTACAGATGAGACTGTAGCGGATGCAGTGCTGCGTGCGGATTCGCTTATGTATATAGCGAAAAACAGAAAGAATATTGTGATAATTGAAAATGATGAGGATGTCACAAAGGAGGGGCTTGACGAGATAAAACAGCAGGTGCTCATAGTGGATGATGCCATATTAAACCGTGAGCTTTTATCTGAAATGCTCGGAAACGACTTTAGAATACTCGAGGCATCAAATGGTGCCGAGTGTGTAGAAAAGCTCAAGGAGTATGGTACCGGAATATCAATTGTGCTTCTTGATATGGTGATGCCTGTCATGGATGGGTACGAGGTGCTTGACTACATGAACAAGAACCACTGGATTGATGATATTCCTGTTATTGTGATATCTGGAGAGGATTCCGAGAGCTATGTGAGAAAGGCCTATGAGATGGGCGTGTCAGATTACATAAGCAGGCCTTTTGATGTGAAGGTGGTTTATCAGCGTGTGATTAATACAATAAAGCTCTATGCCAAGCAGCGCAGGCTGATTCGTATGGTGACCGACCAGATATACAGGCGTGAGAACAATAATAAAATCCTGATTTCAATTCTAAGCCATATAGTCGAGTTCAGAAATGGTGAGAGTGGAAGTCATGTTATTCACATTAATAAGCTCACGGATATGCTGCTCAAGGAGCTGGTTGGCATAACGGACAGGTATGACATAACAGGCGATGATATAGAGCTGATAGCAACAGCTTCAGCACTTCATGATATTGGCAAGATCGGCATAGACGATGCCATCTTAAATAAGCCGGGCAGGCTCACAGATGAAGAGTTTGAGGTGATGAAGACTCATGCTGTGATTGGCGCAAGGATGCTGGATGACCTGGATGCCTACAAGGGGGAAAAGCTGCTTGAAACAGCCTGGCAGATATGCCGCTGGCATCATGAGAGATATGATGGTAACGGATATCCGGATGGCCTGAAGGGAGACGATATACCAATCTCGGCACAGGTGGTATCTGTAGCTGATGTATATGATGCCCTGACAAGCGATCGTGTGTACAAGAGAGCGTTTTCACATGAAAAGGCAATGCAGATGATTCTGGATGGAGAGTGCGGACAGTTCAATCCTGTTCTCCTACAGTGTCTGGTCAATATATAGGACCGGATAAAGGCGGGGCTGGACTAGCTTAAATGCATAATAAATGAAAAATATATGTAAAAATAGAAATTAAGTGTTGACATATTTGGTTTGATTTGATATTATATCAAAGTCGCGTGAGACAAGCGACAGAAAATCAAATATATGCGGAAGTGTCGGAACTGGCAGACGAGCAAGACTAAGGATCTTGTGATTATTGCAATCGTGTGGGTTCAAGTCCCATCTTCCGCATTGAACAATAAGACAGGGACCAAGCAAAGCGTTTGGTCCCTGTCTTGTTGTTCAAAGCCGAAGCGAGCCTTGAACCCATGGTTCAAGGTCTCGCCTCCGGCTCGGTCGGCTCGTGGCATGAGGTCCCCCGGACCTCACTCGCCCCATCTTCCGCATGGCTCCGGTTGTTGCGTGGCAGGCGCCCATGGGTCCAAGGTCTCCGCTCCGCTTCGGTCGGCGCAGAGCAGACATCCCCCGGATGTCTTGCGGTCTCCGCTCCGGTCGTTGCAGAACAGACGTCCCCCGGACGTCTTGCAACCCATCTTTCGCATGGATTCGGTTGTTGCGTGGCAGGCGCCCATGGGTTAAAGGTCTCGCCTCCGCACTCCATCTTCTATGTTAAAATGGGGGAAGCTAAATTATACGGATTTCGTTTAAAATTGCATATTAGATCAGAAGGAGAGGACAAGCTTATGAGTCAGAAAAAATACAGTTTATTATACCCGGATACAAATGCACAATACCGGACCTTGAGTGATGTGACTATGCATGATCTGGGGATGGATCAAATCTGCAAAAAGCTGTCAGCAAAGGAGCGGGAGCAGAACTACATCCAAAACGTGATGGCGCATATGTATGCAGATCCGGCGGTGACACAGTACCGCTGCGATATTTTCGAGGATGTCCTTCAACAGAAAAAAATGCGTGATGATCTTATGGAAATACTCGAGCGCATCAGCTTTCTGAGGGAGTACGGTAGCTTTAACCGGGAATATGATGAGAGTGCCTGCATCTGGGATCTTTTGCATCGGCTGGACGAGCTTAATGATTATATCAAGTGTGTGGATGCGCTTCATACATGTCTGGCAGCTTCGGACATTCATTCCGCAGGCTTTCTGGGTTTAAAAGCTTATGTGGAGAAAATCTATGCGGACAACGGATTTGCGGAACTGAAAAAAGATATCTCAGAACTGAAAATGGACACTTCACAGCTTAAGAGCATTACGGTAGGTATTAACTTGAATGACCGCTTTGAAGCGGACGGAATCGGTCTGATATCTGTAAACAGCAAATATTTTACCAAGTCCGGAATCCTGGGCAATTTTTATGACCATATTGCGTCAAAGGATCGGATCAATGAGGATACCATATGGAAAAAGAATTTCAAATTTCAGCCATTTGATGTGAATGCAGATGCGGTGATTAGCACTCCTATGCAGAAGGTGATGGATACAGCTGTTATGCGGTCGGAAAGCCGGGGTGGCATTGTGAAGCTTCCTGAGGGAGATCAGGCAAAGGATGTGACTCGTTATACAGACCGAATCGTCAACCATATGATTTCCCATATGGTGAAAAGAGTCAGAGAAGAACTGAACAAATATGTTTCTATTACCATTACCGACATGACAGACTTGATTCCGGAGCTGCTCTACTATATCAAATGGGCGGAGTACATCCAAAAATTGCAGGAACAGGGCTTTACCTTTGCTAAAGCTTCTGTATATAAAGCGGGAGAAAATGAATCTGATCCGTATATGATGCAGGCACGTGGAATTTACAATTTAAAGCTTGCTGTTTTTGAGACAGAGGAGTCCGGGAATATTGTACCGAATGATATGGATTTCGACCGGAATAGGAGAGTGTATATCTTAACAGGTGCCAACCGAGGTGGAAAGACGACAATTACACAGGCTGTTGGGCAGTTGTTTGTGTTGGCGCAGGGTGGCATATATATTCCGGGAAAAGCATTTACATTTTCCCCTGTTACAGGTATTTACACCCATTTCCCGGCAGATGAGGACAAGACATTGGATTTAGGAAGGCTTGGGGAAGAATGTAAGCGTTTTAAGGCAATCTATGAGGAGGCTGACAGCAGGAGTCTGCTCTTGATGAATGAATCATTTTCTACCACTTCGTTTGAAGAGGGATACTACATTGCCAAGGACAGTGTCAGGGCAATTTTACATAAGGGAATGAGGACAATTTATAATACACATATGCATAAGCTGGCATTTGATGTGGAGGAAATGAATGAAGAGCAGCAGAAAGCAGAGCACACAGATGGGAAAGCGTTTTCCATGATCGTGCACATGAAGGGGACAGAGCGCTCCTATCAGATTGAAGTGGCGGCTCCGGAAGGAAAATCTTATGCAAGCGAGATTGCGCAGAAGTATGGGGTTACATATGAGATGCTGGTGAAATAAGAGTATGCGGTTAGGAAAGTAAATTTTGGAAGAAATTGGAGTAGATTTTGCAGTAGGTACGAGATATAATAAAGGAAAGAGAAATGGGAAAGGAGTTGATATGCATGGGTATTGCAGAATTAACAGCAAAGATAGAAAGTCTGTCAGCAGAAGACTATAATATGGTAATTATGCTTGTTAACAAATTATCTGAAAAACCAGAAAACAATGGACTGAAAAGATTAAGTGAGAACGAGTTAGTAGAAGAACTTTCCGCATCAATCAGAAAAAGTGACACTGGAGCAACGAAGTCAGCAAGAGCAGTTTCAAAGAGCATGAGGGAGAAGTATGCAGTTTAATGTAGAACTTTCAGAGTTGGCAGAAAAGCAATATGATAATATTCTGTCATATATATCCAATGTATTAAAAAATCCGCAGGCTTTAGAAAATGTTATGGATGACTTTGATGATACAGTTGGAAAATTAGAAAAAATGGCTGATACATTTAATTATTGTAAAAGTGATAGATTAAGAGAATTAGGGTTGCGAAAAATAAGGTTTGCAAAGCATAGATATTTATTGGTTTATAGAATTGCTGGAAGTAGGGTCATCATAGAAGGTATATATCACGAATTACAAGATTATGAAAATTCAATCATGTAAATTAGGGAGGACAGTGTTGAGAGGACACTGTCCTTTTTGTATTATCTACACTATCGCTAATCCTATATCAAAATCCTTGGCTATTCCCATCACTGACACCACATTTTTTCAGCGTTATTGTATTAAATGTAAGGAGGACATGAATTGTGATGACACCCTATAATATAGGGCATAATATGCAAAACTTAAAATGCAAAGGATAAACTTGTTGACATGATGTGTGATACACAGTATACTATGTTAAACACATAGTGTGTGACACACAATACAGTGCAATAAACACAGTGAATTTAAATAAAGGATACTAGGGAGGAGATTGGATGAATTGTGATGAAATTGTTTCAGGATTAATTTTAGAATTCAGACGGGGCACACTCATCATGGTAGTGTTAGCACAACTAAATAAACCAATGTATGGATATTCATTGGTAAAGGAATTAGAAGGAAAAGGTATTTCGATAGAAGGCAATACATTATATCCTCTACTGAGAAGACTAGAGAGTCAAGGTCTGCTAAAAAGTGAATGGGAAACTGAGGCAACGAAGCCAAGAAAATATTATATCATCACAGAAGATGGGAAGCTGGTTTATAAAAAAATTAAAGAACACTGGAAAAAATTTTCACAGTCAATCAATGTTTTAATGGAGGAAGAATAAATGGTAAAAAATGATTTGATCGACAGATACATTTATGCAGTTACAAAACATATGAAATCCGCCATGAAAAAAGACGTGGCGGCGGAATTAGAGACGATCATACAAGATATGTTGGAGGAACGATGTGAGGATGTTACTCCAACGGAGCGTGATATCAAAGTTGTTTTAACGGAACTGGGAACCCCGAATGAGTTAGCTTCGAAATATAAAGGTGAAACACAGGATTGTTTGATTGGACAGCCGTATTACAGTTTATATGTGTATGTATTGAAAATTGTGACAGTGTGCATCAGTGGAGGAATGTTACTTGCTCAAATTATGGCAGCATTAACATCGCATACAATCTGGTATATAGCTATCTATAGAACCGTCGGTGGGATTTTTGGCGGTATATTGACAGGATTTGCATTTGTGACATTATTATTTGCATTCTTTTATAAAAAAGGAATTAAGGTGGATGGGTTAAATGATGGAATAGATAATTTGCCTCCTGTTCCACAAAAGTCTAATAGGATTTCAAAAGTAGATGCGATTGTAGGAATTGTTTTTTCGGTTATCTTTACTCTTGTATTTCTTGTATGCCCACAGATTTTATGCATTGCATTTGTAAAAAATGGGGTAGGTGTGTATGAACCACTTTTTAATTTAGAATATATCAGACAAACATGGTATTTCATTCTTGCATTTGGAATTTTGGGTGTTACAAGGGACAGTGTGAGACTTATTGATGGCAGCTATACCAAAAGAGTGATGCTTGTTACCATTATTACCAATATTATTGATGGAGTATTAACAAGCATTTGGCTGTTAAATGATAGGATTATGAATAGTGGATTTTTTGATGGTATTGAGCAGTTACTTGGAACGGATGCAGAAGGTATTTCACATGTTTTTATACACTATAATAAGGTATTTCTCTCAATCATCATTTTGGCATTAACAATTAATTGCATTGAGACAGTCGTGAAAGCAGTAAAATACAGTCGACAATAAAATAATTTTAGATGAATCAATCTCCATTTACAAAAATGCTACAATGCATATGATTTTATTATTGCAACGTATTCCTTACATCACCTAACAGATGATGAGAAAATTTAATTTATTCAATTATTAAAAACATTATTAAAAGAGGGTGGTTGTATTCTGATCGGAGATGTGGCAAGATAAGATTTAGAAAAATGTCATAAGGAAAACAAGGAGGGATGTTTTTTTTGGAAGAAGTATATGTCAGACAATAAAGAAAATTGATAAAATTATGTTTTATAAAGATGAATTGTGTTGACACCCTATAATATAGGGTGTAATATAGTTAAAAAGAGAAGGGAAAATTACAAATGACAAGAACTTTTATTGAGGTTCCGTTGTTTTCAAAAAGATGGAAAGAGATTGGATTAGGTGAGGATGAATTACGAGCGCTTCAGATAATGTTACTTAAAGATCCTGTGTCAGGACCTATAATGGAAGGAACTGGTGGAATTCGCAAGGTCAGATTTCCACTTCAGAATAGAGGTAAAAGTGGTAGCGTACGAGTTTGTTATACTGATTTTGCGGAGTATGAAGTAATATATCTGATTACAGCATTCAAAAAAAAGAGTCAGGAAAATCTTACAGAGGAAGAAAAAAGCGTTTTAAAGAAATTAGTTAAATCGTTGAGAGAGGAAGCTGCTAAAAATAGGAGGTGATTTTTCTATGAGTTCATTATTTGAGGATTTAAAAGAAGGACTCGAGGAAGCTATAGCTTATGAGAAAGGATATGGAGCGGGTAGAGTAAAAACATATATGATTTTGCCGGTCAAAGAGTATAGTGGAAAAGAAATACGTGATATTAGGACAAAGGCGGGGATGACTCAAAGTGTATTTGCTTCATATATGGGAGTTTCAATTAAAACAGTGGAAGCATGGGAAGGCGGTAGAACTCATCCAACAGGACCGGTGTTCAGGCTTTTAGATATTCTTTCTAAAAACGAAGAAATGGAATATATTGTTGCTAAATGAGCATAGAAATGGGGAGTAGATTATCTGTCTGTTTTTTATAACATTACATGCAGTAGAATTCTTTTATTATGGCATAATTTGATGTTTGGCATAATTATTCTTGTATGGGGATTGTTATTCTTTTTTGGATGTTTTTCGGATGTGTATTGGATGGTTTTAGTGATTATAATTGTTATACACACAATCAGAGAGTAACGCAAAAGTTCAGAAATGTATATGATTTTTCATTTATAAGAAGGTAGTTTCATGTTCATTAGAGTACAAACTTCAAGCTTGCAAGGTTGAATCCCCTTGTTCATTATATTTAGTTGGAAATGAGAAACAGAATGAGAAGAATAGTAGCAGCTACAGAAGAAAATAAAGAAGAAATTTTAAAATTGTATAAGATACAGCTAGGCAGGGAGTTTTGTCCATGGGACGATTCTTATCCGGGAATGAAGGAGATTGAGTTTGATCTTGGTAGAGAATCTTTGTTTGTAATGATTGATGGGCAGGAGATTAATGCTGATGCCGGAAGCAAAGAGGACAGAATTATCGCTGCAATTTCAATTGATGATGATCCACAGGTGGAGAGGCTTGATTGCTGGAGCCATAAACTGGCACCCGGGGCTGAGCTTTCAAGACTTGCGGTTCATCCGGATTTTCAGAATCAGAAAATCGCCAGACAAATGCTGGTATTTGGGATGGAAGAACTCGCAAGGAGAGGATACAAAAGTGTGCATTTTTTAGTCAACAAGCTCAATGTGAAGGCTCTGCGCTCGTATGCAGTATTTGGATTTGATACAGTGGGTGAATGCAGCCTGTTTGGGCAGCCGTTTTTGTGTTATGAAAAGAGTCTGTAAAAAAATATGATTTTTTTGAAAAAAGTGCTTGCATTTTTGAAAACAATCTGATATTATATACGAGTCGCGTGAGACAAGCGGCGAAAACAAAATACATGCGGAAGTGTCGGAACTGGCAGACGAGCAAGACTAAGGATCTTGTGATTATTGCAATCGTGTGGGTTCAAGTCCCATCTTCCGCATTGAACAATAAGACAGGGACCAAGCAAAGCGTTTGGTCCCTGTCTTGTTGTTCAAAGCCGAAGCGAGCCTTGAACCCATGGTTCAAGGTCTCGCCTCCGGCTCGGTCGGCTCGTGGCATGAGGTCCCCCGGACCTCACTCGCCCCATCTTGCGCAAGACTACGGTCGTGGTAGAGCAGGCCCCATGGGTCCAAGGTCTCCGCTCCGCTTCGGTCGTTGCAGAACAGACGTCCCCCGGACGTCTTGCGGTCTCCGCTCCGCTTCGGTCGGCGCAGAGCAGACATCCCCCGGATGTCTTGCGCCCCATCTTCCGCAAGGGTTCGATTGTTGTGGGGCAGGCTCTCTATAATGATAAGACAGGAAAGGTAGGATTTTTATGATTAGATTTAATAACGATTATAACCGCGGTGCATTTGATTGCATTTTGAAGGCACTGGCGGATACAAATACAACCAGCTATCCGGGATATGGTGAGGATGAGTGGTGCGATAAGGCTGAGCAGATTATTAAGGGGCTTATTGGCAGAGATGATTCCATGATTAAATTTATTCCGGGTGCGACACAGGCCAATTATGTTGTGGTTGCGGCGGCGCTTTCACCGGTGCAGAGCGTGATTGCAGCGGATACGGGACATATCAATTGCCACGAGGCCGCTTCTATTGAGAATACAGGTCATAAGATTCTTGCACTTCCTAACACGGATGGTAAAATCAGTGCTGCGCAGATTGAGGCGTGTGCCGCAGAGTATTATGACAATGCAAAGCCTGAGTATCTGACAGAGCCAAAGATGGTTTATATTTCATTTCCTACTGAGCAGGGTACTCTTTACACGAAAAGAGAGCTTTGCGATATCAGTGCTGTCTGCAAGAAATACGGCATGTACCTGTTTGTTGATGGTGCGAGAATGGGCTATGGACTGGGCTCAGATAAAAATGACCTTACACTTTGTGATTTTGCCATGCTTTCGGATGTTTTTTATATCGGTGGCACAAAGTGTGGTGCGCTCTTTGGCGAAGCGCTGGTTATAAATGCTGAGGATATCAAGTATCGTTTTAAGGCTTATATGAAGCAAAACGGTGCAGTGCTTGCAAAGGGCTGGCTGATGGGCTTGCAGTTTGCCACTATGCTTGAGAATGGCGATTATTTTGAAAAGACAAAGCGTGCTGATGAGCTTGCCATGCAGATTAAAGAGGCATTTGAACAGAAGAAGGTACCGTTTTGGGTTGAGAGCTTTACAAATCAGCAGTTTGTGATTTTATCGGATGAGCAGAAGAAGACACTTGCCGAGAAGTACTATTTTGAAGAGATGGAAAGAGAAAAAGAGGGCACTGTAGTGCGATTCTGCACCAGCTGGGCCACAAAACAGGAGGAGGTTGATGCACTGGTTTTAGATATATCAAAGCTGGTGTAGTAACAGATTTATAGTTTTTCGTACATTTCGTATAGTTTTTTAAATTTATGCTTGCATTATTCTAAACTTTTTGGTAGAATAATGCTTGTTCGCAGGAGTGGCGGAATTGGCAGACGCGCAGGCTTCAGGTGCCTGTGGTAGCAATATCGTGTGGGTTCAAGTCCCATCTCCTGCATTAACAGGGAAGTCGGTGAACGGCTTCCTATTTTATTTTGTGCAGATAATTTTGAAAGCCTATTGGCTATTAATGGTCTGTAACCGTTGCCTGCCACACTGAGGGGTACAGCTGTCACAGGAATTTGATTATTATATTGGAGATGGGATTGCAGCGTGAAGAGATTGAATCTATCTTATATTAATGTAATATGTGTGTTTGTTTTGTCCTTTGCTGTTATGGAGTATGTAAATCTTTTGATTGGCAGAGTGGGCGGATTTCCCGTGCTTGCAGGGGTGCTTGTGTCATATTTCGTTATGAGATATGGCAGCTTTGCAAGGAAAAATATGGCATGCTACATGGGCATCTATATACTGACATGGTTTATCGGCACAGTAGTGCTTTTTATCTCAAAATACTCAGGCTGGGGCAATATCAAAAAGCTTGGTCCGGCGCAGTATTTCAAGGCACTGTACGGCTCAACCCTGTCAGAGATATGGGGATATTTTTTTGCAATTGTGCTCATGCTGACAGTGATTGTTTCACTTTTTCCGCTTATAGTAATAAAAAGCAGGAAAATATATGCACGGTATGTGTTGGGAAATACGCTTTTTTGGACGATAATACTCATACCGCTTAGATTTATAGATAAGAAATTTGTCAATCACAAGGTGATGTGGCAGGCCGGCTGTATGATGGCATTTGCTGTGCTTTTGCTTGTGTTGGAGCTTTTCGTTGTATACAGACTGGTGAAATACAGGTATTGCGATGAGCATGCAGACAGGAAAGTGCGCATTCACAGACGCAGGGTTCGAAGGAAAACATTAAAAGCTGTAATAGTCATTGTGCCGGTCGTTGTCATTGCAATTATTGTTGTTTACACATATTTCATGTCGCCTTCAAACGAGCCGGCTGAGTATGAAAAGGTCGCAAGCTGTATCACAAATGATGACAGGCTTGGGCCTATGGTTTATGACAGTCAGGTGTATATTCCGATAACCATAGAGCTTGACTATGCAGGGACTGGCAGTCCGCTTGGCTATATTGTATACAAGGATCAGGACTATAGCAGCAGGTACTATGAGGTTGCAGCATCAAACCTCTTATATATGAATAAGAACGGTGACGATACATATTTACAGATGGCGGGCAACGCATCAAATTCATACAAGAAGCTGTCTGTAGTTGAAAAAAGCAATTCATGGAAGGACTGCAGCGTTTTTCTCATGTGGGATGAGGAGTGGCAGTCAGAGTCGCGCTACAGCAAGGATGTCACAGGCTATACGGAGTGCGATGAGGATTTCATAAAAAGTCTTGAGGATACCTTTGGTGCAGTGAAAATAAATCCGGCAGACTTCAAGGGCTATGATGCTTATTTTACAATAGAGGGCTACAAATCCATGAAGGATGCCATAGAGAGTGACAGTCATGTGGGCACCTGGGTGGGCTGCATACTGGCAAAAGACGATAAATTTTACTATGGCAGCTACGACAATGAAATCACAGGCGGACAGCTTCAGATGCTGCGCCATGTGCTCGGCGGTAATTGATATAGCATTTAATTTTTGCCGAAAGAAAATTAAAGTAAAAAGAAATAAAAAAAGGATTTTTGAAAATCACGTCGAATAATAACTAGTGTAGAGCATAATTAGTGTAGAGCACTATTAGTGGAATGTAACGTTATTTGTTACATTTGTGTGTGAATAGCAGCAGAACATAACGACTGTGACAGCGAGGAGGCAGATAAATGACTATTCGCGAGCAGATAGAAAAACGTGAGCAGGAAATACTTAGTCCGTTCGCATGCTTGAGTATCAACTCAAGAGGCAGGGACTATGATGAGCCGCAGTGCGATATCAGACCTGTTTTTCAGCGGGACAGGGACCGGATACTGCATAGCAAGGCATTCAGGCGTCTGAAAAATAAGACACAGGTGTTTCTTACACCAAAGGGCGACCATTACCGCACACGTATGTCGCATACACTTGAGGTGTCGCAGAATGCCAGGACAATAGCCAAGGCACTGAGACTGAATGAGGATCTGGTGGAGGCTATAGCGCTGGGACACGACCTGGGGCATACACCGTTTGGACATGCGGGTGAGCGTATCCTCAATGAGATATACGAGGGTGGCTTTAAGCATAATGAGCAGAGTGTGCGCATAGTGGAGAAGCTCGAAAAGGACGGAGCAGGACTCAATCTGACCTGGGAGGTCAGAGATGGTATGCTAAATCACCAGACCTCGCTCATGCCACACACCTTAGAGGGCAAAATAGTCAGGCTTTCAGACAAGATAGCCTACATAAATTCAGACTTTGATGATGCAATCCGCGCACAGCTTCTGTGCGAGGATGATATACCGCTTGAGATAAGAAACACGCTTGGACACAGCACCAAGGCCAGGCTCAATCATATGGTGCACAATATCATCACAAACAGCATGGGAAAGGATGATATATGCATGTCAAAAGAGTCCGCGCAGGCAATGCAGGATTTGCGTAAATTCATGTTCGCAAACCTCTACAACAATCCAGTCGCAAAAAGCGAGGAGAAAAAGGCCAAGGCGATGCTCAAGCAGCTTTATTTCTATTATATGGAGCATATAGAGGAGCTGCCGCAGAAATACCTCGCCATGCTAGGGCAGGGTGATGACAAGGGGCGCATCATATGCGACTATATATCAGGCATGACAGACCAGTATGCCACCACGAAGTTCCACGAGTATTTCGTACCGGTAGCCTGGGAAATAGATGGATATTGATTTTCGCCGGGCGACACAAATGACAACAAAGATGAACAGTAAGGGGATGATAAAATGCCGTACTACTCTGACGAGCTTATAGAGGAGGTACGTTCGCGAAATGACATAGTCGATGTCATAGGAAGCTACGTGCATCTTCAGAAAAAGGGAAGTACCTATTTTGGATTATGCCCATTCCATAACGAAAAGACAGGATCCTTTTCCGTCTCACCGAATAAGCAGATGTACTATTGCTTCGGCTGTGGAGCCGGAGGCAATGTATTTACATTTCTCATGCAGTATGAGAACTTCACCTTCCCAGAGGCCATGCAGGAGCTTGCAGACCGTGTGGGAATTGAGCTTCCCAAGCAGGAGATGACATCAGCACAAAGGAGAGAAGCAGACAGGCGCACACAGCTGCTTGAGATAAATAAAGAGGCTGCAAAGTATTTTTATATGCTGCTTCGTGGACCGAGAGGACAGAAGGCACATGAGTATTTCAAAAAGAGAGAGCTGTCCGATGAGACAATGCAGAAGTTCGGGCTTGGTTACTCGGACCAGTACAGTGATGATCTGTACAAGTATCTGCGTAGCAAGGGCTATGATGATGAGATACTTAAGGAGACAGGTCTTGTGACGATAGATGAGGTCAGAGGCGGGCACGATAAGTTCTGGAATCGTGCGATGTTTCCGATTATGGATGTGCACAACCGCGTCATAGGCTTTGGAGGCCGAGTGATGGGTGACGGAGAGCCAAAGTATTTAAACTCTCCGGAGACAAAGATATTTGATAAGAGCCGTAATCTTTACGGACTTAATATAGCAAGGAGCACGAGGAAAAACCAGCTCCTTTTGTGTGAGGGCTACATGGATGTCATAGCACTGCATCAGGCGGGCTTTGACAATGCGGTGGCGTCGCTTGGTACGGCGCTCACGAGCGGACATGCCTCACTATTAAAGAGATACACCAATGAGGTGTATCTGACATATGACAGTGATGGCGCCGGGGTAAAGGCAGCGCTGCGTGCGATTCCGATACTCAAGGAGGTAGGCATCACAACAAAGGTCATTAACATGCGGCCGTACAAGGACCCGGATGAGTTTATCAAGGCGCTTGGCGCACAGGAGTATGAGGAGCGTATCAAAAAGGCTGAAAACAGCTTTATGTTTCAGATACGGATCATGCAGGCAGGCTATGATATGGACGATCCCGAGTCAAAAACCGCATTTTATAATGAAATCGCAAAGAAGCTGCTTGGTTTTACCGAGGAGCTTGAGCGGACAAACTATACGCAGGCAGTGTCCAGAGAGTACAGCATACCATACGACGACTTAAGAAAGCTCGTAAACAGTATGGCAATGAAGGGCGGTATCGTAAAGCCCCAGACAAAGCTTAAAAGTGGAATCAATGAGAAAAATAAAAAGGAGGATGGCATGAAGCAGTCGCAGAAGCTTCTCCTCACATGGCTCATAGAGGATAATTCACTTTTTGAAAGGATAAAGGGGCGTATCAGTGCAGATGACTTTACCGAAGAGCTGTACCACAAGGTGGCTAAGGAGGTTTTTTCACAGTACGAGACCACGCATACAGTAAATCCGGCCAGGATAGTAAGCATGTTTACCGATGAGGACGAACAGCGTGAGGTGGCAGGGCTTTTCAATGCCAAAATCCATCAGGTGGAGGGCAAAAATGACAAGGCAACCGCACTCAGGGAAACCGTTGTCCGTATCAAGCAAAACAGCATAGACTATCGCTCAAAGCATCTGGCACCTACAGATATGGAGGGCATGATGAGGATTATTGAGGATAAGCGAGCACTCGAAGAATTGCAAAAAATACCAGAATAAAGAGGAAAATAAAATGGCAAAGAAAAAGGAACAAAAAGACATGGCACAGGAGCAGGAGCAGAAACTGAAATTCCAGCAGAAGCTTATTGAGATTCTTGAGCTTGGAAAAAAGAAAAAGAATATGCTCGAATATCAGGAAATTGCAGATTTTTTCAAGGACTTAAATCTGGATCCGGAAAAGTTTGAGATGGTAATTGATTATCTCGAGCAAAACGGCATAGACGTGCTTAAAATCAGCAATGATGATGACGTGGATGATGATATCATACTCGATGATGAGGATGAGGTAGAGGTTGAAAAGATTGACCTTTCAGTACCGGAGGGAGTCAGCGTCGAGGATCCTGTCCGTATGTATCTTAAGGAAATCGGTAAGGTACCTCTTCTCTCAGCAGATGAGGAGATTGAGCTCGCCCAGAATATGGAGGACGGAGCGGTAGCAATCGAGAAGATTAATGTACTAAAGGGCCGCCTTGATGGTGCATCGGAAGAGGAAAAGGCTGAGATAAAGGAAGAAATAAAGACACTGCAGAGGGATGTGGACAAGGGAGCAGATGCCAAAAAGCGTCTTGCAGAAGCAAATCTGCGTCTTGTTGTCAGCATCGCAAAGAGATATGTGGGAAGAGGAATGCTTTTCCTTGACCTGATTCAGGAGGGAAACTTAGGTCTTATCAAGGCAGTTGAGAAGTTCGACTACAAGAAGGGCTACAAATTCTCTACATATGCCACATGGTGGATTCGCCAGGCTATCACAAGAGCCATAGCTGATCAGGCCAGAACAATCCGTATTCCTGTGCATATGGTTGAGACAATCAACAAGCTCATCCGTGTGTCAAGACAGCTCCTTCAGGAGCTTGGCAGAGAGCCTTCACCGGAGGAAATTGCCAAGGAGATGAACATGCCGGTAGAGCGCGTGCGTGAGATACTTAAGATATCGCAGGAGCCTGTTTCACTTGAGACTCCAATCGGTGAGGAGGAGGATTCACATCTTGGTGATTTCATCAAGGATGATAATGTACCGGTTCCTGCTGATGCGGCAGCATTCACACTCCTTAAGGAGCAGCTTGAGGAGGTGCTTGGCACTCTTACAGAGAGAGAGCAGAAGGTACTCACACTCCGCTTTGGCTTAGAGGACGGCAGAGCCAGAACACTTGAAGAAGTAGGTAAGGAGTTCAACGTCACTCGTGAGCGTATCCGACAGATTGAGGCAAAGGCGCTAAGAAAGCTTCGTCATCCAAGCAGAAGTAGAAAGCTTAAGGACTACTTAGAGTAAGATGATTAGGCTATCCAGAAGAATGAAGGCAGTGGCATCAATGGTCACGGCCGGCTACACGCTGTGTGATGTGGGAACCGACCATGGCTATGTGCCTATTGCCCTGGTGCAGGGTAATATAATACCGAAAGCAATTGCTGTTGATATAAATAAGGGACCGCTTGAGCGCGCCAATGAGCATATACGGGCAAACGGTCTGACAGAGCAGATTACCACAAGGCTTTCCAATGGGCTTGAAGCGATACACGACGGAGAGGTTGACTCTATTGTCATAGCAGGAATGGGAGGAGAGCTTGTTATTCACATTTTAACCGCAGGGGAGACAGTGTGCAGGTCGGCAAAGGAGCTGATTCTGCAGCCACAGTCGGAAGTGAGCAAAGTCCGTGAATATGTAAGGAACACAGGCTATAAGATAGTTGATGAGGATATGATTTTGGAGGACGGAAAATACTATCCGATGTTCAGATGTGTGCCGTGTGCGGACAATTCCGCATGGGACAATATGGACGAGACGACGGTTACTGTATGCGATTTGTACGGACCTGTACTTATCAAAAACGGTAATCCGGTGCTTCGGAAGTTCCTTGTCAGGGAACACCACAAGCTGGCTGCCATCATGCAGCAGCTAAGGACACAGGAGATGAGTGATTCCATCATGGACAGAATCGAGCAGATAAACGAGATGATGGCATACAATGAGGCAGCATATTCGACTATGGGGGCAATAAGAAATGCAGGAATATAGTGTGAAGGTGACCTTGCCGGATGGACAGGTCATGGCAGTGACAGCATCAGAAAGTGATACTTTAGAAGCTGTAGCAGACAGATTCAAGGATTATTATGAGGATGACATAATCCTTGGAATTGTAAACGGCAGGCTTCGTGAACTGAATAAGAAAATAAAAAGTGACTGTGAGCTTAGCTTTGTGACGACAGCTGACAGGGATGGCAGACGTACATACAGAAGAAGTGTTGTGCTGCTTTTGCAGAGGGCTATATACGATGTATATGGCAGCATGACACAGCTTCATGTGATGCATTCGCTCGGAGAAGGCTATTATTGTCAGCTTGAGAAAGCAGTGGAGTGTGCGGACAGCCAACAGGAAAAATATAATGAAGATACAGACTTACAAGGCAGCAGAGAAAACAGTGAGAAAAGCGTGACAGAGCATGATATCGACAGGATAGTCTGCAGCATGTACTCATTTGTGGAAAAAGACCTCCCAATTACCAAGCACAGTGCAAAAACACAGTATGCGGAGCAGCTTTTCAAGGAAAAAGGGCTGCATGATAAGGAGAGGCTATTGCACTACAGGAGAAGCTCCAGAGTCAATCTCTATGAGCTGGATGGTGTGGTGGATTATTTCTACGGATTTATGGCACCATCGACAGGCATGCTCAAATACTTTGATATAGTGCCGTATGAGAGTGGCTTTGTGCTTCTTTTTCCGGGTGCTCACAGCAGGAGTGTTGAGCCGCTTGTGACATCAAATAAGCTGTTTCACACGCTGGATGATTCCAGGGAATGGAGCAAGATGCTTGGAATTGGCACGATAGGCTCACTAAATGATGCGATTGCAGCAGGCAGGGGACAGGAAATCATGCTGCTTCAGGAGGCACTGATGGAGCAGAAGATAGGAAATCTTGCAGCGCAGATTGCTTCGGATGACAAAAAGAAATTTGTCATGATAGCAGGTCCTTCATCATCAGGCAAGACATCGTTTGCTAACAGACTGTCAATCCAGCTTATCGCAAAGGGCAGAAAGCCACATCCGTTAAGTCTGGATGACTACTATGTGGACAGGGAGTTTTGCCCGAAGCATCCGGACGGAAGCTTTGATTTTGAGTGCCTTGAATCTATTGATGTAAAGCTGTTCAATGAGGATATGAACAGGCTTCTTCAAGGAGAGGCTGTTGATATGCCATCCTTCAATTTCAAGACAGGAAAGAGAGAGTACCGCGGAAGAAAGCTGACGCTGGGAGCTGATGATATACTTGTCATAGAAGGAATCCACGGCCTAAATGACAGGCTTTCACAGCTTATCCCGCCTGAGCACAAGTTCAAAATCTATATCTCAGCGCTTACACAGCTCAATATTGACGAACACAATCCCCTTTCCACCACAGATGAAAGACTTATACGCCGGATTGTGCGTGATGCGCGTACACGAGGTACCAATGCCATGGAGACCATCGCTATGTGGCCGTCTGTCAGAAAGGGTGAAAGGGAGAATATCTTTCCTTTCCAGGAACAGGCGGATGTGATGTTCAACTCTGCACTTGTGTATGAGCTTGCGGTACTCAAGGTGTATGCGGAGCCGTTGCTTTTTGGCATAGAAAGAGACTGCCCGGAGTATCTCGAGGCAAAGAGGCTGCTTAAGCTCTTAGACTACTTTCTTCCGATGCCGGCTGACGGCATACCAAACAATTCACTGCTTCGTGAGTTTGTAGGAGGAAGCTGCTTTAATGTATAAAACTAAAAAATCCCGCATTCCGGCTGTGTATAGAATACTGCTTGTGGCAATTGCAGTCATGGCTATTGGCGGTATTGCCGTAAATTGTTATGTGGGAAATTATTATCGTGCAGATTCAATTGCTGAGGCTGCAATCGATTCAGACAGAGAGGTTTCTGTTACCATAGAAAAGAAGGACAAGCGTATACAGGCCACCCAGTACGACTTAAGGCATAAGAATTATACGATAACCTTTGCACCGCAGGATAAGGAAAAAGCCACAAAGGCATTGATTTTTTATCCGGGAGGCAGGGTGCAGTATACGGCGTATGCGCCGCTGATGCATGAGCTTGCAAAGAATAATTTCGTGTGCATACTTGTGCATATGCCGGGCAACCTCGCAGTATTGGACCAGAATGCAGCAGACGGTATCATTGAAAAATACAAGGAAATATACCCATCCATACAGGAATGGTACATGGGAGGCCACTCCTTAGGCGGAGCCATGGCTGCAGAATATGTGTCAAAGCATGTAGATGAGTTTGACGGACTATATCTTTTTGCAGCATATTCTACCGCTGACCTGTCGGATTCAGATCTGAGGGTTTTTAGCGTGTACGGTTCAGAGGATGGTGTGCTTGATATGGACAAATACCGCAAATACCGCTCAAACCTGCCGGAGGATACATATGAGTATGTCATTGATGGCGGGTGCCATTCTTATTTTGGAAGCTATGGTCTGCAAAAGGGAGACGGTACACCTGATGTGGCTTTCGAGGAGCAGATAGAGATGACGGTAGACTTTATTACATACAACAGCAAATAATAATTACCGGTAGACTGCATCATATACAACAGCAAATGATAGTTACCGGGAAATAACAAAATGCAACTGAGATATCTCAGTTGCATTTTTAATGGTGCACCTTGCGGCGCACGTTACTAATAAGTTATTTTACGAAACGCCAATAGGCTTTAGATTATTAAAATACGCAGGACGATAAGCCGGGTTATGTCGTTGAGTGATCATCTATCTAGGACGCCTGTTGCCAGACGCCTCAAGCAACCTACCTAAAGCTGGCGGGCCACGTCAAAGCTTTGTTTCGGTCTTGCTTCGGATGGGGTTTACATGTGCCCTCCCTGTTACCAGTGAGGCGGTAGTCTCTTACACTGCCATTCCACCCTTACCACAAAAGTGGCGGTATATTTCTGTTGCACTGTCCTTAGAGTTTCCTCCACCGGCCGTTAACCGGCATCCTGCCCTATGAAGCCCGGACTTTCCTCACCTGCGGTCTTTCGACACCTGCAGCCGCGATCACCTGTCCTGCATATTTATTTAATATACCAAGCATTTTTCCAAAAATCAAGCCCTTTTACCAACTTTAATAAACGAAATATAAAATGTTTCTTAAAAGACGATAGGTCTATTGACGGTTTTTATCTTCAATATTATCTTAATAATGTAAAGAGCGATTTAAAACCTCAAATTCATAGCGTGGACATAGAAAATTAGCGGATTTCGAGGTGTAGTCAGATTACGGGAATGCGTAGCATGTAGTAATCTTATTAATCATAAATGAGGGGCAAAATACCTTTTGACCCTCATATCATAATATTATAGGAAAATATAGGGCGAGGCGGTAATATGAGAGAAAAATTTATCAGATTTATGAATGGAAGAAACGGGATGGACGAGCTTGCAAGGGCTGAGTCATGGGTAGTAATGATATTACTTGTGGTTTCAATATTTACAAGGTCGGCGATACTTGATATACTGGCTATAGGACTGATGATACATATGTATTTTCGCGTATTTTCGAGGAATGTAAACAAGCGCTATGCAGAGAATCAGAAGTTTTTAAATGCCAGGTATGAGTGGACCGTAAAGGCTGAGCGCAGGAAAAAGCGCTTTGCACAGAGGAAGCAGTACAAGTTCTTCAAGTGCCCTATGTGCAAGCAGGAGGTCAGGGTGCCAAGAGGACATGGCAAGATCTGTATTACCTGTCCGAAGTGCCGGGAGCAGTTCGTGAGACGCAGCTAGTATGTCAATATATATACCTGTACATAAGAGCATGGAGAAGAGAAATGTTTGGATATATAACTGTCAATAAGGACACCTTGTCCGAGGAAAATAAAAAAATATATCAAAGCTATTATTGCGGGCTGTGCCAGACAATGAAGTCGCAGTATGGCAGGCGTGCACAGATGGCACTAAACTATGACATGACTTTTCTCATAGTGCTTCTGACAGGCTTGTATGAGCCGGATAGTGTGACGCGGGATGGATTTGTATGCAGCGTGCACCCTACGAAGAAGCGTACACTTCGCACTAATGAGATTACAGAGTATGCTGCAGCTATGAACATACTGCTTGCATACTACAATCTGATAGATGACTGGAAGGACGATAAAAGCCTGACGAAGAAGACATACGCAGAGATGCTGAAAAAGGACTTTGAGAAGGCAAAAAAAGGCTATCCGATACAGGCTAAGGCGATAGAGGACTACATTGCAAGGCTTGCAGAGTGCGAGAAGAGCAATGATAGCAATATTGATGCAGTTGCAGGGCTGACAGGAGAGATGCTCGGCATACTTTTTGCGTGGAAGCAGGATGAGTGGCAGAAGGATTTGAAGGAATTTGGCTGCTATATGGGCAAATTTATTTATATAATGGATGCGTATGAGGACATAGGGGATGATGTGAAAAAGAAGTCATATAATCCACTTATACAGCTCATGCATTGCTGCAATAATGATCAGGAAAAATTTGACAAATCCTGTCGGCTTATGATGACATCTATGCTTTCAGAGGCAGCAAAAATATTTGAGAGGTTGCCAATTCTCTTACATGCGGATATAATCAGAAATGTTCTATACTCCGGTGTGTGGAGCAAGTATGAGTATATTCAGATGAAGAAAAGGAAGAAACATAAATGATAGATCCATATCAGGTGCTCGGTGTCAGCCGCAGTGCAAGTGACGATGAAATAAAAAAGGCCTACAGGAGCTTAAGCAGAAAATATCATCCTGATGCCAATATCAACAATCCTAACAAGGATCAGGCTGAGGAGAAGTTTAAGCAGGTGCAGCAGGCATATGACCAGATAATGAAGGAAAAGCAGTCCGGTGCTGCCGGAGCCGGTGGATATGGCAGTGCAGGAAGCAGCAGCTCATACGGCGGCAGCTCCTATGGTGGAGCATATGGTGGTGGACCGGGAGCAGGTGATCCATTTGGAGCAGGTGGACCGTTTGGTGGTTTCTATGGCCGCTATACCTACAATAATGCAGGCAGCAGTGCACAGGATGACAATCCAAAGGTGCGTGCAGCAGGCAATTTCATCAGCAACGGCTACTACAATGAGGCACTAAAGGTGCTTGATGAGGTACCTTTTGCTGAGAGACGCGGAAGGTGGTACTACTACAGTGCTATCGCAAACCAAAAGCTCGGCAACACAGCGACAGCCATAGAACACATACAGCGAGCCGTGTCGCTTGAGCCAAACAACATGCAGTACCGCCAGTTTATGCAGATAATTGAAAATGGTGGCTCGTGGTATTCGGATATGGGAGACATATACGGACGCCCTAGTGGCAGGGGCAGCGAGTGCTGCAGTCTGCTAGCCACATTCCTTTGCTGGCAGATGTTCTGCTGCTAGTATATATTTTAATAACTGTACTAATGATAACAGCCTACGACTCAATGAGACATGGGCTGTTATTTGATATTATGCTGTGGTGTACAGCCTGACAAGGTAGTGTTAAATTTGTATTAGACAGGCATCACTTCCGACGTATCCAATGTCAATTATATAGCTTTTTAAAGTTGAAAAAGGTACTGGATTGTTATATAATAGTACTAAATATACAGGTTGCATCGACATTATATTGGTTAGTTTAGGGGGCAAAAATGGAGAAGTTGAATATACTAATCCTGGATAGCAACAATAAGGACAGACAGGAGTTAAGGACAATAATCGAGAGCATAGACTCTGATTTTATATACGAGATAATGGAAGTGGCAAATCCACAAAAAGTCGCACAATTGCTTGGTGAGCGCAGAATAGATATCATGTTTACGGAGATTTTTGACAGCATAGAGACCGGGACAGATATCATAGGGTATGCCAAAGAAAAAGGTGTCAATCCTCATATACATATAGTGATTGTAAGCAGACAGCGTGATTTTGAGAGCGCCCGAATGGCGATAGAGCATGGAGTGGAGCTGTATATCTTAAAGCCGGCTGCACCGACAGAGATTGCGTCGTGCATGGCACAGATGATTTGTGAGATACATGATAGCAGAAAAAATGAAGAACAAAAAAAACAGATGACATTTTTTATGTGTGGATTTTTGCTGTCGCAATATATTGCAACGGGAAACAGGCTGTATATGGACGAGCTTATGAAATTCACACAAATAAATGATTTAAACTTTGTCCAACATGTGAGTAATATCATGCTTTTGTGGGTAGACAGTGCATTTTGGAAGGAAAATTCCGATAAAGTCATTGATAGAATAAAGGAGAGCTTTGCTTCAAAGGCAGATGCTGTCAGTCTGGGCGGCAACTATGTGCTCATCCTGCTTTGGAAGAATCATTACAGCAAGTCAAGCTATATGGCTGAGGGCATATACTATATGCTTACAGAGGTGTATGGTCAGCAATGCTATCTTGCTGTTGGCGCAGGTATAAATGATATCTATGAGATACACGACTGCTGTCAGAGGCTGGAAAAGCTTATGGAAAACAGATTTTTTGCTGACAACAATGGCATCTACTACGAGGATGATGAGCTTGTCGAACGTGACGAATCTGAGAGATCGGAGTGTATAAACAAGCTGCTTATGTACATCAGAAAGAGGGATATCGAGCTTGTCAGAAGAGAGTATGGGCACTTGAAGCACATGATGTTTCAGAACAAATCGGACTCCGAGACATTTGTGAAGTTTGTTTTTGCAGAGATTGCGCTTGAACTGTACAATGCAGCTCATGGAAGTGTCTATGGAATGGGTAAGAAACAGGTCGAGAAGCTTTTTGAGGCAGATTCTCTAAAGGAGTTATATAATATCATAGAAGAAAACATCTGTATTTATGAGGAAAATATCGCTACAGATGACAAGCAGATCCGAAAGGATGTAGCACTGGTCAAGAGCTATATCAAGGCGCATCTGTCAGAGAAGATAAACCTGGAGAGCCTTGCAGATATGGTCTTTCTTTCACCGGGGTATTTGAACCTTATTTTCAAACAGTCGACAGGGGATACAGTCAGTCATTACATTATCTCCCAGCGTATAGATGAGGCAAAGAGACTGCTTGAGAGCACCAATATGAAGGTTAACCAGATTTGTGAGAAGGTAGGCATTGATAATGTATCGTATTTTGGACAGCAGTTTAAGATGTTTTGTGGAATGAGTCCAAGCGAGTATAGAAAGCGCAAAAAATTCGGGGGTGGGGTAGAACCGGATTAACATATGAAGCAGTCTTTGGGCGGGAGCACGGAGGCTGCTTTCTCTTTTGTTGAGACAAGTGCAGGCATTGGCAATAGGGCGGGGCTTCATCTTCTGAGCCCAGGCTGGTGCACACTCTCTCGCTTGAGCTACGCTACGCTGCGAAGATACTGTAGGAATTATGCTTTATAGCTTTTCGATGCCCGACGAAACCGTCGAAACGCGCCGTCCGTGGCGCGGTTCTCCTTGAGCTCCCATCCGTGGGAGCTCATTTCTGTGCATAATGTGCATAATTCAACAGTATCTAGGCAGCTTCGCTATTCGCTCACGCAAGAGAGCGTGCATCAGCCGTCTCATGTGATGAAGCCCCTTGCGCTGTGGCAGAATGCAGTATAGGAAGCAAGAAATCGACAAAAAGTGCTAAAATTAGGAATAAAACACCATTTAAATAGTGATGTTTTTAAGTTGAAAATGAAAAGATATGAAAATAGTGATACAAATCTAAAAAAAATTATATTTACGAAAAGCATCGAAAGTATATAATTATATATAACGAAAATAAACTAAGAGTAGAATCGTATGGAGAGTTGATGATGAGAGTAATGAGAAAAATACTCAAAAGAAAAGTCTGCATTGTGATGGCATTGCTTGTTATATTGGGAATAGCAGTTTATGGGGTAAGTGCGTTTGCGGAGGAGCAGACTGCTACCACTACACCCTTTACGATAAATAAGAATTATATATATTTAAATCCTACAGGTATGAAATTAAGTGATGCTGATTGGACAAATAAGAATGCTGAAATTTGGCTGAACGTAACAAAATGGGATGAAAAACATAAAGGTACATATGATTCAAACAGCGGATATTGGTATTGGGATGCGACAAATTGGGAAATAAAAGATGGAAATACATATTTTTTCACTTACGGTACTGATTGGGGTGTAATAAATAGTAAGCCATATTACAGAACAGAAGTATCAAGTGATATTCTTGCAAAAGGTAAGGTATATGCACAAAATGGTCCTGCATCAACGAAAATTGAGGATCAAGATGTATATGCATTAAAAGAATACACATCAAATGCAGGTCAAAGTTTAACGTTTGTGGATATGAAAGCAAGTAATCTGAGCGGAGTACAGGCACAGTTCAGCTTAGATGGCAATTATGATGCCTCTACAAGTGAACATGTAACGGCACTACAATTGTCTGATGGTAAAGTAACAGTTCCGAATGATGTGAATGGAAAAGCATATCAATATGTGAGATTTATTGATGCTCAAAACAACGCTATTACGGATTCCTTTGATATATCAACAGCAATTAGCAAAGGTGGCATCCTGTACTACGGAATCAGACAGGATTCGAGTAAAACATACTCAGAGTGGAGTCAGGAAAAGAAGAGTGAAACAACGCCTAATGTAACAAAACTATATTTTAATAATCTTTCATTCAGGACAAGCGATGATATAACAATCCAGATTGGCAGTGGAGAGCCGGTAAAAGTTGTGCCTGATGACACCGCAACCAACACTTTGAGCTATAATATATCCGGAACTATAGATAAGGATACGATTATTTCTATAACAAAAAATGGTGTTACATACAGGTTCTATCCTAATGGAACTGATAATTTAATCACATACAGCGGATCGAATATATGTATAAAGGGAACATATCAGGCCAGCTCGCTAAATACAGTGTATTTTGATGCGACATTATCCAAATTATCATATGCTGGTGATGTGACTAACAATTCCCTTCCTTTAAAAGATGCTGGCATTCGTTATCATGCATGGAATAATGAAAATGATTTTAAGGATGGAGACCTGAAAAAGCTTGAAGATTTCTCAGATGGAACACATACCTGGTCAGATGTTTATCAGGCTGCGCTTGATAAAAAGTATAGCTATATTTTGTTTTATAGTAGTACAGATGGTACGATACCGAGTACGCCTACTGCTAACAAAACATATGACTTAACTATTCCTGCTGATTTGACAAATCCTTGCTTCTATGCAGATACAAGTGATGACAGTATATATAAACCAACCAACCGCTCCGGCTACTGGGGAGAACTATATACAGTTAGAAATGCCGAAGGAAAAACAAAGGATGGTGGCAGTACTGCAACATCGGACACGATTGTGGACATACCGCAGGGAACTCTTACCAGGAATAGCAGTATGCTATATGTCAATACAACATTGTATGACTATTATTCTGATTATGAGCTGAATGGATACAATAGAGATGCCTATTCGTATAAGACTGATTTAAATAGCCTTGGCAATAATCCAATACTACACTATATATATCAGCCTTTCAGACAGCTGGATCAGGCACTAAGCTCATATTATGATAAAAACAATGCTTCATCATCAATATATTGGGGCAATTTCCAAAATTATAAAGGAAGCCACTATAGCGACATTAAAGCCTCTTTGAATTTGTATGGAAGCGGTGACTGGAATAAGTTTATATATGAGAACAATTCCATGTGGGGCAGAAACGGTTATGAACTTTCAAATGGAAATAGTGCAGTGCAGGGGCTTGTAGCTGATACGCTATCCAATAACAACCTGATGATAAAGACCTCAGGCAAAACAGTTGCAGCACCATATTTTAATGAGGATTTCCTGACAGGAAACAATTCAAAGAACACAGTGCTCGGTAAGGTGTACAAGGATGTAACATTTCCGTTTGTTAAGAAACCAGTTACAAGCACTTCTTACAAAGGAAGCGTGGATTACTGGTATTTTGACAGTGCTGATAATAACGCTTCAAATAAGAATCTGCAGCTACAGCAAAGTGTAAAAGATGGATATTTTCTGAATCCTTCAGACCAGGCTGTAAAGGGTCAAACGGCTAGTCCAGGTTATCCTGCGACAAACGATAATAATTATTTTCCTTTTAATACAAATGCGCAGTCAGGAAACGCAACCATGCTCAATTATGGCTTTGGACAAAAATTTGATTTGAAATTCAAATTGACATCAGATGGAACCGTTAAGACAACAGATAATGAGGATGCGCCTATCGAATTCAACTTCTCAGGAGATGATGACGTATGGGTATTTATTGATGGTAAGCTGGTACTTGATGTAGGTGGAGGCCATGGTAAGGTTAACGGAACAATAAATTTTAAAGACAAAAAAGCGACAGTATCGAGTGTGAAGAATGATGCTACAGGTGGTGGGGTGACTCCGTCAAAGGTGAATAGTTTTGCTAGTGATGAAACGATTACGAAGGATTACTTCACCAAAGAACACACCCTCACCATGTTCTACATGGAGCGAGGCCTCTGGGAGTCAAATATGTCTATATCATTCAACTTCCCGGACGAGAACGAATTCCAGGTGGAGAAGAATGTGGATACAGCTGGCGTGAATAAAGATATATTCCCGGACACATTGTTTGACAATACGTCTGTATTTCCATTTACTATACAGAATCAGGCTACACATTTTGGTATTAAAAAAGCAACTGCAGGACAGTCAATTAAAACGGAAGTATTTAATGACACATTTGAAAGCAATAAGGTGCAAAATGTATCTGGAAATACTTTTGAAAAAGTAAACAATTGGGTTGGACAAACAAATGTAGTACATTGGCTGGCACAGCTTGATAATGTGGGCGGTTCATACAAAAAGCGAAGATGGGGAAGCATTTTACCTGCTGGAAGTGATAGCTTTAATGCAACGTATACTGCAGGCAGTGCAACGGATCATTATAAATATCTGCAGTTTAAGTTTTACTATGATTATAAAGATAATCCGAGTACACAGTTTATGTATATCGGACTCGAGGATTCAGACGGAAAACAGGCTGGGAATTATTTGACAAATGATGTAGCCACTGCAAATAGTTCACTTACAAACAAGAAGTGGATAACCGTAAATGTGGAAATTGACAAGCTTATTGGAAGTAGTCAAATTGATTTATCAAAAATAAGGTATATCAGGTTTAACTATGACTACAGCAGAGATTTCTATCTGGATGATTTTAAGTTTATTCCTTCGTCTGAGGTGACAAATCCAACAGGCTTTGTTACAAAGCAGTATGAGATAGCTGATTATGGCTCAGTTGAGAGCGGCACCTTGATGTATCCGGAAAATGCCGTATATACTATATCATCGGATAAATCATCTACCACGAATATCCTGGGTGATGATGGCGTATTTGTACTGGCAAATGGTGAGACTGCAACATTCACAGACCAGTTCAGACGAGGCAGTTACATAGCTGTAAGTGAGGATGTGGATACAGAGGTTTTTGAGCCATCGTGGACAATGTATGAAAATGGTGAGCCGGTTACCGCTGTAAATAGTGAAGGAACTACGGTTGATTTATCTTCTGTGACTGCAAACCTGACAAATCAATCCGGCAGTACAATAAAGGATGGAAGAAAGGAAAAATATAAAACAGGAGCAGAAGATGGTCATCAAATAAATAATGATGGCCTTGATATTACAAATGCAAGAAGTAGTGGAAAAACGATAGGATATCCTGGAACAAATTCTGTGGTGGATTCCTCAGCCTGGGCAAGGAAGAATGGCAATGTAAATACTTACGATGAAAATACGATTGTATTTAGATCATATAGTGATCCTGACAATTCTACGACATCCACAAGGTTAAAGGTCAAATACACAAATAAAGTAAAGACAGGAACAATTACTATTCAAAAGCAACAGGCTGCTGTATCAGATGATCTAAAAGGTACATATACTTTTAAAGTGAAATTCTTCAATGTGGCAGGTATGGGATTAGAGGGAACTACCCCAATCGAGAAAGAATATACTGTTACAAAGAATGCACAAGGAAAATTTGACCCAATAGTAATAGCTGGTATTCCGGCTGGAACACAGTATACCATATCAGAGATAAGCGCTTCTGATAATGCGGTGCTTGAAAGCGTAGATGTCTCAAGTGGCTATACGTTGGAAGAAAAATATCAACCAACTGACACATATAATGAGACTACTAAGCTTACTGAAGTGTCAGGTACTGTAAAGGCTGATGCTGCTGATAAGACAATATTTATCTTCACAAATAAATTGAAGCCGGTTATAAACATTGACCTTACTAAGAAATGGGACAAGGCTACAGGTGAGACAATACCTGCTTCAATAAACATACAGCTTCAAAGACGTGTAAAGGATAGTGATAACTGGGAAGCTGTGAAATATGCAACACCGGGGCAGACCGCAGCCGACTATATTACTTTGAAAAAAGATCCATATAATCCGGATAAGACTGAATGGACATTTTCATTTACCGGACTGGACAGATATGCAAATGATACTGATGGAAAAGTAGATAATACTAAGCCATATATGTATCGAATAGTAGAAGTGACAGTAGCTGATGGTTCTGTAAAGGTTATCGATAATAATGAATATCTGAATGACTTGTTTAAGGTTACATATACCGATGCTATATCGGCACCAAGTACAGAGGTTGGAAGTTCAATTACAAAGAATTACACGATAACCAATACATATAGTCCGCTGACCAACATCAAGATAACAAAGGTTGATGCTACGGATACAACTAAGAGGCTAAATGGTGTTGAATTTAAGCTTGAAAGATTGTTACCGGATAGTACATCATCAACAGGTGGGGATAGCTTTAAAGTAGATCCTAATTTTACTGCTATAACTGTTACTACAGGTGGGACAGATGGTAGTGTTGGAACAGCACAGGGAATAGCAGAGTTTAAAGACTTAAAAGATGGAACATATCGTCTGACAGAGACAAAAGCTGTACAAGGCTACAATTTATTAAAGGATCCAATAACCATTAAAATATTAAGGAACAACGTAACAACAGTAGATGGACAGTCATATGACTTCACCAAAGCAACAGATAAGAATACGATAGAGCTTCAAATCAGCAATCGTATCAAGTTCCTTCTACCAAAAACCGGTGGTTATGGAGCAATGTTATTCATATTATGCGGAATGGCGCTCGCAACGCTGGGCTGCTTGATATTTTTCTTGATTACTCTTAGAAAGGAGGTACAATACTCCAGACTTAAGAGACAAAGAAGAAACGCGATTGGCAAGTAACACCTGCCGGTCGCACGTAACACGACAACAATGAAAAAGATATAAGAGAGGAAAAAAGCATGAAAAAAATTAAAAAAATGTTGGCTGGTCTCCTTGGTGCAGCTATGGTGTTGACATCATTCGGCTCACCGGCTTGGGCAGCGGGAGCAGATAAGATGCCTACAATTGATACAAACAAGCAAGGTAGTCTTACAGTTTATAAGTATGAGTATAATTCGGCAGAAGGTGCTGCAACGTTGAATGAAGGAACAGGAGAAGCAACTGATTCGAGTAATGTTCCAAATGATGCGAAACCGTTAGCAGGAGTTGAGTTTACAATCTACAAGATTGCAGATATTACACAGACAACTGGTGGAAATGTAAAGCTTCAATATAACCCAATAGTTAATGGAATTGATAGTGATAATTTTAATAAAAATGTAACGGATTATTCTGCTGTATCAGCAGCTATTGATAGCGCAATAAATGCTGGAACTTTACAACCAGCTAAGCCAGCAGCAAAAACAGTGCTGGATAGTGATGAAAAGACTGCTTCAGTTACCTTTAGTGATCTTGACTTAGGTGTATATGCTGTAAAAGAGACAAATGCACCTTCACAGGTTGTTTCAAAAACTGCAAATTTCCTTGTATCTGTTCCAATGACAAACAAAGCTGGTGATGACTGGCTTTATGATATTAAAGCATATCCGAAGAATGCAACGGTATATGCTGGTATCAATCTTGTAAAGACAGGAACAACAATTAAAGCAAATGGAACAACAGAGAAAGCTAATCTGGCAGGTGTAACATTTGCTCTGCAATCAAGACCAACTGGTTCAGAGTCTTCAGTTGCTTGGACAGATGTGAAAACTTATACAACAGATAGTAATGGAAGTATTAACGTAACGGGTCTTGCTCCGAACGACTACAGATTTATTGAGACAGATTTAGGAGAAAATAACGGATATATCCTTAACGGAAAACCATATAAATTTACAGTAGATAATGATGGAAAAATTAAAGTGGGTTCTGCAGCGGCAACTGAAACTGCTATAATCACCGCAGACAACGAAAAGCCAGACCTCAAGAAAGAGGTAAAAAAAGGTGAAACATATGCAAATGCAGCAGATGCCTCAATCGGTGATATGGTAGAGTGGAAAGTGTCTGCATCTGTACCATCAAATGTAGACCAGTTAAAGAAATATTCAATCACTGATAAAATGTCAAATGCTCTTACATGGGTAGACGATAAAGCAGAGCTTAAATTGACTTATAAATCAAATAATGCAGAAGTACCTGGCTTTACTCTTACAGAGGGAGAAACAAATGATTATAAATTAACAAGTCCAACTAATGACCAAAAAGGTGGTTCATGGACAATCGAATTTACAGAGGCAGGAAAGAAGAAACTTAAGGATAATAATATTAGTTCAATTGAAGTAACTTTCAAAACAAAATTAAATGATAATGCGAAAATTGGCAAAGATGGTAACCTAAACGATGCGCAGCTTGATTACTCAAATGCAATTTATCCTTCAGTAGATCCAACTAATCCTAATGATGGTAAAACCCCTGGTGAGGATCATATCAAGGATCAGGCAATAGTATATTCATTTTCTATTGATGTAACAAAGGTAGATGGAAATAACACTGCAACAACGCTTGAAGGTGTACATTTTGATCTGTATAAATATTCTGGTTCAGATGAAAGTCCAAGTGAGTCTGATTTAAAAGGTTCTAATGGTAAGAAGATTAATACCACTGATTTGGTAACAGATGGTGCTGGTAAAATCACGGTAAATGGACTTGAAAATGGAAATTATTATCTTGTAGAGACAAAAGCCGCTGCAGGTGGTTATAACTTATTAAGAGCACCTGTAAAGGTTATTATTAAACAGACTTATACTGTTACAAAGAATACAACAGTTATTAAAGATGAAAATGGTAATGTGACAAGTACAACAACAGTGGTTAACGAAACATTCACAGGTGGAGATGCAGCTAACGCTGGTACCTACAGCGTAACAATCGAAAACCGCAAAGGCTTCACCCTTCCAAAAACAGGTGACATCGGAACTGCAATGTTCCTTATCATTGGTATCGGTGGAATGCTCGCTGCAGTATACATCATGCTCAGAGGAAGAAAGAGAGCCTAACCATTGGCAATAGCCATAGAGAGTTTAGATAAGAATTAACCGAATAAATGCTCTTACAAGAGCAAAGGGATGACTAACCTTCGTACATACAGACTTACCTGTCTGCGTGTGCGGAGGTTACCATTCTATTTTACATTTTTGAAGCGATATGCTAACATTTATTCAACCCCACAATCAGACAGCTATGCAGCTTATGCTGTTGTGGATTTGAATAAGTGCTATCAGAAGCCATAGGTATAGGAAACAAAGCTATAGGAATACAAGCAATGAAGAAACTGCGAATAATCTTTTGCGCCATCCTCTTTCTCACCGGAATGTCGATTGCGCTCTATCCATATATCAGTAACCGTATAAATGAAAAGCATGCTAGCTCTGCTATCACAAGCTACGACAGTGAGGTGAAGCAGCTGGACGAGGAAAAGGTGGATGCCTTAAAGGAGGCTGCGACCAAGTACAATGACCAGCTGAGTACTGTGGTGTCGGCTGAGAGCACAGAGAGTGAGAGCAGTGCGGTAAGCTATGCAGACCTCGTGGATGTCGGGGAGTCACTTGGATATATCACTATTCCAAAGATTGATGTGAATTTGCCCATATATAGCGGCACGAGTGATGATGTACTCGCAAAGGGTGTTGGTCATATGGAGCAGTCCAGCTATCCGCTCGGCGGCGAGAGTACTCACTGCGTGCTGACCGGCCACAGAGGTCTTCCGAGTGCGGTGCTTTTTACGAATCTTGATAAGCTTGAGCTGGGCGATGAGTTTTACCTGCATGTGCTCGATGAGATTCTTGCGTACAAGGTGGATCAGATTAAGGTAGTCGAGCCTAACGAGTCGGGAGACCTTGATATTGTGGAGGGGAAGGATTACTGTACACTTGTCACCTGTACACCGTATGCGATTAATTCGCACCGTCTTCTGGTGCGCGGTGAGCGTACTGAGTACACAGGCGAGAAGAAGAGTGAGACAAAGAATCAGATGCAGTCGGGCGCACTCACGAAGCGAATAGTGGATGTGTGGCCGTGGATGCTTGTGGCGCTTGCTGTGGCAGGTACACTGGAGACTGTGATTTTTATTATAATTGTAAGGCGCAGAAGAAGAGAGAGGAACGAGTAATATATGAAGGGTTATGAGAAGGCCGCTCAGGCTATACAATCTGTGAAACAGGTGATTATTGGAAAAGATGACTGTGTGCTTGCCATCATGGAGGCTATTCTTGCAAACGGGCATATACTGATTGAGGATATTCCGGGCGTGGGCAAGACGAGCATGGCGCTTGCGTTTGCGAGGGTTTTGGATATGAAGCAGAGCCGTGTGCAGTTTACACCTGATGTACTGCCTACAGATATCACAGGCTTTTCCATCTACAGGAAGGAGCTTGGCAGGTTTGACTATGAGGAGGGCGCTGTCATGTGCAATCTGTTTCTGGCCGATGAGATAAACCGTACATCGCCAAAGACACAGTCAGCGCTTCTTGAGGTGATGGAGGAGCGTACGGTGACGGTGGATGGTGTGACTCATCCGGTGCCAAGACCGTTTCACGTTATCGCTACGGAGAACCCTATTGGCTCTGCAGGTACACAGATGCTGCCGGAGTCACAGCTTGACCGTTTTATGATAAGCATCAGCATGGGATACCCCAACAGGGCGGATGAGCTTGATATTCTGATGAGCCGTGACCATGGCAATCCTATGGAGAATATCATGCCGTCCATTCTCACCGATGAGCTCATTGCGATACAAAAGGAAGTGGAGAGTGTATTTGTCCACAGGACAGTTTATGAGTATATCGTGAGCCTGGTGGAGGCCACGAGAAACAATGACAGGATAGAGCTTGGAGTCAGTCCGCGTGGTGCGCTTGCACTTGCCAGGATGAGCAAGGCGGCTGCTTATGTTGAGGGGCGTGAGTATGTGCTGCCGCGTGATGTGGCTTCTGTGTTTATCAATGTGGCGCGTCACAGGATTGTGCTGAGTGCGCAGGGCAGGATGTACAATGAGTCTGCGCAGGATATTCTTGCTGAGATTTTAGCGTCGGTGAAGCAGCCTACACCGCAGACAGAAGGCAGATAGCCTGTCTGATTTTCGGAGGTATTGATGAAGAAAAAGGTTTCTTACATAGCTTTAATTATATGTACACTCGCAGTTGCACTGTTCTGGGACAATGATATAGCGCGCACACTGCTTTCGTTTGAGCTTTTGCTTGTGCCGTGTCTGTTTATGCTTTCCGTTTATCTGGAGCGCAATCTGAGTGCGTCTTTAGTGGTGCCGGACAGATATGTGTCAAAGGGGGAGAAGTTTGAGGTGGATGTGCATGTCTCAAATGCTTCTGTGCTTCCGATGAGCACTGTACCTGTCACGCTTTTGTGTCACAGCAGGCTTTCAAGCAGGGAGAGTGCCTATACGCGCGATGCCTTTGTTACGCCGGGCTCAGGCTCTTCGCTTTGCTTTTACCTGCGTACCGGCTACTGCGGCAAGCTGTATTTCAATATAGGAAAGGTCGCAGTGAAGGATTACCTGAGCCTCTTTACGCGCGAGTGCAGCGTTTCAGAGCATAGCTCGTCAGTATTTGTGCTGCCGAGGATTCATATGCTTGATATGGCGCGTGTGCTTGGGCTTTCGGAGTCGGTGGACGGTGAGCTTTTTTCAAAGCTGCGCCATGGTGAGGATTCGTCTGAGGTGTTTGATATCAGACAGTACAGGAGAGGGGATTTGCTCCACAGCTTTCACTGGAAGCTTTCCGCAAAGACGGATGATTTCATGGTGAAGGAGTATAGCCTGCCGATGAATGAGACTGCATTTATCTTTGCCGATATGTCATATAAAGGCACGGGCGATGAACGTGTCAGTGTGATGGATGCTTTTCTTGAGATACTTGGCTCTGTGTCGTGGTCTATGGCAGCAGCTTCTATGAAGCATAATGTCATCTGGTGGGATGATAAGCAGAAGCGCACCATGAGCCGGTTTGTGGCGAGTGAGTCTGATATATACTCCATGCTCGAGCAGCTTTGTGAGTCGGGCATATATGAGGAGCCTGTGGATGTGGAGGCACTCTATGAGAACAGGGAGATTGCGGCTGACAGCAATACGATGCGGCTTGGAATGGATGGCAGCTTTTATCACAACGGTGTGCGCGTGAAGCATATTGACTATGACAAGGTGGATGAGGAGCTTGCAGCATGGGAGATTTAGAGCTTGTAGGAGCCACACTGCTCACGAAGCCGGGAAATAAGGGAACGCACGCTATATGGCCTATGATGGTCATGTGCTTTTTTTCAGTGATGGCGCTTTTTAGGATTTTTCTGTATGCGTTTTCAGTGTCTGTAAATTACCCGGTGCTTGCGGCTGTAGGGGCAGCTATTTGTGTGTGGTTTACATTTATATTTGAATACAGGGCTTTGGCCAGATATCGCTTTTTCGTCCTTCTTTTTAGCATCATGCTGTGGTGCTTTGGCATTTTGCTTGTGCAGGAGACTTTTAAGAAGGGCTTACTATATACCTTTAATTGTATTGCCGGTCAGATGAACCGGACTTATCAAAGTGGCATAATTCTCATTTCAGATGCCGGAACCGGGGCGACCATTTTTTTTTGTTTTATGTTTTTTGTGGCTGCCTGGTTGATGGCTGAGGCTGTGATTAAGAGGCAGGATGGAGCTATGTTTTTGTTTGTGGTTTTTCCTGTGGTGATATGCTCACTGCTTAGTGGTGGAAGGATTTCAAAGGGAGCTTATTTTGTGATGCTCCTTTGTTTTTTATGTACATATGCAGGCTCGTCTGTGCGCGTGAGAAGAAAGCTCTGGGGCAAGGGCGATGAGGCTGTGTTTGATACGAATGTGAAGGAAGCCAGACGTGTTGCAAATATGCTTGCAGCTTTTTGTGCAGGCTTTGGTGCTGTTGTGGTGCTTTTAGCTTTTTTTGTGGTGAGGCCGGCTGTAAATGCTCCGCTTTCCGTAGTGTCGGATGTGACCGCTCCTGTGAAGAGCAGCGGCCTTCAGTTTCTGTACAGGTTTTTGCCGCAGGTTTCAGGCGGCAGGCTCAATCTATCGCTCGAGGGCGTGGGAGGAGGCGTGTCTGACGGTGTGCTTGGAGATGTGGACGGTACCGCTTATGATGAGGTGGAGTCGCTTAAGGTGACTGTCAGTGAGAAGCCTACGGAGATTCTTTATTTAAAGGGCTATGTGGGAGCTGACTATACGCCAAACAGGTGGAGCATGGGCGATGCAGACAGCCTGACAGATGCAGCGCTAAACTGGAAGACGGATGGTGATTCGCTCCTTTATATCCAGAATATGCCATTTCTTCGGATGATGTATGTGCAGAGCCGTATGGGAGGTGACTTCGCATCCGGTGATGCAGCTTTGGATGGTGGCGACGCTGTGGATGGCTCTGATGCCGAGGAAGGTGAGGATGCTGTGTCTTCACGCACAATCTCAGTCGAGAGGCTCAATGCGAATACTGCATACACCTATGTGCCTTATCAGGCTTACCTGAATGATTACTATAATATTTTGGGCGGTGACTGCTCGGTGCAGGGGCAGACTGCACAGGATGACCGGTATGAGTACTTTGAGAGCAGCGTATACATGGATACGATGAAGAAGTGGATGGATGTGGATGCTTCTGCTTCCGATGGCGGTGACACAGCAGGCTCAGGCAGTGGTGCGGCTGGTTCTGATTGCGGTGACTCAGCAGGCGCGCTGGGCTCGTACAATCACCGGAATATGCTTGATGAGCTGGAGGCTTCATACGAGTCGTATGTGAATACCCACTATACCGATGTGCCTGAGAGCCAAAAGCGCATCGAAAAGCTTTGCAAAAAGAAGAAAAAGGAGTGGGACAAGAAGCTTGAGGGAAATCTGAGCGATACGCAAAAGCAGGATCTTTCATATGAAAAAATTGATGATGTGAAGAATTTTGTTGTGAGGACTCTGTGGGAGAGGTGTGAGTTCTCCAAATCCGCTTCAAGGATTTCTGATGATGAGGACTACATAGAGCGCTTTATGTTTGAAAAAAAGAAGGGTGATTCCACTGCCTTTGCTTCGGCGGCTGTTGTGATGTTCCGCTCCTGCGGCATCCCGGCTCGCTACGTGGTGGGCTATGCGGCTCCTGCCAATCTGTTTTCGGGACAGGCTGACGGCTCGTATATGGCGGTGCTTCAGGATGACAATGCGCACGCGTGGGTGGAGATTTACATGCCTGACTGCGGCTGGACTCCTGTGGAGACGACACCGGGCTTTGCCGGCACTATTGCCAATCTCGATATGCCTGAGGCTGACACAGAGGACACTGAAAGCATTGCAGACAAAAAGGACAAGGATGCTGACCATGATGGAGAGGATACAACGGGTACCGGGGCCGATATGAAGCGCATCAGGCAGCTTAAGCTTTTGCTTGGTACGGTGTGTGGCATATTACTTGTGATAATTGCGGTCATACTGCGCGTATGGTATGTGAAGAGACGCACGCTTGCGCTCGATAAGAGGCTTTCACCGGGAGAGAGAGTCAGAATCATATTCATAAGCTTTTATAAGCTGCTTGAGAGGGATGGCAGGATATCTGCTAAGGCTGGCGATTGTGTGGATGCCACTGGTATGGACACCACAAGGCCTGAGTTTGTTGATGCGGTGCTGGCTGCTTATCCTGAGCTTGTAAGGAGTGATTTTGAGAGGTTTATGGAGCTTGTGCTTATGGCCAATTATGGACCTGATAAGCTTGAAGCCGGTGATTGTGAGCTTGCAGTCGTGATGTATAAGAGGCTTAAGAAGCTTGTGGCGCGAAAGGCTGTGGTCAGAGGGTATTTTTAATTATCGAATGAAAAATAGAAGCAGCTTCCGGATTAACCGGAAGCTGCTTCCTTTAAATAGCACACAATATCTGATGTATAATACGAGCAAAGCTTATTCCAGCGAATCCGGAATACCATCATGATCCAAATCTGCCATGTCTGCTCCGTGCGCACCGATATCCACAGTGTTTAAGGTGCGTCTTTTAAGTCTTGCGGCCTCAGACTGCTTGAGCAGATAGCTCTTTATCTCGCGTGAGTGCTTTACGTGAACAAGCTTAAGCTCAGGGTTTGTGACGTCGCCTGTGTAGCAGACTATGGTGCCGAGCTTAAAAATGCGCTCCATCAGTGATGTGGTGAGCTTTACATCAGCTACCTTATACATGTAGCAGTCATCCTCTGTGGTGCTCAAGAGTCCGGACTCTACAGTGATAAAGGACGGTGTGACGGTATATTTTGTGAAAGTCCACGGCAGACCGAGAAACAGCAGTCTCTTTCTCTCCTTAAAGATTACGGCATCGTCATCTTCGATTGCGCCGACTGTGGTGTTTTTGATTTGTGATTCATTTACAGACATATTATTCTCCTTTTTGATGTTGAAATTGTCGTAATTGTATGAAAACTTCAATACAATTGCTAAACGTTCAGAACAGTTATATTCTGTCATATATTTTACAACAAAAAAGTGTAAAAGCCAACTTGAATATTGCGCTAAGTTATTATATGATAGAAAAAATGTAATAAAAATTGTTACGCGAAAAAGAATGGAGGCAAATTATGCGTCACTTAATGAGTCCGTTGGATTTTTCTGTAGAAGAGTTGGACAAGCTTCTGGATCTTGCAAATGATATAGAGGCTCATCCTGAGAAATATGCACACAAGTGCGATGGAAAGAAGCTTGCAACCTGTTTTTATGAGCCAAGCACGAGAACCAGGCTTAGCTTTGAGGCTGCCATGCTTAATTTGGGAGGCTCGGTGTTAGGTTTTCACAGTGCTGATTCGTCATCTGCGTCAAAGGGCGAGAGCGTTTCAGATACTATCAGGGTTATTTCCTGCTATGCGGATATCTGTGCCATGCGTCATCCTAAGGAGGGTGCACCGCTTGTGGCTTCAGAAAAATCGCGTATCCCTGTAATCAATGCAGGCGATGGAGGTCATCAGCATCCTACCCAGACACTTGCGGATCTCCTTACAATCCGTTCCATCAAGGGCAGATTGAATAATATCACAATCGGCTTTTGCGGAGATTTAAAGTTTGGACGTACAGTGCATTCACTGATCAATGCACTTATCAGATATGACAATGTGAAGATTGTGCTTATCTCGCCTGAGGAGCTTAAGGTGCCTGACTATGTGCGCGATGATGTGCTTCGTGCCAACAATATCGAGTTCAAGGAGGTAGAAAAGCTCGAGGATGCCATGGGAGAGCTTGATGTGCTCTACATGACACGTGTCCAGAAGGAGCGTTTCTTCAATGAGGAGGACTATGTGCGTCTGAAGGATTTCTACATTCTGACAAAGGAGAAGATGGAGCTTGCAAAGGATGATATGATTGTACTTCATCCGCTCCCACGTGTGAATGAGATTTCTGTTGATGTGGATGATGACCCGAGAGCATGCTATTTCAGGCAGGCACAGTATGCGGTTTACGTGCGTATGGCGCTTATTCTGACATTGCTTGGACTGGCTGAGGACTAAAGGAGGATAATATGCTGAATATTAGTGGAATACATGAGGGCTTTGTGCTCGATCATATCAAGGCAGGTATGAGTCTTCAGATTTACAGGGATTTAAAGCTTGACAAGCTCGACTGCACAGTTGCAATCATAAAGAATGCAAAGAGCAGCAAGATGGGCAAGAAGGATATCATCAAGGTAGAGTGTCCGATAGAGTCGTTAGACCTCGATATCCTTGGATTTATCGACCACAATATCACTGTAAATGTGATAAAGGGTGACAAGATTGTGGACAAGATGGAGCTTAAGCTGCCTCATCAGGTGAAAAATGTCATCAAGTGTAAAAACCCAAGATGCATCACTTCAATTGAGCAGGAGCTTGACCAGATTTTCGTGCTTTCCGATGAGAAAAACGAAATCTACCGCTGCAAGTACTGCGAGGAGAAATACGAAGGAGTTAAATAGTATCAGTTATGTATGCCAACGTGATTGTGGATATATCCCACGAAAAACTGGATAAGACATTTCAGTACAGCATCCCGGATGAGCTTTTATGCGACATCCGTCCGGGTGTGTGCGTGGATATTCCATTTGGCAGCCGCACTATCACAGGCTATGTGATTGAGGTCACGGATAAGCCTGAGTACGACCCGGCAAGGACAAAGCCTCTTATCGGGATAAAGGCAGACTCTGTGGCTGTGGAGGCAAAGCTCATCGCACTTGCGGCATGGATACGGCGCAATTACGGCTCTACCATGAATCAGGCGCTTAGGACTGTTATACCTGTAAAGAAGCAGGCTAAGGAGCAGGTGAGCCGCAGTATTGCACTGAAAATAGACAAGGTAAAGGCAAGGGCGCAGCTTGCGCTTTGCGAGGCAAAAAAACAAAAGGCAAAGGCCAGGCTGTTTCGTGCCCTGATTGATGCTGATGATGGGGCGCGCCTTGAGTATTCCTTTGTGACAGGCAAGCTGTCGGTGTCGGCTGCCACTATAAGAGCGCTTGAGCAGAGCGGCTTTATCGAGGTCATCACACAGAGCGGTTACAGAAATCCTGTGGAGCATATGAGTGTGGACACCTATGATAAGGTACTGAATGCCGCGCAGCAGAGTGTGGTTGATGCGATAGAAGGCGACATTGCCGCCGGTCTTAGAAATACTTATCTGATTAAGGGTGTCACCGGAAGCGGCAAGACAGAGGTGTACATGGAGCTTATCGCACACTGTATACAGTCCGGGCGTCAGGCGATTGTGCTGATTCCCGAGATTGCCCTTACTTACCAGACCGTGATGCGTTTTTTTGCCAGATTTGGGAACAGGGTTTCGATAATCAATTCAAGACTTTCAAATGGTGAGCGTTATGACCAGTTTGAGAGAGCTAAGAATGGTGATATTGACATCATGATTGGCCCGCGGTCGGCGCTGTTCACACCTTTTTCAAATTTAGGACTTATCATAATAGATGAAGAACACGAGAATTCATACAAGAGCGAGTCGGTGCCACGCTATCATGCCAGGGAGGTGGCGATAGAGTACGCGCGCATGTCCGATGCTATTGTGGTACTTGGCTCTGCAACACCGTCGGTGGATAGCTATTACAAGGCAAAGACAGGCGTTTACAGGCTTTTGGAGCTGGATAAGCGTGTGGACGACAGACCTCTTCCAAAGTGTGAGGTTGTCGATTTGAGGCAGGAGCTTCGTGAGGGAAACCGCTCGATTCTTTCCACCAGGCTTCAGGAGCTTATGGAGGAGCGGCTTCTAAATGGCCAGCAGACCATGCTTTTTTTAAATAGAAGGGGCAAATCGGCATTTATGTCGTGCAGAGCGTGCGGTTTTGTGGTAAAATGTCCTCATTGCGATGTATCACTCAGTGAACATAGCGGCGGAGTGATGGTCTGTCACTACTGCGGCTACAGACAGCCGGTGCCTAAGGTGTGTCCGAGCTGTGGCTCGAAGTACATTAGCGGCTTTAAGGCCGGCACGCAGAAAATAGAAGCGATGGTGGCAAAGCGTTTTCCACAGGCACGTATACTGCGCATGGATTATGACACCACGAGGGCGAAGGATGCGTATGAGAAGATTCTGCAGGCATTTTCCAATCATGAGGCCGATATACTTATCGGTACGCAGATGATTGTAAAGGGACATGATTTTTCAAATGTCACGCTGGTTGGTGTGCTGGCGGCGGATATGTCACTGCATGTGAATGATTTTCATGCGGCGGAGCGCACCTTTGCTCTGCTGACCCAGGCGGCAGGGCGCGCCGGCAGAGGAAAGCTGCCCGGCAATGTGGTTATCCAGACCTACGACCCTGACCACTATGCCATCCGGACTGCCAAAGAGCAGGATTATGAGGCTTTTTACGATAAGGAGATAGAGTACAGAAGGCTTATGAACTATCCACCTGTATGGAATATGCTTTTAGTACATGTCACATCGCCTGATGAGAGTGAGTGCAGTAGCATGGCACAGCAAGTGTACGATATAGCGTCGCAGATGATATCGCATACAGATGAAAATCAAAGCCCTGATGACAGGCATCTGATTCAGCTCATCGGTCCTGCGGATGCGACCATCGCCAAGGTAAATGACATATACCGCAAGGTGATTTACATGAAGACATCTGACTATGCGGCGCTCATTTCCATAAAGGATGTCATAGAGCAGGCTGTGAAAGCTGATACGGCAATGAAACATGCTAATATCTCATTTGATTTCAATCCGATGAGTGGATTTTGATAGATATAGAAGGAGGCAATTATGGCACTTAGAACTATTAGAGTGGAGGGAGACCCTGTACTTGGCAAGGTCTGCAGAGAGGTTACGGAGGTGACTCCAAAGATAGTAACACTTATTGATGATATGCTTGAGACTATGTATGAGGCTAATGGTGTAGGACTTGCCGCACCACAGGTTGGCATATTAAAGAGGATCGTTGTTATCGATGTGGGCGAGGGTCCAATCGTGATGATTAATCCTGAAATTATCGAGTCTGACGGAGAGCAGACCGGCGATGAGGGCTGTCTTTCAGTACCGGGAAAAGCCGGACAGGTGACCCGCCCGAATTATGTAAAGGCTCGCTTCATGGGCGAGGATATGAATGAGTATGAGATAGAGGGAGAAGAGCTTTTGGCCAGATGTATCTGCCACGAGCTTGACCATCTCGACGGACATCTCTATGTGGAGAAGGTTGAGGGCGCACTTCACGATGTGACATATGAGGATACACAGGAGTAATCATTAGGATGACATTTGTTATCTGAGCTTGGAAAATATCTGGGAGGCAGTAAGATGAGAGTAATTTTCATGGGAACACCGGACTTTTCGGTGGGAACACTTGAGGCAATTATAGAGGCAGGGCACGAGGTGGCACTGGTTGTCACACAGCCCGACAAGCCAAAGGGCCGCGGCAAGACAATGCAGTATACACCGGTCAAGGAGTGTGCGCTTTCGCACGGTATTGAGGTATTCCAGCCGGTTAAAATAAGAGAGACTGCTAATATAGAGTATCTCAGAAAGTTTAATGCAGATATAATAATCGTGGTTGCTTTTGGACAGATTCTGTCAAAGAGTATTCTTGATATGCCTCGATACGGCTGTATCAATGTGCATGCTTCACTTTTGCCAAAGTACAGAGGTGCGGCTCCTATCCAGTGGGCTGTGATTAACGGTGACGAGTTTACAGGTGTCACTACCATGAGGATGGATGAGGGCGTCGATACCGGCGATATGATTGCAAAGAGTACAGTCAGACTCGCACCTGATGAGACCGGCGGCAGCCTGTTTGATAAGCTCTCAGCAGAGGGAGCAAAGCTGTGTGTGGAGACCATGAAGATGATAGAGGATGGCACTGCAGAGTATACTCCTCAAAACAGCGAGGAGGCAACACATACATCAATGATCAGTAAGGAGCTTGGCTTTATCGACTGGACAAAGCCGGCTGTTGAGATTGAGAGGCTTATAAGGGGGCTTAATCCATGGCCGAGCGCATACACCCACCTGAATGGTAAGACATTTAAGGTGTGGAGTGCAAAGGTGATTGACGGCAGCGATGATTATGAGCCGGGCTGTATTTATCATATCGGAAAAAATGATATGTATGTACAGACAGGAAAAGGAGCATTATCTTTAGTAGAGGTACAGCTCCAGGGCAAGAAGCGCATGGATACAGGCTCATTTTTGAGAGGCTGTCATGTGGAAGAGGGCTCATTTTTCACGTTATAGTTATTCATTATAAGTAACTAAAAACATAATTAAATGTGAGTCAATGTTCTCAAAGATACTCAAAATCCAGAGTATTCGTTTGTGCTAACGTCAAAGCAGTCGGAAACGTTGAGAAGTAGCCAGTGCAAGTTGAAACAGTCTTGCTAATTATAGGATAGAACCTTGATGGTAGCGTTTAGACAATGGTAGAAGCCTACGAAAACCAAGTAGCGAAACATAAAATATTAAGAAAGGAAAAGCTATTTAGATGAAAACCTATATCTAATCAATTTAAAGAATTTATAGGTATGTACCGATGGCTTAGTCGGGAATTTACGACTGTGGAGTGTACAAGAACTTGTGAGTAGCGTATTGTTTATAATCGCCAAAGCATACACATTGAAGCAGTAACTACAAATCGTGAGATTGTAGCGAATCATCTAGCATATACACATTTGTATATGTTTTTAGTAGCAGAGATGATACATGGGATATTATTACTGGGATCCGACATATATACTCGTTGTGATAGGTGCAGTGATATGTATGATTGCATCGGCAAGAGTTAAAGGTACATTTAATAAATACTCACAGCTAAGAAGCATGTCAGGCATGAATGGTGCGCAGGTGGCTCAGAGAGTGCTTCAGGCGGCAGGCATATATGATGTGCAGGTGCGTCATGTGTCAGGTAGTCTGACGGACCACTACGATCCGCGCACCAAAACAGTGAATTTATCTGATCCTGTGTACAATGCCACATCGGTCGCAGCACTTGGCGTAGCAGCCCATGAGTGTGGACACGCTATACAGCATGCAAAAAGCTATGCACCTCTTTCAATCAGGAGTGCACTTGTGCCTATAGCTAATTTTGGCTCAATGCTTGCATGGCCGGTCATACTTATCGGCTTATTATTTAACACACGCTCGTCAGGGCTTATTATTGATATAGGCATATTGCTGTTTTCGGCAGCAGTGCTTTTCCAGCTCGTGACATTGCCGGTAGAGTTTGATGCTTCAAGACGTGCGCTTGTCATGCTTCGTACACAGGGCATACTTGCAGATGACGAGCTTAGGTACACAAGAAGGGTGCTCAAGTCAGCGGCACTTACCTATGTAGCCAGTGCGGCGGCTGCTATTTTACAGCTCCTTCGTATAATACTTATCACAAACGGACGCAGACGGGACGACTGATATTGTTTTAGCTGCTGTTTGCCTGTGATTTTACAGGGTGGCAGTTCAAATTGGATATATTAGTTAGAAAATTAAATGTATATGTAACTATTCGGAAACATCATCATGATAAATAATCATAGTAAAAATAATCATAATAATAAAAATAGCCAAATAAACAAAAATAATATACCGGGCAGACCGGCAAAATCAAACGTGACAGCGCATAATGAGCACTCTGTAGATACGCGTGAGCTTGCCCTTGAGATGCTTATTGAGATTAATGAGCGTGGAGCATTTTCACATATCGTGCTTCGTAGTGTGCTTGACAAGTATCAGTATCTGTCAAAGCAGGACAGAGCCTTTATGACGAGGCTTGTTGACGGCACTATCGAGTATATGCTGCAGCTTGACTACATCATAGACTCTTTTTCAAAGACAAAGGTAAGGAAGATGAAGCCCTTCATCAGAAACCTTCTTCGCATGAGCGTTTACCAGATAAAGTACATGGACGCGGTGCCGGATTCGGCCGTATGCAATGAGGCGGTGAAGCTTGCAAAGAGGCATAAGTTTGCACAGCTTTCGGGCTTTGTAAACGGTGTACTCAGAAATATTGCAAGAAATATAGATTCAGTACAGTTTGATACCTTAAGCATCCGATACTCTATGCCACAGTGGATAGTGGACAGATTTGTTGCGGCATACGGAGAGAAGAAGGCAGAGGAGATTTTCAAGGCCTTTCACAATAAGAGCACAATTAGCATCAGGACAAACCTGACCAGGTGTACTCCGGATGAGCTTCGCGCGACGCTTGAGGCAGAGGGTGTGACGGTCACAGCGGTTGATGAACTTAATTATGCATTTGTTATATCTGGATTTGATTATTTGAATGGCTTGCAGAGCTTCAGAGACGGACTTTTCTATGTGCAGGATATAAGCTCAATGCTTGTCGCACAGACGGCTGCTCCAAAGAAGGGCGACTATGTGATAGATGTATGCGCAGCACCGGGCGGCAAGAGCACCCATATAGCTGAGCTTTTGCAGGGAAGCGGCCATGTGTTCGCGCGTGACCTGACCGATAACAAGGTCGATATGATTGAGGAAAATATAGACAGGCATGGTCTTAACAATATGTCGGCAGAGGTGTGGGATGCCACAGTATTTGATGCTGATTCGGCGGGAAAGGCAGATATACTGATCTGTGATCTGCCGTGCTCAGGGCTTGGAGTGCTCGGCAGAAAGAAGGACATCCGCTACAAGATGACACCTGAGTCTGTAGATGAGCTTGTCGTTCTTCAAAGACAGATACTTGATACCGTGCATACATACGTGAAGCCAAACGGAGTGCTCGTGTACAGTACATGTACGATAGATGAGGCTGAGAATGAGGACAATGTGAGGTGGTTTATTGAAAAGCATCCGGAGTTTGAGCTGGATAAGAGCTTTGCTGAGGGCACCGGAATGAAACAGATACTGCCCGGTGAGCATGGAAGTGACGGATTCTTTATTGCAAGATTCATAAAAAGTAAATTATGATATTAAAATAAATCATGAATTAATAAATATAAATTGGTTTAAAAACAATAGTTAAATGCAGATTTAATAAAAATAATATGGAACAGATAAAAGAACAACTAACTGACATCAAATCAATGAATATGGACGAGCTCACAGAGTTTATCATATCGCTCGGAGAGAAGAAATTCCGTGCGAAGCAGATATATGAGTGGATTCATGTGAAGCATGTGGAAAGCTTTGATGAGATGACCAATATTTCAAAAAAGTTCATACAGGTATTAAAGGACAATGCAATACTCATCTCGCTAAAAAAAGAGGAGGTGCAGGTGTCAAAGCTTGATGGCACGAGAAAATATCTCTTTGCACTCGACGATGGCAACGTCATAGAGAGTGTGCTTATGAAGTACAAGCATGGAAACTCTGTATGCATATCTTCGCAGGTTGGCTGCAGGATGGGGTGCAGATTCTGTGCATCTACTCTTGACGGACTAGTCAGAGGGCTTAGGCCGTCTGAGATGATTGACCAGATTTATCAGATAGGCAAGGACATAGGAGAGCGCATCTCAAATGTAGTTGTCATGGGGACAGGTGAGCCGCTTGACAATTACGACAATCTGCTGCGCTTTATAGAGCTTCTCACTGATGAAAACGGAATCAATATCAGCCAGCGCAATCTGACAGTTTCCACATGTGGCCTCGTACCGCGCATGAGACAGCTTGCAGATGAAAAGCTTTCTATCACGCTGGCGCTTTCACTGCATGCCTCCAACCAGGAAAAGAGAAAAGCTCTCATGCCGGTTGCAAACAGCTATGATATACATGATGTGGTCGATGCATGCAAATATTATTTTGCACAGACCGGCCGCAGAGTCACCTTTGAGTATAGCCTGGTAGGCGGAGTGAACGATACAGCCGAGGATGCAGCAGAGCTTTCGGCACTCGCACATGGCATGAACTGCCATATAAATCTGATTCCGGTAAACCCGATAAAGGAGCGCGACTACGTGCAGTCCAACAAGGGTGTTATAGAGGCTTTTAAAAATAGGCTTGAAAAAAACGGAATTAATGTTACTATTAGAAGGGAAATGGGCAGAGATATAGACGGTGCCTGTGGACAGCTTCGCAAGAAGCATATAGATAAAGAGAGAGGAATAAACTAGATGAAGACGTTTTCCATTACGGATGCAGGTGCTATTCGTGAGATGAATCAGGATTTTTATTTCTCGTCTGACACTGCAGTAGGAAATCTTCCGAATCTTTTCATCGTAGCAGATGGAATGGGAGGACACAAAGCCGGTGACTATGCTTCCAGATACACTATAGAGCGTGTGGTTGCATCGGTATCGAGAAATGCCGGGGATGAACCGGTATCCATCATCAAAGAGGCTATCAACAAGGCAAATGAGCTTTTGGTGGCTGAGTCTCGTGAGGATGAAGCTAAGCGTGGAATGGGTACCACCTTAGTCGTAGGAACTATTATAGGAAACAAGCTTTTTGTGGCCAATATAGGTGACAGCAGGCTTTATATTGTAGGTGGCACAGAGCAGATCAGACAAATTACCAGGGATCATTCACTGGTTGATGAGATGGTCAGGATGGGTGAGATAAATGCCGATGAGGCGAGAGTTCATCCGGATAAGAATATCATCACGAGAGCTGTCGGGGCAGCAGATCATGTGGAGGCAGATTTCTTTGAGGTCGAGCTATGTGAGGACGACAGGATTCTTCTGTGTACAGACGGACTTACCAATATGGTGAGAGATGAAGAAATATGCGATACTATTAGGCAAAATGATAATATCGAGACAGCAGCGTCACAGCTTGTCGCCATGGCCAATGCAAACGGTGGCCGCGATAATATCACTGTAATGATTATTAAACCATTTTAAGACGAGGTAATAACAGATGTTAGAGATAGGAAGTTTTTTATCGGATCGATATGAGATCCTAAGCAAGGTTGGCGCAGGCGGCATGTCCGATGTATACAAGGCAAAAGACCATATACTGAGCCGTTTTGTAGCTATAAAGGTTTTAAAGCAGGAGTTTTCGGAGGATAGTTCATTTGTGACCAAGTTCCGTGCTGAGGCACAGTCAGCAGCAGGACTTGAGCATCCGAATATCGTAAATATCTATGATGTAGGCAGCGAGAATGGTCTGTACTACATTGTCATGGAGTATGTCGAGGGCATCACACTTAAGACTTATATCGAGAAAAAGGGTCAGCTGTCATTCAAGGAGTCTGCAAGTATTGCAATCCAGGTGGCAAGGGGCATAGAGGCCGCTCACAATAAAAATATCATCCACCGTGATATCAAGCCGCAGAATATCATTATTTCTACAGATGGCAAGGTAAAGGTGACAGACTTTGGAATTGCAAAGGCTACATCTTCAAATACAATAAGCTCAGATGTGATGGGCTCAGTACACTATGCATCTCCGGAGCAGGCAAGAAACGGCTTCGTCGATGGCAGAAGTGATATTTACTCACTGGGAATCGTAATGTTTGAGATGGTTACAGGCCGTGTGCCGTTTGACGGTGATACCACAGTGGCAGTTGCACTGCAGCACCTACAGGAGGAGATTGCAAGGCCAAGCATCTACGCACCGGATCTGCCAATCAGCTTTGAGAAAATCATCTTAAAGTGTACACAAAAGACACCGGACCGCAGATACCAGACTATTGAGGAGCTTCTCACAGACATAAGGCGCTCTCTTGCGCATCCTGATGAGGATTTCGTTACAATAGCACCACTCGTTGACGGTGGCAAGACCAAGGTTATAAGCCCGGAGGAGCTTGACAAGATAAAAGAGGGCAGAGGTGTCGCAGAGGACTTAAACGATGATGATACCGATGCAGATAATGGTGATGAGTATGCTGACGATGAAGACGATGATGATGAATATGATGAGTCACTCTTAGATGACGATGCTGACGACGAAGACGAAGACGATGATGATGACGGCAAGCTTTTAAATCCAAAGATGGATAAAGCAATCACAATCATGGGTATAGTAACAGCCGTAATTATTGTAATAGTTATCATATATCTTGCACTTTCAGTGGCAGGAGTGTTTAAGTTTGGCGGCAAAAAGAACTCAGAGTCACAGCAGACAGAGTCACAGACACAGACCGAGTCTGCATCAGAGTCAGAGACACAGACTGAGACAGAGGGCCAGATGATTGACATCAGAGGCATGTCAGTGGAGGATGCTCAGAAGGCAGTAGACCGCTTAAAGCTTGACCTCACAGTATTTGCATTTGAGACAAAGCAGTCAGATGGAAAGGACGGCACAATCCTTGAGCAGGATGTCAAGGCCGGAGATACAGTAAAACGTGGTTCACAGATTAATGTAGTTATCGCAGGAAAAGGTGATAGCACATCTGAGATGGTCAAGGTACCAAGTGTAATCGGAAAGACCAAGAGCTCAGCAAAGAGTACACTCGAATCAGCAGGCTTTAGTGTCACCTTCGAGTATGGAGATTACAATGACAGTGTAGCAGCAGATGTAGTAACAGCACAGTCACCATCAGCAAAGAAACAGGCCGCAAAGGGCAGCACAGTAACAGTCACCCTCTCACCGGGCCAGAAGCCAATCACCGTGCCAAACGTAGTAGGCGCCTCACAGTCACATGCAGAAAGCGCCCTCGCAGGAGCAGGGCTCAAGTACACCTATGCCGACTCCCAGTACAGCGACACAGTACCCGCCGGCAACGTAATCAGCCAGACCAAATCCGGCGAAACCGTAGCCGCAGGCACTACAATCACGCTGACACTCAGTAAGGGTAAGCAGGAGATATCAACTAGCGTAAGTAAGACAGTTAAGCTTGATATCGGAGAAGTTAATATTACAGGTGGTTCATATTCACTTGTGGGTTCTGACGGAAAAACTTATGCAAGCGGAAGTGATGTAACATCAGCTTCAGTTACAGTAAGTGGAACAATGAACTGTAAAACAGGTACAGTAACGGTTACATGGCAGTATACAGAGCCTGTCAAGGATGAGAATGGAAATGTAACAGGTGAAAAGCCGGGAGAAAAAACGATTTCTGTACAAGTACCATAATTTGTATATTGTAAAATAAAATCATAATTTGATGAAAACGTGGATGGCAATACATGTCCTTATTGTAGCCACCGGATAGCACCCACGAAGTGGTGCTATCCGCACCCCACTACCACACCAACCCGCGGACGAGAACCTGAACTCGCGGAGAGGAACTAAGGAAGCGGGGCAGGCATGTGTTCCGAGGAAAAAATATGAAATGCCCCGGGGTGCCATAAACTCACCGAGGAAAAAACAGGGCAGAGCAAGCCATAGCCTGTCCGTAGGAGAGCCCGGGGCTGGCTTCATATTTTTTAAGAGGAATATATGCCTGCCCCCGCCACCCACACAACCTCAAAGCGCGGCATGCACCCCGCCGAAAGCGTGACTCCTGCAAATACAAAAGCACACAAGGAAAACCATGACAGGAAAAATTATTAAAGGAATTGCCGGCTTCTATTACGTCTACGTAGAAGAAACCAAAGAAGCAAAAGAAACTGCCACAGGCGGCACTCTCTACGAGTGCAAAGCAAAAGGCACCTTCAGAAAACAAAAGATAAAGCCGCTGGTTGGCGATATCGTCGACATAGCAGTCCTCGATGATGAAAAGCACATAGGTAATGTCGAGCGTATACTGCCACGGAAAAACGAACTTATCAGGCCTGCTGTGTCCAATATAGACATGGCCCTGGTTATTTTTGCATCCGCAAAGCCGGATCCCAATTTAAACCTGCTTGATAGGTTTTTGTGTATGATGGAGTACCAGCATGTCCCGGTTACCATATGCTTCAACAAAAAGGACTTAATCACACCTAAAGAACAGCAGGAGCTTAAAAGCATATACGAGCCGGCTGGCTATAGAGTGCTTTTTACCAGCACGAAAACAGGTGAGGGCATAGATGAGATAAAGCATATTTTAGAGGGAAGGACGACCACGGTTGCAGGTCCCTCGGGAGTTGGCAAGTCATCTATCATCAACTGTCTGCAGGATGATGTGCAGATGGAGACCGGACATATAAGTGAGAAAATAGAGCGCGGAAAGCATACGACCAGACATTCTGAGATTATCCCGATAAAGGATGGTACGTATATCATGGATACACCGGGCTTTAGCTCGATGGATGTGCCGGGCTTTGAAAAGGAAGATCTGTGGACATGTTATCCGGAGTTTGTAGAGTATGAGCCATATTGCAGGTTTCAGGGCTGCAGTCATATAAATGAGCCGGACTGCGGTGTGAAGGAAGCTCTTGCAGATGGGAAAATATCGCAGGTGCGGTATGATAATTATAAGCTTTTATATGAGGAGCTTAAAAACAGACAAAAGTATTAATTTAAAGCATAATCAAACGGAGGAAAACATGAACTGTTTATCACCATCAATTTTATCAGCGGATTATTCAATACTCGGAGAGCAGCTTAAGCAGCTTGATGAGGCCGGAGCACAGTATGTGCATATAGATGTTATGGACGGCAGCTTCGTTCCAAGCATATCAATAGGACTGCCGGTCATAAAGACAATCAGAAAGTGCACAGAGCGTATGTTTGATGTGCATCTGATGATAGATGAGCCGGTCAGATATATAGATGATTTTGCGACAGCAGGAGCAGATATCATCACAGTCCATGCGGAGGCATGTAAGCATCTTGACAGGACAATCGAGGCAATAAAGGAAAAGGGTATACTGGCAGGTGTAGCATTAAATCCGGCTACTCCGCTCTCAGCCATAGAGTATGTGCTTCCAAAGGTGGACATGGTGCTTATCATGACTGTAAATCCGGGCTTTGGAGGACAAAAGCTTATTCCGTACACTGTAGACAAGGTGCGCGACCTAAAGGCGCTTCTTGAGAAAACCGCAAACAAGGCTGATATAGAGGTGGACGGTGGTGTCAATCTGGAGAATGTTGAGACACTGCTTGCGGCAGGAGCCAATATCATTGTTGCGGGAAGTGCGGTGTTTAGCGGAGATATAGAAGAAAATGTAAAGGGTTTTCTGAATATCATGATGTAACAGATGCAGGTTAAAACGGAAATGCTTCCGGGGCTTAAGCAAATGTGGATATGTTATTAAGGAGAGGGTGGATAAAATGCGGTATTTGATTGTATGTGGTGGAAAAATAGATAAGGAATTTGGCTTAAACGAGATAAAGACTGACGGAATAGATGCTATCATTGCGGCTGACAGCGGAATGGATTTTCTGTACGAAAACGGTGTCACACCTGATATAATTGTAGGTGATTTCGATTCGACTACGACAAATGCATTGGAGTATTTTGAGAGAAAGGGACAGACTGAGATACGCAGGCTCAATCCCATAAAGGATGATACCGATACAGAGTATGCCATAAGACTGGCAATAAGCGAGGGAGCACGAAGCATAGTGCTGCTTGGAGCAACAGGCAGCAGAATAGACCATGTGCTTGGAAATATTTCACTTTTGGGAATAGGCCTGGAAAGTGGAACTGATATCAGCATTATCGATACAAACAACCGCATAAGGATGGCAGATAAGCCGGTAACCATTGAAAAATCAGCACAGTATGGCAGGTTTGTATCTCTTATAGCACTGACAGACGACAATGAGGTAAGCCTTAAGGGCTTTAAGTATCCTGTTACTGATTATTCCTTTGACAGGTTTACATCGCTTGGCATATCCAATGAAATAGTCGATGATCATGCACTGATTGATATCCATAGAGGAAAATTTATCATTATTGAGTCAAAAGATTGACTTTTTAGGAGTTTTGGTCTACTATGGTTTTAGGATTATTTCGGAAAAGCCTGATTACAGGAGGATTGATATACACTGTGTCGGCTTTGGAACATGATGGGGTAATTAGATGATAGAGAAGTATTATAGCGGGGTAATCGAGCAGATTTACAATCGCATAGGAAAAGAGACTCGAAATATCGTAATGGCGAATTATAGCAATGATTTTTCGATTGAAAATCTTGAGGTTATAAGACGTTATCAAAGCAATGAGGATAACGTCTTTTTTGCATACAGTGAGTTCTCTTACAATACGCTGGTCGGAGCTTATGAGCCATTTTTGGACATCATATGCAATATGCACAGGCGCTTTATAGGCGGAAGCTTTGATGATTTCCAGAAGGAGTGCGGTGTGTACTATCTGCACAGACAGGTGTTAAACAGCTATTATGAGACAGGTGAGTGCTTCAGAGAGGAGACAGTGCTGTTAAATGAGGTGGCATATGAGCAGAGACGCATGACGATGGCCATAGCTGACATGCTCAAGAAGCTTTCTGAGGTGAAGCCTTTGATGATTGTGATAAACAGATTCCAGATGGCGTCTAAGAGTTCAATTGAGACCATCAAGTATCTGATTGACAATCCATGCGCCAATATCGGTATCGTGTTAGGTGTCAATGCCATAGTCAAGGGTACTGACAGTACTGTTGAGGTGTGGGATCGTATAGTTGAGTCGCTTGAGGACAGGAGCGCCATATACTATATAGGCAGTGCCGGACCGCTTAAAAATAACGTAAAAACTACAAATGATGATGAGCTGTATATCACTATGAACTTTGAGCAGAGCATCCAGGAAGCATCAAATATCATGGAGTTTCTGGATTTTGAGCAGGCAAGGAGAGGCTGCCGCATTATAGAGCATAAGCTTAAGTTTGAGGATGCATGGATTGATGAGAAAAGCCTGCGCCGCTTTTATATGGTCTATGCAAGGACGTCTGTTTTACTTGGAGAGATGTCCAAAGCGATTGAGCTCACGAATGAATACAAGGCGCTGATACCGGAAAATGACAGTGAGCATTATCTTTCGCTGTATTATTTCATGAAGGGCACCTGCTATATGTATCAGGGCAAGCTTGAGAAGGCCGGAAACAGTGCAAAGAGTGCCTATGACTATGCAGTTTTGGCAGAGGATGACACACTGATATTTAAGGCAGAGCTTTTGTCAGTCATGATAAAGATGTCAGGCTGGTACAATATATTCTTCTGTGTACAGGATATACCTGTCAGTGATGAAATTATAGAAAAGCTCATAAAGCACGGCTACAGGAATCATTTGGCACATATATATATTTACGCATACGACAATAGCCGGGATGTGGTGAAGCAGTCCTTTTATGATGAATCATTACTAAAGCATTTTACGAAGGGGCTTGAGCTTGCGAAGGAGATAGGAAATGAGCAGCTTGTGTATGATGCATATCAGAAGACTATTATGCTTGCCAGCACAAGCGGTCTCAATGAGATAGCCTTTTTATATGTTATCCGTACATACGAGTTCATGAAGGGGCACGGCAATATATATGTTGCGAGAGTGCTTACGTCTATAGGCTACAATTTAAGTGCCATGGGTAAAAATGAGCTGGTTGACAATTATTACAATGCTGCAATCAATATGTTATATTACCTGAAGATGCCGGAGGATATAGCTGAGGTGTATTATAACAAGTCTCTTAACTATATCATGCAGGGCAATTATAAGGAGGCTGTCCATGCACTTTTAGTTGCCATGAAGACTATTATAAAGCTTCATCTAAACAGCTTAAGAGTGTGCAACACGAGTAAGGTATATGCGCTTCTTGCGCTTGCATCTATATTTTCGGGTGACAGATTCAGCTGTGAGCGCTATCTGCTCAGCTGCAAGCAGTTTCTTAATTATGTCATCTACAGAGTAATTGACACCACAAGAACTGAGGCAGTCCATGACTATTCCAGATGCGATGATGAGATGTTCCTTTACTCCTTTGCATCAGCCATGCTCTTGTGGCACGATGGTGAAAAGGAAGAAGCCTTTTTACGTTTTGAGGATGCGGAGAGATATCTCGTTAATGCGGAGGGAAACGAATTTTTTGCATATTCGATATACAGGGAAAGCAGGATGAAGCTGTTTGAGCTGCTCGGCAAAAATGAGCTTATAGAGCATGAGAGAATACTTTTAGAGGCACACAATAAAAGGATGCATGAAATAGCAGAGGCAGCTCCGCTTGACATGTTAAAAAATATCAACCTAGAGTCACTGAGTGATGGCCATATCAATGAGCGGCAGATTAATATGCTTGTAAAGCAGCATGGGCTCGAAAAGGATTATCAGGGCTCAAAGCGTCAGATGGAGTTTATTTCCATATGGCAGACCATTATCGATGTCAATGACCAGAAGAAGGACACCATGATTGAAAATGCCATGAGCAATTTCATCAATCATTTCAGTCTTGACTGTGCGCTGATCATAGATCTGCACGCGAAGGAGCCACAGGTGCTTTATAATGATACGGGCTGTGATATGACAGATGAGGTTATAAAGGGCATATGTGATATCATGATAGACTATCCGGAGGGCATTGCCACATCAAAGATTGCAGAGGGTTTCTACGAGTATGAAAATGTCATCTCGTATTTCGGCGTGGATGATGTATGCTCATTTGTCGCAGTGCCTTTTATCAAGAATGATGCACTTTCAAGTGTACTCATAGCATATGTGCGCATGAAGGACAACTGGCATGGCTCAATCGAGCGATACATGCTCAATGAGGATGATCTGAGCATTTTCAAGCTGTTATTCAGAGAGCTTGAGTATTCCATTGCCCGTATTGAGGCAAATGAGAAGGCCAATGAGATGAACAAGAGGCTGAAGCAGGCAGCTGTCACTGACATGCTTACCGGTATCTATAACAGAGCAGGTATGTATCAGGAGATTGAAAAGCTTGAAAAGCGCATAAGTGTTACATCCGGTGGAATGGATGTGGGGCTTATGTTTATTGACCTGGACAACTTCAAGCATTATAATGATACGTATGGTCATGATGTGGGAGATTTGATACTTAAGGAGATGGCCTTTGTGTTCAAGGAAGTTGCTAAGGACAGAGGCTTTGTGAGCAGATATGGCGGTGATGAGTTCATCATAGTCATTGAGTCATGTGCCAGATACGAGCTTGAGAATATCGCAAAGGATATCTATGCGAGAATTGCAGAGGCAGACGGCTTCAGCAGGCAGATAAAGAAATATCTCAACCATGACGTAGAGTTTAATGAGGAGAAGAATATCACTTGTTCTATTGGTATTTCATATGAGAGAAATGTCACCAGTGAGAGTCAGATTACTGAGCTGATTAAGAAGGCGGACGATCTGATGTATACAGTAAAGACAGGCGAGAAAGGACACTATGCATTCTTTTAAATCAGATGAATTTAAGATAAGAGTATTGACAAAGGATGATGCGGAGGAATACAATGCACTGCTTCGTTATGCTTTTCAGGTAACAGAGGCAGATCTTGCCGAGACCGGTTGGAAGGATGATGAAATCAAGCAGTCGAAGTTTCCGGTGCTTGAGAGAGCTGATGTGCTTGGCTGCTTCAATATCATAGACAAAAAAGAGGAGCTTGTGGCTCAGTTTGCGGTATATCCGCTCGATATGAATATATATGGTGAGCGCTACGAGGTAGGCTTTGTCACAAGTGTGTGCACGTATCCTGAGTACACAGGCCATGGTCTCATGAAGAAACTTATGAGAAAGAGTCTTACGAGGATGCGCGATAGCAACAAGTCGTTTGCCCTTTTGTATCCATACTCCATACCTCTTTACAGAGGACTTGGCTGGGAGATTATCTCAAACAAGATGACATATGTGATAAAGGACAGACAGATTCCTACAAAGCTTAAGGAGCCGGGCTATGTGCGCCGTGTGCAGTGGGATGACGAGCAGTTTAAAAAGCTTCATACTCACTTTGCCGCGAAGACTCACGGCTGTCTGTACAGAAACAATCTGGCTTGGGAGGAGTACTTCCGCTGGGATGAGGACGATACGATGGTCGCCATCTACTATAACGAGGATGATGAACCGTGTGGCTATATGGTGTATCTTATCAGCTCCGATGTCATGCACATCAAGGAGCTCATCTACTTAAACCGTGAGGCGCAGCTTGGTCTGTGGGAGTACATTCATGCGCACGATTCCATGATTGATGAGGTCAGAGGCAACAACTATTACAGCGAGCCCATCGCTTTTGAGCTCGATGACAGTGATATAAAGGAGACAATAAGACCATACGCCATGGGCAGAATCATCGACGTGGCGCAGTTTATATCACAGTATAACTGTGACCCGGATGGCCCGGGCGGCTGCTTTAGCTTTGAGATAGCAGATGACCTTCTTCCGTGGAACAATGGCACATTTGTCATTGATTTTGAGAAGGGGCACTGTGCTCTCACCGACAAAAATCCACAGTATCACCTAAGCATGTCTATTGGCACGTTTACCACACTGCTTTTAGGCTACAAGAGTGCCGAGAAGCTTTTGCAGATGGGTAAAATACAAACTACGTATGATGCTGTTGCAAAGCTTGACGATATTTTATATCATGAGATACCATATGTATCTGACTACATATAATGATAAAAGGTCAAAAGGTAAAGGAAAATAATATGTCAAATTATGTGATTAGCTGCTGTTCAACAGCAGATCTTACCAGGGAGCATATGCTCGAGAGAAATATTAAGTACGCATGCTTTCACTATGAGCTTGATGGTAAAGAATATATGGATGATTTAGGACAGTCCATGCCACTGCCGGATTTCTACAAGGCAATGGAGGCAGGTGCCATGACAAAGACCTCGCAGATCAATCAGGAGGAGTACATGGAGTACTTCAGACAGTTTCTGGATGAGGGATATGATGTGCTTCACTGTACACTAAGCTCCGGTATATCAGGTACAGTCAACTCGGCAAGGCTTGCAAAGGAGGCTCTCGAGGAGGAATACCCTGACAGAAAGATATATGTGATTGATTCGCTGGCAGCATCGTCAGGCTTTGGTCTTTTGATGGATAAGCTCGCTGACCTTAGGGATAGCGGCATGGATATTGATACACTGGCTGATTGGACCATGGAGCACAGACTTGAGGTGAATCACTGGTTCTTCTCATCAGACCTTACATTTTTTATCAGGGGCGGGCGTATCTCAAAGACCGCGGGATTCGTGGGAAATGTGCTTAATATCTGTCCTTTCATGAATGTGAGCAATGAGGGAAAGCTTATTGTGCGTGAGAAAATCCGCACCAAAAAGAAGGCAATAAAGGAGATGCTTGTGAAGATGCAGGCACTCTGCAAGGATGGTGCCGATTATTCGGATAAGGTCTATATATCAAATTCTGCATGCTATGAGGATGCTAAAGCCGTAGCTGATCTGATTGAGGCTGCCTTCCCTAAGATGAAGGGCAAAGTAGAGATAAATGATATCGGTACGACTATAGGAAGCCACACCGGTCCGGGAACAGTTGCATTGTTTTTCTGGGGTAATAAGAGAGAGGATTAGCCGGATATTTTAGCATAAATATCTGATTAGAATAATCAAAATCAATAAAGTTGATTATATTTTTATAAAAAGTTAAATTACATCAACCAAAGTGATTAAATATAATCATTCCAATAACTGCGCTTATGTGTTACAATTATATCAGTTCAAACGAAAAGAGGTTTTAAGATGAAAGGATATGAAAAATACGAGCGCAGTTATTTTCTGCCTCCTGAATGCACTTATGACTGGGTTAAGAAGGATTATATAGATAAAGCACCACTGTGGTGTTCGGTTGATTTACGTGATGGAAATCAGGCTCTGATCGAGCCGATGAGTCTTGAGGAGAAGCTTGACTTCTTTAAGATGCTTGTAGATATAGGCTTTAAGGAAATCGAGGTAGGTTTCCCGGCAGCTTCTGAGACAGAGTTCAATTTCACGAGAGCTCTTATTGAGAGGGATATGATTCCTGATGATGTCACTATACATGTGCTGACACAGGCCAGAGAGCATATCATCAAGAAGACCTTCAAGGCACTTGAGGGAGCACCGAGAGCAGTTGTACATCTGTACAATTCCACATCTGTTGCACAGCGTGAGCAGGTGTTTAAGAAGTCAAAGGAAGAGATAAAGCAGCTTGCAGTTGACGGAGCTGTTTTACTGAGAGACCTTGCAGCAGAGACTGACGGTAATTTCCGTTTCCAGTATTCACCGGAGAGCTTTTCGGGCACTGAGGTGGATTATGCGGTTGATGTGTGCAACGCAGTGCTTGATGTATGGCAGCCAAAGGCTGATAATAAGGCCATCATCAATATCCCTACCACAGTAGAGAATGCTATGCCACATGTTTTTGCCACACAGATAGAGTATATCAACAAGCACCTCAAGTACAGAGACGGAGTAGTGCTTTGCTTACATCCTCATAATGACAGAGGCTGCGGTGTTGCCACATCAGAGCTTGGTGTGCTTGCAGGAGCTGAGGAGATAGAGGGTACGCTGTTTGGAAACGGTGAGAGAACAGGAAATGTAGATATCGTGACACTTGCCATGAATCTTTACTCACACGGAGTGGATCCACAGCTTGATTTTTCAAATCTGCCTGAGATCAGGGAGAAGTATGAGACATTTACCAGAATGAAGGTAGGCGAGAGACAGCCATATGCGGGAGACCTTGTTTTTTCTGCTTTTTCAGGCTCACATCAGGATGCTATCTCAAAGGGCATGGCATGGAGAGAGGAAAAGAAGCTTGATAAGTGGACGGTTCCATATCTGCCTATAGATCCAAAGGATGTCGGCAGGACATACGAGGCTGATGTTATCCGTATCAACAGCCAGTCAGGAAAGGGCGGAGTGGCATATATCCTTAAGCAGAGCTTCGGTATCAATGTGCCACAGCAGATGAGAGAGCAGGTCGGATACATGGTCAAGCAGGTATCGGACGAGGAGCACAAGGAGCTTTCACCTGAGTGGGTACACAGTATCTTTACAGACAATTATGTGGATTTTCATCCATATTTCACTATACCGGAGTGCCACTTTAAGCAGGTAAACGGCATTTTCGCAGAGGCAGTTATTTTACACAATGACAGCACCAGAAAGGTAGATGCCAATGGAAATGGCCGTCTCGACGCAGTCAGCAATATAATTAAGCAGTATTTTGACATCAGCTTTGAGCTCACTGTATACGAGGAGCATGCGCTTTCACACGGATCTTCATCAAAGGCTATGGCATATGTGGGTATCACAGTTGACGGCAGTATGTTCTGGGGCGCAGGTGTGGATGAGGATATCATCAAGGCATCAATCGGAGCGCTTGTTGTTGCGGTAAACCATTATCTTGCCACCAAGGCTGACAGTCACGTGAAGGATGAGCGCTATATTGCCATGCTCAACTTCATCCAGGCCAACTACAAGACAGTATCGCTTGCAGACATGGCTGCACAGTTCAACCTGACAGAGCCGTATATCTCCAAGTACATAAAGGAGAAGTCAGGCAAGACTTTCGGGGAGCTGGTCACCAATGCCAAGATGAAGAAGGCACGCACACTGCTGAGAAACAGCATCACAACTGTTGAGAATATCGCAATCGAGGCAGGATATCAGAACGTGGAGCATTTTAACAGACAGTTCAAGAAGCTGTATGGAATGACACCGCTTGAGTACAGAAATTCAAGCACAAAATAAGCGGATACAGCATTTTAATATAACCGGATCAATATGCTAAATGACAATTCATTCAGCTGTATTGGTCCGGTTTGCTTTTTAGTACTGCACTTTTTATGTAATAATCTGCATTAAAATTGTATAAAAATGGGAACAATGGGCTATTGATTGTATTTTATCAAGTAATTTGTTGTTTTTACAACGGATTATATGTACAATGCGGGTATAATATAAATATAGATAATTATTCAGAACTACTGATAACAAAGCAGATATTGAGAATTTGTGTTTGGAATGAATAGTTATAATAAAAAGCAACTATTTGAATTATAGTTTAAGAAAGAGAGGAACGTACATGAGCAATAAAACTAGCGCAGTTGTTAAGACAAACCCAAGAAAGGCTGTCATGATCGGATGTGGATTCGTTGGTTCGGCATCAGTTTTTGCACTTATGCAGAGCGGTCTTTTTTCTGAGATAGTTCTCATTGACGCTGATAAGGACAAGGCTGAGGGAGAGGCGATGGATATAAGCCACGGTATTCCTTTTGCCAGACCTATGAAGATATATGCAGGCGGTTATGATGATGTGGCAGATGCTGCTATCATTGTTGTTTCTGCAGGTGCAGGCCAAAAGCCGGGCGAGACAAGACTTGATCTGGTAAATAAAAATGTTGCAATCTTCAAGAGCATCATTCCGGAGATTGCAAAGAGAAATTTCGGTGGAATCTTACTTATCGTTGCAAACCCTGTAGATATTTTAACACAGGTGGCACAGAAGCTTTCAGGACTTCCTGAGGAGCGTGTCATCGGTTCAGGTACCGTGCTTGACAGTGCAAGACTTAAGTACGCGCTTGGAGAGCACCTTGAGGTGGACAGCCGAAGCGTACATGCATTTATAGTAGGTGAGCATGGAGACAGTGAGGTGGTTGCATGGTCATCAGCCAATGTTTCCGGAGTGGAGCTTCACAAGATGTGCGAGATGAGAGGTCACTACAAGCACAAGGAGAATACAGAGGAAATCGCTGCAAACGTAAAGAACAGTGCTTACGAGATAATCAACCGAAAGCATGCGACATATTATGGTATCGCTATGTCAGTCAGACGTATCTGCGAGGTAATCATGCGTGATGAGAAGTCTATTCTTCCTGTTTCACACATGATGCACGGACAGTACGGCATCGACGGTGTGGTTCTCTCAATGCCTGCAATCGTTGGAGCAAACGGAGTGGAGAGCGATATCCCAATCGAGTTAAACGGTGAGGAAGCTTTAAAGCTCAAGGAGTCTGCTGATGCACTTAAGAGCATACTTGACGGGCTTGAGCTGTAAATATCAGGCTCATAATATTAAACTTATATAAAATACTACAAATTCAGTAGGGTTTGGGGTATAATGATAACTGTCGGGCTGCATATATTATGTACCCGGCGGTTATTTGATTTTATGGCAGATAATTATTTAGAATTATCGGGAACAAAAGGAGTATATATAATGAGCGAAAGAAAACAAATCCATCAGGAGTTTCTGACAGGCGAAAGAGCCCTGTTTGCAAGCAACGACCTGGATATATATGATACAATTTTTGATGACGGAGAGTCACCTCTTAAGGAGAGCCACGGCATTAGCCTGACAGGCTGTTTTTTTAGATGGAAATATCCGCTATGGTACTGTAGTGACATAGCTGTAAAGGACTGTACATGGTTTGACATGGCGCGTGCGGGTGTCTGGTATACAGACAATATCTCTGTTACTGATTCAATAGTTGAGGCACCTAAGAACTTCAGGCGATGCAATAACCTAAAGCTTAAAAATGTGACATTTCCAAATGCCCAGGAGACCCTCTGGAGCTGTGATCATGTCGATATCGAGAATGTTTCGGCAAAGGGAGATTATTTTGGCATGAATACAAATAATCTTATCATGAAGAATTTCCAGCTGGTCGGCAACTATTCGTTTGACGGCTCAAGGAATGTAGAGGTGCACGATTCAAAGCTTATCTCAAAGGATGCCTTCTGGAATACGGAAAATGTCACAGTCTATGATTCATTTATTACAGGTGAATACCTTGGCTGGAACGCAAAGAATCTGACACTTATAAACTGCACAATCGAGAGCTTGCAGGGGCTTTGCTACATCGACAACCTTGTTATGAAAAACTGTAAGCTCATAAACACTACATTGGCATTTGAGTATTCTTCGGTAGATGCAGAGATTTGCAGTAAGGTGGACAGTGTTTTAAATCCGACAAGCGGAGTGATAAGGGCAAAGGAGATTGGCACACTGACTATCGAAAAAGACAGAGTTGACCCATCAAAGACTAAGATAATATGTGAGGGAAAATAATCTATGTATGATTTTGACACCGTTGTAGACAGAAGAAATACAGGCTCACTAAAGTGGGATGTGGCAGAAAATGAGCTCCCGATGTGGGTAGCAGATATGGATTTTAAGACAGCTCCACAGATAATAGATGCAATATCAGAGCGTGTTTCTCACGGAGTGTTTGGCTATTCCATCATTCCGGATGAGTGGAATGATGCGTATATTTCGTGGTGGGACAGACGCCATGGGCTTAAAATCGAAAGAGACAGCCTGATTTTTTGCACAGGGGTCGTACCGGCCATATCATCTACAGTGCGAAAGCTCACAACACCCGGTGAGAATGTGCTTATCATGACACCGGTATACAATATATTTTTTAATTCCATATTTAATAACGGCGTAAATGTACAGGAAAGTCCGCTTGGGTACGAAAACGGCAGATATTTTGTGGACTATGACAGGTTGGAGCATGACCTTTCCAATCCACAGACCTCGCTTATGATATTTTGCAACCCTCACAATCCGTGCGGTATCATCTGGACAAAGGATGAGCTTGCGAAAATAGGTGCACTCTGCAAGAAGTACAATGTGACGGTCATATCAGACGAGATACACTGCGACATCACAGCACCGGGAAAATCATACGTGCCGTTTGCGGCAGCATCGGAGGACTGCGCCGATATAAGCATCACCTGTATTGCTCCGACCAAGTGCTTTAATATGGCTGGCTTACAGACTGCGGCAGTGATGGTGCCAAATAAATTTTTGCGCCACAAAGTATGGCGCGCATTAAATACAGACGAGGTGGCGGAGCCAAACGCATTTGCCATCACGGCAGCAGTTGCAGCATTCACAAAGGGTGAGCCGTGGCTTGAGGAGCTCAGAAAATATCTCTGGGAAAACCGCAAAACAGTCTGTGACTTCGTGGCAGAAAATCTGCCGCAGATACATGTAGTGGATGCCGATGCGACATACCTCATGTGGCTTGACTGCAGTGCACTCACAGATGATTCTGTGGCATTTACGCAGATGATTCGCGAAAAGACAGGCCTTTATCTGTCGGAGGGAGCTGAGTTTGGAGGCAATGGCCGTTACTTTGTGCGATTGAATATCGCATGCCCCGGTTCTGTGCTTATGGAAGGGCTTGACAGGATAAAGAGAGCCCTCGCATAAGCTAAATAGTTACCTTTTTTATAGAATAAATAAGACCGGTGATCGGCCGGTCTTATCTGGTATAATTAAACATTTATGGCATACAAGATTTAGAAATATATCATGCATACGTTTGTTTTCTGATTCGATAGTTAGTATACACTAACACGAATTAGAAGTCAATAACAAATATGGATTTTTGTGATTTTTATAAATCACGTACAAATCACGTACAAATCAAAAGAAAAGTTTTGCAAACAATAAAATGTATGTTATAATAATATAACTGAATTAAAACGAACGAAAATAAACTCACGGGGGTATTCGAAATGCGAAACAACGAATCATCAGAAAACTATTTAGAGACCATACTTATTCTCAGCAAGAAGCTTCCTGTGGTACGCTCAGTTGATATAGCAAATGAGCTTGGATTTAAGAAATCCAGCGTGAGTATAGCCATGAAAAACCTTAGAGAGAAAAACAATATCACAGTTAGTGATGCAGGCTTTATCACACTCACAGAGTCAGGAAGACAGATAGCAGAGATGATATACGAAAGACATGAGCTTTTGTCAGAGTGTCTTGAGAAGCTTGGTGTTGATAAGGAGATTGCAGCAGAGGACGCATGCCGTATAGAGCATGTCATCAGTCCTGAGAGCTTTGAAGCAATCAAGAAGCATATACATAAGAGCTGATATATGAAACCAGTACCGCAGGGTACTGGTTTTTTAGTGTATCGTTTTTCTTGTATATATGAGAAAAATCATCTATAATAGTGAAGCTGTAATCGGCGACATAAAATCTGAAAGGGGAAAAGATGAAACAGATATTAAAATATTTAAAGGAGTACAAAAAGGAATGCATCTGTGCTCCGTTATTTAAGCTGCTGGAAGCATCCTTTGAGCTTATAGTACCGCTTGTCATGGCGGCAATCATTGATAACGGAATTACGGCTTCGGATAAGTCATATATATGGAAGATGGGAGGCGTGCTGGTGCTGCTTGCGGCAGTCGGTCTGATAAGCTCGGTCACAGCACAGTATTTTGCGGCAAAGGCGGCAGTCGGTTTTTCCACAAAGCTTCGCCATATATTGTTTGAAAAGATAGAGTCACTGTCATTCTCAAAGATGGATACAGTGGGCACATCGACACTTATCACGAGGATGACAAGCGATATAAACCAGGTGCAGTCAGGAGTCAATCTGGTACTTCGACTCTTCCTTCGCTCGCCATTTATTGTATTCGGAGCTATGGCGATGGCTTTTACAGTAAATGTAAGAGCGGCAATGGTTTTTGTAGTTACTATACCTCTGCTTTCAATAGTGGTATTCTCAGTTATGGTTGCAAGCCTTCCGCTTTACAAAAAGGTGCAGAGCTCTCTTGACACAGTGCTTTCACATACCAGGGAGAATTTAGAGGGAACCAGGGTTATAAGAGCTTTCAATAAGCAAAATGATGAGATTGACAGTTTCAACAGGGACAACGAGCTTTTAACCAATATGCAGCAGGTTGTAGGACGAATCTCAGCACTCACCAATCCTCTGACCTTTATCATTATAAATATCGCAACAATCGCTGTTATCGTATCAGGCGGCAAGCAGGTATACGCAGGAATCCTCACACAGGGTGAGGTTGTGGCACTTGTAAACTACATGTCACAGATACTTGTCGAGCTGATAAAGCTTGCAAACCTCATCGTACAGGTGACAAAGGCAGTGGCGTGCGGTAATCGTATATCGGATGTGCTTTCTATTCCATCAAAGCTTCCTGAGAAAAATCCTAAGCTCATTGGTGCAAAGGATGGCGCACCTGAGGTTGAGTTTGACCATGTCTGCATGACCTATGAGGGAGCGGCCGATGAGACACTCACAGATATAAACTTTACAGTGCAAAAGGGGCAGACAATCGGAATCATCGGTGGTACAGGTTCAGGAAAATCAAGCCTTGTAAACCTTATCCCGAGGTTTTATGATGCCACAAAGGGTACTATAAGGATTCAGGGAAATGATATAAATGACTACGATGCAGTGCAGCTTCGAGATAAAATCGGTGTTGTAATGCAAAAGGCAGTGCTTTTTGCAGGGACGATAGCCGACAACCTGCGCTGGGGCAAAAATGATGCCACAGAGGAGGAAATGTGGAAGGCACTCGATATAGCACAGGCGACAGAGGTTGTAAAGGGCAAAGAGGGAGGCCTTGACTACATGATAGAGCAGGGCGGCAAGAACTTATCAGGCGGTCAGAAGCAGCGTCTTACAATTGCCAGAGCGGTTGTAAAGGATCCTGACATACTGATACTTGACGACAGTGCATCGGCACTTGATTTTGCTACAGATGCGAGTCTTCGCGCGGCATTAAAGGGCATGCATGGTGACAAGACAATATTTATCGTGTCACAGCGTACCTCATCTATCCAGTTTGCGGACAATATCATAGTACTCGACGACGGACAGATGGTTGGCTTCGGACCTCATGAAAAGCTGCTTGAGACATGCGAGACCTACAAAGAGATATATGATTCACAGTTTAAAAAAGAGTCGGATATGACCAGACAAAAGGAGGTGTAGAGTATGGCTATGGATAATGCGAAGATGAATAAAGCAGGCACAATCCGCAAGGTATTAAGCTACATGAAGAGATATATTCCTTTGCTTGTAATTTCACTTGCCCTGTCTGTTGTTACAGTGGCGCTTACGCTCTATTTTCCAATTCTCACAGGACGCGCAATTGATTTGATTGTAGGAAAAGGAAAGGTTGATTTTACGGCTATGACAGCCATCCTCACGAGAGCAGCAATAATAGTCGTCATAGCGGCAGCAGCCCAGTGGCTTACTAATATCTGCAACAACAGGATGACCTACAACATAGTGAGGGATATAAGACGTGATGCATTTTTAAACATTGAAAAAATGCCACTTTCCTATATTGACAGTCACTCACACGGTGATATGGTCAGCCGTATCATCGCCGATGTAGATACATTTTCAGAGGGACTTTTGATGGGCTTCACACAGCTCTTTACAGGAATTGCAACAATAGCAGGTACGCTTATTTTCATGCTTACAATAGATGTTAAGATATCATGCATTGTAGTGCTCATCACACCTCTGTCACTTTTTGTGGCAAGCTTTATCACTAAAAAGACTTATTCCATGTTTCAGCTGCAGACAAGAACAAGGGGAGAGCAGACATCACTCATAGACGAGATAGTAGGAAATGAAAAGGTCGTACAGGCCTTCAACCATGAGGATGAGGCGCTTGAACAGTTTGACGAGATAAATGACAGATTACAGAAATGCTCACTGAGGGCAACATTTTTCTCAAGTCTTACAAATCCGTGTACACGCTTTGTCAACAGTCTTGTGTATGCCGGAGTCGGAATTTTTGGTGCCATGAGTGCACTCACCGGCGGAATCACAGTAGGACAGCTTTCATGCTTCTTATCATACGCCAACCAGTATACCAAGCCGTTCAACGAGATATCGGGTGTCATCACAGAGCTTCAGAACGCACTTGCCTGTGCTGCTCGTATCTTCGAGCTGATTGAGGAGAAAAAGGAGATACCGGATGCTTCGGATGCGGTAATACTTGAAGAGGCTGACGGACGTGTGGACATAGAGGATGTTTATTTCTCATATGTGCCGGATAAAAAGCTTATCGAGGATTTCAATCTCCACGTAAAGCCTGGACAGCGCGTGGCTATCGTAGGTCCGACAGGATGTGGAAAGACGACTATTATCAATCTGCTTATGAGATTTTATGATGTAAACAGTGGAACAATTAAGGTGAGCGGACATGATATCAGAAAAATCACACGAGAGAGTCTACGTGACAACTATGGTATGGTGCTTCAGGAGACATGGCTCAAGAAGGGCACAATCCGTGACAATATCATAATGGGAAAGCCTGATGCCACAGATGAGGAAATCATTGCAGCCGCAAAGGCATCCCATGCCCACAGCTTTATCAGACGTCTGCCGAAGGGCTATGACACTGAAATCGGTGAGGACGGCGGCAGCCTGTCACAGGGACAGAAGCAGCTATTATGCATCACAAGAGTTATGCTCTGCTTACCGCCTATGCTGATATTGGATGAGGCTACATCATCGATTGATACACGAACAGAGATTAAGATTCAAAAAGCGTTCCTTACCATGATGCAGGGCAGGACAAGTTTTATAGTGGCTCATCGTCTGTCCACCATTAGGGAAGCGGATATTATCCTTGTTATGAAAGACGGAAAGATTATAGAGCAGGGCAATCATGAGAGCCTGCTTGCAGCGGACGGATTTTATGCAAATCTCTACAATAGCCAGTTTGCATAGCATAGGGCTATATAAGGGCAACATATAAATGTGGGGCGTAAGCCGCCGGAGTGACTGCCCTGCAGCAGAGGCGTTCTCTCGTTCGCTATGCTGCCAAGATACTGTACGAATTATGCTTTTTAGGGCTTCTATGCTCGACAAAACCGTCGAAACGCGCCGTCCATGGCGCGATTCTCCTTGAGCTCCCATCCGTGGGAGCTCATTTTTATGTATCGTGTGCATAATTCTACAGTATCTAGGCAGCTACGCTATGCGCTTACGAAAGAGCGCCTATGCTGTATGGCAGTCACTCCGGCGCCTTACGCCCCCCCCTTACGCTGTGGCTGAAATGGGGGAGGATGTATGCGCTCCCGCGGTATGTGGGGCTGGTGTCTGGTATGCTGTGGGAAGATACAATATAAGGGAAAGTATAATTGGAAATTTATTTGTAATATACTTAGTATTTTGAGGGAAGGCGACCGGCGCATGGGGATTGGCCCGCCCGGCAGAGGTGCTCCCGAAAGAGCGACTAGCGCAGCGGCTTAGATACTGTAGAATTATGCCCATGAAACGCAGAAATGCCCCGGCATGGACGCCGGGGCAAGGAGAAAACGAGCCATGGACGGCGCGTTTCGACGGTTTCGTCGGGCATAGAAGCCCTAAAAAGCATAATTTGTACAGTATCTTAGCTACGTAGCGTTAGCTCGTCGGGAGAACCTCTGCCGGGGGCAAATTCCCCGTGCGCCGGTCGTATTCACGTATTATGAAATATGAAGAAATCCACACTTACTGCGCAGCATCAGGAGCCACATACGAGTATGCATTGGACATTTTTGCAGCATTGTTTGTCAGAGTGACAGCCTCTCTGTAGTAGGCAACGACAGGAGTGCCCTTATCCACAGCGTTGAACAGCTGCTCTGCAAAAGCAGGCGGCACATTGATACAGCCGTGTGAGCCTGAGGTTTTGTAAATTGTTCCTCCGAAGGTATCACGCCAGCTGGCATCATGGATACCTATATTGTAGGCAAACGGCATGAAATAGCTGACAGGAGAAGAGTATCCCTCGCCGACAAGAGTAGCATTTCTCTGTTTGTAAACAATCTTATATACACCGTCTACAGAGCCATTCTGACGGGCGAGATTACCTGACACGAAATCAGACTCCATCTGGAGAGCACCATCCTTGTAATACCACATGTGCTGCTTTGTGTAGTCAATCTCTATGTATGTATTACCTATGTCGTCAGCGCCTCGGTAGAGTGCTGTCTGCTCGTAAACAGGCTCTCTTTCCACTGGCTTGCCTCCCTCTAAATCTGAAAGGAGCTGGGCTTTCTCATTTTTCTTGCTGACTACCCATCCGTAGTCTCCACCACCTATTTCAATAGTGTCACCGGACGATGTCTTGAATGAGCGTTTGCGGCCGAAGGTATTGTACTTGGAAGCAAGCTGCTGGACATATTTAGTGACCTTGGCATCATCTATGCTCACGCTGCCGTCATCTGAGATGCTTAGCATATCAAGGATTTTGGCTGAGTCAAGCTTCTCGTCGGCACCTTCAATTTTGTAAGTGACGGTTGAAGCAGTGTATTTGTCGAGGGCTTCTTTTTCATTTTTGATTGTATCACTGTTTTTTGTGATTTTTGGAGCTTCATAACAGTCATCACTTAAGGCAAGCTTTGGAAGCTCGTTGTCCAGGGCGTCCTTTACCTCGGCAAGGATGTTGTCATATATCGGCTTGCAGCCTTTTTTCTCTTCAATCACATCGTATTCGCCGTCTTTTATCTCGATATGGGCATCCTCAGGATTTTCAATGTAGTCATCACTGAAAATATCAAGAGCCTTGAGCTTTTCCGCCAAAGCGGCATCGTCATATTTGGACGAACCCTTTAGAGTATAGTTTTGAGCTTTGAAGAGACTGACAGGCCATGTAAAAGCATTCTGGCTTTTTAGGATTTGCTCCTCGTCACCGTTTGAGACATATTCATAGGAAAAATCAGGACCCTTAAGTGAAAAGCTGTTGCCTTTTCTATCAGTGATTGTGAGCAGATAGTCGCGGCTTAGGGCTGTATTTTTTTCTAATGCCTCTTTTGCAGTTTTCCCTGCGTATTTTACAGAGTTAATCTTTGTGTTGAACAGATAGTGGCTGCTAAAATAAAAAGCAAAGCCAAGATAAACGGCCAAAAGCACACCAAGCACAACGGCGCAGGTTATAAGCACTTTTTTCTTCATGTAAATCGACCTCCTTGGAGATATGCTGTTGCTGCCCACACCGGGGTGTAGGCGGCAGCTAAAATCAGTTACATTTGTGAAGATGTGACACATCCATATAGTCAGGCAGACCATTCTTGTAGACTACAGCGGTTTCTCCCTGAATAAGTGGCTTTAAGTATTCGATAAGCTCAGGCTTCACATCATTGCCAGCATCATTGATCCACTCTCTTGGCACAGACTTGGCCTCGTTTGCGATATCCTTGATAGCAGAATATGTGTATTCCACCTGATAAGGATTATTTGAGATGCGCTTTAAGCATACCATTGATGCGGTCACACCCTCTGCTGCAATAGTGACACCCTTTTTACCCTGAGCAAAAGATTCCTCGATATCGGTTAATGATGCAAGATGTGAGGCACAGCGCTGGAGCACATTTACCTCTACAGAGCGCACCTTGACACCGATGTTTTCCTTTACGATGAACTCAAGAGCTTTTCCGGCACCGCTTAGCTGCTGGTGTCCGAACTGGTCACATGCGGCATTTGATGATGTAATGTATGAGCCGTCTGCGTCATGTATTCCTTCGGATACGGCAACTATTACATTGTTAGTGTGCGTAAGGGCTTCTTTTATATCGGCAACAAATTTGTCCTTGTCAAAATCCACCTCAGGCAGATAGATGAACTGAGGAGCTGTATTGTACTCATTACGTGCGAGAGCGGAAGCGGCAGTGAGCCATCCTGCGTCACGTCCCATGATTTCAACGATTGTCACACTCTTAACAGCATAGATAAAGGTATCATGGGCTATCTCAAGCATGCTTGATGCGATATATTTGGCGGCAGAGCCAAAGCCAGGAGTGTGGTCTGTCATGCACAGATCATTGTCGATGGTTTTTGGAATCCCTATAATTTTCACATCACTGTTGATTTTTTTTGCATAATCGGATAACTTTAATACGGTATCCATCGAATCATTTCCACCGATGTAAAAGAAAGCTTTTATAGAAAGCTTATCGAACTGGTGGAAGATGTATACATATGGTGAATCATCATCTTTGTAATCAGGGAGCTTGTGGCGGCATGAGCCAAGATACATGGCAGGTGTGGTCTTAAGCTTTTCAAGATTAGCATCATCTGCAAAAATATCTGATAGATTGAGATAATTCTCATTTAATATGCCGAGTATTCCGTTTACGGCGCCATAGCAGATATCGTATTTCTCAGAGCTTTTTACTCCTGCGATGACTCCTGCAAGGCTTGCGTTGATTGCAACAGTTGGGCCGCCTGACTGGGCGACGATACAGTTTGACTGATTCATTGTAATCTCCTTATTGTGTATTTTAACTATTCTCTTCTGTAAGAATAGTTATGATATAATTTAAAATGATGATTAATCAGATTACTACATGCTACGCATTCCCGTAATCTGACTACACCTCGA
>OMBL01000019.1_pt1 | contig 110795 bp, 79 predicted proteins | sample 1644871 | NCBI WGS metagenome assembly OMBL01 (sample SAMEA103958115, study PRJEB25191) | human gut metagenome | biome: human-associated habitat [ENVO:00009003]; feature: intestine environment [ENVO:2100002]; material: feces | place: Germany | collected 2013/2015
CTCGAACCCACGACATTCAGAACCACAATCTGACGCTCTAACCAACTGAACTACGGCCACCGTGTTAGCTTGTTAAACGCTTATGTCTTAAAAGCGAGTGCAAAGGTACGGGAATTATTTTAAACTACCAAATAATTCCCGCACTTTTTTCAAACTTTTTTTACTTTTCCTTCAATTTCCCTTTTATTTTGCGGGCTGTGCAGGTGCTGCGGGAGCTGCAGGAGCCTGCTGTGCAGGAGCTGCGGGAGCTGCGGGAGCCTGCTGTGCAGGAGCTGCTTGCTGTGCACCGGCTGCGGGTGCCTGCTGCTGGCTTGCGCCAAATCCGGGAGCATTGTTAGGATTGGTTGCGGGTGCCTCGACGGCGCTCTTCTCCATAACGCTCTGCTCGTTTGTAGCCTTAGGAGCTACATAAGCACAGATAACGCTGATAACAACCATTGCGATTGCGAGACCCCATGTTGTCTTCTCTACGATGTCAGTGGTTTTTCTTACGCCCATGATTGAGTTGGACGATGAGAAATTGGAAGCCAAACCGCCTCCTTTTGATTCCTGAATGAGCACGATGCCGATCATCAGAACCGATGCGATCAGGATCAGAATTACGAATAATGTGTAAATCATTGCTGTTTTGTTATTTTTATTGTTTTATTTTTTTGTTTTTTCTGTCTTTTGCTTTTCGGCTTTTTCCTCCAATCATCAGCCTTTTGGGCTTAATCTATCAGCCTTTTAGACTTTCTTTCATCTTCTTTTTGTGTCTTCCGACTATTGTTTTTGCTTGCCTTTTGCCTTGCTGTTTATAATCAGTTTCTCCAAAAATCTGATTTGGTCTGCAAAGTAAGCATTTTTTTTTGGATAATTCAAATTTAAACGCTTAATAATTTCAAGAGCCTTCGAATATCTGCCTTGTTTGATGTATATTTTGGCCAATGTCTCCGTAAAGAAACTGTCATCGGGCGGTGTTTCGGCGTTTTTGTGGTCTTCTTCCATCTGCGGCACATACTCGGGTGTGTCCTTAAGAGTGATCTTTCCACCGTCGTTTATGAAGTCGTCGATGAGAGCCTGACCTTTAAGCTGAGGCGCTTGCGTTTGGTCTTGTTTCTTGTCGTCTTCGTTTTCCGACTCTATGAGATAAGCCACATAATCGTTGGCGGCATCGGCGGGCGTGGGCTTGCGTCGAGGTTCCTTGGGTTGCTCTGGGATGTTTTCGGGCATAGAGTCGAGATAGTGGTCTATTATAGACATTGTGCGTTTGCTCTTGTCGTCATCATCGTGAGCATTTGCCTCTTTGTCTGCCGTAGCCGATGTGCTGTCTGCCTGCTTAAGCCGATAGTGGGCAGCCTCCACGAGGTCAAACAGCTTCTTGCGGTCTGTTATGAACACAGCTGCTCGCCTTAGCTCTTCATCAAACGAAGAGTCGTGCAGAAGATACAGGTTCTGTAGCATCAGCAGACGGGCTGTCTGATAATAAGGATAGAGCGCAACCATGCTTCGGAGATCGTATAGGGTCTCCTTGTTCATTAGTTCGGGGTGGTTTATGAGTTGCGTTAGATCCATCACTTTTTAAGGTTTGTTTTACCAGTAGGTTATGTCTTGCTTTCGCTTCAGGCCTTCTTGTCAGAGAACCTCGTCCATGGCCGCTTGTTACCAGTTGGCAACGGTGGCGTTGAATATCTGCTCTGTGAGGTCTTTCACCATCTGTGTCACCAGCTCTTCTTGCACCGAGTTGAGACTTTGCGTTGTCTCGTAGGTCTTGGAGGCTGTAAACTGTTGCTCAAAGTCGTCGTTGTGGTTCACGTTGTTGGTGAAGCGCACGTTCACAGTTATCGACAGTTCTGTCTGTGCCGAATGGCCTTCGCTTGACACCGACTTGTTGCGCTGCGTATATTGCGTTATCTCGCCCTCAATCTTGAGGTCGCCGTTGCGGCGCACCTGTATCAGGCGCGTGTGGTTGGCATACATATCCTTAAGGGCATTGTTGAACATCGGTCCCATCGGTCCCCACACATAGCTTGAGCGTATGGGGAAGTCGGCAATCTGTATGGTCTTCGTCTTGGTGTAGTCTATGCTTGCGCCGTTAAACTTGTAAGACACTGAGCACGACATTGCAGCGAGGCTCAGCACGGCAACACACATTATTATATATGTGCGTGCCTGTCTTGTGTGAGCGTGTGCCTTTCTCATGCCTTTGCGAAGCCATGTCCACGTTCCTGATATCTGTTCTTTCGTTTTATTTGTCAAGCCCATATTGCTTAATTCTTCTATAAAGTGTGCGGTCAGAGATTCCCAGCTCAGCAGCCGCTTTCTTGCGGTTGCCGCCATTCTTCTCAAGCGCTCTTTCCACCATCTGGCGTCCGAGGTCGTTGAGGTTGAGGCTGTCGCTTTCTTTAATCTCCTCTACCTCCACATCCTCCACTCTGTTTTGCTGCCTCATGTCGTGCATGCCGTAGGGGGGTACATGCTGCTCTGCCGGAGCCAAGGTGTGCATAGTGGTGGGGTAGGGTGTGGTCTGTTGGTAAGGAGTGGCGTTTTCAAGCTTGCTTGCCTCGTCAATCTTTTTCCGCATGTCGTTCATCTCGCGTCTCATCTCGCTCACGTTGCCTCTCAGCTCATACAGGATCTTGTAGAGCAGCTCGCGCTCGTTCTCATAAGAGTGGGCGCCACCTTGGTTGGGTATCATCGCCAACTGTGTGCTTTCAGGGTCTTCGGGTATGAACTGGTGAATGGTGTTGGCGTCGATTTCGCGCTCTGTGCTCAGCACCGACATCTGCTCTGTTATGTTCTTAAGCTGGCGCACGTTTCCCGGCCACTTATATTTGAGCATAATCTTCTTGGCATCTTCCGTGAGCGTTATGCGCGGGATGTTATATTTCTCTGCCATCTGCATGGTGAACAGCTTGAACAGAAGCAGTATGTCGTTGCCGCGTTCGCGCAGCGGCGGCATCTTTACCGGTATGGTGTTAAGGCGGTAATAGAGGTCTTCGCGGAATCGCCCCTCGCTCACCGCTTTCTGCATGTTCACGTTGGTTGCTGCCACAATGCGCACGTTGGTCTTGCGTATCTCCTGGCCACCCACGCGGATATATTCGCCTGTCTCAAGCACGCGCAGCAGACGGGCTTGTGTGGCAAGAGGCAGCTCTCCCACCTCGTCGAGGAATATTGTTCCTTTGTTGGCTGTGCCAAAATAGCCCTCGCTCTCGCCAATGGCTCCTGTGAACGAACCCTTCTCGTGTCCGAACAGTTCGCTGTCTATCGTTCCCTCAGGAATGGAGCCGCAGTTGATGGCAAAATATTTCTCTCTGCGTCGTGGTGAGTTGTCGTGTATAATTCTTGGAATGATCTCTTTGCCCACTCCGCTCTCTCCGATAATAAGCACAGAAAGGTCGGTGGGTGCTACCTGTAAGGCGACATCCAAGGCATGGTTCAACTCGTCGCAATTGCCGACGATGTTGTAGCGTTGCTTTATTTTCTGTAATTCAGAGGTATCCATTAGAGCACAAAGTTAGACATTTTATCTGACAAAACGGCAGAACCTGTCACTTTTTTTGTATTTTTTAGTCCTTTCATGGCAGTTTTCTTTCTTGCCCGTTGTTTGTCATATCCTTTGAGCCAATAAGGTCTTGGTTCTTACTGGTGTTTCGTTCGGTTATTGTAACCATGCCATTTAGCTCTCCTAAGTATGGCATTTAGCCAAGCTAAGTAAGGCACTTAGCCAAGCTAAGTAAGGCACTTGCTTCTTTTTTCTAAATTCCCACTTCCGCATAACCCACCAACCGGTCGGTGCGTGAGCCTATGGGGCGATAATAGATGAGTGCCTGGTAGGTGTTTTCTGTCTGGTAGAAGTTGCCCTCTGAGGGTAGGAGAGAGAGCGACCCGTCGGAGCGTTGTGTGAGATAACGGTACGAGTAGTAGCCTTGTTTCAGAAGAATAGTCGCTTCATATCGTTTCTGTAGCTCGTTATAGGTCATGCGGTAGAGGTCGTCGGTACTCTCGTTTGTCCATTTTCCGCTCACATAGATGTCGCCAGGCTGACGGTCGAGGACGAGGGTGAAATGGGTGAGGACATAGTCGGAAGCAATGTCGTTTTCAATGTTGTCGCTGTTGCGAATGTAGAAACATCCGTTGGCATCTTCGTCGTAGATGTAGTTTAGCCGTGGCTCGTCGGGCCAGATGAAGGCGTGATAACGGGTGTTGTCCCACGACACGCTCTCTATGCCCATGGTGGGGTGTGAGGGGTCGAGGGTCTCAAACTTGCGATACTCGTTGCCTGCCTCGAAGATGAGGCTGCGGTTGTGTTCCCATTGCAAGCCGTCGTTCTTCACATATTGTGGTGTGGCGTTGCAGACAGCGTTTGTCCAACAGCCGTTTTGCAGCACCACGGTCTTTATTTCCTTTTGCTGGTCACGCACGTCGATGGCGCCATAGCCCAGCTTCATGCTCACCTGCTGGTGCGATCGGTTAATGTCGATGTCGGTGTTTGTGGTCACGCCGAGAGCCACAGCCGTCTGTTGTTCCACAATCATGAAGCACGCCTTGAAGACGGTGTCTTGCGTGTTGTCGTCATAGACCGTCAGCCGATAGTTGCCGCTTATGGTCGGCTCACATCTATCATTCGGGATCTGCAGGCGATAGTGGGTATATTGAACCGAGGTGTTTATCGACTCTTCCATGTCGTCGATGGTGTTGCCGTCTGCAAAGCCCTTGCAATAGTCGCTTGCGAAGAGCTGGTCGCTCACCGTCCAGTCGGCCTCGCAATGTTCCAGCTTGTAGGCGTAGCGATGATATTCGTGTGTGAGGTCGTCGAAGGCAATGTTCATGACGCTGCCGCTGCCCAACTGCATTATTGGCATTTGCAGCCACTTGTCATCGGCCGTGACCTGTAGCGATGCAATGTCGGGGCTTAGCACCTCGTTGCGTTGCGCCTTGGCTGATGATGTGAAGACGAAGCATGCAGTCATGGCCAGACATGTTGTCATGACGAGACGGATGTGTCTTTTCATGGCATTTGCTGACCGTTCCAGCGCGGCTCTTTTACAGTTGTCGATAATCATTGCGTTTGCTTGTTGTGGTGTTGTCAAAACTCGAACGTCACCTTGACGTTTATCAGTCGGCCGGTGAGATAGTTGGGCACGGCATACTGCTGGTTGGTGACATCCGTAATCCAATAATAAGAGTTGACGTTGCTTATGCCGAAGAGGTTGAGGCAGTCGATGCCCAGCCAGATGTTGCGCAGCCTCTTGCCCTTGGCGTGGTTCTCGTTGTCGAGCAGTCGGTAGCTCAGACCGATGTCGGCACGTTTATAGGCAGGTCTCCAGTTCTTGGTGTGGTGTGGAGAAAGGCAGACCGTCGGCGTAAGCAAGTTTCAGCGACATCTTCCATCGGTCTGTGCCAGGAAAATAGTCGGTGAAGAACATGTTGAGCGCGTAACGCTGGTCGGTGGGCAGCGGAATGTTTTTGCCGTTAAGCTTCATGCTTGTGTTCATGAGCGACAGACTGACCCACGAGTCGGTGCCTGGCACAAACTCGCCGTAGAGCTTAAGGTCCAGTCCGGCGGCGTGTCCGCTGCATGCGTTGTTGCCATAATAGACCACCTTGACGTTGTTCACGCTGTAAGGCACGAGGTTGCCGAGCGCCTTATAGTAGGCCTCTGCCGTAAACTTATAGGGCCGTTCTTTCATGTTGAACCTATAGTCGAAGCCCGCAATGAAGTGTATGGACCTTTGGCTCTTCGCCTTCTCGTTGAGCTGTGCGTAGGTTATGCCGTTAACGGTCGTTGTGTCGCGCACCTCTTTGAAGAACGGTGCCTGATAGTAGAGTCCGGTAGCGAAGCGCAGCGTCACGTTTCGGTTGAACGACGGCACGATGCCGAGCGACAGGCGCGGTGAGAGGATGGTCTCTTTGGTGAAGCTCCAATGGCTTAGACGCACGCCATAGTTGAGCGTGAAATGGGTGTGTTCGCCCTTGCTTGCGAAGCGGTAAGTGTCTTGCATGTAGGCCTCTATGCGGTTGGCGTTGAGCTTGTTGTTGGCTCTCATAGAGTAGACCATCTGCAGGTCTGTTCCCGTGTGCGGCATGTTGTAGCCTGCCGAGTCGCGCATCTCATACTCTACCGACCGTTCCTTTATCCGTTCGCTCTTGAAGGTTAGCGCTCCCTCGATGTTGTGCTTCTGCGCCTTGTGCTGGAAGAGCAGTTTTGCGCTTGCCACATTGGCCTTCAGATAGTTGCGTGCATGCTGGAAATAGGTGCCCACCCCCAGGTTCTCGCTTGTCTCCGTTTGTGTGAGCCAGTATTGTCCCTGAATGTCGTAGGTCTCCTGCTCCTTTGTGTGGAAGGCCGATGCTATGAGCGACAGCGAGGTCTTGTCGGTGAAATGGCGCGTTATGTTGAGCGAGCCGAAGAATGTGCGGAAGATGTCTTTCTCCTTACCGTCGAAATAGACGCGGAACGACTTCACGCTCTCCATTGTTCCAAACTTTGTCTCGCGGTCAGATGGCTCAAAGTTGTAATGGTTGTCGGAGATGTTGCCCATCAGGCTTACTGTCCATCGCTTGTTGGGCGTGTAGATGAGGTGCGTCTGATAGTCGAGGTAGCTGGGCTTGTATTCGCCCTTCGTCTCCAGCGAACCGAGCATATACTGGTTTGTCTTGTAGCGCAGACCATTGCTCCACGCCAGCTTCTTGTTGCTGAACCCCACATAGGCGCTTGCGCCGAGCACACTGGCTGTTGCTGTGGCTTCAAAGCGTTTGGGGCGCTTGTAGGTTATGTCGAGAGCCGACGACATCTTGTCGCCATATTTTGCTTCGAAGCCGCCTGTTGAGAACCCTATCTTGTCGACCATGTCGGGGTTAATGACCGACAGGCCTTCTTGCTGTCCGCTTCTCACGAGGAAGGGTCGGTACAGCTCAACGTTGTTTATGTAGACGCTGTTCTCGTCGAACGAGCCGCCACGCACATTATACTGTGAACTGAGCTCGCTGTGTGTCGACACACCTGCCTGACTCTGAATGAGTTCCTCCACGGCGTTGCCCGTTGTTGAGGGTGTGTGCTGCATGTTCTCCTTCTTAAGCTCCTGTGTCTGTCCTGTCTGGCGTTTCATCTCTGTCACCGTGACCTCCGAGAGCGTGTTGTCGCTGTACATCACGACCTGAAGCGTCTGCTTGCCGCGCGGCTTGCGCAGCACCCTTGTCTTTGTCTTGTATCCCACCATGGAAAAGCGTATCACCACCGAGTCGGCGCTGTGGAGCTGTAACGAGAACTCGCCCTTGAGCGATGTCATGGCAATCTTGCCCTGGCTCACGCAAGCCACGGTGGCAAACTCAAGGGGTTCCGATTGCTCGTCGGTCACGCGGCCCTGCAAGGTGAAGCTTTGGGCAACGGCGTTAAACGTTACGAGCGCGAGAATATATAATAAAAAAAATGTTCGTTTCATACCTTATTATAACGGCCTTTGGGGCAGATTATTGCTTTTTGTCACAATAATGTTCTTGTCCTTCGTTTTTAATAAGTTATATGCTTGTAGAGCAATCTTATTGGTATGGATAAACGTTTCAAGCTTTTGTTTATAATCTTGTGCTTTGCAATATCTGCGTTTGCGCAACAGTTTTCTGTCTCAGGAAGGGTTACAGATGCTGATGGTCATCCGCTCGACTTTGCTAATGTTTTCATTGTCGCTCCTGGCGATAAGATAGAAGCGAGTGCTGTGTGTGATGTTGATGGAAAATTTAAGATGACGGTTAGTGCAGGCAAATGTATGCTGGGATGTACGTTTATCGGATATGAGATGTACCAGAACGTTATCGACTTGAACAGCGACATAGATGTGGGAGATATCAAAATGCAGCAAAGTGCCACAGAATTGCAGACGGTTGTGGTGCAAGGGCGTTTAATGAGCGTGCGCATGCAGAAAGATGGCTATAGTGTGGATGTTTCTAAAATAAACAATGATTTCAACAACGCCCTTGATCTCATGCGTTGCATTCCCCAAGTGCAGGTTAAGGACAACGAACTGAAGGTGGCAGGCAAGCAACAGGTGCTGGTGAAAATAGGTAATGTTGTGCAGCGTGTAGAGACGAGCGAGCTGCCTGATGTGCTTAAAGGCTATGACGCACGGCTTGTTGAACGAGTAGAGGTCCTTCGTCAGCCACCATTGCGCTATGACAAAGACGGCAACACCGCGATGATTGTCTTGCACACAACGCCAGCCTTTAGTAAGTATTTGGGTGGCATAATAGGCACAGAAGAGATGAAGGGAGAAAACTATAATTTTCGTTATGGTGGCTTCGGACAGTTGATGTATAACACGGAAAAGATGTTCCTTTCTGTGGCGCCGTCAGCCAACTGGAACGGGTCTTATATGAAGGAGTCGGCTCAATACGACTATGGCTCTTATTTATATAAAAATGTTTCTCCGTCTAAAGGTGACAATAACTATGCGGGTGTAAGGGGCACCCTTCAATGGAACTATTCGAAAAACGGATTGCTCGGTTTGACAGGAGGCTTCAATAAACGCAGCATCGACAATGTCTTTGTGTCTTCCGATTGGGCTGAGCCTCAAACAAATGGGGTCGTAGATGCTAAAAGCAACAACGACATAAGTTTCCGCACGCCAAAGAAAACTGTTACTGCATACATGGAGCAGACTCTCGGACGCCCCGAGAGCAAGATGTGGCTTGAAACATCTTATTATGATTATACAGAGAAGCAGAATTCAGATTACGTCTCTTTGAGCGTGAAAGACGGCAAGAAATTTTTTACTTACAACGACAAAGATTGTCTGAAGGTTAGAGGAGTGGGCGTAAACAACGATTACTCCTTGCTTCTCGACACCACAGCCTACAACACCACTTTCGATTTTGGTGCTCGTTTCTCTTTCTCGCGCACCGACAAAGACCGTGACCACAACCAATGGATGTGCATTGACCTCAACGAGACAGCATATGAGGAGACGGCTCTTTTCAAGCTTGATGAGTATGTGCTTGCACCTTACGCCAGCTTGTCGTCACAGCTTACAAAGAAATGGTGGATGCGTCTTGGGCTTGTTTCAGACATCGCCTGGCGACGCAACAAGCAGATTGAGGATAGCTGGCATAAGACGTTCGTCACATGGTTGCCTTCATTGCATACAAGCTTCGCCTTCAATCCTCATCACCAGCTGTCGTTCACCCTCAACTCCTCTGTTACGCAGCCAAAGTTTGGACAGCTAAATCCGTTTGGTTGGCGTGTCAATCAGAAACAATATGTTCGTGGCAACATGCAGTTGAAGCCTGAAAAACATTACGACTCGCGTCTCACTTACACATATAACGGCAGCCTGTCGGTATCGGGAGTGATGAATTTCGGTCATGACATCATAGCACAGGTAACCTCGTTTTCTGATGGCTATATTGTTACAAAACCCGAGAACGCACAGAACAGCGCCGAGTATGGGCTTTCTGCCAGCTATTGGTTTAACCGTCTGTCGTGGCTAACGCTTTCTGTTGGTGCTGAGGGCGCTTATGCTCGCTACACTTCAGACAATCCTCTGCTCGCCAAGTGTGCGGAGAGCATGCAGTGGGGGCTCAATGGCTACACCGAATTTGTGTTCAACACACAACGCACGTTTACAGGCTATGTGTCAGGCTCTTATGAGGGACGACGTAAGACCACGGTGTCTGTGGTGCGTCCGCAGAACGATGTGTCTGTGGGTGTGACTGGCTATTTTCTTAAACGTAACCTTAGCGTCAGCTTGTCGGGCATGAACCTTCTTTCGTCCACATACCGTGGCTACGGCAAGAGCGGTGACCATTCTTTCACGTTCCGCAACCGTTACAGCTATCCCACGCTTTACCTTTCCGTGTCTTATAAGTTCTTCAACTCAAAGGATAACTCTCCTGAACGCAAGATGAGTTCTGAAGATGTGGAGCGTAGGTTCTGATTATGGCGTTTCTGTGAGTCAATGTTATGGCCGTTTTCGTTTTTTTATGTAATAGAGAGTAAGTAATGTCGTTTTTTTTGCCTAATTTTGCAAGATGATATAAAAACGATAATTTACGACAAAACATAAAAGAACAAGATGAGTAAAGGAAAACTGGCCAAGTTTGCCGACATGGAGAGATATGAGAATGTGTTCCAGTATCCCTATTCGGTTATCGACAACGTGCCTTTCGACATGAAGGGAAAATGGGGAGAGCAATATTTCAAGAACAACAATCCCATCGTTCTGGAGCTGGGATGCGGCAAAGGCGAATATACTGTTGGGCTGGCAAAGCTGTTTCCCGATGTCAACTTTATTGGTGTCGACATCAAGGGCTCACGCATGTGGACAGGCGCCACACAGGCTCTCAATGAGGGACTGACCAATGTGGCGTTCCTGCGCACAAACATCGAGATCATTGACCGCTTCTTTGCTGAGGGCGAGGTGAGCGAGATATGGCTCACGTTTAGCGACCCACAGATGAAGAACCCGCGCAAGCGCCTCACAAGCACCTTCTTTATGAACCGTTATCGTCATTTCTTAAAAGATGGCGGCGTGGTGCATCTGAAGACCGACTCAAATTTTCTTTTTACATACACCACATATATGGTAGAGCGCAACGCGTTGCCAGTGTTGTTCCGTACCGAAGATTTATATCACACCGAGGGCATAGATGCTCAAACCAAAACCATATTGGGCATACAAACTTATTATGAGAGTCAGTGGATAGAGCGTGGCCTAAATATACGATATCTGAAATTTCGTTTACCACAAGAAGGCGAGTTAGCTGAGCCCGATATTGAGATTCCGCTCGACGATTACCGTAGCTACAAGCGTCCTAAGCGTAGCGGACTGGAAACGAGTAAATAATATTAATCCGTATCTTTTGCAAACCACATCTTCATATTGACAGAAAATAAAATACAAACATATCACATATCACAAATATAAATAGCATTTAAAACTATGAAGAAACAATTTGTTGTAATCTTAATAGCCCTCTTCGCGCTTGGTACGGCAACGGTGTCGGCTGTTGACGGCAAGAAGCTGACGGCTTATGTAAATCCGATGATTGGCACAAGCGGAATGGGACATACGTTTCCTGGCGCTTGTGCTCCATTTGGTATCGTGCAACTTAGCCCTGAAACAGATACCATTCCACAAAATGTTGATGGACGTTATCAGGGAAAGGTGTACGAATATTGTGCTGGTTATCAGCATACTGATCCTACAATCGTAGGTTTCAGTCATACACACCTTAGTGGTACAGGTCATTCTGATTTAGGCGATGTGATGCTAATGCCGCAAACCGGAAGTTTGCGTCTAAACCCAGGAACGGCTACTCACCCCGATGCTGGCTATCGCTCACGATTTAATCATGACACCGAGAAGGCTGCTCCTGGCTATTATGAAGTGATGCTTGCTGATGAGGGCGTTCGTGCTCAACTTACAGCTACCCAACGTGTAGGTGTACATAAATATACATTTCCTAAAGGGGCCAACTCGCGTGTTATTCTTGATATGTTGCATGGCATATATAATTATGATGGCAAAGTGTTGTGGAGCAGCATACGCGTAGAAAACGACACCTTGCTCACCGGCTATCGTATCACCAATGGTTGGGCCACTTGCAATTATACTTATTTTGCCATTACACTGAGCAAGCCCATTAAAAGCTATGGCTACCGCGATATGAAAAAGCCTAAGTATCGTGGCTTTATGGGTAAGTTGCGTTTGCATGAGAATTTTCCCGAGATTGCAGGTCGCGACATTGTGGCCTATTTTAATTTCGACAACGTTACATCGCAAGAACTGGTGGTGAAAGTGGCGCTATCGGCCGTGAGCACTGAGGGCGCATTAAAGAACCTCAGAAGCGAGGTGGGCGGAAAATCGTTTGAGCAAGTGTATGCTGAAACCGATGCGCAATGGAATAAAGAACTGGATGTAATAGAGTGTACAGGTACGTCAGACCAGATGGCCATGCTTTACACCTCGCTCTACCACACCATGATCAACCCCTCGGTCTACATGGATGTAGATCGCCAATATCGCGGACTCGACGGAAACATACATAAGGCCGATGGCTTCACCAACTATACCATCTTCTCGCTTTGGGACACCTACCGTGCAGAACATCCGTTGCTCGGTCTGCTCAAGACCAGTCGCAACACCGATATGGTAAAGTCGATGATTGCTCACCAGCAACAGAGCGTTCATCACCTCTTGCCTGTGTGGAGCCTTATGGGAAACGAGGGTTGGTGCATGACCGGTTACCATGCTGTATCAGTATTGTCAGATGCTATTGTAAAAGGGGCAGATGTTAATAGAGATGCAGCGCTCAAAGCGATGGTTGAAACGGCCACTTGTCCTTACTATGAGAGTGTAGGCGACTATATGAAGTATGGTTATGCACCATTCGATAAATATGCCACAGCTGCATCAAACACCCTTGAGTATTCATACGACGACTTTACTATTTATGCTGCAGCAAAGGCTTTAGGACGCAACGATATTGCAGACATCTTTGCCAAACGTGCCTTATACTATCGTAACACTTTTGATACGACGGTAGGCTTTGCCTCGCCCCGACGTGTTGATGGCACATTTAAAGCCGACCTTGATCCTTATCAAACCTATGGCGAGGGCTTTATTGAAGGCAATTCATGGAACTTTTCGTTCTCTGCTCCTCAAGATGTAAAAGGGCTTATTAGCCTCTTCGGTGGCGACAAGCAGTTTGTGCAAAAACTCGACAACCTGTTTGACATGGATTTACCCGAGAAATACTATAAAGACAATGAGGATATTACGGCCGATTGTCTTGTGGGTGGATATGTGCATGGCAATGAGCCCAGTCATCATATACCTTATCTCTATGCATGGACATCGGCTCCCTGGAAGACGCAACAATGGTTGCGCACCATCATGAATAAAATGTATCGAAACCATATACGCGGATTGGGTGGCAATGACGACTGTGGACAAATGTCGGCATGGTATATCTTCTCGGCATTAGGCTTCTATCCTGTATGTCCTGGTACCGACCAGTATGTATTGGGTGCTCCCTATCTTCCTTACATGAACGTGACACTTGAAAATGGTAAGCACATTGTGGTAAAAGCTCCTAAGGTGAGTGATAAAAACCGTTATGTGCAGAGCGTGAAAGTAAACGGTAAACCTTATTCAAAACTGTATCTCACACACAAAATGCTTACTGATGGATGTACCATCGAGTTTGCTATGGGCAGTAAGCCCAACAAAAAGCGTGGCTTGACAGCTGATGCCAAACCTTACTCAATGACCAAATAAATCATTTTATTAATAACATTAAAAAACAATTCACAAATGAAATTAACAAATGTGTTGGCGACACTATCTGTCGCAACAATTATTGCTTCATGCGGAACAACAAAACTTACTGCCGACAATGGAAGCATTGCTGGCGGACTGAAAGAAACAAAGAAACAGCAGGTGGCTGCAAAGCGTTGGAAAAATTTCTCGATACCTAAAATTCTGTTTGAGGATAAGGCTCCGCAGAGCCAAGGGTCGAAGATTTATCATGCGCTCATACCTAATCCTACTGCGTATATAAATAAGGTGGCACGTGAGGTGTTAAACACCCTCTATTATTCAGAGAAAGACAGCATACCCGCCTTTAATGTGTTGCATTACACGTTAGAAGACGTTGATGGCGTCTCGGCAAAAGGTGGTGGAAACGGTAATGTGAGTATTTTCTATAGCACCCGCCACATACAAAAGTCGTTTGCGAATAATGATACAGCGCGGGTCGACTTTGAAACACGTGGCGTGTTGTTACACGAACTAACACATGCCTTTCAGCTCGAGCCTCACGGCATTGGCTCATATAGTACGAATAAAACCAATTGGTGCTTTATTGAAGGAATGGCCGATGCTGTGCGTGTAGCCAATGATGGATTTCATGGCGAGAAAGATCGACCTAAGGGCGGTAGCTATAAAAATGGATATCGCTATACAGGCTATTTCTTGGCTTGGATACAGCAAACCAAAGACCCCAACTTCTTGCGCAAGTTTAACCGCACTGCAATCGAGTTGGAAACATGGTCGTGGGATGCAGCCATACAAAAATGTTTAGGAAAACAATACACCATCGATGCGTTGTGGCATGAATACCAAATTGCGATGGGCGACATCAAACAGTAATAAACAAATATGTTTTTTTTTGATGATATGAAAAAACTTCTTGTAATACTTATGGCCTTGTCGGGGCTTACGTTAACAGCTTCAGCTGCTAAAAAGAACAATGTTGATGGCCGAAAAACGGCTGTCGACTATGTTAATCCATTTGTTGGAACAGATGGGTTTGGTAACGTATACCCTGGCGCCCAGGTGCCTTTTGGTGGCATACAAATCAGCCCTGACACCGATGAGCACTTTTACGACTGCGCTTCGGGATACAAGTGGAAGCGTAACTCGATACAAGGCTTTTCTCTTACGCATCTCAGTGGTACAGGTATTCCTGATTTAGGCGACTTCTTATTCATGCCAGGTGTGGGGGAAATAAAACTTCAGCCAGGCACCGATGATGCCCCTGATACCGGCTATCGCTCGCGTTTCTCGCATAACGCTGAGGTGGCCACGCCAGGTTATTATAGTGTAATGTTAAGCGACTACGGTGTGAAGGCAGAGATGACATCGGCTGTGCGCAGTGGTATGTTGCGCTTTACATATCCTAAGAGCCGTGATGCCTTTGTGTTAGTAGATATGAATCATACGTTATGGCAGAAGTGTGTATGGTCGAATATCCGTGTAGAGAACGACTCTACCATCGTAGGTTATAAACTGGTGAAAGGATGGGGGCCAGAACGCCACATCTATTTCAGAGCGGTATTCTCAAAACCGTTCCGCCAGTTTACCATTTATCAAGATAAAAAGCCTGTGATATATAACACTTCGCGTTTTCGTAGTAATCGTGAGGCTTGGGGACCGAACCTGTTGTTTACAGCACGTTTTAATACCTCTGAAGGTGAACAAATTACAGTGCGCACAGCAATCTCGGCAACTAGCACAAATGGTTGTATCGTTAATATGCGTGAGTTGAACAATCGTTCTTTCGAAGATGTTCATCGTGATGCTGTGCAACGATGGAACGATGAGTTGTCACGCTATGTAGTTGAGGGCGATGAGGTGCAAAAAGCCACCTTCTATACATCAGCCTATCATGCCGCCTTGTGCCCATATGTATACGATGATGCCGATGGTAAATATCTTGCGTTAGATAAGAATATAGAACAAGAAAATGGGTTTATAAACCGCTCTGAATTTTCATTATGGGATACCTATCGCGCCTTTCATCCGCTCTTAAATTTGGTGCATCAAGATGTGCAGGCTGATGTGGCTAATTCGTTGTTGGCTCATTACGACAAAAGCGTAGAGAAAATGTTGCCTTATTGGTCTTTCGCAAGCAATGAAACATGGTGCATGATAGGGTATCATGCAGCTTCTGTGTTGTCAGACATGATATGCAAAGACGTGAAAGGCTTCGACTACGAGCGTGCTTTTGAAGCTATGGTTACCACTGCTATGAATGAGCATTACGATTGCTTGCCCGACTATCGAGCGTTGGGGTATGTGCCGTATGATAAAGAGGCTGAATCAGTATCGAAGACACTTGAGTATGCCTATGACGATTATGCTATAGCACAGGCCGCGAAGAAGCTTGGCAAAGAAAAAGAATATACCTATTTCTTAAACCGTGCCATGAGCTATCAAAACTTGTTCGACAACGAAACTAAGTATATGCGTGGAAAAAATGCCGCTGGACATTGGCGCACACCCTTTGCACCAGTGGCTTATCAAGGTCCAGGTTCTGTAAACGGGTGGGGCGATATTACCGAAGGTTTTACCGTGCAATATCATTGGTATGTGCCACAAGATGTGCAAGGGTTAATGAACCTCATGGGGCGCGACATCTTCCGTCAACGTCTCGACTCGCTTTTCCAATACGAATTGCCCGAAGATATACCTGGTGCACACGACATACAAGGGCGCATTGGCGCTTACTGGCACGGCAACGAACCTTGTCATCATGTAGCTTATCTGTATAACTATCTTGGTGAGGGATGGAAGTGCCAAAAGTGGGTGCGTCGCGTTATCGATGAGTTTTATGGCGACCAGCCAGGCTCATTATGTGGCAATGACGACTGTGGCCAGATGTCGGCATGGTATATTTTCAACTGCATGGGCTTCTATCCCATATGTCCTTCCAGTGGATATTACAACATTGGGTCGCCAGCGCTACCTGCCATCACTGTTACGATGAGTAACGGAAAGCAGATACGTGTGACGACGAAAAACTGGAGCAAGAAGGCTGTGTATGTTGACAAGGTGTTTATAAATGGTAAACCCTATACAAAGTCGTACATCACCTGGGAAGATGTAAAAGATGGCATTAACTTGCAGTTTGTGATGAGCACCAAGCCCAACAAAAGATGGGCTGTGTCAAGCCACGATATTGCACCATCGCTATCGTTACCAGGACAAACGCTACAGTATGTGAAACCGCAATAACTACATGATGTGTAGACGAGGCAACACCGTGTTGTGGTCGTCTGCACTTCATACAATATAATGAAAAGTATATATTTGACATTATGGACATTACACTTTATCCAAAGCTTATTACAGATGCATTGGCTACGGTCACATATCCCGGAACCAAGAAAAATCTCATCGAGAGCAACATGCTTGCCGACGATGTGCGCATTGATGGTATGAAGGTCAAGTTTACGCTCATCTTCCCGCGCGACACAGACCCGTTCCTCAAATCAACGCTCAAGGCTGCCGAGGCTGCCATCCATTATCATGTGAGCAAGGATGTGGAGGTAACCATAGAGACCGAGTTTACGTCGAAGCCGCGTCCCGAGGTTGGCAAACTGCTGCCTCAGGTCAAGAACATCATTGCTGTTAGTTCAGGCAAGGGTGGAGTGGGCAAGAGCACCGTGGCTGCAAACCTCGCCATCTCGTTGGCACGTCTTGGCTACAAGGTGGGACTGCTCGATGCCGACATCTTCGGCCCGTCCATGCCAAAGATGTTTGACGTGGAGAAAGAGCGACCCTATGGTGTTAACAAGGACGGTCGCGACCTCATCGAGCCGATTGAGAAATATGGCGTGAAGCTGCTCAGCATCGGTTTCTTCGTGAACCCCGACACGGCAACGCTGTGGCGCGGCGGCATGGCCTCAAACGCCTTGAAGCAGCTCATCGCCGATGCCGACTGGGGCGAGCTCGACTATTTTGTGCTTGACACGCCTCCGGGCACGAGCGACATCCATCTCACGCTCCTCCAGACGCTTGCCATCACGGGTGCCGTCATCGTGAGCACACCTCAGAGCGTGGCTCTCGCCGATGCACGCAAGGGCATCGACATGTACCAAAACGACAAGGTGAACGTGCCCATCCTCGGTCTTGTGGAGAACATGGCGTGGTTCACGCCTGCCGAGCTGCCCGAGAACAAATATTATATCTTTGGCAAGGAAGGCTGCAAGAACCTAGCTAAGGAGATGAACGTTCCTTTGCTTGCACAGATACCGCTCGTGCAGAGCATCTGCGAGAATGGTGACAACGGCACCCCCGCAGCTCTCGACATTAACAGCATCACAGGACAGGCTTTCATCAGCCTTGCACAGGCTGTCGTGACGGTAACAAACAAGCGTAACCGCGAAATGGCTGCCACAAAAATTGTGGAGGTAAAGAAATAGCAGTTTTGACTGTTGCTTGACCTTTAGCAAGCAACAAATAATAAAGCCAATGTGCCTTTTAAACCCAAATCGGTTGTTAGGGCTTGCATGGATTTTGGATTTTTAGAAGAATGGATTTTGTTTGGCTTTTAATGAGTAATAGCGAGCTATTGCGAATTAAAAACAAGCAAAAGACACCTTATAAAAACCAAAAGACTGCAAGCAGTTATAAAATAATACATAAAACGGCCTAATGACCGATTTGGATTAAAACATTAATTTCCATTAATTCCCCCATTAATAGAAATTAATGTTTTTTTGTGATTTTATCTTTCTTCCTTTTTTGTTGTTGTTTTTATAAGTTTTTTTGCAAACGATTGCATATTTTTGCAAACGATTGCACGCATATTTTTGCAAACGATTGTATAGTTTTTTTTGCTGTTCTTTCAATTTTTACTTGTTCTATTTTTTTTTAATGAATACTTTTGCGGCAGATATATAACTTAAAAACTATTTTTTTTAAAAACCTTCTTATGCAAAAAAACCTTCTTAAAGCGTGGGCTCTATTTTTGCTTATGCTTATCGCCATGCCAGTAGTGGCGAACGACTTTAACAGTCAGCGAACAGATTTTCGCGATGAGAGTATTTATTTCATGATTACCACCCGTTTCTACGATGGTGATCCCAAAAACAACGTGCTCTGTTGGGACAACAAGCAGTGTCAGATTGATACAGGCGACCCTTGTTGGCGAGGCGACTTCCAGGGCGTTATAGACAAGCTCGACTACATCAAGGCCCTTGGCTTCACAGCCATCTGGATCACACCTGTTGTGCAGAACGCATCGGGTTACGACTATCACGGCTACCATGCCATGGACTTCACACACGTTGACTGCCGCTACCAGAGCGGTGACGGAACCAAGAGCGGCGACGTGATGTTCCAGGAGCTTATCGATAAAGCGCATAAGAAGGGCATCAAGATTATACTTGACATCGTGCTCAACCACACAGGTAACTTTGGTGAGGAGAATCTCTGCAAGGAGTTTGAGCGCAACACCAAGCTTCGTAACCAGGCTGAAATCGACGCTTGTATGATTCCTAACAGCGATATGCTTGGCTCCGACTATCTCACAATTGTAGGTGCTCAGCAGTACCAGCGCCGTTTGGCCTTGATGAAGAATACAGATGGACAGAACCACGACATACACAACTACTGGCACCATACAGCCAACAACTGGAACTGGGACTTCCCCAGCCGTTGGATGGGTCAGATTGCTGGCGACTGTGTAGACCTTAACACGGAGAACGACGCCGTGGCAGAGTATCTCGTAAAGTGCTATGGCGAGTTCATCAAGATGGGTGTCGATGGTTTCCGTATCGATACATCCGGCCATATCTCTCGCTTGACATTCAACAAGCAGTTCATTCCTCAATTTACAGCACTTGGCGAGCAGTATAAGAGCAAGCGCTTAAACCAGGCACCTTTCTTTATGTATGGTGAGGTTTGTACTCGTATGAACGATGTCACCTACAGAGGTCAGGCAAACCTCTCTTGCTACTTCTATACCTGGAAGTCGGACGAGGACTTGCTCAACAAATGGGATGGAAGCAAAAGTTACTGGGATAGTCAGGTGATTCCTGAGGGTTCTGAGCCTGTAGGCCCACAACAGCTTTGCTTGGAGGAGACTACTTCTCCAAAGAGCAACAATGCCAAGATGCTCAATGGTGCATGGCACGAGCCAGACTATTCTCAGTCAAGCGGATTCAACGTCATTGACTTCCCAATGCACTACAGCTACAACACTGCCCAACAGGCTTTCGGATTGGCAAGCGGCGACGAGTGCTATAATGACGCCACTTACAATGTTGTCTATATAGACAGCCATGACTACAGTCCAGGTCCAAACGACACAAACCGTTTTGGTGGTACAGATGCTCAGTGGGCTGAGAACCTCTCTCTCTTGTTTACCTTCCGTGGTATTCCATGTATCTACTATGGTTCTGAGGTTGGTTTCCGTCGTGGTGTAAGAATCGACCCAGGTCCTAACGGTCCTCTTTCAGAAACTGGTCGTGCTTACTTCGGTGGTTATATCACAGGTGATGTAACAGCAACAGACTTCGGTGAGTATAAGGCTACAGGTAACGTAGCTGCTTCTTTGAATCACGATGTAGCTCAGCACCTCATCCGTTTGAACAAGATTCGTCAGGCTGTTCCTGCTCTCCGTAAGGGTCAGTGGACAACAGATGGTTGTAAGGCAACAGGTAAGAATGGTATCGCTTTCAAGCGTGCTACTAAGGATTGCTATGCGCTCGTAGCCCTCAATGGTGGTGCTACCTTCACAGATTGCCCAGCTGGTACTTATACCGACGTGGTAACTGGTAAGACATATACAGGTTCTACTATTGAAGTAGAAGCTCCTTCTACTCAGGGTCAGCTCCGTGTTCTCGTAAAGGACTGGAAGGATGGCAAGATCGGTGAGGATGGTGCTTTCATCTACGATACTACAGCTAAGTCTCTGGACGGTCAGGCTTATGATGGTAATGAAGAGGCTGGTACAATTTGGAACGAGCAGGGCCCTATTCAGCCAGCAAGCGTTTTATTCTCACAGGCAGGTGGATCATTCCGTACTGAGACTATTAACCTGACAGTTACTCTCTCTGAAGACGCTAAGTCTGGTTGGTATCAGATACAAGGTCAGGATAAGGTGAACTTGACTCCTGGTGTGAGTGAGAACCTTACCATAGGCGAAGGTATGAACTTTGGCGACACCAAGACTATTGAGTGGAGCGCAGAGGCCCAGGACGGTAAAGTAAAGAGCGGTAGCTTGACCTTCAAGAAGGTGGACCCTAATGCTACTATCATGGTTTACGTACAGGCAGAAAATGCTCCTTTTATCTATGCTTGGTCAAAAGGTTCTTCTGTTAAGAAATTGACAGGCGATTGGCCTGGTACAAAGATGACAGAGTCTGAAGAAATCAATGGCGAAAAGTACTGGACTTACGCTTTTGATGGCGTAGATAACTTCAATGTCATCTTGAATAATAATAGCGGTGCACAGTCTGGTGAAATCTCTGGTATCACAGGTGATATCTACCTGAAGTATGACGGCGGTGCAAATGCTCAGAAGATTGACGCTCCTGTCAATACTGCAGCCAAGGTTACTTTCAGCCCTAACGGTGGCGACTTCGAGAAGACTATCACTGTAACAGCCACATTGAGCAACAATGCCAAGAGCGGTTGGTACAAGATCGGTAATGGTGAGCAGGTGGCTCTTACCCCTGGTAAGGCTGCTACATTCACACTCGGTGCTGACATGATGGAAGGCGAGAGCAAGACTGTAACTTGGAGCGCAACCAATGCAGATAACGAAACCAAGACAGGTTCTGCAACCTTCAACAAGATGAAAGAGGTAGTTGTTCCTGCTCCAACAGGTATCTTCGCTTACTTCCTCGCTCCTTCAGACTGGAGTCAGGTAGATTGCTGGGCTTGGAATAATACAGACAACTTTACCGGTGGTAACTGGCCAGGTGTAAGCTGTACCAAGACTAACATGAAGAAGAATGGTTTGGATGTCTGGATGTGGAAGTATGATGGCGATTTGACAACTGCTCCAACTATGATCATCTTCAGCAACGGCAGTGGTCAGCAGACAAAGGATTTGGAATTCGAAAACGGTGCAGTTTATAACCGTGACGGTAAGACCAATGAGTCTGTCTCAACAGGTATCAACCAGGTAGGTAGCAAGAAGGCTCCTGCTAAGTTGAAGATTTACTCTATCAATGGTGTGAAGGTAGCCGAAGTAAACAAGGTTTCTGATGCAGAATACGTTCTGGCTCCAGGTATGTACATCTGCAATGGCAAGAAGTTTGTTATCAAGTAGTAAATGGTTAGCCGCCATTACTTTTAGAAACATTTAGTTTATCATATTTCATTTATTTTAGGTTTAAGTACTCCTAAATGACTTGAATAGAGCAATCTTTCAGTCATTTAGGAGTCTTTTTTGTATATATAAGTAGAAAATATATTAAAGATTTTGGGTAAAACCTTTTTTTTTTGTAACTTTGCGCCCAAAAGTAAAAACAATATAAAAAATAAAATAGATAATATGGCTAAGAAATTTGCCGAGCATAATGGTCTGAATCTTACACAGACCAACAATGACGTACTCGCAGCGTGGGAGAAGAATGATATCTTCCACAAGTCTATCGACGAGCGTGAAGGCTGCCCTCAGTTTATCTTCTTCGAGGGACCTCCATCAGCTAATGGCCACCCGGGTATTCACCACGTGTTGGCACGTAGTATCAAGGATACATTCAACAGATACAAGACCATGAAGGGTTTCCAGGTTCACCGTAAGGCGGGATGGGATACCCACGGACTCCCTGTTGAACTCGGTGTCGAGAAGGAACTCGGCATCACCAAGAAGGATATCGACAACAAGGCTTCAGAGAAGTATATCTCTACTGAGGATTACAACCACAAGTGCCGCGAGAACGTGATGAAGTTCACCGCTGAGTGGCGCGAGTTGACTGAGAAGATGGGTTACTTCGTAGATCTCGATCATCCTTATATCACCTACGATAACAAGTATATCGAGACTCTCTGGTGGCTCCTCAAGCAGCTCTACAACAAGGGGATGCTCTACAAGGGTTACACCATCCAGCCATACTCTCCAGGTGCAGGTACAGGCTTGAGCTCTCACGAGTTGAACCAGCCTGGCTGCTATCGCGATGTTAAGGACCTCACCACCACAGCCCAGTTCCTCATCAAGGATCCTAAGGCTGAGTGGACCAAGTGGGGCAAGCCATACTTCATCGCATGGACCACTACACCTTGGACTTTGCCATCAAACGTGGCTCTCTGTGTGGGTCCTAAGATTGACTATGTAGCCATCGAGACCTACAACCTCTACAATGGCGAGCCTATGACACTCGTGATGGCTGAGGCTCTGGTTGGTTCATATCTGAAGGCAGACCAGGAGTGCAAGGAAGGCGATCTCCTGCCATTCGACAAGGAGAAGAAGCAGTGCCCTTGGCGCATTGTCGACCACATGAAGGGTACCGACCTCGAAGGCATGCACTACGAGCAGCTCCTGCCATGGGTAAAGCCATGCGAGAAGGTTGATCTCTTCGCACCGGCTTTCGTAACAGAATATGCTGCTGCTCATCCTGAGAAGGTGTTCGCTTCTGAGGATGGTCGCGATCAGTTCGTCGAGATGGAGAGTGAGGCTTTCCGCGTAATCCTCGGCGACTACGTTACTACCGATGACGGTACAGGTATCGTTCACATCGCTCCTACATTCGGTGCCGATGATGCCAAGGTGGCTAAGGATGCCAACATCCCAGCTCTCTACCTTATTAATAAGAAGGGCGAGACCCGCCCAATGGTTGATCTCCAGGGTAAGTTCTATCTCATCGAAGACCTCGATGCCAACTTCGTGAACGCTTGCGTCAACAAGGAGGCATATGCTCATCACGCAGGCGGCTACGTGAAGAATGCCTACGACCCACAGTTTAATGTGGATGGCGTCTGGGACAAGAAGGCTTCTGAGAAGGCTGAAGACCTGAACATCGTACTCTGCTACGAGTTGAAGCAGGAGGGCAAGGCTTTCAAGAGCGAGAAGCACGTGCACAACTATCCTCACTGTTGGCGTACCGACAAGCCTATCCTCTATTATCCATTGGATAGCTGGTTTATCAAGGATACAGCCCGCAAGGAGCGCATGGTAGAACTCAACAAGACCATCAACTGGCAGCCTGAGAGCACCGGTACAGGCCGTTTCGGCAACTGGCTCGAGAACTTGAACGACTGGAACCTTTCACGTTCCCGCTTCTGGGGTACTCCATTGCCAATCTGGCGTGACGAGAACCGTGGCGAGAAGTGCATCGGCAGCCTTGAGGAACTCTATGCTGAAATCGAGAAGTCTGTGGCTGCCGGTATCATGCAGAGCAACCCATTGAAGGAGAATGGTTTCGTTCCTGGCGACTACAGTCAGGAGAACTATGATAAGATTGACCTCCACCGTCCATACGTTGACAAGATTGTATTGGTTAACGAGGAGGGCAAGCCAATGTATCGTGAGAGCGACCTCATCGACGTTTGGTTCGATTCAGGTTCAATGCCTTACGCCCAGCTCCACTACCCATTCGAGGGTGAGATGGCCCGTGGCACAGAGGCAGACCGCGATGCACTCATCCACAGCACCTACGAGGGATATGCTATTCCTCCTAAGTTCTATCCAGCCGACTTCATCAACGAGGGCGTGGATCAGACCCGTGGATGGTTCTTTACCCTGCACGCCATCGCTACCATGGTATTCGATAGCGTAGCCTTCAAGAACGTAATCTCTTCTGGTCTCGTTCTCGATGCCAAGGGTAACAAGATGAGTAAGCACGTGGGTAACGTGACTAACCCATTCGAGATGATTGACAAGTATGGTGCCGATCCTGTTCGTTTCTATATGATGACCAACAGCGAGCCTTGGGACAACCTCAAGTTCGACCCTAATGGTGTGGACGAGACCCGTCGCAAGTTCTTCGGTACCTTATATAATACCTACAGCTTCTTCGCCCTCTATGCTAATGTAGATGGTTTCGATGCAGAGGCTGCTCAGGTGCCATTCGAGAAGCGCCCAGAGATTGACCGCTGGATTCTCTCTTCACTCAATACCCTCATCAAGGGCGTTGACAGAGAGTTGGCTGGCTATGATCCAACCCGCGCAGGCCGTCTCATCGATGCTTTCGTCAACGATGACCTCTCTAACTGGTACGTTCGTCTGAACCGTAAACGTTTCTGGGGTAAGGAGATGAGCGAGGATAAGCTGAGTGCTTACCAGACTCTCTATACCTGCCTGATGACAGTGGCTAAGCTGCTGGCACCATTCGCTCCATTCTATGCAGACGAGTTGTATCACGACTTGGGCGGCGAGTTGGAGAGCGTACATCTCGATAAGTTCCCTGTAGCTGATGAGGCTGCTATCGATGCCGACCTGGAGGAGCGTATGGCCATCGCTCAGAAGATTACTTCTATGGTATTGGCTTTGCGCCGCAAGGTGAACATCAAGGTGCGTCAGCCACTCCAGCAGATCATGATTCCTGCAGTAGATGATGTACAGAAGGCACACATCGAGGCAGTAGCAGGACTGTTGAAGAACGAGGTGAACGTGAAGGAGGTTAACTTCATTGAGGGTCAGGGTATTCTCGTAAAGAAGGTGAAGTGTAACTTTAGAGTGATGGGTAAGAAGTTCGGCAAGCTGATGAAGGGTGTTGCTGCCCAGATGTCAGCGCTCGATCAGGACCAGATTGCAGCTTTTGAGAAGGCAGGCAACATCACATTGAATATCGACGGACAGGAAGCCGTGGTAGAGGTAGCCGACGTGGAGATTATCTCTGAGGATATTCCAGGATGGCTCGTATCTAACGAGGGCAATCTGACCGTAGCGCTTGAGGTAGAGTTGACCCCAGAATTGAAGAAGGAGGGTATGGCTCGTGAGTTGATCAACCGTATCCAGAACCTCCGCAAGGAGACAGGTCTGGAGATTACCGACCGCATCAACGTAACTGTGGCTCCTAATGAGGAGACCAACGCAGCCATCGAGTCATTCGCCGACTACATCAAGGGTCAGGTATTAGCAGACAGCATCGAAATCGGTGACAACGCAGGTGTTGAGACCGAGTTTGATGACTTTAAGTTGAACATTCTCATAGAGAAGAATTAAATAGTTAGGAGTTAGGAGTTAGAAGTTAGGAGCATTTCCAAACTGCTTGCTTCTAACTTTCTAGCCCTTATTTCCTAAAAACATTAACAAATAACATAATAGATAACATCTATGGCTAACGAAAAACTACGTTATAGCGATCAGGAGCTCGAGGAGTTCCGCGCTATTATTGATGAGAAATTGAAGGTGGCAAAGCAGACTTATCATGATTGCATGGCTCAGCTGAACCACTCAGACAGTAATGATGTGGTAGATACATCACCAACCTACAAGGCTCTTGAGGAGGGTAGTGAAGCACAAAGCAAGGAAGAAATCATCCAGATGGCCCAGCGTCAGCAGAAGTTCATCAAGGGATTGGAAGCAGCTTTGGTTCGTATCCAGAACAAGACCTATGGTATTGACCGCGAAACAGGTGAGTTGATTCCTAAGGAGCGTTTGCGTGCTGTACCTCATGCCACTTTGAGTGTAGCTTCTAAGGAGGCTAGAAAAAAGTAATAAATGGAGAAAACAAGTAAAATTAAATACGGATGGCTCGTCACGGCAATGGTGGTTGTCCTTCTTGTTATCGATCAGATTATCAAGGTGTACATCAAGACCCATTTTTGCCTTGGCGAGTCTGTTCGTGTTACTGATTGGTTTTATATCGAATTTGTAGAGAACAACGGAATGGCTTGGGGTATGTCGTTTATCGGCAAGTTCTGGCTAAGTCTGTTGCGCCTGGTAGCCATCTGTGCTTTGAGCATTTATCTGCATCGCATCATTAAGCGTGGTACCTATCGCTTGTTATACATCATTTTGGTGGCGCTGGTTCTGACAGGTGCAATCGGCAATATGATTGATTCCATCTTCTACGGACTTATCTTCACCGGTGCCTCACCTTATTATGTATCTTATCTTGTGCCTTTCGGCGAGGGGTATGCACCCGTGCTCATGGGCAAGGTGGTTGATATGTTCCGTTTTCCGTTCTTCACCTATACATGGCCTGAATGGTTCCCTTTCTGGGGTGGACAGCATGGTACATTCTTCGATCCTGTATTCAATTTTGCAGATTCCTGTGTATCAGTCGGCATCATTTCTCTCTTGCTTTTCTGTAGAAAAGAACTGGAAGCTCTCGGAGGTGATGATAAGGAGAAGAAGGTTAAAGATTCTTCTTTTATTGAAACTGCTGAAGAAAAGATAAAGTCTCAATCTCAAGAAAATAAGGAGGACAAGTAATCATGAAGAAAGCTTTTCTTTATCTCTGTTGGATAGTAACCTTTTGTGCAGCCTTTGCTTCTTGCAAGCCTTCGCTGCCAAGAGATGTGCTCTCTAAAGGAAAGATGACGGATATTCTCTTCGATTATCACATCGCTCTTGCTATGGCGCAGAACGAAGACGGTGGTAGTGAGAAGAATAGTCTGGCTTATCGCGAGGCTGTACTGAAGAAACATGATGTCACCTCGGCAGACTTCGACAGTTCGATGGTTTATTATATGCGCCATACAGAATTGCTGCATGATGTGTATAAGGATTTGGCTGAAAGATTGGATAAAGAGGTGGTTGCATTGGGTGGAAATAGTACAGGAAATAGTGATTTTGACAATCTTACTGCTGTTGGCGATACTGCCAATATCTGGAAGGATGCTACTTCGATGGTATTCTCGCCTGATGAGGGCTTCAACAGTCGCAGTTTTAAAATTGAAGCTGATACTGCTTTCCATAAGGGTGACCGGTTCCGTCTTGATTTCGAATCGCAGTTTATCTTCCAGGATGGTATGCGTGATGGCATCGCTTTGCTGGCTGTTCAGTTCAAGAACGATAGTGTGGCACAGACTGTAATTCATATTCAGAGTGCTCAGCACTATAGTGTAGAACTCGCTGATAATGATAGCCTTGGAATCAAATGTATAAAGGGGTACTTTATGTTGAATGAGGGTGGCTTCAGTTCTGATGCCGGTTCTTTGACGACTCTTAAACTGATGTTTGTCAATAAGATTCGTCTCATCCGTATGCATCCTAAAAAGGTGGCACCGGTTTCTTCTTCTGCAGCATCTTCTGATTCGGCAAAAGTAGATACAGCTCGTAAGACCCGTATACCAGGTCCGAGTGTTCCAGCGCGTCCGGATGGAGCTTTGGCGCCTCCGACCAGTGCACCGGTTTCTATGCCTGATAAACCTATTCAGATGACGAGTAGTAATTAGTCTGGATGTTTAAGATATGGCTGAAATGAGGAGATGCGGAGCCCATCAGGTGATATTGCCGGATGGCTCGATATTGCAGCAGGCTGTGGTAGAAATACAAGAGGACAGGGTGGTGAACTACTTCGAGTTTCGCGAGGAGTTGCCGATGACCGAATGGTTAGGCGGCGAAATCCGGGTGGAACGCGATGAGGAAGGCATCCTTCGTGCCCTGTGGAACGGAAAAGTAATCAATAAACATTAAACATAAACATTAATAATATGTTAAGCGTAGATCAATTAGAAGACAAGTTGATAGACTTGGCATTTGCTGAGGATATCGGTGATGGCGACCACACAACTTTGTGTTGTATCCCAGAAGACGCCATGGGTAAGAGCCACTTGCTTATCAAGGAAGATGGCGTGTTGGCAGGTGTTGAAATGGCAAAGAAGGTATTTGCCCGTTTCGATCCTACCATGAAGGTAGAAGTGTTGCTTCAGGATGGAACCCATGTTAAGAAGGGTGACATTGCAATGATTGTAGAGGGTAAGACCCGTTCTTTGCTCCAGACAGAGCGTTTGATGCTCAATATCATGCAGCGTATGAGTGGCATTGCTACCATGACTGCTAAGTATGTAAAGCGTCTTGAGGGTACAAAGACTCATATCCTTGACACCCGTAAGACTACTCCAGGTCTCCGTATGTTGGAGAAGCAGGCTGTGAAGATTGGTGGTGGTATGAACCATCGCATTGGTCTTTTTGATATGATTCTCTTGAAAGATAACCATATCGATTTTGCTGGTGGTATCGATAACGCAATCGACCGTTGCCATGCTTATCTGAAGGAGAAGGGCCTCGACCTAAAGATTGAAATCGAGGTTCGCAGTTTCGATGAACTTGACCAGGTATTGAAGCATGGTGGTGTAAATCGTATCATGCTCGATAACTTCTCTGTGCCTGATACTAAGAAGGCAGTAGACATCATCGCAGGTAAGTATGAGACTGAGTCTTCTGGCGGTATCACTTACGATACCATCCGCGATTATGCAGAGCAGGGAGTTGATTTCATCTCAGTTGGTGCCTTGACACATAGTGTGAAGGGCTTGGATATGAGTTTCAAGGCTTGCGAATAAGTGAAGAATGAAGAGGGAAGAGTGAAGAATTCAAATGCTCTTCTCTTTTTGTATATATAAATTAAGGTATATTTATGAATAAGATTTTCGCTTCAGCCATAATGGCTGTAGCTATGTTGGGCAGTGTCTCTGAGGCTGAGGCATGTACCAACTTTATAGTAGGAAAAAAAGCATCGGTTGATGGATCTGTGATGTGTTCATATAGTGCCGATGACTATGGTATGTTCCAAAATCTCTGTCATTTTCCTGCCGGTAAGCATGCTAAGGGCGAGATGCGTAAGATTTACGATTGGGATACCAATAAATATCATGGTGAGATTCCGGAGGCTGCCGAGACTTATAATGTGATTGGCAATATCAATGAATGGCAGGTCACCATCGGTGAAACTACTTATGGTGGACGTGAGGAGATGGCTGATTCTACAGGTATCATGGACTATGGTTCACTCATTTATGTTGCCCTGCAGCGTAGTAAGACTGCCCGTGAGGCTATTAAAGTGATGACAACCATCGCCAATACTTACGGCTATAATTCAGAAGGCGAGACCTTTACCATCTGTGATCCGAACGAAGCTTGGATTATGGAGATGATGGGCAAGGGACCAGGTTCTAAGGGCGTGGTTTGGGTAGCTCTCCGTATTCCTGATAATGCAGTTTGTGCACATGCTAACCAGAGTCGCATCGGCAAGTTCAATATGAAGGACAAGAAAAACGTGATGTATGCCAAGGATGTCGTTTCTTTTGCTCGTAGTAAGGGATGGTATCAGGGCAAGGATGCTGATTTCTCATGGAAAATGGCATATGCTAAGCCTGATTTCTCAGGACGTCGTTTCTGCGATGCTCGTGCTTGGGCTCTTTTGAATCATTTCTATGATATGAGTCCTTATCTTGATTGGGCTTTGGGCAAGGATCCTAATGCGAAGGATATGCCTCTCTGGGTGGTTCCAAACAAGAAGGTGAGTGTTGCTGATGTTGAGGCTTGCATGCGTGACCATTATGAGGGTACACCTCTTTCTGTTGCTGATGGCACTGATATCGGGGGTGGTATCTGGCAGATGCCTTACAGGCCAACTCCATTGATGTTTAAGGTGGATGGAAAGCAGTGCTTCAACGAACGACCGGTCAGCACCCAGCAGAGTGGTTTTGTTTTTGTTAGCCAGATGCGTTCATGGATGCCTAGAGAGATTGGCGGTGTTCTTTGGTTTGGTAATGATGATGCCAATATGGTAGCGTTCACACCAATCTACTGTTCTTCTACAGTTCGTCCTGAGTGTTATAACACACCGGGAGCAGATGCAGTGAATTTCAGTTTCAAGAATGCTTACTGGGTGTGCAATATGACCAGCAATATGGTTTATCCTCGTTACAGCCAGATGTTCCCAACTTTGAAGGAGGTTCGTGATAGTCTGGATAACAGCTATTTTGCTGCACAGCCAGGTGTTGAGGCTAAGGCTCAGGAACTGTATGCACAGGATCCACAGGCTGCTGTCAAGTATCTCAATAATTATGGTATTGAGAAGGCACAGCAGATGTTGGCGCGTTGGCAACAGCTCTTCCAGTTTATGGTAGTGAAGTATAATGACATGATTATCAAGCCAACCAAAAAAGATGGCAGTTTCGAGAAGACTCCTTATGGATTAGGTGCAACCCCAGTTCGTCCTGGGTATCCTGAGAAATATGCCAAGGAACTTATTAAGCAAACAGGAGACAAGTTCCTGGTTCCTGAAACAAAGTAACAATATTTATCATCACATAAAGAAAGCCGATTCAAGTATATTACTATACAAGAATCGGCTTTCCTGTTTTCTTGACTTACAATACTAAATAGTATTATAATTTTTAAAGTTACGTCTTTTAAAATCAATTACTTGAAGTATCTCTTGTAGAGACCTGCAAAACCTGCACAGTGGCGGGCTTCATCCTTAGCCATCTCATGAACGGTATCGTGGATAGCATCTGAACCCTGCTCCTTAGCAAGCTTGGCAATGCGGAACTTATCCTCACAAGCACCCTTCTCTGCTGCAATACGAGCCTCGAGATTGCTCTTGGTATCACCCAAAACCTCACCGAGAAGTTCTGCAAAACGAGAAGCGTGATCAGCCTCCTCATAGGCATAACGTTTGTAAGCCTCTGCAATTTCAGGATAGCCTTCACGATCTGCCTGGCGTGCCATAGCAAGATACATACCTACCTCGCCACACTCACCATTGAAATGGTCCTTCAAACCCTTGATAACGTCTTCATTAACGCTATCCTTAAATGCCTGACCGAGAACGTGAACGGTAGCAAATGTCATATCGTCATCTACTGCATCTTCCATCTCTTTGAACTTGCTGGCTGGAGCCTTGCAGATAGGGCACTTCTCAGGTGCTTCTGTACCTTCGTAAATGTAACCGCAAACGGTGCAAATAAACTTTTTCTTCATAATGCTTTTGTTTTAAAGTTGTTGTATAATTATTGTCTTTTGAATTAGTGAACAGTCTCTGTGAGAGGTGACTTTACGCTTTTTTTAGCGCATTCTGTACAGATTCCTCTGTAGTAGAGCTGTTCTTCCAATACGATGTTTCCTTCAATTTCCTTTCCTGGTTCCACTGTTGGAGCAGGTTCGCCGAAAAAGTCAATTACCTTGCCACAATTTCTGCAATAGAAGTGAACGTGGCTTTTAATATTTCCATCATAACACACGCGATGTTCATCGATTGTGATCATTTGAGCCGCATTGTGCTCACTCAACATTCTGAGTGTATTGTAAACGGTTGTCTTGCTCAATGTTGGGATACTTTCAGCTAATCCTTTGTACACATCCTCGATAGTTGGATGAGTGGGATGATTAATAAGCCAATCCATGATGGCAATACGCTGGAGTGATGGTCGGATACCTTTCTCCACGAGTCTTTGATAGGCTTCTGTCTGCTTCATAATTACTTGTTGTTATAATTTGTTGTTGCAAAGATAAGCAATTCTTTTGTATCCGCCAAATATTTTTGCAAAAATTCCAAAGTATTTTTGAATATTTTACAATTGCATAGTTGTTTTAAGATTTGTTGTGCAAAAAGGTAGATCCTATGATTCGCTTTTGGAAATTATTGATACTAAAACCCTTTTGGAAAAAGTAATTCCCCGTCACGCTACCGGAGGGTTGTGGCGGGGAATCTTATTTGAAAATAAACTTTATACGATATTTCAGGCGATTATCTCAGGTCGATGACTTCAGCTCCTGGACATTCCTTGCTGTTGAAATTGAATGTGCTGTTAGAAACGCTCTTGGCTCTGAAGTTACTTACCGTGATGGTACTCCAGGTATTGCCCTGTCGCATCTTGACAACTGATGGAATATGTGTCTTTTTGTTGATGGTGATATACATTTCGGCTACAGAACGTTTCTGGTTATTGGCAACGAGATGTACTACATAGTTACTGCCTGCTGTCTTGAGCGTTGACTTATAACCAGTCTTATATATATTAATAAAGGTATAAGGGTTCATGGACATCTGCTGAGCCTGTGTAGGGTTGCTGACATTCACCTCGTTGGTTTTCTTTAGATAAGTCCACTGGGTCTTGCCGTTGAACCAGACGATGGCTTGCGGGGTACGGGCGTTAAACTTGTTGCCTTTGATGGCAATACTGCCGCTTGCTGATCCATACTTAGAGCTGCTCATCTTGAAGTTGGCGCTAGCTCCACCTTTGTTGCCAATAACGGCAGCGGTCTTATCAAGTACCTGTTGCGCAGTCTGCGCCATGGCTCCGATGCTCATCATTGCAACGAAAGCCAATGCTAAAATCTTTTTCATTTTTATCTTTTCCTTTCTTTTAAAATTCTATGTTATATCTTCTAAAATTTCATACTCTATCATAAAGCCGTAAAAACGTCTTTTCTCTCTTAGACGTTTTCACGGCTTCAGGGTTTAATAATTTAACCTTTTCCAATATTATCTTCTTTCATACCCTTAGTTATTTACTAAAATTAAGAGTTTCGAAGTGCCATTAACAGATTATTAAGCTGGTTTTCATCCTGTATCAGTACCTCACGAGGCTTGCTGCCCTGTGCTGCACCTACGATGCCTGCAGCTTCCATCTGGTCCATTAATCGTCCTGCACGGTTATAGCCGATACTGAACCGGCGCTGGATCATGCTGGTAGAACCCTGCTGTGAAAGAACAATCGCATGGGCTGCCTCTTCGAAGAACGGATCCAGTTCGCGGGCACTGATGCTGCCGCTTCCACCTGCGCTTCCTTCATCATTAGCTGGTTCTGGCAACTCCATAGGTTCGATAGGGCCAGGCTGTTCGCAGATATACTCGTTGATGCGCTCGATTTCAGGTGTATCAACAAAGGCACACTGTACACGTACAGGTTCGTTGCCGCAGAGATAGAGCATATCACCACGACCAATCAGCTGGTTGGCTCCTGTACGGTCAAGAATGGTCTTTGAGTCGATGGCAGATGTAACCTTAAAGGCGATACGGCCAGGGAAGTTAGCCTTGATATTACCCGTGATGATGCTGGTTGTAGGACGCTGGGTGGCAATAATCATGTGGATACCCACGGCACGTGCCAGCTGGGCGATACGGGCAATAGGAAGTTCTACTTCTTTGCCGGCTGTCATGATCAGATCACCGAACTCATCTATAATCACCACGATGTATGGCATATACTCATGTCCATCTGTCAACTTCAACTTGTGGTTGATATACTTCTGGTTGTATTCTTTGATGTTACGTGCTCCTGCCTTTTTGAGCAAGTCGTAACGGCTATCCATCAGTACACACAGACTGTTCAGGGTTCTAACCACCTTGGTTACGTCGGTTATGATAGGTTCTTCCTCATCAGGAACCGCAGCCATAAACTTATTGGCAATACGGGAGTAGACGCTAAACTCCACTTTCTTAGGGTCGATGAGAACCAGTTTGAGTTCATTTGGATGTTTCTTGTATAATAAAGAGGTGATGATGGCATTCAACCCTACAGATTTACCCTGTCCGGTAGCACCCGCAACAAGCAGGTGAGGAATCTTTGCCAAATCAACCATAAACACTTCGTTGGTAATGGTCTTACCCAAAGCGATAGGTAACTCCATCTTGGTTTCCTGGAATTTCTTTGAGTTTAAAGTACTTTCCATACTAACGATGTTCGCCTTTGCGTTAGGTACCTCAATACCGATGGTTCCCTTACCTGGAATAGGAGCGATGATACGGATGCCGAGAGCTGCCAGACTCAAGGCGATGTCATCTTCCAGATTCTTGATCTTAGAGATACGTACGCCTTCTGCAGGCTGGATTTCGTAGAGTGTGATGGTAGGACCAACCGTAGCACGGATGGTTTTGATCTGTACGCCAAAGTTGCCCAGCACCTCGATGATGCGGTTTTTGTTGGCGCGCTGCTCTTCCTCATCGATGGATACGCCGTCATCCTCATACTTCTTCAGAAGGTTGAGTACCGGATATTTATATCTAGTGAACGGCTCCTTCGGATTGATCGGAGTATTCAGTACTTCTGCATTGCTCAAGGTGTTGCCTGTAGCCTTCTCGTCGGCTGTGGCTACAGAGATGTCCATACCTATATGCTCAGAAGCTGCAGCAGCCTCGGCAGCTTGCTTTTCCAATGCTTCCCGTTCAGCCCGTTTTGTACGGAGTTCGCGCTGACGTGCAATGAGTGACATATTCTCGTTCAGCGTGCCGTTGGCTATAGCGATGGTTTCATCTTTTTCCGTATCACCTTCTGTTCCTGTAGCTTCCTGTCCGTCTGCCTCTGGCTCAACAGGCGTAGAAGGTGTGTCTGGGGTTGCGAAAGTCTGGTCCGGATCCAGATTCAGGTCGATGACTTTGGTAGGTTCTTCTTCCTTATATTCTTCTTTCTCATCCTCTGTGCCAGCACCATATGCTGCGTTGGCGTATACCTCGTCGATAGCTTCCGTATCTTTCCTGTTCTTTCCATGGTTAGTAATCTCAAATTTCACCTTATTTGATATATAACCGATAGGGTTGAGTGCTTTTCTGATAACCGTAATAGTTTCAGTGGTGAGATAGGTGAGGAATGCTACCGCCACGAAGAAAAGAATGGCAGTAAGTCCTGGAGGACCCATGATGTTCTCCAGATTCTGCACGACAAAGAGTCCGTGCTTTCCGCCCGGATTGAAGATGAGGCTTGGCATGATAGGTGCGATGAACTTGGCAAAGGTTACCGACATCCATAGTATGATCACAATCATGCAGAAGAACCATTTCCACAGGTTCAGCTTGTAGGCATGCATCATCTGCAATCCCACCATGATGACAAAGAATGGGAGCAAGAAGGCTGGAAATCCGAAATTGATGACAATGAGCCAATAGGATACAATGGCTCCCCAGGATCCGCAGTAGTTCTGAAACTGTTTTTCCGTGTTGGTCCATTCGCCTGGCTTCAGATTTTCGAGCAAACTCTGGTCATTGGCTCCTGTGTTGAGAAAGGAGATCATAGCGATGATGATAACCACAGCAATGACTACCAAGGCTAATCCTATGAAAAAGTCAGTGATAGTATTGTTGAAAATATACTGTAAACCAATAGCTTCGCTAAAGGTTTTGGTCTTTTTTTCAGTTCTTTTTTTAGCCATTTTATATATTTTTGAATAATTTATCTGCAAAATTAGCGAAAATAATTGAGAAAACAATTCTTTTTCTCATCTTTTTTTTCTAATTTTGCAACTTGTAAAGAATAAAAAGCATAATGAAGATTATTTTCACTAGTTTCGACAAGGCGGCAATCACGAATTTGCCAAGAGCTTTGTTTCCTGGCAAAATCGTAGTCGTTGACAAGCCTGAAGATACAGAAGCGGCTGTTAATGACCTACTTAGCCATTATATACTGGGCGTGGATACTGAAACGCGCCCATCATTCAAGCGTGGTCAGGCTTACCATGTTTCGTTGTTGCAGGTGAGTACACATGATACATGTTATCTCTTCCGCCTGCATCATACGGGCATGACTCCTGCCATCATTCGCTTGCTCGAAGATACCACCGTGCCAAAAGTAGGACTTTCCTGGCACGATGACTTGCTGCAGCTCCATAAGCGAGCTGCTTTTAAGGCTGGTTACTTTATCGAGTTGCAGGATGTTGCTAAGAACTTTGGTATCGCAGACATGAGTCTGCAGAAACTGTATGCTAACCTGTTTCACCAGAAAATCAGCAAGGCGCAACGGTTGAGCAATTGGGAGGCTAGCGATTTGAAGGAATCGCAGGCTCTCTATGCAGCTACAGATGCCTGGTGCTGCATTAATCTGTATGAGGAATTTAAGCGTTTGTCTGCTACAGGCGATTACGAGCTCGATGAACTCAGGGTATGATATAAGGTGGTAAGGAATAGAAATTGATAATCGTAAGAAACTTCATATATAAATATGTATAAAAGCGTATATTTAAAGAAAGGTAAGGAAGAATCGCTCAAGCGTTTTCATCCATGGATCTTCTCGGGTGCTATCCAGACAATGGATGAGGGCATAGAGGAGGGCGACATTGTGAGAGTGTTTACCCGTAGTGGTGAATTCATTGCTATAGGTCATTATCAGATCGGTTCTATCGCTGTACGTGTTCTTTCTTTTAGAGATATTGAGATTGATGAGGAGTACTGGTGTGCCAGATTGGATTCGGCATATAAGATGAGACTCGCTTTGGGTATTGCCGGTAATTCATCCAATACTACTTATCGCTTGGTCCATGGTGAGGGCGATAACTTGCCGGGACTTGTTATCGACTGCTATGGTCCTACTGCTGTCATGCAGGCTCACAGTGTGGGTATGCATGTTTGCCGCATGGAGATAGCCAAAGCTTTGAAGAAGGTGATGGGCGAAGCACTGGAGAATATCTACTATAAGAGTGAGACAACCTTACCATATAAGGCTGACCTCAGACAGGAAAATGGCTTTATACTGGGAGGTGATGCTGACGATGTTGCTGTAGAGAATGGACTGAAATTCCATATCGACTGGTTGCGTGGTCAGAAAACGGGTTTCTTCGTAGATCAGCGTGAGAACCGTTCGCTGCTCGAGCATTATGCCAAGGGTAAGAGCGTGCTCAACATGTTCTGCTATACCGGCGGTTTTTCTGTTTATGCGATGAGAGGCGAGGCTAAGGCTGTTCACTCCGTAGACAGCAGTGCCAAGGCGATAGAATTGACCAATGAGAATATTGCGCTCAATTTCCCTGAAGATGCACGCCATGAGGCTATCTGCGAAGATGCCTTCAAGTATCTTGATGAACATGACCAGCAGTATGATCTGATAGTTCTTGATCCTCCTGCTTTTGCCAAGCACCGTGCGGCTTTACGCAATGCGTTGAAGGGCTATACCCGCCTGAACGTAAAGGGCTTGCAGCGTATTAAGAAGGGCGGCATCCTTTTTACCTTCAGTTGCTCTCAGGTGGTTACGAAGGATCAGTTCCGCAATGCTGTGTTTACTGCTGCAGCGCAGGCTGGAAGAAAGGTTCGCATCTTGCACCAGTTGCACCAGCCTGCCGACCATCCTATCAATATTTATCATCCGGAAGGTGAATATTTGAAGGGATTGGTTCTCTATGTAGAATAACAAATGATTAAAGGATAGATAATGAATAAGTTCAAAACGTTTACAGCCTTGATGCTCTTGCTGACTATAGGATTTGCAGGATGTGGCAAGTCGGAAGCAGAACGTCATCGCTTGAGCAAGAAGGAAAAGGCTAGATTGGATAGCCTAGACCGTGCTGCGCTGAAGATAGCGGTGATGCCAACAATGGACTGCCTGCCAATCTTTCTGGCATGTGATGACAGTATCTTCCAGCAGCAAGGTGTAGACGTACATTTGCGTAGATATACTGCACAAATGGATTGTGATACTGCTATCGAGCGCAAGCGCGTAGAGGGAGCCGTGACCGATCTGATTCGTGCACATCATATAGAGAAACGGGGTACTGCTTTGACGTACCCTATTTCTACCAATCTTTATTGGCAGTTTATCACCAATAAGCGTTCGCGTATATCAGAACTGAAACAACTGTCAGATAAGATGGTGGCAATGACCCGCTACTCTGCAACTGATTATCTGGCTACTTTAGCAATCGATAGCGGTAAGCCTAAATATGATGCTTATAAGGTTCAAATCAACGATTTGAACATCCGTCTGCGTATGTTGCTTAACAACGAGATGGATGCCATGTTGCTGCCAGAACCTCAAGCTACCAAAGCCCGACTTGAACAGCATGTAAAACTCTTTGACAGCAGAGATAAGAACTTGCAGTTAGGTGTTGTTGCTTTCCGCAAGAAAATACTTTCAGAGCCGCGCCGTAAAGACCAAGTTGCCAAATTTATCAAGGCGTATAATATTGCTGTTGATAGCATAAACAGTCGTGGGGTACAGCATTATGCAAGAATTATCACAAAATATACGGGTGCCGATGCTAAAACCATCAGTAATCTTCCAAAACTTAAATATGAACATGCTATGGAACCAAGACGTCGTGATCTGGCTGTAGCACAAAAATAAACGGCTTATGAAAAGAGAAGATTTTAGCTGGACAAAGTTTTCGCATGAAAATGTCACTACTATATCCAGAATTGAGGCTATTCGCAAGATAATTGACCAGGAAGTGGGGCTCGAATCGTGTCAGCCTGGAATTGCTGAAATTGAAAAAAGATATGATGATTTGTATCATGATTATATAGACGGCAAACTTAAACACCGAGAACTTTATAATCTTGCTCAAACTTTAGATCTTGATACTGATATGTTCTTTGGTAAAGTGCGTCACGAATGGATTTTGGCTAATGAGTCTACATTTGTTGCACTTCGCAAAAGAGCTCAGAATCTGACAAGTTTTGATGAGGTACAGGAAACCTTTGAGAAATTTGCTACAGATGAAGCTATGCTAAATTTGAGGGTAGACTTGTCTGAAGAACAGATAGACGAGGAAAGGCAAAAGATACAGGAGCAGCTGAATGCCTATCGCAATATGGTGTTTTCTTATATTCTGGTAACTGATGACTGGAATGATGATTTTGTCAAGAATATTCTTGATATCATCGCTTCCGATTTGGTAGATCCATACACCATCAATATGATAGTTTCGGCTGTTTCATTGTCATGCTCTGTATTCTTTGATGCCCCTAGACTTGCAGTCTTGATGCGCTTAATCAAGTCTGACGACAGTACTTGCAGTGTTCGCCAGCGAGCTTTGGTGGGTTTCGTTTTCTGTGCAATAACCAATTCGGGTGAAAAACAGAAATATTGGGATTCTGCTGCTGGCTTGATCATGGATGATGAATTTTTGGCTGCCTGTGTTGATCTCCAACGCCAGATGCGTCTATGTCTTACAAGTAAAAAGGATAGCAAGGAGATGATGCATTCCGTGGTGAAGACCATGTTCACTTCTTTTACTCAGGATTTGGCCGAAAAGATAGACCAAACGGGTGAATTGGGACTTAATTGCTTCTCTGCAGATGGGGAGAATCCTGATGATGCCCTTAAGGGAGCCTTCGACTATATGTTGAATTCAGAAGATATAGGAGTTGATGTCTATTATCATCAGTTTGCCAACCAGAAGAGCTTCGGTCATTTCCATTCACTCTATAATTGGTTTGTTCCTTTCTATGTCCGTAATTCTACGCTCAAGAATGTTCGGGCTACGATGAAACAGCATCGCAATTTCATCAACAATCTCTTGAGAGGCGCCTCTATGTGTGATACCGATCTGTATAGCATCATTCTTTCATTGAATAATACATCTAAGGAATTTATTGAATCATTGGATGTTACCCCGGAAAATATGGTGTCTGGTCCTGTTTTTTATGACGAAGAAGATGAGGAGGAAAAAGAGCAGAATACCGAAGAGCCAGTAGAGGATGAGACTGATTCTGCAGAAGCAAAGGATTCTGAAAATGTCACACTGCTTGATTCGGTAATGGAACATGAAGAGAATCTCTCTGAAGAGGAAAAGAAGAAACGTGCCATTAGGGTTCGTCATCGCTATGTGCAGGACCTCTACCGATTCTATACTCTCTCTCCGATGAGGAAGGCATTTGATAATCCTTTCGAAGTGCAGAAGGAAATTCCTTTCTTTACTACGGGACTGTTTGCTAAACCGGAATATGACAAGTATCGCCTGTCGCTGGCCCGTTTCTCTGCTAAAAGAGGTGACTATGCCTTTGTTAGCAAGATTTTGCGTAATCTGGAAAAATATACCGACGAAGAGCATATGATGCTTGCATTGGCATACAAATCGGAGGAAAAATATGATGAAGCGCTTGAACATCTCTATGTGATTAAGAATACAAGCCCAACTTATAAGGCTGCCACGGAGTTGAAATTAGAAATAGAAGAAGAGATAAAAGACCCGGCGGCTTTAATAACATTGAATTGCTTGATTAAAGAAGAATCAGATGAGAGTAATCAGTTTAAGCTCAAGCTGAAAAAGACCGATCTCTTATTGAAACTCCATCATTATAAAGAGGCTTTGGAATGGGCTTTCCAGATGGATGAACAGTATCCTAAGGAAGAACAGGTAGAATGCAGACTGGCTTTCTCTTTGCTCTTTTCAGAATCGGAAGGCGATAAAAACATTGACCATGCAATGGCTTTAATAGAACCTTATCTGCAAAATAGTGATGATAATGAGATCAGGGAAATATTGAATTCTGACATGACAGATATGGATAAGGATGAAAAGGAACGCATATTCATGAAAATGTTATCTGCGATGGTGAGCAAAGTTTCCAAGCCACAAGACCACAGATGGGAGTCTATGAAATTTTTCTATTATGGACTCTGCGTTCTCGTGAAAAAGGGAGGAACTGCAGCTATCAGATTTTTGAATGAAGCATCTGGTCATGCAGCTTTTTCCCCTAAGGAAGATATAGATGCATTCGGCCTGCTCGATATGGGAAATTGGCTTGATGATCGTGGTATTGCGCCTATAGAATTGGAATTTATAACAAAAAAAGTTTTCGAGGAAAGGAAAAACAATAAAGATGGCGGAGAATAATAAAAATAAGAATAAGGTACAGATAGATCCAACCTATGCCCATTTGCAGCCGCAGGCTGTGAATGTGGAGCAGGCGGTACTCGGTGCCTTGATGATAGATTCTGATGCCTTTTCGGTGGTGTCGGAGTTGCTCAAGCCGGATACTTTTTATGACCCGCGTCATAAGAGAATATATCAGGCTATCCAGGTGATGAACATGGAGGAACGGCCTGTGGATATCATGACTCTTGCCGATCAGTTAGCCAAGACTGGCGAACTGGATAAGGTGGGAGGAGCACAATATCTCATGGATATTTCTGCAGGCATGGCTTCGGCTGCCCATGTAGAGTCGCATGCCCGTATCCTGGCGCAGAAATATATGCAGCGCCAGCTGATTCATTATGCCGGCGACATCGAGACGATGGCGTATGAAGAAGGTGTGGATGTGGATGAACTGATGCAGAAAGCTGAAGGTGAACTCTTCCAGCTTTCGCAGAACAATATGAAGCAGGATTATACACAGATTGATCCGGTTGTAAAGGAGGCCGTTGCCATCTTGCAGCGTGCTGCTCAGAACTCGGGTGGTCTTACCGGTATTCCTACGGGTTATCGTGGGTTGGATGATATGACATCAGGTTGGCAACCGTCCGACCTTGTGATTATCGCCGGTCGTCCTGCCATGGGTAAGACTTCCTTTGCATTGAGTATTGCCAAGAATGTGGCGGTAGATTATGATGTGCCTATCGGATTCTTCTCTCTGGAAATGAATAACGTTCAGTTGGTGAACCGACTCATCTCGAATGTTTGCGAGATTTCGGGTAAAAAAATACTGAACGGACAATTGGAACAGCCAGAATGGGAGCGGTTGGATAAAAAACTGAGAAAACTGACAGGTGCACCTATTTATATTGATGATACGCCTGGTCTTTCTGTTTTCGAACTCCGTACCAAGGCGCGCCGACTGGTAAGGGAAAAGGGTGTTAAACTGTTGATGATCGACTATCTCCAGCTGATGAATGCCAATGGTATGAAGTTTGGTAGCCGTCAGGAGGAGGTATCTACCATCTCCCGTTCGCTCAAAGGTATTGCCAAAGAGCTGAATATTCCTGTGCTTGCTCTTTCGCAGCTCTCCCGTAATGTAGAGAACCGTGAGGGTTTGGAAGGAAAGCGACCTCAGTTGAGTGACCTCCGTGAATCCGGTGCCATCGAGCAGGATGCCGATATGGTGCTTTTCGTTCACCGCCCGGAATATTATCATATCTATCAGGATGAAAAGGGTAATGACCTTCATGGTATGGCACAGATTATCATTGCCAAGCACCGTAAGGGCTCTGTTGGAGATGTTCTCCTGAACTTCCGTGGAGAATTTACCCGATTCCAGGATCCGCAGGATGCTGCAGCAGCACCTGTTGAGGAAGGTGGTGAGATTGTAGGCTCAAGGATGAATGGCGGAGGGCAGGATGGTAGTCCGCTACCACCGCCGCCTGCAGAGAATCTGCCTTTCTAAGGTTAGAGTTTGTCATTTTTTTCACTCAAAAACTGGCTTTTTCGCCAAATTCTTGCACAGGATTAACGTTTTTGGGTAAAAAAACAATAAGATTGTAGGAATTTGTTATCATTTCTATTAAAAAAGTTATAAATTGTTTGCTAGTATCAAATAAAAGTGTTATCTTTGCATGCGAATTTAAGAATATAACATAATATGATAGATATGAGAACAACATTGTTGAACATTACAGGCATTATTATTCGACTTCGACTGCAGTTTGTGGGCGGAAGTGATAAGGTGTGCGTATAGTTCATCGCTTAAGATATTAAAAGCCTTTCTACACTTCCGTCTATGGAGTGGGGGAAGGCTTTTTACTTTATCTGATGCTTCTGCACGGATTGCTATATAAACGTAGTGCGTTCTGAATGTGTAGCTCTTATATATATAATAAGGTGTAAATTTAAAATTTTAATGATATGAGTGACAGATTATACATTTTCGACACGACCCTCCGCGATGGCGAACAGGTTCCGGGATGTCAGTTGAACACAGTTGAGAAGATTCAGGTGGCAAAGCAACTGGAGCAGTTGGGCGTGGATGTAATTGAGGCTGGATTTCCTATATCAAGTCCGGGCGACTTCAATTCAGTGGTAGAAATCTCTAAGGCTGTAACCTGGCCTACTATTTGTGCACTTACCCGTGCCGTAGAAAAAGATATTGATTGTGCTGCTGAGGCTTTGCAGTATGCCAAGCATAAGAGAATCCATACCGGTATCGGTACCAGCGACAGTCATATCAAGTATAAGTTCAATTCTACCCGCGAGGAAATCATCGAACGTGCTGTAGCTGCTGTCAAGTATGCTAAAAAGTATGTTGAGGACGTTGAGTTCTATGCTGAGGATGCAGGCCGTACCGATAATGAGTATCTGGCTCGTGTCGTAGAGGCTGTTGTCAAGGCGGGTGCTACTGTAGTGAACATTCCTGATACTACAGGTTATTGTCTGCCTGATGAATATGGTGACAAAATCAAGTATCTCATGGAGCATGTTGATGGCATTGACAAGGCACGCCTTTCTACCCACTGTCATAACGACCTCGGTATGGCTACTGCCAATACCCTGCAGGGTGTTTTGAATGGTGCACGCCAGGTTGAGGTTACCATCAATGGTATCGGTGAGCGTGCAGGTAATACTTCGCTCGAAGAGATTGCCATGATTCTGAAGTGTCACAAGCATATCAATATTGATACCAACATCAATACCACTAAAATTATTCCTACCTCACGCATGGTGAGCAGCTTGATGAATATGCCTGTCCAGCCAAACAAGGCTATCGTGGGTCGTAATGCATTTGCTCATTCTTCCGGTATCCATCAGGATGGTGTCTTGAAGAATGTTCAGACTTACGAAATCATTGATCCTAAGGATGTGGGATTGGATGACAATGCTATCGTATTGACAGCCCGTTCTGGTCGTGCTGCATTGAAGTACCGTCTCCATGTCAATGGCGTAGAGATTAATGATGAGGAGAAGCTCGACAAGATTTACAAGAAGTTCCTCCAACTGGCTGATAAGAAGAAGGAAGTTACCGATGAGGATGTTTTGATGCTTGCCGGTGCTGATTCTGCTGATAAGCATGGTGTTCAGCTCGACTGGTTGCAGGTTACTACAGGTAAGGGCGTGAAGAGCGTGGCAAGTATCGGTCTTGATATTGCAGGTCAGAAGTTTGAGGCTGCATCATCTGGTAATGGTCCGGTAGATGCTGCTATCAATGCTCTCAAGAAGGTCATCACCAAGGAGATGAACCTCAAGGAGTTCACCATCCAGGCTATCGACAAGGGCTCTGATGATGTGGGCAAGGTTCACATGCAGGTAGAATACGATGGTCATGTATATTATGGCTTCGGTGCAGATACCGACATCGTTACGGCTTCTGTTGAGGCTTACATCGATTGTATCAACAAGTTCAAGGTAAGATAAAATTAATTCAGATAAATATATAACAAACAAGATATTATGAATACATTATTCGACAAGATTTGGGACAAGCACGTTGTCCAGATTGTAGAAGACGGCCCTACACAGCTTTACATCGACCGTCTCTACTGTCACGAAGTAACATCACCTCAGGCATTCGCTGGTATGCGAGCACGCGGACTCAAGATGTTCCGTCCAGACCAGATTTTCTGTATGCCTGACCACAATACTCCAACTCACGATCAGGATAAGCCAATCGAGGATCCTATCTCAAAGAAGCAGGTAGATACCTTGGCAAAGAATACCGCTGATTTCGGCGTTACTCACTTTGCCATGAATACCAAGGACAATGGTATCATCCACGTAGTAGGTCCTGAGAAGGGTCTTTCTCTTCCTGGTATGACCATCGTTTGCGGCGACTCTCATACTTCTACCCATGGTGCCATGGGTGCCGTAGCCTTCGGTATCGGTACTTCTGAGGTCGAGATGGTGATGGCTTCACAATGTATTCTCCAGAGCAAGCCAAAGTCTATGCGTATCAGCATCAACGGTAAGCTCAGCAAGGGCGTTACTGCCAAGGACGTTGCTCTCTATCTGATGAGCCAGCTCACTACTTCAGGTGCTACCGGTTACTTCGTTGAGTACAGTGGCGATGTAGTGAAGGATATGTCTATGGAAGGTCGTCTTACCCTCTGTAACCTCTCTATCGAGATGGGTGCCCGTGGTGGTTTCGTAGCTCCTGATGAGACAACATTCGAGTACATCAAGGGTCGTGAATATGCACCTAAGGGTGAAGAGTGGGACAAGGCTGTGGCTTACTGGAAGACCTTGAAGAGTGGTGATGATGCTGTCTTCGACAAGGAGTTGACTTTCGAGGCAAAGGATATCGAACCACGTATCACCTATGGTACCAACCCAGGTATGGGTATCGGCATTACCGGGAATATCCCAACTCTCGATGAGATTCCTGAGGAAGAGCAGGCTGGTTTCAAGAAGAGCCTCAACTACATGGGTTTCCAGCCAGGCGAGAAACTCGAGGGTCATCCTATCGATTATGTATTCTTGGGCGCATGTACCAATGGTCGTATTGAAGACTTCCGTGCTTTCGCTTCTCTTGTTAAAGGAAAGAAAAAGGCAGATGGCGTAACTGCTTGGCTTGTACCAGGTTCATGGTTGGTTGATAAACAAATACGTGAAGAGGGTATTGATAAGATTGTTGAGGCTGCCGGCTTCGAAATCCGTCAGCCTGGATGCTCTGCCTGCCTGGCAATGAACGATGATAAGATTCCTGCAGGCAAGTACTCTGTAAGTACATCCAACCGTAACTTCGAGGGTCGTCAGGGACCAGGTTCCCGCACCATCCTTGCCAGCCCATACGTAGCAGCTGCTGCCGCTATCACTGGTAAGATTACCGACCCAAGAGAGTTTATGTAATGTTAAGTGTTCAATGTTAAATGTTAAATTGAAATGAAACAGAAATTCAATGTAATTACATCAAGCTGCATTCCTCTTCCTTTGGAGAATGTAGATACTGACCAGATCATCCCAGCCCGTTTCCTCAAGGCCATCGATAAAGAGGGCATGGGCGACAACCTCTTCCGCGACTGGCGCTACAATGCCGACGGAACTCCAAAGCCAGACTTCGTGATGAACGACCCATCTTACAGTGGTGTCATCCTCGTAGCTGGCAAGAACTTCGGTTCCGGTTCTTCCCGTGAGCATGCTGCCTGGGCTATCGCAGGTGCAGGCTTCCGTGTTGTCATCAGCTCTTTCTTTGCTGATATCCACAAGAACAACGAGTTGAACAACCTCGTATTGCCAGTAGTAGTAAGCGAGGAATTCCTGAAGGAACTCTTCGAGAGCATCGACAAGGAACACAAGACAGAGGTGAAGGTAGATCTTCCTAACCAGACCGTGACCAATCTTGCTACCGGCAAGAGCGAGCACTTTGAAATCAACGGCTACAAGAAACACTGTTTGGAGAATGGTTTGGACGATGTAGACTTCCTCGTTCAGAACCGCGACAAGGTTGAGGCTTGGGAAGCTAAAAACAAGTAATTATGAACGTTAACGCAAAGAGAGATAATTCCCGCATCAAGGAGATTGAGATCATGGACTGCACGCTGCGCGACGGCGAGCAGACCAATGGTGTCAGTTTTCTTCCTCACGAGAAGTTGATGATAGCAAGAATGCTGTTGCACGACATCAATGTAGATCGTATTGAGGTGGCTTCAGCGCGTGTGTCAGAAGGTGAAAAGGATGCTGTCGCTCGAATTTGCCGTTATGCTAAGACTATAGGTAAACTGGATTCCGTTGAGGTATTGGGATTCGTGGATAACAACAAGAGTGTGGATTGGATTGCTGAATGCGGCGGTCATGTCATCAACCTCTTGGCTAAGGGTAGCTACAAGCACTGCACCCAGCAACTCAAGATGTCGCCTGAGGAGCATCTCGCTCATATTAAGCAGACCATCGACTATGCTTTGAGCAAGGGATTCACCGTGAATCTCTATTTGGAGGACTGGTCGAGCGGTATGCGTGACAGTCGTGACTATCTCTTCATGATGATGGATGAGTTGGTAAAACTGCCTATCAAGCGCTTCCTTCTTCCTGATACGTTGGGTATTCTGAACCCATTGCAGTGTGTGGAGTATATGCGCCAGATGGTGCGCCGTTATCCGAATTCTCACTTCGACTTCCATGCCCATAACGACTACGATCTGGCTGTGAGCAACTCGCTGGCTGCCGTATTGAGCGGCGCCAAGGGTCTTCACGTTACCGTGAATGGTCTGGGTGAGCGTTGTGGCAATGCACCATTGGCAAGTGTTCAGGTGATTCTGAAAGACATGTTCGAGGCAAAGACCAATATTAAGGAAGACCGTCTGAACGATATTTCCCGATTGGTTGAAGGATATAGTGGCATTGCCGTGGCTCCGAATACTCCGGTAGTAGGAGACAACGTCTTTACCCAGGTAGCTGGTGTGCATGCCGATGGTGACAACAAGGACAAGCTTTATTGCAACGACCTAGTACCTGAGCGTTTCGGCAGACATCGTGAGTATGCGTTGGGTAAGAACTCTGGTAAGGCGAATATCGTGCAGAACCTCAATGAACTGGGATTGGAACTGACGCCTGAGCAGACCAAGGCGGTGACCAAGCGAATCACAGAACTCGGTGACCGCAAGGAACTGGTAACCCAGGACGACCTGCCATACATCGTGAGTGATGTTTTGAAGCATGGAGCTCCAGAGGATAAGGTGAAACTGGTAAGTTACATGGTATCAACCTCATACGGTTTGAAGCCTATCGCCAGCGTGAAGGTAGAAATAGAGGGTAAGGAGTATGAAGACCGTAGCTCTGGTGATGGTCAGTATGATGCCTTCGTGAAAGCCCTCCGCAATATCTACAAGGTGAAGCTCGGCAAGACCTTCCCTAAGCTCGACAACTATCAGGTAACCATCCCACCTGGTGGCCGTACCGATGCCCTCGTTCAGACCGTCATTACCTGGCGTGAAGGTGACCGTATCTGGCGCACCCGAGGCTTGGATGCTGACCAGACAGAAGCAGCTATCAAGGCAACGCTGAAGATGATTAATATGTATGAGGCAGATAAGAGCGACGAACAGGCTGTATCGCCTCGAAATCTGGATATGGAATAATATCTCCGAAGATTACGAAATTATCTCCGAAGATTATGAAAATATCTCCGAAGGTTATAAACAATAAAACAATTAAAAAATCAGATAAGATGAAATTAAACATTGCAGTTCTCGCCGGTGATGGTATCGGACCAGAGATTATGAAGCAGGGCGTAGCAGTTATGCAGGCCATTGCAGAGAAGTTCAACCACGAGTTTACTTACAACGAGGCTATCTGCGGCGCTCACGCTATCGACGAGGTAGGTGATCCATTCCCAGAGGAGACCTTCAAAACTTGTATGGATGCTGATGCTGTACTCTTCGCAGCCGTTGGTGACCCACGTTTCGACAACAACCCTACAGCCAAGGTTCGTCCTGAGCAGGGCTTGCTTGCTATGCGTAAGAAGTTGGGCCTCTTCGCCAATGTTCGCCCAGTAGCCACATTCGATTGCCTGCTCCACAAGTCACCATTGAAGGATGAACTCCTGAAGGGTGCTGACTTCGTAGTTATCCGCGAGTTGACTGGCGGTATGTACTTCGGTGAGAAGTATCAGGATAACGATAAGGCATACGATACAGATATCTATACCCGTCCTGAGATTGAGCGCATCCTGAAGGTAGCTTTCGAGTTTGCCATGAAGCGCAACAAGCACCTAACAGTAGTAGATAAGGCAAACGTATTGGCATCTTCTCGTCTCTGGCGTCAGATTGCCAAGGAGATGGAGCCACGGTATCCTGAGGTAAACACCGATTATATGTTCATCGACAACGCTTCTATGCGCGTATTGACTGAGCCTACATTCTTCGATGTCATCGTTACAGAGAATACCTTCGGTGATATCCTGACCGATGAGACCTCTTGCATCACCGGTTCTATGGGCTTGCAGCCATCTAGCTCTCTCGGTGAGCACACACCATTGTTCGAGCCTGTTCATGGTTCATGGCCACAGGCAGCGGGCAAGAACCTGGCTAACCCAGTAGCTCAGATTCTTTCTGCAGCTATGTTGTTGGAGCACTTCGGCTTGAACGAGGAGGGCGCCTTGATCCGCAAGGCTGTAGATGCTTCTCTCGATGCCAATGTCCGCACACCTGAAATTCAGGTTGAGGGTGGTGCTCAGTATGGCACAACTGAGGTTGGCGCATGGATCGTTAACTGGATTAAAAATGCTTAATCTGTGAATGGATTTTTCGGCGCTGGGTGAATTTTCTATCCAGATGCTTTCTTGATAAAAGCCTTAAGAGGAATGTTTCTTTCTCTTAAGGCTTTTCTTGTTGATTGTCCTGTCTTTCTGAAATTTAGTTCTTTTTGTAAACTCAAATAAGTTTTATAGTTTTTTATTTGGCAGTTTGCAAAAGTCTTCTTAACTTTGCACCATGAAAAGTTTTTATACATTATTATTGGCATCAATGGTTTCTTTGTCTGTATCTGCGCAGAACGTAGATGCCGACAAGGCACGTGCTGCTCAGAATAAAACCTTGCGCGATTCACTCTCCAAGGCTACAGAAGTGCTTGCATATCATCCCGACAGTATCAATCTGCGACTGAAAAAGGCTGCTTGGAATATCCAGCTGGAGCAGTGGCAATATGCCAAGGATGATCTTGATAAGGTACTCTTTCTGAACAATACCAATATCGCCGGTTTGTTCTATCGTGCCTTTGTCAATGAGAAGTTGCTCCGTTATAATTTTGCGCGTCTAGATTATCAGAATCTTCTGGTACTTGTTCCTGGCAACTTCCAGGCGCAACTCGGTCTGGCTTTGCTCAATGAAAAAGATAAGCATTATACCGAGGCTTACGATGGCATTAACAGTCTGATAGAGCAGTACCCTGACAGTGCGATGGCTTATGCTGCAAGAGGTGGCATGGAGAAGGAGAGGGGTATGCTTGAGCTGGCAGAGTTTGATTACGCCAAGGCGATGGAGTTGGATGCCGGTAATGAGGATTTTGCTTTCAATCATGTAGACATTCTGATTCTGCTTGGAAGAAAAGACGAAGCCTATCGTGATTTGAAGAAACTGCTCGATGCCGGTTGTCAGCCTGGCAGGTTGCAAGGTTTCTATGCAAGGTTGAAAAAGAAGAAAAAGTAGTATTTGAGAGTTATAAAAAAGAGTTTTTAAAGATAATAAGACAAGAATGCATAAAATTATTCCCTATATCCTGGTTGCCTGTTGTCTCTGTATGGTGGCATCCTGCGATACCGTCTTCGATGTTCATCCGTATGATGTGCAAATCGACGGCGATAGAAATCTGAATGTTACCAATATTCAGAAGATTGAGGCTGCAGTAAAGTCGAAAGATACAATCCGTTTTGCTATGATCAGCGATTCACACCAGTGGTTGGATGATTTGAAGAGTGAGGTTAATGATATCAATCGCCGCAGTGATTCCCTCGATTTCGTGATTCATTGTGGAGACCTTACCGACTTTGGTGCTACCCGTGAGTTTCAGTTGACCCGTGACCATCTTCAGAAGTTGAAGATACCTTTCGTGGCTCTGCTGGGTAATCATGACTGTTTGGGAACAGGTAACCAGTCTTATCAGAAAATCTTTGGTAATCCGGATTTCAGTTTCATCGCCGGTAAGGTAAAGTTTGTCTGCCTCAATACCAATGCCATAGAGTTTGACTATTCTCGCCCTGTACCTAATTTCGATTTCATGGAAGAGCAGGTTAAGGCAGATGCAGATGACTTTTCGCGTACCATTGTCTGTATGCATGCTGCCCCTTATTCAGAGCAGTTTAATAATAATGTAGCTAAGGTCTTCAATTTTTATACGCATCAATTCCCAGGTTTGATGTGCTGTCTTTACGGTCATGGTCATCATACCAAGCAAGAAGATATTTATGGCGATGGCATCATCTATTATCAGGTGGCCAATGCCGCTAAGCATCAGTACTATATATTCACCATTACTCCAAAAGATTATCGTTATGAAATTATTGAGTTTTAAGCATATATTCATTTGGGGAGCTTTGCTTGCTGCAGGTTCTGTACAGGTTCATGCTGCCGATGAGGTTACCGGGAAAAGTGAGGAGTTGGAACTGACGGATAGTATTGTTCATGATACTCTGGTGTTGGCGGATGGCAAACTGACCCGATATGACCGCCGCGTCATGCGCTACCGCAAGCACTGGGATTTGCTGATACCTACTAGTGGCATCATTCAGACCTGTGGCAATATGGGTATCATTTCGCTGGGTATCGGATGGGAATATGGTAAGCGCCGCCAGTGGGAAACGCAGCTCTTGTTTGGCTACATCCCGAAGTTCAGTTCTGACGATGAGAAGTTAACCATGACGCTCAAGGAGAATTTCATTCCTTGGCGTTGCAATATCGGTAAGGGCTGGTGGTTTGAACCGCTGGAGTGCAGCCTGTATTTCAATACGGTGTTCGGACATGATTTCTGGACTAAGCAGCCTACCAAGTATGAAAGCGGCTACTATCCGTTCTCTACCAGAGTCCGTCCTAATATCGCCTTGGGTGAACGTTTTAAGTATGATATTCCGCACAATAAACGTAAGCGTATCAAGAGTATTACGTTCTTCTATGAGTTGGGTACAACGGATATTTACTTTATGCGTTTCTACCGTAACGGCAATGCCGGTTTCTGGGATGTCTTCGGCCTCTCTATCGGTGCCAAAGTGCAGTACCTTTAAACCAAGAACTGGTTGATGAGTTTGCTTACTCTGATGATATCTTCATCGTTGAGCGATGAGTTGCAAGGCAGACTCAGTTCTTCGTCAGCTATTCTCTTGGCTACCGGAAATTCCAGATGATTCATTTCCGGATAACATGGCTGTAGATAGGGTGGGCGGAAGTAATGAATCTTTGTGCCGACCCCATTCTCTGCCAGAAATGCTTTCAGTTGGTCTCGTTTCCGGGTAAGGAAAGGGAAGACGTGGAAAACATTTTCATGAGCAGGAGAGATGAGTTTCGCAGCGATGCATCTGTCCTTGATATCGTCATCCAGATGTTCCAGGTATAGCTGTATCTGTCTGTGTCTCGCTTTCTGTTCGTTCTCAGGATATTGCAGTTTCACATTCAGTACCGCAGCCTGAATCTCATCCATGCGCGAGTTGACGCCCTGATATCTGAAGATGCCGTCTTCTATCTTTCCATATTCGTGTAGTGACATGATGGCTTCCGCCAATTCCCTGTTATTGGTAGTTACAGCTCCCGCATCTCCCAATGCTCCCAGATTCTTGCTAGGATAAAAACTGTGGGCAGCAGCATCCGAAAGATTTCCGGTATATCTTCTTTTTGATGGTTTTTCAGAAGAATCAGATAGAGTAGTGGAGCATCCGAATCCCTGCGCATTGTCTTCGAAAAGCAAGAGATGATGCTTCTTGCAGATTTCAGCAATCTTTGGAGTCCATGCCAGTTTGCCATAGAGATGAACAATCATGATGGCTTTGGTCTTCGGTGTAATTCGGGCTTCTATCAGTTGGTCATCTATCTGTAATGTATCGATATTGGCATCCACCAATACAGGTGTCAGTCCTACGCTGCTGATGGCAAGTACGGTAGCGAAATAAGTGTTGGCAGGCACGATTACCTCATCACCTTTCTGCAACTTTCCGATAGCCAGTTCCCCCATCAGTATCAGTTTGAGCGCATCCGTCCCGTTAGCGCAGCTGATGCAGTATTCAGTACCGATAAACTGTGCATACGATTTCTCAAACTTCTTTACGGCTTCACCTTGCAGATACCATCCGCTGTTGACCACCTTGTTGATAGCATCCTTTATCTCCTTCTCGTATGGCTCATTGATAGCCTTCAGGTCGAGATAAGGAATCTTCTTTACTTCTGTTTCCATTGTTTCTTCTGTGATGATTTATACAAGTGATAAGACTTGTTTCTATAAATAAAAAACGGATGTTTTGCGGTATTTATTGTATGGGGAGCTATAAAAAAGACAAGAGCAGCTATCTTCTCAGACAACTGCTCTACATTCAATAGGTATTAGTTTTCTTTAAGGTAAAAAGATTGTATTCAGGATAACGTTTGCAAAGGTACTAAAAAAAATTGAAACAAAAAAATAAAATGGCAACAAATTTACCATCAACTTAAAAAAAAGTTTTAAAACCCTTTGCGGAGTCTTTTCTATTTGTACAAGGAAACAGATTTTTATATAAATAATGCCAAATAAAAAGCTGTGAAATAAAAAAATGTTACAAAACCGTCTTTTTCCCTTTCACAGCGTTCGATGTCTAAAACTTTCGTCAAACAGGATGTTCATCATTGTTTTGATTCGATATGCGCTCTATAAAAATGGTTACCATCAATATATAGTCAATATGCTATGTTGGGTATGATTCTTCCCAACAGTTAGATAAGGTGTCTTCCAACTCCAAATTCTTCTGCAACTTGCTATTATCGGATATATTTTTTAGCCTTTATTGTTTAAAAGATTTTTAAAAAACGGTAATTATCGTTTACGAGTTCCCACTAGTGGGAACTCTCATTTATTTTATTTTTTGTATCTTTGCACCGTGTGACACAGATTAGAACCTTATTACCTACTTTGGAGGCGTCGTGACAAAAACAGTAATGTACGGATCTCTACTTCCGAAAGCCAACGGAGGCGGAGACAGGAGAGTTTATGCCCATAGCAAGAGAGCTATACAGCGCATTCTCAGCTCTGTGTTCACGGTGACACGGTGACAGGGTGACACGAGTTTTTCAACATTTCGCTTCGCACGCGGGCAGGCAGGAAAAATCAGGCCGAAAGTTCCTGCCTGCCCGCGCGAGAGTAAATCTTCAGAATTCCCTGTCACCTCTGTCACCCTGTCACCCAGAAGTCGGTTGTTTCCGAGACGGAAATCAAAGACTTACGATGCAAAAGTCAGTTACTTACGATATGAAAGTCAGGGACTTATGATGCAAAAGTCAGTAGCTTATGAAGAGAATTACAGCGATACCTGTAACCACGCTAACATGGTGGTATCATTTGAGTGCTCTAATCACTATATGGCTGCGGTAATTAAGAATAGAAGAAAAAGTTTGGCTGTTTCATATAAAAGGCGTATATTTGCAGAAAAAAGAGACAAGATGACGCAACTGAATAGAAAATTGCCTTTAGGCATACAGGATTTTGAAGAGATGCGTAGAGATCATTATATCTATGCTGATAAGACCGATATGGTCTGGAAACTGGCTAATGGTACTAAATACAATTACCTGAGCCGTCCACGCCGTTTCGGTAAGTCTCTTTTGTGTTCTACACTTAAGTGTTATTTTGAGGGTAGAAAGGAACTCTTTGAAGGTCTCAAAATGATGGAACTTGAATCGGAGTGGGTAAAACGTCCTGTAATCTATTTCAGTATGAGTTTGGGTGGTTCTTCTGCACAGACGCTTACAGAATATTTGAACAATGTATTGTCTTCATACGAGAAGATATATGGCAGAAATCCGGATGAGCAGTCTTTAGGTAATCGTTTAAATGGTATCATTCAGAGAGCATACGAACAGGCGGGAGTACAGATAGCCATTATAGTAGATGAGTATGATGTTCCTTTGCAACATACCTATGAAACCAATCATCATGATGCATGCCGTGAGATATATCGTAACTTCTTTACAGGGTTAAAAGACTATGGTTACTGCATCAAGTGCGTCTTTATTACTGGCATTACCAAGTTTACCCAAATCGGTATGTTTGGTATGCTTAATACGTTAGTCAATATCAGTTTTCGTAATGAGTACGCTGCGATATGCGGTTTCACCAAAGATGAAGTTATTTGTAATTTCTCAGAACATCTATCAGAATTGGCAGATAACAATGCTATCACGAAGAGTGCCCTTATGGATACAATGAGCTCTATCTATGGTGGCTACCATTTCTCAAGTGGTCTTATTGTTGTTTGCAATCCTTTTAGTGTATGTAACGCATTGGTCAATCTGCGTCTAAATTCTTATTGGATAGCTTCAGGTTCCAACGAAATGTTGCTCAAGGTCTTGCGTAAATTCATCAACGAGATTCCTGAGCTGGACAATTGTCTGATAGATTCTGACTATTTGGAAATGAGTGATGTCAATATGAATGATCCAAAGCTCTTCCTTTATCAGTTCGGTTACCTTACCATCAAGAAGGTGGTTGGTAGCAGCTATATGTTAGGCTATCCTAACCGAGAAGTGCGAAATGCTATGTTGGGCATGAGCCTTCCCAACGGTTAAATAAGGATTTGGTAAAGAAGTAGGTACAATAAAGGGGTGAATACTTTTTATATAGTGTATTCACCCCTTTATTGTCTAAGTAGCTAATCATTAAAATATTTTGCCAAACATGATGTTCACCATTGTTTTGAACAGAATCTTGGCATCGAACCACCAGGATCTGTGCTCCAGGTAGAAGAGGTCAAGACTTAGTCTTCTCAGCATCTTCGGCATAGTATCCGTATATCCATTATATAAGGTAGCGTAAGAAGTTACTCCCGGACGAATCTGATACAGATAAGTATATCGAGGATCATGCTCCATAATCTGGTCGATATAGAATTTACGTTCAGGGCGAGGACCTACAAATGCCATGTCTCCTTTAAAAACGTTCCAAAGTTGAGGAAGTTCATCGAGGTGATGCATTCTTAAAAAACGTCCAACTTTAGTGAGCCTTGGATCACCTTTTATCTCAAGAAGATCAGGACCATCTTTTTCTGCATCAATCTTCATGGAACGAAATTTATAGATAAAGAATGGCTTGCCATGTAGACCTATGCGCTCTTGACGGTAGATTACAGGTAGCCCATCCTCTAATCGGATAGCAATAGCACACGCTATGGCTAAAGGAGAGAAGAATATCAGACAACATGTTGCGATGACGAAATCGACGGAGCGCTTTATAATTTGCTCCGTCTTATTCATGCTGTCTTTATATTGTTTATTTTCCATCAGTTTTTTCATTTATTACGAACGTAAAAATGCTTATTTGTCGAGCTTCTCGTAAATCGAATTATTGCTCTTGTACTCTGGAACGATTTCCTTCATTATCTTTACTGTTAGCATTTCATCGTATAACTTACTTTTTTCAATTAAGTCATCGATTTGCTTAGATACTTCTGTATAATCGTATTCACGTACTTCTGCAATTCTTATTTTGTCATGGAACGACGGCTTGGTTGATTCCTTCTCATTAAGCACTTCCTCGTAAAGCTTTTCGCCTGCTCTCAGTCCAGTGTATTTGATTTCAACGTTCTTTGCTCCACTGAGGTTGATCATTCTCTGTGCCATGTCGGCAATTTTGACAGGTTTGCCCATGTCGAAAACAAATATTTCCCCGCCATTACCTTTTGTTCCTGCTTCCAGAACTAGTTTGCAAGCCTCTGGAATGAGCATGAAGTAGCGGATGATACGTGGGTCTGTAACAGTGACAGGTCCACCAGCTTTTATTTGTTTCTTGAATAAAGGTATAACAGAACCATTGGAGCCCAATACATTGCCAAAACGTGTGGTAACGAATTGGGTTTTTCCATTGATGATACCTTCCTCTATTGCTTTGTTGAGACTCTGTACATAGATTTCACAGATTCGTTTAGAACATCCCATGACATTGGTTGGGTTGACAGCTTTGTCTGTTGAAATCATAACAAATTTCTTAACTCCATATTTGACAGCAAGGTCAGCTAGTATTTTAGTACCATAAACATTGTTTTGAATGCTCTCACATGGATTGTTCTCCATCATAGGAACATGTTTATATGCAGCAGCATGGAAAACATAGTCAGGCAGGTAAGTCTTGAAGATATGTTCCATTCTGGACTTGCTACAGATAGTGGTGACGATGGTTTCAGCTTTAATATCAGGGAATTGCTTCGCCATCATCAATCGTATATCGTGCTGCGGGGTCTCTGCACTATCTATCAGAATTAATTCCGCAGGACTGTACTTGGCTATTTGTCTTACCATTTCGCTTCCGATACTTCCAGCAGAACCTGTAATCAATATGCGTTTGCCATGAAGCATAGAACCCACGCTTTCCATATCGATGCTGATTTCATCTCGTGGTAAAAGATCCTCAATGCTAACTTCTTTGAGTTGTTGCTGTTCATTTCTGTTCCACTCCTGTGTGGTAGGCATATAGATATGTATACCTTCTGCAAGTAATGCATCCTGGAAGTCTTTATTTGCGCGAAAAACGTTGATGGCACCAGGAGAAATTAATAGGGTAGAGATATTGTTATTTCTCATTTTCCTGATGGTATTCTGGTCTGGAGCATACACTTTGGTTCCCATCAGATGATGGTGCTTAATTTCTGCATCATCAGAGATAAAGCCCATGAGTTTGAATTTCATGGGTTTACTGTTTTTGATTTGCTTGGCGAGACCGATGCCACCTTCTTTCACGCCGTAGATAAATGCATGTTTAATGTTGTAATCTGAGAGAGAGACATCAAAGATAGTCTTGGCAATCACTCTGATAGCCCACAATACTAAAGTGGAAATGAGAGCTCCAAGTACAATATTGCGGTATTCTATTTCAACTCCAGGGAAGAAATGAGTGCTAAGCAACATGTCTTTCGTTATAGCAGACAGTACCGCACCAAAAGTAACAGCATAGAATACCCTTTGCAAATCAATAAACGATGAGTATCTGAGGATACCGTCGTATGTGTGGAATATCCTAAAACCGATGGCATGGAACAATGTGAATATAGCAAATAACATAGAGAGTTGTCCTAAGATACTCAATGCCTTTGCTCCACTGTTAATCTGCTGATATATAAATAAGTAAGAAACAAATGTCACAGCACAATCTATCCAAAAAATACACCAGTATGGTAGTGATTTTTTGGAGAAATACCAATTTGATAGTCTATTGAAAAACTTCATGTTCATGAGCTTCTGATACAGGTTGTTTAATTGAACATTATTTGGTTATAATGTTTTCTTTTATCGTGTCAGTGATATAGCGTACATCTTCTTCTGAAACGCATGGTCCACTAGGCAAGCAGAGGCCCTTACGGAACAAATCTTCACTGATACCATTTGTGTATGACGTACAGTCTGCATAAACGGGTTGACAATGCATAGGTTTCCATAAAGGGCGTACCTCAATAGATGCTTGATCAAGTGCTATTCGTAAAGCTTCAACATTCTTGTTTGGCTCCAATGATGTATGTGTGCTTTTTGCACTGTGTGTAACGCCAGCGGCACCTCCTACAGCGCCCGTAATGACCTGACTATATGCCTTTTCTTCGCCTTTAATCTTAACTCCTTCATCTAACAGAATCGTATTGAGCCAAAAATTTGAGTCAAAATCAGGTGTTGGGTTGCTATGTACGGTGATGCCCTTGACATTTGCCAATAATCTTGTATATAGGTCATGTACGTGTTTGTGATGCGCTATATGGTCGTTTAGTACAGTCATTTGACCTCGTCCTATTCCCGCACAAACGTTGCTAAGACGGTAATTGTAACCAATGTGCTCATGTTGGTAGTATGGATATGACTCTCTTGCTTGGGTTGCATAGAACATAATGCGACTCTGGCTTTCGGTGTCTGGGCATATTAAGGCACCACCACCACTTGTCGTAATCATTTTATTTCCGTTGAAACTTAATACGCCATATCTGCCAAATGTTCCACACACTTGTTCTTTATAACGGGAGCCAAGACCTTCTGCTGCATCCTCTATAAGTGGAATGTCGTATTTGTTAGCAACCTGCAATATTTCGTCAATCTTTGCAGGCATACCATATAGATAAACAACGATGATGGCTTTAGGTTTTTTGCCTGTCTTTTCTATTCTGTCAGCTATAGCTTTGTCTAATAGCTGAGGATCCATATTCCATGTCTCTTTTTCACTGTCTACGAAAACAGGTTTTGCACCTAGATATTTAATAGGGTTGCTTGATGCGCAGAATGTAAAAGATTGTACCAAAACTTCATCTCCTGCTTTAACATCACAGTCTAGCAGTGCAAGGTGTACTGCAGCCGTACCTGCACTTAATGCAATCACCTTTTTGTCTTGTCCTACAAAGCTTTCCAAATCTTTCTCAAAACCATTGACATTCGGTCCTAGTGGAACAACCCAATTGGTATCGAAAGCATCTTGGATGTATTTCATTTCATTGCCACTCATATGAGCAAGGCATAAGTATATTCTTTTTCGATTCATCATATTTAAAACCTATTTAAATGTTCTGAGCATCATATTATTTATATGATTTCGTTATTATATGATATTCTCTTTCCTGTGACTGTAGCTATTATAATCATAATGTCCATAATAAAGCTATAGTGTTTAAGATAAAAGAGATTGATTCTCACTTTATCTGGATAGATAACGAAGTCGTTATATTCTTGTGGATTGGCTTGTTTGGCAAGTAATTCTTCTTCGTTACGATATTTCAGACTTGCTGGACCTGTGATTCCTGGGCGCAATTTAAGAATATCTCTATCTTCTCCTTCTAGTTTATCTGCATAGCCTGGTACGTCAGGCCGGGGACCTACAAAACTCATGTTGCCAATTAGAACATTCCAAAGTTCAGGAAGTTCGTCTATCTTATATTTCCTAAGTTTAGCACCAAGAGGTGTTATTCTGCTTTCTCCTGCAACGGATACGGAAGAGCCGTCATGGTGTTGTGACATAGATCGAAATTTATACATAGTGAATAGTTTCCCATCCTTACCTACTCTTTTTTGTGTGAAGATAGCAGGCCCATCTGGCATTTTTATATGTATAAGAATCCATGTCAGAAACAATATTGGACTAAGAAAAATCAGTCCTAATAAAGCTGTTATTCTGTCAAATATATATTTTAAAATCATATTGTGTATTAAGTACTCATTTCTTTATAAACGTTTGATGATAGCGTTTATTGCATATCCTATAAAACATATTGCCGAATATATTGGATTTATGTGTTCTATTTCTCTATAAACTTTCCAAACATCTTTTGCTGCTTTCCACTTTTTTGAAGTATTTGACGTAGATACTAATCGATAGCATGCTAATGTATTTTGTAGCCCATAAGCTTTGAAGCCTCTTTTCATAATGAGCAACCATAAAGCCATATCTTGAGAGCTTTTTATGTTAGGCATTATGAAATTTCCGGTCTTTTCTCTATCTATGATAACGGTAAGGCATCCGATGATAGTATTACGTAAATAACCATGGTATCCAATTACTTTTGGTACATTGATGGTGTTTCCTGTTGGTGTACCATCTTCTTTCATGGTGCTATAGCAACTAAAAGAGAATGCTATGTTTTTTTCTATCATGAATTTGAGCTGTGTTTCAAGTTTGTTTGAAGCCCAAATGTCATCACTGTCAAGAAATGCAATATATTTACCAGTCGCATTTTCCAATGATTTGTTTCTTGCGCAAGCAGGACCGCTATTCTTTCCTGTAGAAAACAATTTGATTCTATTGTCTTTTTCAAGAAATTGTTCTACGATTTTTACTGTGTCGTCTTTAGAACAATCGTCTGTTATAAGTAACTCCCAATTGCGGTATGTTTGACCAATTACAGATTGTATTGATGCGGCTATAAATTTTGCTGCATTATAGGATGGCATGATGATACTAACTTTATTCATTGTATATAAATTATATTATTCTATGTATCCACATTAAAAGTGGATCAGATTAAAAATAAAAAAGATGTCTTACTTGTCATTTTCTAATGAATTTCATAAGTGTAGCGACAATGCGAGTTGCAATAAAAGGTATATTATAAGGACTTGTGAGCATCTTTATATATCTTTTTTGCAACTCGCATACAATGTGACTTTTTTGTAATATTGTCAGCTTAGTCCTGCTGGCAGACCCAACTCTTAATCTTCTGTAATATATGGCATTCTTGTCCGATAGAATTATATTTCTGACATTTTTACTGATTTCTGCCATGAATACAGAATCTTCTCCAATCTTTAAGTTTGTGTCAAAGCGGGTGTCTTGTATGCTTTTTTGACTTATGATTTTACAACAAGCAGAACTCATAAATTTTCTTCCTTTTAGTACTGATAGCGGTGCATTCTTGTTTGCAAGTTTCTCATATGCTGATGCGATGTAGTCGTTTTCAGTTTTGTTGCTATTGTTATAAAATGCCTTGACATTACTTGCAACAATGTTATTCGGAGTTGCTTTATAGTATAAATTCTCTAAATAAGATGGTGAGATTTTGTCATCATCATCTATGAAACATACGTATTCTCCTTGTGCTCTTGTCAATCCAATATTCCTTGCATTTGACACACCAGGAGTTTCTGTGGGTATGACAACAGAATTAAAGTCATACATTTTTGTTAAATTGTAAATGCATTCAATATAGGGTTTAATAACTCCGTTAAGAACAATGATTACTTCAAAGCATTTCTTGTTCATTGTTTGGTTGTTTATGCTTTCAAGGCAGTCCTTAAGATAAGGACCTGGTTTATATGTTGGAATGATGATGCTGATTTTCATGTTTTACTAATATTTTTAACTTCCTTCAATTTATGGAAATGAAGGAAGCTTATGTCTAATGTTAATCGTTAGAAATACTTGATATTGTTTCAATAATTCTTTTGCAAGCTTGCCCATCACCATACGGGTTGGTAGCTTTGCTCATCTTCTCATATTCGCTAGAATCAGATAGTAAGCATGAAACGCTGTCCATTATAGCCTGGTAATTAGTACCGACTAGCTTCACCGTTCCTGCTTCAACCGCCTCGGGACGTTCAGTTGTGTCTCGCATTACTAATACCGGCTTTCCTAATCCAGGAGCCTCTTCTTGGATGCCGCCACTATCGGTCAATACGATATTGGCTTTTTCCATTAGGAAAACGAACATGAGATATTCCAAAGGTTCTATAAAGAAAATATTGCCAAGATTACTTAAGTCTTCACCGAAGACAACGTGGATTGGCTTACGTACATTTGGGTTGAGATGCATTGGATAGACAAAATCAACATCTGAATGTTGGATAGCCAAATCCTTGATAGCTTTGCAAATATTGAGGAAACCTTCTCCAAAGTTCTCTCTTCTGTGACCTGTAATTAAGATAAGGCGCTTTCCGTCTTGAAGACGTTTCGAATCATAGCCCTTTTCCTGTAAATCTCTAGTCAGACGAACATCAAGTTTTTTGTCATTTTTGATTTTTGCAGTAACCCAATGAAGGGCATCTATAACCGTATTTCCTGTAACTGTAATCTTGCTGTCAGTAATATTCTCTTTTAGGAGGTTCTTACGGCTCAGTTGGGTAGGGGAGAAATTATAGGTAGCAATGCGCCCTGTAATTTGTCTGTTCATTTCTTCTGGCCATGGACTATATATATCATAAGTTCTCAATCCAGCCTCTACGTGAGCTACTGGAATTTGCTGATAAAATCCTGCAAGTGCAGCAGCGGTACTGGTTGTTGTATCTCCATGCACAAAAAGAATGTCAGGACGACAAACTTTGAAAACATCGCGCATGCCAAGAAGCACTCTAGACGTAATGTCGTAGAGATCTTGTCCTTGCTTCATGATGTTGAGGTCATAGTCGGGCTTAATGTCGAAAAGGTGAAGAACTTGATCCAACATTTCTCTATGCTGGCCTGTAACGCAGACTATAGTTTCAAAATCTTCTTTTTTTTCTTGGAAAGCTTTAATCAAAGGAGCCATCTTTATAGCTTCAGGGCGAGTTCCAAATACTAACATTATCTTTTTCATATTTTAACTATTTATTTTAAATAACGTACTTTCAAAAAAAATATTGTATTTCGCATTTGCGATTTTTGTTATAACCTTATATCATTTTAAAAAATGAGTTATTTATAAATGAAAGTTCATAATAGTTTTTATGCACTTTATAATAGTACCGAGTTCTGAAGAATATATAAATTGTCCAATTCCACCGCCTGTCCATTCTGCTATTCCAATTAACAGCATTATGGAAAATATTTTGAATTTTGTTGGCTTAAAAACAATATCTGTAAATTCTATTATAGAATTCAATTTCTTATCTATTTTATTAGGTAAATAACGGACTAATGTATCGTATTTAATGGTTGTGAACATAATTATCGTTGTAAATGCAGAGTAGGTGCAAATTCTAGAATAATCAGTGGACAAGCATATAAACATGGGTATTTGGAATATGTATGATAAGCAAAGGTAGAACATGATGCCTTTTCTATCATTTACTTGAAATTTATCTTTATTAAATACATACAGACCATTTGTTAAATAATATGTCATACCGATAACGCTTACAAGGCTAATTGCCAAGCAAGGAACATTATGTTCTATTCGGATAAAATTATTGTAAAAATGAAACTTCATTACCTCTATGCTATTTCTTCCAATAAACTCAATTGTTCCTATCTGGGGCAGAAACGATCTTGTTGATTCCCAAATTTGGTTTTTTGCTATTGGTGTACCTGGATAAAGGCAACAAATGGTGAACGTTAATAGTAAAATAAACAATGCTATAATCGTAGTTCTTACTTTTTGGCACTTTAATTGATTGAGAATTGCAAAATAAGGAAGGCATACAAATAGGAATGGTTCATAACATAAAATAGTAATTATGCAAATAAAGAGTGAAATATATAACCATAACCTTGCAGATAAACGTTTCCATAGAAATGTGATAAGTAAAAATGCTGATAAAATAATATAGTCTCTTCTCATATATCCCAATCCGTAAATCCCTATGCCTCCAAATAGATAACACGGGGTTAAAAAGGCAAAACCATAGTTGTATGATTTCAGCTTACTTAAGCAATACAAAAAAATAAATGAATAAGCAGCTATAGATAATACTATAGCTAAAGCGATTGGGGATATACCGCTTATTTGGTATATTGATAATAGTAGGGAACCTATAAGTCCTCTGCGTATAAACCCTCCTTGGTAGTTGATAAATAGATCAGCAAAGGCATCCATGTAATTCTTGTGTAAAAGGAGAGCAATTATCTTGTAACTGGCTATTATAACTAGAAGTGAAGCATAGCTATAGATATATGCATTTATGATTTTATTTTTCATTATTTTTATTTTCTTTATTTTTTGACTTATATGGACTGTTATTCGGATTATATGCACTTCTGAAAGAATATGAAGGGAATTCTCCCTTTACAGCATATGTTAAATAATTGGTATATGGAAGATACCGCCATGTGGAAAAAATTTGGTTGCTACCTATTACAGATAAGCCTAGGAGATACGAAATGTATATCTTTTTTGAACGTTCTGTAAAGAAAACAGTCAGATAACTAATTCCGGCTACAAAAAATATCATATAGTAAAGTTGAAATCTCATAAAAACTTCAATAGTTGTAGCTAATCTGTAGAGAATCAAAAAGGTGATAGCTCCATTCCAAATTATTTTTCCATTTTTCATTTTGTAAATTTGGCTTTTATAGAAACATAGTAGAATGAAAAATGTAAAAAATATGATGAATCCTAATGAAATAACTCTTCCTCCTCCCTCTGTATTCGATGATTCTATATAGGAGCTAATTTTTCCTGCTACATAAGGGATGGAACCAAAGACATTACTGATAATAAGTGCAAGTAAGGTTCTGTTTGCAAATAAAACATTGATAGCAATATAAAGAATGATAATCTTTTTAGTACTTAAGTCTTTGTTCATATAAAAATATGCTGGTATCATAATGCATGCTGACATATGAAATGTCATAGCTATTATGACTATAATAAAATAGTGGATGGGCTTTCTTTCCAAGAGGAATCTGACAGCATACAAGCTGATACTTACTGCTATTAAGTTACGCATTGGATTGTCTATAAATAAATAGAATCCATAGCATGGTATAAAATACATTAATCCGATGTATCTAAATTTCTCACAGTACGTAATCAACTTGCAGACGATTGTAATGTAGCATAATACTTTTGTGAATATGAAAAATACAAAAAAATCTATGTTCAAGAACCTAAAAGGAAGCATGTAGATATAATATCCGGGTTCTTGAAAATAGTTGTAAAAAAGATTGTTGAAGTTTATGTGGGTATATATATCTTCATAAACTCTCCAATCTGTTCCTGTCATATAACCGAAGCAGAGAAAAAGACATAGCAAAACAACATATATTCTTAACCAAGCAGGCTTATTTGCCTGTTTGATAAAAATAAATGCGTATGCCGAACAGAATGATAAATAGTAAAGTGCCATAATTAAATGATTTCGTTATATTGTTGGAAAATAGTTCGTGGTGAATATGATTTTTCCAATGAAAATGATTTTATTTTTCCATTTGTAAAGTCTTTGTATATTTGTCTAAGTGTCGAAAGAATATTCTTCTCGTTTTGCACAGACGAAAAGTAACTAATGTGTCCTTGTTTGTACAAGTCATTTAAAACTCCAACAGAAGGACTTATTGTAAATATAGGTTTACCTAACTGCATACTATCGCTCACTTTGGTTGGTAGGAATATTCCTTCTTTGCAAGGAGCCTCTACAATGAGTTGGATGTCGTAGGATTCCAATATTTGTTGGCTTTCTTTGTATTTTACAGGAGGAAATACCTTTACATATTTTTCTAAATGTGTTGAGTTGACAAAGTCTTTTACACTTTGCGGGGTCTGCCCAATAAATGCTATTTCTATTTTTGCATTTTGTTCATTCTTGATGAACTCTGTTAATGCTCTTAGAAATGTCGCAGCATCTCTTGGTGGAAGTAAATTTCCCAAATGCACGATTCTTAAATTCTCATGTGGTGTATCGTGGTGTTCTCTTGGGATTACTACATGTGGGATTATTCTCGTCTTTTCTGAAGGAATGTTAAGGTAGCTTCTCATATACTCTCGAATTCTTTGATTTGGGAAAATATGATAGTCTGCTTTTTCCATCAGATTAAGAAGGGGGCTTTCTAATATGAAAAGTTTGGCAGTTACCCCATTACCATATGGTTTGGGATATTTTTTAGTTGGGTATGGGTCGTTCCATGTAGCAATCCATTTGTAGCCCTTTTTCTTCTTAAAATAGCTGCCTAATAATTCACTTGGGCTGTTTTTTGTAATGATGGCATCGTATTGGTTTTCTTTGCATAATTTTTTTGCAGTTTTTAGTGCACAATATGCCCAATGGGCACCCTTGAAAACTGTACCAAAAATGAAGAGGCAACATAAGTGTTGCCAAATTACTTTGAGGCTCATCTTGTTGTCAACTTCTATTATGCTAACAGAATTTAGGCTTAATCCTAATTCTGCTAAATCCGTTTCTGGGTAATGGGTATATTTCATTTTTTTAGAAATTAAGTCTATTTTGTACCCATTTTCAGAAAGTACCTTGAGTAGTTTAACATTGCAAATAGCCTCTGCTCCTGTTACAGGTATGGAGGCTGGAGCTATCATAAGAATATGCTTATTTTTCATTGCTTTCTATTGGTTTATTATTTTGATAGGACTTCTTTTTGTTAATAGTAGGACTTGCCATCCAAGAGCAATCGTTGTAATAGCTAGTAAAATACTTGTAGCCCAAATGATTCCTGGTGCTCCTGCAATTTTAGATAGGCTCAGAGCTAGTGGAAAAAATATGAGTAATTGTATGATTGCTGTATATAGCTGTAATTTAATTTTACCAATACCATTGATAATAGATGCGTATATATTGTTGAGATTGAACATGATGATATACACTGCTACACTAATGCACATACTTATTGGTATGCTAATCTCTTTGCCCAACCAAATGTTATATACCAAATTGGAACAAGCCAATAGAAGAAGGACTAATGCACTTAACCCTCCCCAAATAAGCATTAGTTTTTTTATTGCAAGTTTTATCCAATTCATGTCTTGCTTTGCATAAGCATTTGTGATGGCACCCCAATAGGGATTGATGACAATAGTGAATATTATCATAGCTATTGAGAAGTAGCGATATGAAATGCTGTAGTAAGTTACAGAGGTTGGTGTAAAGTAATGTGCAATAAGTAAACTTGTTGTTGAATATAATATCAAATTTATGATTTGTATTATGAAGAAGTTACCACTTAAACCTACAAGTTCTTTGATGTTTTTTTTGCTAACATATTTGATGCTAGGACTTAGAAATTTAATTTTCTTCGTGAAAACGATGAAGACAGCTATGCCATAAATCAGTATAGGCATGGCGACAAATGTATATACAATGAGTGCAAGATTTCCTTTTGGCATTATTTGCGTATATACATAAATAAATGCAAATGAAAGAAAATTTGCAAAGAAGTTTAGGAACTCATTGATGGATGAATATTGTAAAGCATGAAATATGGCTACTATAAGTTTTAACACGAAACTAAGTCCTGTTAATACAATGACCCCAAGCATAATCTCGTTTAATTGTGGCGAAATATTGTATGAAATATTAAATATTTTATTCCAGTCGATAAAGCCTGAGATTATGGTGTATATTACTACAAGTACAAGCATAGCACAACCAAGGACATAGAAAGCAGTGCTTATATATCCTCTTGCTAAATGACCATTGTTTTGTGCAATAGCCTCAGCTAGTTTTGTTCTTAATCCGCTTCCTATTCCGATATCAAAATAGTAAATCCAAACAAGGATAGAACTAATAGTCATCCAAATTCCATAGTTATATTTGTCTATATAATGGAGTGTTAAAGGTACTAGAAGTAAGGATATGATTATAGATAACCCCTTGAAAACAAACGAATAAAATACATTTTTCCTGATTGTCTTCTCTCGAATTATTGCTTTGTTTGAGCTCTTTGTTTGGTACATTTTACATTGCTGTTTTAAATGAATTTTTTATATCCTTTCTGAAAATCCAAATGGTTGTTCCTATAAAACCGAGAACTCCATAGATTATTATTATTAATATTTTTCTTGGAGAATCTGCTTTGTATGGAACTAGACTTGGTTGTAATACTACAAAGTCGGGGGTTCTTTCTTGAACTTTAGCTTGAGCAGCATTTACCCTGTCTGATAATTGGGTATAAGTATTGTATTTCAACTGCATTTGGTTTTCTAAATAATCTCTTTTCTCTTGCAGTGATGGTAAGTTAATATCAAAATTTGAGTCCGAAAATGAAGCATATTCTTTCTGAGCTTTTATGTACTCTTTGTTTGCTTCAGATCGTAACTTAATGTAGTAATTTAAGTCATTGCGAGCTTTTTTTGTTCTGTAGTCTGTAATGTATTGTTGGAGTAATTTTTGCCCTTTGTCAGCAATAATGGCACAGACATTTGGATCCTGTGCCTTGACAGTCAAAGTTATTAGTCCATTTTCTTTATCTATGTCGCAAGAAATTCTATCTTGTATGTTTTCGATAGATTTCCATTCTTCCTTAGATAGATAGTATTTGTTTAAATCAGAAACTATGTGATTTTTATTGATTTCTTTTTTCTTGTCTTTAATCATTTTTGATATGAGTACCGAAGGAAAATTCCACCACGCTGACTTCTCTGTTTTGAGATACTTTTTAAAGGTCATTTCCTTCAATGAATCTTTTGGTAGTACTTTAATTTTCTCTAGTTCCTTGATGAAGGTTGTAGACGAAATGATAGATGGGTAAATCTGTAGATATAGTGCGCCATCTTCATCGCCCATTTTATTTAAGTCTATGCCAGCCATACTTGCCAATGACGATAACCCACCTCCAACAGTACTATTGTTGCCCATTTCTGGAGCTAGGACAACTTTAGAATTGTAAACTTTTGGAATACTGAAGGCTACAATAATACCTAGTATTCCTGTGGCGAGACAAACTATTGTATATAGTTTTATATATTTGCCCATCTTTTTGATTAAGTCTATCAAATCGATTTGTTTGATTACTTCTTCTTTTTTTTCCATTACTATTATGTTTTCTATTAATAATTTATCTCTGCTTCCAGCTCTCAACTCCTCTTGTCTTGCTGGAGAAGTTGATGCCAAGCCTGACAACTGTTCGCTTATCCATAGCGAAAGGAGCTGCATAGTTTTTGACTTCTATCTGTTGCAGAGCTTCTTCTGCACTTCCGTCTAATTTGCATTCGATGATGTAGATGTAGTCGGAAGTTTGAATGAGAACGTCCATCCTGCCATCACTTGTCGGTATTTCTACCTGTGTGTGGAATCCCATAATCTTAAAAATGAGATATAGGGCATTTTGGAAGTAAAGTTCTGCTTCGCCTGCTACCTGATAGCTGTTATCTGCAAAGAAAGCGGTAAGCCGATTCATAAATTGTTCGACTTGTCCTGCTTCCACATCCTTCACAAACTCATCGACCATATAGGCGGAACGATCACCTGCAGAACAGTATAGCGGTAGGAGGAAGTTAAGGAAACCTTCTTCCACCTCCTTGTTAGGGAAGCCTAGCAGATATTTCTTAAACCTTTCGTCATAGCCTTTGATTGTGAGATAACCACTCTGGTATATCACAGGTATCGGATTGGTTGACAGTGAATCCACGCTGTTGATTACATCGTCTGATACCCTTTCCTTTGTCATGTCTGGCAAACGATAGTTGTGCATTTTCAGCAAGTCAACTAGAAATGTTGGTGTGCCAGTCTCAAACCAGTAGTCTTTATAGCGAAGTCTTGACAAAGTGTTCAGTACACTGAATGGGTTATAGATTCCTATTGTATTCTCCTCGAAATGATATCCGTCGTATCTTGCCTTCAGTTTTGCTATTGTGGCTTCTTCTGTATCGCCATTGGCTTCGGCTAATTCGTTGATACCTTCCTTGAAATTCGTAAGCAATTCCTTCTCTGTCATTCCGCAGATACTGATATAGCGGTGGTCCATCGAGATATCCGTCAGGTTGTTGAGGTCGCTGAACACGCTAACCTTGCCAAACTTGGTTACACCTGTGAGGAATGCAAACTTGATATATCGGTCTTGGGTCTTCAATACCGAATAGAATGCTTTCAGCTGTGCACGGTGTTCTGCCTGTAACTCTGGGTCGCGCAAGGTCTGAAGTATAGGCTTGTCGTATTCATCTATAAGAATTACAACACCACATCCTTCTTTCTCCGCAGCTCTTGCTATCACACCCTTGAAACGAAGGGCAAGTGTGGCTTCTGACTCACGGGCTCCATATTTGCTTTCCCAAGTTGTGAGGTAGTCATTAAGAACTGTGTACAGACTGTCTTTCTCTCGAAAGTTGGCTGTGTTGAGATCAATATGGAATATAGGATATTTCTTCCAGTCTGTCTCCAAGTCATATATGGCTAAGCCCTCGAAGAGTTCTTTCTTACCCTGGAAGTATGCTTCCAAAGTAGACAGAAAGAGGCTCTTTCCGAATCGGCGTGGGCGACTCAGAAAGTAATATTTGCCCTCATCTGCGAGCTTGTATACGAAGTTTGTCTTATCAACGTATGCATAACCATTACGTTGCAAGTCTTCGAAATCTTGTATTCCTATAGGATATTTCATAGAATGACTCCTTTTTATATTTATAGGGTTTGATTATTCTTACTTACTCATATTAGCAATCGTAGCAATCATGGCGGCGATGCTGCTCATGCTGCTTCCCATACTCATAATTTCGGCGGTACTCATCTTGCGCTTCAGCTTAGCTGGGACGACAATCTCGCTGCCTGGCTGCACTTTGGCACCATGAGAGAGCTTGGCTACCTTGCCATTCATATAGATGATGTATGCCTTGCTCTTTAATGCATCTGAGGCAAAACCACCTGCCTGGTCGATGTAATAGCTTGCCTTCTTGCCCTTTTCGTAGGCTACCGTATTGGCAAACATTACGGCACCATTGATCTTTACCGTACCATTGTACTGAGGAATGACCAGACGGTCGCCCTCGCGCAAGATGATGTCGGCATCGCTGCCTGGGTTCGCCAGTGCTTCTGGAAGGTCGATACCTACAGGGTATTCGCTAGGTACATTGAACTTCTCTATATTGGTGCGCTCTACATCCTTAGAGGTCTGCGAGATGGCACTGGCATTGTTGCTGCTGGAGGCTAGCTGCAGAAGATTTTTCTGTATCTCTTCGCGCTGCATCTTCAATACTGCCTCCATGCGCTGCTTCTCTTGCTCGTTGGCTTTGCGGATGATGCGGGCTCCCTTGAGATATGCCTGGTCGGTAGCTCCACCTGCCTTCTTGAAGAGTTCACTCAGGCGGGCGTTGCGACGGTCTAATGTATAGAGACCGGCAAACATCACTTCACCGGTAATCGATACGTTCTGCTGCTCAACATAAGCCGGACTCTGGCGGATCATTACTTCATCAAATGGCATCAGTTTGAAACCTGGGGTGCCGTCGATAACGAAGCCGTCTTTAAGAGATAGGGTGTAGGTCTTGGCGATAACGCTATCTGGACGTAAAGCCTTGGCATCCATCACTCTACGGCTTACCATTACATTAACGGTTGAAGCCTTGTCGGTCAAGCCGCCTGCCTGAAGAACGAAGTCTTCGAGGGTCTCATTGTCGGCATATTGATAGACGCCTGGATATTGTACTTCGCCACGGATGGTGAGGGTGCGCTCTACAATCTTTTCCTGTCGGGTAGGGATGAAGAGAACATCGTTTTCCTTCAATGGGATATCTGGAGTCTTGCCGTTCATAATGCCGGCAATGTCTACACTTACTACTTCGAGTGAGCGGTCTGACTTCATGCGGTGCATTACGGCACGGTTGGTGAAGGCTTCCTCTGTTAATCCTTCGGCATGCTCTACCAGGGTGCGTACGCTGTTGATCTGCTCGCCCAGATTGTACATGCCCGGACGGAATACGGCTCCTTTCACTTCTACGGTGTTGGCGTAGCGTGGCAGGATGCTGTCTACGCTGATTGAGTCGCCGTCATCGATACGGAAACTGGAGAAGTCGAACTCTTCTATATTATATACGGCACGTTCTCTGCCGGTCTTGCGGTTCAGTCTTACTGATTTCTTGTAAGCATCTCCTGTAAAACCACCGGAATACTTCAGAAGGGAATTGACACTCTCGTTCTTCTTCATTTCGTAAATCATCGGGCGCTTAACCTTTCCGGCGATGGTTACGAGACAATCGTATGGACCTACTACGATGACATCGTTGTCGGCAAGGCGGACATTACCCGTCAGTTTGCCGTTCAGAATATAGTCGTAAATATCAACAACCGTTACCAGTTTATTGTGTCTGTATACCTTGATGTTTCGCAATGTACCCAGATCGTTGGTTCCGCCAGCCATGTAGAGTGCATGGAATACGGTAGCGAAGGCAGAGAGGGTATAGGTGCCCGGAATCTTAACCTCGCCCATCACGTTTACCATAATGGTCTTGGTCTGTCCTACGGTAAGCTTGATGCGGCTTGAACGGTATCTGCTGCCAACGGTATTGCGCAGGCGAGCATTAGCCTGAGCTACGGTTAAGCCTGAAACGCTGACCGGTCCATAACCCTCAATGGTTACTTCACCATCTGGCGAAACGGTGCTCTCGATGGTTTTCTGAGAGGCGCCATAGATATCTATGATGACGGCATCGCCAGGCCCCAGACGATAGTTCTGTGGGGTAGAGATGTTCATATTTGGCTCGAAACTTAGGTCTTTGTTATTGAAGATGTCACGGCCGAAAACCTTACTGCGCTTCTGGTTGAGCTCAGCCTGCAGCTGTTTTACCATGGTAGCTGTATCGGGTACCAGGGCGTTCATTTCCTTGTTGAAATCTTCATAATCTGGGTTGGTTTCATCATAAGATGAGTAGTAGCTGTCGTTCTGCTTGCTCTGGATGCGATAATTGCTATAGGTTGAAGCCTGCTTCTCTTTGTCCTTGTCCTGGTAATCTTCTCTATGCTTACCATTGTTGGTCCGCATTCTCTTGTTGCCTGCATTTCCTGCAGCGGTTGTGCTGTAGAGCTCGTTCTGCTGCGACATCTTCTGATACTTATTGCGTACACGTCGAATCTGGGAGATGTCTACGCCCTTCTGCATCAGTTTGGTAACAATCTGAGAATTGGCTGTGCCACGCTCATGTTCTTTCACCACAAAGCTCATGACCTGATCATCGGTCATGTGTGAACTCTGTGCGAAAAGAGGCCCTGAAGACAGGACGAGCGCCAGTACAAGTATGATATGTTTCTTCATTATTATTCTTTTATCTTAGTTTAATTTATATAATAACTCGAAATGAGTTATTTTGTTGTAGTAGAAGATTGAAAAGATGTTAATAAAACAAGTAACCCAGGGTTCAACCCTGGGTTACTGATGTTCTGAGCGAGATACGGGAGTCGAACCCGCCTCACAGGCTTGGGAAGCCCGTGCACTACCGATGTGCTAATCTCGCGAAGGAAAATACTAACTCCTTTCACAAGAAAGAGCCACGAGCGGGACTCGAACCCGCGACCCACGCATTACGAATGCGTTGCTCTACCAACTGAGCCATCATGGCTTTTTGCCCGAAAGCAGATGCAAAGGTAATGAATATTTTTTGAAATAAGAAATTATTGCCTAATCTTTTCTCGTGGTTAACTCTTATTAACTAAAGTTCATTGGTTGCTATACCGGGTTCATAACAAAAGAGGGACTATCGCCAGTGGATAGTCCCTCTTCTGATTATAGTTTCTTGAATGTCAATTCTTCTTTTTTCGAATTTTTGCCTACCGAGATGGTGTCGCCTGGCTTCATTGTGCCATCGAGTAACATCTCGCAAACGGAATCTTCGATGTAGGTCTGGATGGCGCGGCGGAGTGGGCGGGCACCAAACTGCACATCGTATCCCTTCTTGGCTACCATCTCCTTTGCCTTTTCGGTAATCTGGAAATGGAATCCCAAGTCTTCTATTCTCTTGACCAGTCCTTCCAGGTCGAGGTCGATGATGCGCTTGATGGCATTGAGATCCAACTGGTCGAAGGTGATGATGTCATCGAGGCGGTTCAGGAACTCTGGAGCAAACTGCTTGCTCAGACTCTTCTGGACGATGCTGCGGGCATACTCCTTGTCTTTTTCGTCCATCGCCAATCCGCCTTTTATACCTGCAGAAGTAAAGCCGACGCCTCTGCCGAAATCTTTCAGCTGGCGGGTTCCTGCATTAGAGGTCATGATGATGATGGTGTTGCGGAAGTCGATGAGTCGGCCGTTGCCATCGGTAAGTCTGCCTTCGTCGAGTACCTGTAAGAGCAGGTTGAATATCTTGCTGTTGGCTTTCTCTATTTCGTCGAGCAATACGATGCTGTATGGTTTGCGGCGTACCTTTTCGGTCAGCTGTCCACCTTCGTTATAGCCTACGTATCCTGGAGGCGCACCTACCAGACGTGAGGTGTTGAAACTCTCGGAGAATTCGCTCATGTCTATTCTGATGAGTGAATCTTTCGAACCAAACATTTCCTCGGCAAGTTTCTGGGCAAGATAGGTCTTACCTACACCTGTAGGACCCAGGAACATGAATACGCCAATAGGATGGTTAGGGTCGCGCAAGCCTACACGGTTCCTCAGAATGGTCTTTACCATCTTGTTGATGGCATTATCCTGAGCAATCACCTTGTGCTTCAGGTTGTGTTCCAGATCTTTCAGACGTTTGCTTTCACCCTCTGCCATGCGTTGAGCCGGTACGCCGGTCATCATGCTGATAACGTTGGCAATGTCTTCGGCTGTCACCTCAACATATTCGCCAATCTCTCCCTGCTGCCATTGCGCCTTCATGTCCTCAATCTCTTTCTCGATCTTGGTCTGGGCATCTCTGCATGAGGCTGCCATCTCGAAGTTCTGGTTTGCTACAGCCTGCTGCTTCTTGCTGATTATCTTTTTCAGTTCTTTTTCCAGCTTGATATATGGAGCAGGAACACTTGCATTATTAATATGTACGCGCGAGCCGGCTTCATCTATCACGTCGATAGCCTTGTCTGGGAAGTGGCGGTCGGTGATATAGCGCTCTGTCAGTTTGACACATGTCTCGAGAGCCTCGTCTGTATATCTCACACAGTGATGCTTCTCGTAATGTTCCTTGATGTTGTGCAGTATCAGCAGGGTCTCTTCGCGTGTAGTTGGTTCAACGATAACCTTCTGGAAACGGCGCTCCAAGGCTCCGTCCTTCTCAATGCTCTTGCGATATTCATCGAGCGTGGTGGCACCGATGCACTGGATGATACCTCTTGCCAGGGCTGGTTTCAGAATGTTGGCTGCATCCATGCTTCCTTCGCCGGAACCGGCGCCTATCATGGTGTGAATCTCATCTATGAAGATGATGATCTCCGGATGGTCCTCCAGTTCCTTGATGACATTCTTGATGCGCTCTTCAAACTGTCCGCGGAATTTGGTTCCTGCAACGATGGCAGTCAGGTCGAGACTTACCAGACGCTTGTTGAAGAACATAGGCGATGTTTCCTGGTTGTTGATGAGTTGTGCCAGTCCTTCTACGATGGCACTCTTTCCTACGCCCGGTTCACCTATTAATACTGGGTTGTTCTTCTTTCTGCGACCCAGAATCTCGAGCACACGCTGAATCTCCTTCTCTCTGCCCACGACAGGATCCAGTTTTCCATCGGCTGCAGCCTTGGTCAGGTCGAAACTGAATTTGTCGATGGTAGGGGTACTGCTCTTTTTGCGTGGAGTTCCATTTGAACGGGTAGACAGTCTCATCGGGTTCTGGTCCTTTTCCATATCGAATGGCTCTTCGTCAGTTTCCATCATGTCGTTCTGCTCGTTGTAGTCATCTTCTGCTTCTATTCCACCAGCCATCTCCAGGCTCTCTGCTTCCTCCTGCCTGTCAGCATCAGGGGTTTCTGAATCTGGTGTTTGGGGTTCCATTTTGAAATCCTTCGGCTCTTCTGTCTTCTGCTCATCATCCTTGTCAGTAGGATAGAGCATTTCGATGGCACGGTCGTAGCTTAAGCCCAGTTGACTCAGCCAGTTGGCTACAGGGTTCTTGTCATTTCTCAAGATGGCAAGCAGCAGATGTCTTGGCTCTACAATCTTGGAGTGCTCGTAGTTGTTTGCCTCGCGGATAGAGTCTCTGATAATGCTGTCTGTTATCTGGCTGAATGGGATGTGGCTGTTCTCCTTCACGTTATCGGCAGGAGTTTCTTCCACACGCTTTTCCAGTTTGCTGTTAAGGACTCCGCTGAAAGCCATCGGACTGATGTCTGCGCCCTTCAGGAGCTTGTTGACATCGCTGTCGTTCTGGCTGATCAGACTCAGCATCAGATGCTCCACGCTGATTTCTCTTCCCAAGGTGCGTGCTGCTTCTTTGCTACTTCTGTTCAGTATGTCCTGTATATGTGAAAACGGATTTATCATATTTGCTTATATTTAAAAAAAACTCAGTGCAAAAGTACACATTATTTTCAATAATAGCAAATGATATGCCAACTTTTTTGCATTGTTAAAATACAAATAATGCTAAAATAATGCGATTTTTCGTCTCTAAAGCGTTTTAGTATCATTTTTTTTTGTATCTTTGTCGGGAATTTCAAAAGGGTAAAACGGCTTAGAACGCAAGGAAATGCCCTTAAACGCGATTTCCGGATGGAAAACAGACGTTTTGAAAGTAACGAATAAACAATAATACATTAATATAAGAAATGGACGAAAATCAGACAATGGATCATGATAGAATCATGAAGATCAACATTGAGGAGGAGATGAAGTCGAGCTACATCGATTATTCGATGTCAGTTATCGTGGCTCGTGCCCTCCCTGATGTACGTGATGGTTTCAAGCCTGTGCACCGCCGTATTCTTTACGGTATGCTCGGTATTGGAAACACCAGTGACAAACCTTATAAGAAATGTGCGCGTGTTGTTGGTGAGGTGCTCGGTAAGTATCACCCTCACGGCGACTCTTCTGTTTACGGCGCTCTGGTGCGTATGGGACAGGAGTGGAACATGCGTTATACCTTGATTGACGGACAGGGTAACTTCGGTTCTGTTGATGGTGACTCTCCTGCTGCCATGCGTTATACAGAGTGCCGCCTCTCCAAGATGGGTGAGCATATCATGGATGACCTTGACAAGGAAACGGTTGATATGACCAACAACTTCGATGATACCCTGCAGGAACCTACCGTGATGCCTACCAAGATTCCTAATCTTCTGGTAAATGGTGGTAACGGTATTGCAGTAGGTATGGCTACCAATATGCCTACCCACAACCTGGGTGAGGTAATTGACGGTTGCTGTGCATATATCGATAATCCTGACATCGACACCGATGGATTGATGCAGTATATCCCTGCTCCTGACTTCCCAACCGGTGCTACCATCTATGGTATCCAGGGAGTGAAGGATGCATACGAAACGGGTCGAGGCAGAATCGTGGTTCGTGCCACTGCTGAGATTGAAAGTGGTGAAAACCATGATAAGATTGTTATCACCGAGATTCCTTATGGTGTTAACAAGGAGCAGCTCGTGATGGCTATTGCTGACCTTGCCAAGGAAGGCAGAGTAGATGGCATTGCTAATGTAAACGATGAGTCTGGCCGTCAGGGTATGCGTATCGTTGTTGATGTGAAGCGTGATGCCAATGCTAATGTTCTTTTGAACAAACTCTTTAAGCTGACAGCTCTTCAGAGTTCATTCTCAGTGAATTGCATCGCTCTTGTTAATGGCCGTCCACGTCTTTTGAGCTTGAAGGAGTGTGTGAAGTATTTCGTAGAGCATCGTCATGATGTTACGATCCGCCGCACCCAGTTCGAACTGAAGAAGGCTCAGGAGCGTGCTCATATTCTCGAGGGCTTGATCATTGCTTGCGACAACATCGACGAGGTGGTACATATTATCAGAGCCAGCAAGACTCCTTCTGATGCCCAGCGCAACTTGGAGAAGCGCTTCGAACTCGATGAACTTCAGAGTAAGGCCATCGTGGATATGCGCCTCAGCCAGTTGACAGGCTTGCGTCTGGAACAGTTGCACAATGAATTCAACGAGTTGATGAAGACCATCGACTACTTGAACCAGATTCTGAACGATCCTGAACTCTGCAAGAAGGTAATGAAGGATGAACTCAACGAGGTGAAGGAGAAGTATGGTGACGCACGTCGTACCATGATTAAGCCAGATGACCATGAGTTCAATCCAGAAGATTTCTATCCAAACGACCCAGTGGTTATCACCGTGAGTCATCTCGGATATATCAAGCGCACCCCATTGTCAGAGTTCCGTGAGCAGGCTCGTGGTGGAGTAGGTTCTAAGGGTGCCCGTACCCGTGATAAGGACTTCACCGAGTATATCTATCCTGCTACCATGCACCAGACCATGCTGTTCTTCACCAAGAAGGGCCGCTGCTACTGGTTGAAGTGTTACGAGATTCCTGAGGGCGACCGCAATTCCAAGGGTCGTGCCATCCAGAACCTCCTCAACATCGAGAGCGATGACCAGGTGAATGCATTCCTCCGCTTGAAGGGATTGAATGATGCAGAGTTCATCAACAACCATTATGTAGTCTTCGCTACCAAGAATGGTACCGTGAAGAAGACCTGTCTGGAGGCATATTCCCGTCCACGTGCCAATGGTGTGATTGCTATCAACATCGTAGAGGGCGATGAGGTGGTAGATGTTCGTCTGACAAATGGTCATAACGAGCTGATTATTGCCAACCGCAATGGTCGTGCTGTCCGTTTCGACGAGAACGAGATCCGTACAATGGGCCGTACGTCTACCGGTGTTCGTGGTATGCGCCTCGATGAGGGTAATGATGCTGTAGTAGGTATGATTGTTGTCAACGATCCTGAGAAGGAAACCGTGATGGTAGTGAGCGAGCAGGGTTATGGTAAGCGTTCTGATGTACTCGATTACCGCGTTACCAAGCGTGGCGGTAAGGGTGTGAAGACACTGAATATTACCGACAAGACCGGTCGACTGGTAGCTATCAAGAACGTAACCGATGATAACGACCTCATGATTATCAACCAGAGTGGTATCGTGATTCGTCTTGCCGTAGCTGATTGCCGTGTCATGGGCCGTGCTACTCAGGGTGTCCGCCTCATCAATCTTGCTAAGAAGAATGATGTCATTGCCAGCGTATGCAAGGTGATGAGTTCAGAGCTCGAGGCTTCTGTAGAAGAGGAGAGCCGTTCTGCCTGGGCTAAGAAGAGCGAGGAGATAGAGAATGATACCGTAGGTGCCAAGACTGCTGAAGAGGCTGCTGAGGCTCATCTCGCTGACGAAGCATCTGAAGCAGATGATACCGATTCGGACAACGTAGATTTCGAATAAAAGAAAAGACGCGTAAAAAATAAATAACAACAACTTTTAAACTCATTAAGAAAAATGAAAAAGTTTTTAGTAGCTGCAATGATGGTACTAGGTGCCACATCAGCATTCGCAGGCGACAGTGACGCTCTCAAGGCTGTCATGAAGGCTAAGTCTTATGCCGAGGCTGAGGCTTTGGTTAAGCAGAATTTGGGTCAGATGGCTAACGATGCAGAGAAGGCCAAGGCTTACAACAAGCTCGTTGATCTCGCTATGAAGCAGTTCAACGACCAGCAGAGCATCCAGCAGACCAATCAGATCATGAAGAAGAACGACCCGGTTGACGAGGCTGCTATGTCTGAGGGCGCATACAATGCATTGATCAATGCTATTGAGTGCTACAAGTACGACCAGCTTCCTAACGCTAAGGGTAAGGTTGCTCCTAAGTTTAACAACAACGCTAGCCGTGTATGGGGTGCTCGCGTTCAGCTCGTTAATGCGGGTCAGACTGCAGCCCAGAACAATAAGGCTGATGAGGTATTGAAGTATTGGGGTGCATTCCTAGATACAGACAATGAGCCTCTCTTCGCTTCTGTAGACCAGAAGCAGAAGGATGGCCAGAAGGAGTATATCGGTCAGGTTGCTCTCTTTGCAGCCCGTTATGCATACCAGGCTAAGGATGCTGCCCGTTGCGAGAAGTATTGCGACATCGCCATGAAGAGTGAGAAGGAGGCTAAGGATGCCCTCAACCTCAAGCTCTATGTGATGAAGGACGGCTTGAAGACTCACGAGGATTCTCTTGCCTATGTTAACAAGCTCAAGGATATCTTTGCAAAGGACGAGACCAATGATGTTGTTCTCGATGGTTTGAACTCTATGTACTCTTCATTGAAGATGGAGAAGGAGCAGACTGAACTTTTGGACGCAGCTATTGCAAAGAACCCTAACAACTTTGTAGCTCTTGCCAACAAGGGTATGATGTATATCCAGAAGAACGATGCAGACAACGCTATCAAGTGTTTGAAGCAGGCTCTTGCTGCAAAGGAGGATAACGTAGTTGTTCTTACTTATCTGGGTGCTTGCTACAACAGCAAGGCTGGTAACTTGCAGGATCCTAACGGCCGCAAGGTTGTTTACCAGGAGGCTATCAAGGTTCTCGACAAGGCTAAGCAGCTCGATCCAGAGAAGGCTCAGGCTAACTGGGGTTACACCCGTTACCAGGCTTACTATGGCTACTATGGTCCTAATGCACCTGAGACCAAGCAGGCTGAGGCTGAGAGCAAGTAAAGTTTAAGCTTCAAATAAGTATTTGATTCTCATAGGGGGATGTCACCTAGTGTGGCATCCCTTTTTTTTGTTTCTTTGACATAGGGTTGTTCCGGTAAAATAACAAATAGAACTGTGTTTTTAGTGGCTAAATGATTGATAAAAACATCAGCGAGTAATGTTGGTTTGCTATAGGCGTCCATCAGCTGGTCTACGCATGCACAACAGGTGTTGTGCGAGCGCATATCAGCTGTTATGCAAGCGCACAACAGCTGTTGTGCGGCCTACGGAGTTAACTTCTCCGATAACCTATACTATCTTTTCCGACAACTTCATCTGTCTTTTCTGATAACTTCTTCCGCATTCTGCGATTGTATCTTACGCTTGCGTGCATTTATTGAAGTTGTTCATGTGTCGTAAAAAGCTTCTTGGTATGTCCGTATTCCATAAAAATAGGCTGAGCCATCATGCGATGACTCAGCCTTAATTCTTTTTTATCCATTCAGAACTTTACTGCTGAACAGGAATCTTCTTGACGCGACGCTCGTGACGGCCACCCTCGAATGTTGTGGCAAAGAACTCGTCGAGAATAGCCTCGGCGGTCTTGTTGTCTACGAAACGACCTGGAAGTACCAATACGTTGGCATCGTTGTGCTGACGAACCAAATGAGCAATCTCCTTGCACCATGCCAATCCGGCACGTACACCCTGATGCTTATTCAATGTCATGGCGATACCTTCGCCGCTGCCGCAAATGCCGATACCTGGATATACTTCGCCGCTCTCAATGCCTTTAGCAAGAGCATGACCGAAGTCAGGATAGTCTACACTCGCATCGCTGTATGTACCATAATCCTTTACAGGATAACCCTTCTTTTCCAAATATTCCAATACAAATTGCTTCAATGGAAAACCTGCGTGATCGCATGCAATACCAACTGTCTTTACTTCCATAATACTTAAGTTTTTAAGTGAAGGAAACGGGGTAAACCCTTATCCTTCACAAGGTTAATATTAAAAGAGTGAAAGGAGTCGGATGCCGGAAATGGAAATCTGCCATCCGGCAAAATCTCCAACTCCAGCTTCCAACTCCTGTTTAGTTTATGCTAATTAAGCCTCTGCCAAGAAAGCCTTTACCTGCTTGTAAACGTTCTCGCCTGTGTAACCGAGCTTCTCATCAAGTACCTTGTAAGGAGCTGAGAAACCGAAGCTCTCCATACCCCAAACCTTACCATTAGCGCCTACGAGACCCTGGAGTGTTACAGGAAGACCGGCAGTCATACCGAAGATCTTAGCGTTCTTTGGCAATACGCTCTCCTGATATTCCTTGCTCTGACCGCGGAACAAGCCCTCTGATGGAGCACTTACCACGCGAACCTTGATGCCGTCGGCACGCAAAGCCTCGCAACCAGCCTCCAATGTAGAAACCTCAGAACCGCTAGCTACCAAGATAACGTCTGGATTCTCGTCGCTGCCTGCTACGATGTAAGCACCCTTGGCAGCCTGCTCATAGTCTGTACCCTCTGGCAACTTAGCGATGCCCTGGCGAGAGAAGATCAAAGCTGTAGGAGTCTCAACATTCTCCATAGCAAGCTTCCAGCAAACTGTTGTCTCGTCAGCATCAGCTGGACGGAATACGCGAACGCTGTCCTTACCTGCGTGGTTCTTTAACTTCTCCATGAGGCGAATCTGTGCCTCCTGCTCAACTGGCTCGTGAGTAGGTCCATCCTCACCAACGCGGAATGCATCGTGAGTCCAGATGAACTTCACTGGAACCTGCATCAGGGCTGCGATACGTACAGCTGGCTTCATATAATCTGAGAATACGAAGAATGTACCCATTGCTGCAATCACACCTCCGTGGAGCATCATACCGATACACATATCAGCCATAGTCAACTCAGCAACACCAGCCTGGAAGAATGCACCAGAGAAGTCACCGCGAACGATGCTCTTGGTCTTCTTCAAGAAACCGTCTGTCTTATCAGAGTTAGAAAGGTCAGCAGAAGCACAGATCATGTTAGGAACCTGCTCTGCCAAAACACCGAGACAAGCAGCAGATGCTGCACGTGTAGCTGAACCAGCCTTCTGCTCAACCTTGCTCCAGTCTACCTTAGGAGCCTTGCCGCTGAACCACTCATCCATCTGGGCAGCCTTCTCTGGGTTAGCCTTTCGCCACTCAGCCTCTGCAGCCTTGCGCTCAGCTACGATCTTCTTCAACTCCTCAGCACGCTTAGCGTAGATTTCCTTTACATCGTCGAAGATAACGAATGCATTCTCAGGATCACCACCGAGGTGCTTGATGGTATTAACGTAAGCGTCGCCACCGAGAGGAGCACCGTGAGTATTGATGCAAGCCTCGTAGCTTGTGCCGTCTGCACGGAGAGCACCCTTACCCATTACGGTCTTACCGATGATGAGGGTAGGGCGGTCCTGCTCCTTCTGGGCAGCATCGAGCGCCTCACGAATCTGAGCTACGTCGTTACCGTTGATCTTGATGACATTCCAGCCCCAAGCCTTGTACTTCATCTCTGTATCCTCGTTCATAACAACGCCACACTCTGTAGAGAGCTGGATGTCGTTAGAATCGTAGAACATGATGAGGTTGTTCAGACCGAGGTTACCGGCGATACGACCAACACCCTGAGAAATCTCTTCCTCTACAGCACCATCAGAGATGTATGCGTAGATCTTGTGCTGCATCATGGTTGAACCCAGACGAGCCTCGAGGAACTTCTCTGCAACAGCTGCACCAGCTGCGAGGGCATGACCCTGACCGAGAGGACCAGATGAGTTCTCGATACCACGCTGAAGGTCGAGCTCTGGGTGACCAGGAGTTACAGAACCCCACTGGCGGAACTGCTTGAGGTCTTCCATAGAGAAGAAACCACGCAAAGCCAAACCAGCATAGAGCATAGGGCTCATGTGACCTGGGTCGAGGAAGAAGCGGTCACGGCCAGTCCATGTTGGATCTGCTGGATCATAAACCAGGTACTCAGAGAAGAGCACGTTGATGAAGTCAGAACCACCCATAGCACCACCTGGGTGACCGGAATTTGCCTTTTCTACCATTGAAGCAGCCAAGATACGGATGTTATCAGCTGCATGATTCATTACTTTAATGTCGTTCATAATTTTATATTTATTATTGTTGTTATTTCTGCTGAAATATTCTTGTTTTTCTAGCTCTGAAGGCTACTCAAAAGAAGGATACTTCCTTTTTTCGCCTTCAAAGATACTATTTTATTTTCAAAACTACGATAGATTTTGCAGGAATTTTTACCTTAAGGGTGTTTTTCTTTACTTTTGCATCCTTAAAAACTGCAGGCTTCACTACATCCGGGTGTGCGAAGTCGTTGTAATCGCTCACCTTGTTGCAGGAAAGAATCTGTCCTGTTACAGTTTTTGGAGCAGCTGCACCATCCAGATTAAACTCTACCTGCTGAGCCTTGTCAAGACTGACATTGGCAAGAGCAACCACAATGGTTCCATCTGCCTTCTTGGCTGCTGAAGTAGATACCAATGGAATCTTTCTTCCATCTTTTGCGTGATCATCGCCGCGAACATCCATAGAGTCGCACTTTACATCCATTGGGAGATAGGTTGCCTCCTGGAAGTCCTTGTACATGTTGAATACATGATAGGTTGGAGTCAGAACCATGTGACCTGTTCCCTTTGTATCTGTCAGGATCATTGACTGGAGTACGTTGACAATCTGTGCGATATTGGTCATCTTCACACGCTCTGTATGGCGGTGGAATACATTCAGCGAGAGTGCTGCAACGAAGGCATCGCGCATACAGTTCTGCTGATAGAGGTGGCCCTTGATAGTGCCAGGCTCCTCATCCCACCAGGTTCCCCATTCGTCAACGAGGAGGGCTACCTGCTTCTTTGGATCAGCCTTGTCCATGATAGCCTCGTGCTTCTTGATGACATCTTCTATGCCGAGCGCCTTGCCCATGGTCCAGTAGTAATCCTCATTGTTGAACTTGGTGGCAGAACCCTTGCTGCCTGACCAGCCTGTTACTGTATAATAATGTAGAGAGATGGCGTTGGCACGGTTGCCGATACGGTCCATCAATACCTTAGTCCAGTTATAATCGTAATCGCTCGCTCCAGATGCAATCTTATAGAGCTGGTTCCCGTCATAGTTGCGGCAATAAACAGAGTAGCGGCGGAAGAGATCTGAATAATACTCAGGACGCATGTTGCCACCGCAGCCCCAACTTTCGTTACCAACACCGAGGTATTTTACCTTCCAAGCCTTGTCGCGGCCGTTCTGTCGGCGGAGTTTTGCCATAGGAGTATCTCCATCGCTGGTCATATATTCCACCCACTTTGCCAATTCCTCAACAGTGCCGGAACCCACGTTGCCGCTGATGTAAGGCTCGCAACCCAACATCTCGCAGAGATTCAGAAACTCGTGTGTACCGAAAGAGTTGTCCTCAATGGTTCCACCCCAGTTGTTGTTCTGCATCTTTGGTCGCTTCTCACGTGGACCGATACCATCCATCCAGTGATACTCGTCAGCGAAGCATCCTCCAGGCCATCTTAATACAGGCACTTTCAGGTCCTTGAGGGCTTGGAGCACGTCGTTGCGGTAACCCTGAGTGTTAGGAATCTTAGAATCAGGACCTACCCAAAGACCACCATAGATACAACTTCCGAGATGCTCGGCAAACTGGCCATAAATCTCTTTATTGATTTTCTGGGTTCCCTGGTTGGCATGGATTGTTCCTGTTACATCCTGAGCTTGTGCTGAGAATGCAACTGCTGTTGAAAGCAATGTGGTAGCGAATAGTTTCTTCATCATTGTTCTTATTAATTGTTGTCGATTTTAAGTATAATACGTTTGTGGAGGTAGAATCCCCACAAACGTATTTATCGTTTATTTACTTTTTGTTCTCAACTGCTGCCTTTTCGATAGCAAGACCAGCCTTGTAGGTTTCAATATATTTATCAAAACCGGCTACATCTTCGGCAGTAGGTGCAATCTCTACACCAGTATAGCCTGCAAATACCTTCTTGTCGAGATAATCTGCCAGGCTCAACTTCTCATCGTTGTTAACGAGATAACCTGCGAGCAGGGCTATACCCCATGCACCACCTTCGCCTGCTGTCTCCATGACAGAGATAGGGGAGTTAATGGCTGCAGCGAGGATGCGCTGACCTACACCCTTGGTCTTGAACAAACCGCCATGACCTGTGATGCGATCTACCTGTACCTTCTCGTCCTTGAACAATACATCGTTACCAATCTTCAATACAGCTACTGAAGCATAGAGGTTGGCACGCATGAAGTTGGCAAGATTGAAGTGGTCGTTGGCAGAACGTACGAACATAGGGCGACCTTCTGCAAGACCTGTTACAGGCTCACCAGAGATATAGTTGTAAGCAATCAATCCTCCGCAATCAGCATCGCCTTCAAGAGCGTGGTTGTAGAGCTTGCCGAATACCTCGTTCATATCTACTGGAACACCGAGCAACTCCTGATATTGCTTGAACAAACCTACCCATGCATTGAGGTCGGAAGTACAGTTGTTGCAGTGAACCATTGCTACAGGGCTACCGTCTGGAGTAGTCACCATATCAATGACTTCGTAAGGTTGGCTCAAGGCTTTCTCCAATACAATCATAGAGAAAGAAGATGTACCTGCACTGACGTTACCTGTGCGCTGACGTACAGCGTTGGTAGCTACCATACCAGTACCTGCATCACCTTCTGGAGGACAGAGTGGGGTGCCTGCCTGGAGTGTGCCTGATGGGTCGAGCTTCTTTGCACCTTCCTCGGTCAATACGCCAGCATCTTCGCCTGCGTTCAGCACCTCAGGGAGAATGTCGAGAATCTTCCAGCCCAGGTTCTTAGGCTCGATGAGCTTATCGAACTTAGCTACCATCTCTGCATCGTAGTTGTTGGTGTTAGAGTCGATAGGGAGCATACCTGATGCATCGCCTACGCCCAAAACCTTCTTGCCTGTGAGCTGCCAGTGGATATAACCGGCGAGAGTGGTAAGGAAGTCAATCTTGTTGATGTGGTTCTCACCATTCAGGATAGCCTGATATACGTGAGAGATACTCCAACGCAATGGGATGTTGAAGTGGAAGAGTTCTGAAAGTTCAGCTGCAGCCTTGGCTGTATTGGTGTTACGCCATGTGCGGAAAGGAACGAGAATGTTCTCATCCTTACCGAAAGCCATGTAGCCGTGCATCATCGCAGAAATACCGATGGCAGCCAACTGCTTGATTTCGCAGTCGTACTCAGCCTTCACGTTCTTGCGGAGGTCGGCATAACAATCCTGCAAACCTTTCCAGATTGTGTCGATGCTGTAAGTCCAGAGACCATCAACCAACTGGTTTTCCCACTCAAAGCTACCCTGTGCGATAGGGTTGTTGTCGGTGTCGATCAAGACAGCCTTGATTCTGGTAGAGCCAAACTCGATACCGAGAATGGCCTTACCTGATTCTATAATAGTTTTTGCGCTCATTATTGATTCTTTCTTTAATGTAAGGAACAAAGAGAAAAGCAATGGAATTCTTCACTCTTCGTTCTTCACTCTTCACTTAAATTATCTCAACGCCTTGTTGAGCATGTAGTAAATCTCGTTGTTGCGGAGCTGCTGCTTGAAGCTGCTGATAGTTGTGTTCTTGTCGATGTTGACGAACTCAATACCGAGAATCTCGCAGAAGTCTTCCCAGTACTCAGCAGTGATATCGTAAGAGAATGCACTGTGGTGAGTACCACCAGCGAGGATCCAAGCACCTGCACCAATCTCGAAGGTTGGCTGTGGAACCCAGAGAGCTGAAGCTACAGGGAGCTTAGGCATTGCCTTTGGCTCGATGCACTCTACCTCACTTGCGATGAGACGGAAACGGTTGCCGAGGTCAACTACAGTTGCCTTAACGCCCTTACCTGTCTTAGATGTGAATACCAAACGGGCAGTCTGCTGCTTGCGGATACCGATGCCGAGGAAGTGAACCTCGAGCTTTGGCTTGTCTGTTGCGATCAATGGGCATACCTCGAGCATGTGGCTCTGGAGGCTAGATGTGCGGTCGGCAGCGAAGTTGAGTGTGTAGTCCTCGAGGAATGAGCAACCCTTCTCCAAGCCCTGGTTCATTACCCAGAGTGTGCGGTAGAGGCAAGCTGTCTTCCAGTCACCCTCAGCACCGAAACCATAACCCTCTGCCATCAGGCGCTGTGAAGCCAAACCAGGAATCTGGTCGAAACCGCAGAAGTTTGGATCGTCGATGTCAGCATCGCCGAGGTCATCGAAGTTGGTTGTGAATGCTACTGCGTTCTCATCCTTCAATACGCGACGGAGAGCGATCTCAGCCTTAGCTGCGTTCTTCACCTTCTCCCAATAAACTTCCTCGCCAGACTCATCAATCTTGATGGTGTATTCCTTCTTGTACTCCTCAACGAGAGCATCAGCTTCTGCATCAGTTACCTTCTTGTAGTATTCCATGAGTGAAGATACTGGGTAGTAATCTACGTGGTAACCCAAGCGCTGTTCGAACTCTACGCGGTCACCATCTGTTACAGCAACGTTGTTCATGTTCATACCGAACATCAAGCAGCGTACGTTGTGAGCATCAGCAACACCTGCAGCTACGCGAGCCCATGTTGCAATCTGCTTCTGAGCCTCTTCGCTCTTCCAGTAACCTACAACTACCTTTCTAGGGATGCGCATACGGGTGCAGATGTGACCGAACTCGATGTCGCCGTGGGCTGACTGGTTGAGGTTCATGAAATCCATATCGATAGAATCCCAAGGGAGTTCTGCATTGTACTGAGTGTGGAAGTGGAGGAGAGGCTTCTCGAGAGCCTGCAAGCCCTTGATCCACATCTTAGCTGGAGAGAAGGTGTGCATCCATGTGATGATACCTACGCACTTCTCATCGTTGTTGGCAGCCTTCATGACAGCCTCAACTTCTGCAGAAGAGTTAGCTGTGCCCTTATAAACTACCTTGATTGGGATGATGCCACTGTTGTTCAGACCATCTACCATGTCCTTTGAGTGACCATCAACTATCTTAACTGTTTCGCCTCCGTAAAGAAGCTGTGCACCAGTTACAAACCATACCTCCAAATTTTCAAATGCTTTAATCATGATTGTTTGTTGTATTAATTGTTATTGTTAATGTGATTTAATATCTTTATTTGAAACACGCTTTAATTAGTGCTTTTTCTGTCCGTAGTAAGCGTTAGGACCGTGCTTGCGGTTGAAGTGCTTCTCTACGAGCAATGGGTTCATGGTGGTGTTTGGATTAACAGAGAATGAGATGAAAGCCATCTTTGCTACCTGTTCAGCTACTACTGCGTGATAAACAGCCTGGTCAGCATCCTTACCCCATGTAAAAGGACCATGGTTCTTAACCAATACGCCAGGAGTATGAACTGGGTTGATGTTATCTTTCTTGAAACGGTCAACGATGACAACACCTGTGTTGTGCTCATATTCTGCCATCATATCCTCTGTCATCGCATCAGTGCAAGGGATGCAATCGTGGAAGTAATCAGCATGAGTTGTACCAATATTAGGTATGTCCAAGCCAGCCTGTGCCCAAGCGGTAGCATAAGTAGAGTGAGTATGAACTACGCCACCCAACTCTGGGAATGCGCGGTAGAGAACCAGGTGAGTTGGTGTATCTGATGATGGATTCAGATCGCCTTCTACTACCTTACCTGTTTCCAAGTCTACCACTACCATATCGCTAGCCTTCATGGTGTCATAATCGACGCCTGATGGTTTGATGACAACCAGACCTTTCTCGCGGTCGATACCACTCACATTACCCCATGTAAAGAGCACGAGGTTGTGCTTAACGAGATCAAGGTTTGCCTTGAACACTTTTTCTTTTAATTCTTCTAACATAATATCTTTTGTTTTAAGTTGTTTATTCTATTTCAAGTTGAACGATGGGTCTTCCTCGTATGCTTTCTTGTTGAAGCGGTAGAGGGCGGCGCCTCGTTTCGAGTTGACTTTATCGATGAGTTCTGTTTTCTCGATGAAGTCGATATCCTTCACGCGTTTGCGGAAGTTGCGCTTATCAATCTCTTCGCCTATTACTGCCTCGAATACATGCTGAAGCTGTGTCAGCGTAAAGAGGTCTGGGAGGAGTTTGAAGCTTAATGGCTCATGATTGATGCGGCGGCGTATCTGTGCGATAGCGTTGCGGATCATGAGTTTGTGGTCTGAGTAAAGTTCTGGAAGTTCGTTCAGACTAACCCATTCCAATCCGTGTTCTACACGGAGGCTGTCATCATAGTCTTTCACATTGATGAGAGTGCAATAGGCGATAGAGATAACTCGCTCACCTGGGTCACGGTCGATGCGGCCGAAAGCTCCTACTTGTCTTATATAGAGGTTTTTCATTCCAGTAAGTTCCAGGATGACCCTGTTGGCAGCATCTTCGAGATTTTCTGTTGCGCCAACGAAACCACCATAGAGTGACCATTCGCCTCTTCCCGGGTCCATCTTGCGTTTGCCTATCAGTACCTGGAGGTTACTACCGTCGAAACCGAAAATGATACAATCGACGGATACTAATACTTTGGAGTATTCATTATAAAACTGGGTCATGGTCTTTCTGCTGTTTTGATGTAATGATTCAATGTATGTATAGTTGTGTTCTTTTGCTTGCTCTTCATAGAGCAGGTTCGAGAGGAAAATCAAGGAGTAAGAAGGAGAAGAAAGGATCGCGGATTTTTTCAACAGAAACAGTTTTGTCTGATCTTTGAGAAAATTCCAGACTCCTCACTTCTTGCTCCTGACGTGAATAATATTTTACCAGAAGTATGCGTAGAATGCTGCGCAGAGGCCGATTACTACGAGGGTACCGATAATATCGAAGGCACTCCAACTCTCACGGATAGACTTCTTGAAGTCTGATGTGAAGGTGATTGCCTCTACCTGCTCCTTGCTTGGAGCTGGAGTGAAGCAGCTTACTACTACCATGAAGATGATGAGGAATACGAGCAACCAGCACTCGAATACGAGCCAGTTGGTCTGCCAGAACCATGCGGTGTAATCCCAGAATGCACCATCCATTGTAGCCTTACCTGTATCAGTGATGACGTTGGTAACGAGGCGGAGCATACCGATGAGGAAACCTGTAATCATGGTATATTCACCTGACTTTGGAGTAATCTTCTTGAAGAAGATACCCATTGCAAATACAGCTACCATGGCTGGAGCCAAGAGTGACTGGATACCCTGGAGATAGTTGTACAAAGTATCCATCTTCATCATGATTGGCAACCATGCGAAACCTAGAACCACAACTACTACGGTAGCGATACGGCCAACGAGTACGTAGTGAGCCTCAGACATGCCCTTCTTCAATGGTTTGTAGAAGTCCTCGGTGAAGAGGGTAGCACAGCTATTGAAGAATGCTGCCAATGAAGCAACGAGTGCGCAGATGAAACCGATGGTTACGATACCCTTGATACCTGCAGGAAGAACGGTCTTTACCATGATGGCGAAGGCTGCATCAGTCTCGTTCATCTGGATGGCACCCTTCTGAGCCAATGCGGCTGCAATCATACCTGGGATGAGGAACATGAAGCAAGGGAGTACCTTGAAGAAACCGGCTGCGATAGTACCGCGGCGGGCACGCTTCATAACCTCTACGTTGCTCTCGCCAGGAACCTGACCGAGTACACGCTGAACGATGTGCTGGTCAGTACACCAGTACCAGAAACCGATGATGGTTGCACCGATGAATACTACGAAACCAGGATACTCCTGATACATAGAGTCACCTGCCTCCCAGTGGAACATGTGAGTTGTACCATAACCATTGTTCAGCTTGCCGCAGTAATCCATCATGTCGGCCCAACCAGCAGCTATGCTGCCACCGCCAAGGGTAGAGAGACCGAGGAAGAGTACGAGGAAAGAACCGATGACGAGGATAGGAGTTTGGATAGTTGACAATGTCATCACACCCTTCATACCACCGAATACGGTGAAGATGGTGGTGAGGATAATCAGACCGATGGCACCAACCCAGAAGTTCAAGCCCCAAAGATATTCAAAGAAGATACCACCTGTAAGGGCTGTAACGCTCACCTTAGTAAGGATGTAAGCTACGAGGGTGATGATAGAGAGCCATGAACCTGTGCGCTGGGTATAGCGGAACTTCAGGAAGTCTGGCATGGTGATGATCTTACCCATCTTGTTAATGAGCAACTGGTAGAAAGGTACGAACAGCCAACCCAAGATGAGGATCATCCAGCCCTGCATCTCCCAGTGTGCCATACCAACACCACTCTTGGCACCTGTACCAGCCAAACCAACGAGGTGCTCAGAACCAATGTTGGCAGCAAAGATAGCCATACCGATTACATACCATGGCTCACCCTTACCGAAGAGGTAGGCAGAAGAGTCTTCACCTTTCTGAGCCTTTCTGTCTTTCACGATTGCGTGCCAGACAGCCCAAATTACGCCGATAACACCAATGGCGAGTATAGCCCAATCAAGCCATACGAATTCTGTTGAATTCCAATTCATAATTACTATAAGATTGTTTGTTTATTATTATTTGTTTATTCTTTTCTTTTATTGGATGCTTATTATGTTAGTTTCTTATCCAGCACATTTCGTTTTTTTTGTCATTGCGAAAACTTCTTGTTGGATGTTAGTTGTTCCGGCGGACTTTATCCGCCGGTTCGCTGACTTTTAAACTAACTTACGCTTACTTTTTAACGCTGAATTTGTAAGCGAGGTGAGAATAGTATTTCTCTCCTGGCTTCAATGTGGCATCTGTCCAATCCTTTACACCCTGAGCAATCTTGGTTGGAGAATCAGGATATTTCTGGCTCTCGAAGCAAACGCTTACGTGTTTAGGATACTTGATGCCATGCTTGCAGGCAATACCTGTGCCTTGGAAGTTACCGGTGTAAACCTGAATGCCTGGCTCGTTGGTAAATACTTCAAGAAGGATACCGCTCTTTGGTGAGTAGAGGCTTGCGCAAACTGTTTTGTCATCGCCCTTACCATTCTTATATGTGTTCAAACACCAGTTGTGGTCGTAACCTGTAGCATTCTTAATCTGATCAAAGTTATAATCAACCTTCTTGCCGATTTCTGCAGGTTTACGGAAATCCATAGGGGTTCCATCGACACTCTTGATTTCACCAGTTGGGATGTAAAGTGAATCTGCAGGAGTAAACTTATCTGCATTGATGTACATTATCTGATTGAAACCTTCCTTAGATGGATCGCCATTCAAGTTGAAGTAACTGTGGTTGGTCATATTGACAACGGTCTCTTTGTCTGTTGTAGCGCCAAACTCGATGTCGAGTGTGTTGTCACTCTTGACTGTATATTTAGCTGTTGCTGTTACGTTGCCAGGGAAACCATTCTCGCCATCCTTCGCATTGATAATGAAGGTAACGGATGAGTCGTTCTTCTCTGTAATGTCGTAAACCTGGTTCAACCATCCTGTAGCACCACCACCATGTAGGCAGTTGCCATTATCATTTGCCTTCAACTGGTATGTTGAACCAGCAAGTGAAAGTTTAGCATCCTTGATACGGTTGGCATAACGTCCTACAGAAGAACCATAGTCTGAAGGAGAGTTAAGGGTGTCAGCATACTGATGGATATTATCGTAACCAAGAACCACATCTGTTGGCTTTCCGTCCTTGTCTGGAACGGAAATGGAAACGACACGTCCACCATAATTGGTGAGGCAAACTTCCATGCCGTTTGCATTCTTGAGAGTTACTAACTCAGTCTTCTTGCCCAATACTGTTGAATCGAAATCTGCCGGATTCAAACCAGATTGTGTGAGACTTGCATTGCTGCTTGATGAACAAGCTGAGAGGGTAGCGATAGCCGCAAAACCAACTCCCATAAATAGGGTCTTAAATGTACTCATTTTTAGGCTGTTTTTTATTGTCTATTCATTTTGGGTGTAAAATTACAATTTTATTTCGAATCTGCAAGCGTTTTCCCTAACTTTTTTCCTTCTAAAGTGTCTTTTTAACACTATTTGTATGAAAACGCCTGTTTTTGTCTTATTTGGGACCAAAAAAAACTGCAGTTAGCAATACTAACTGCAGTTCCTTATATTATATATAATGTATATATTAGCAAACCTTGTGAGAACCCTCAGAGATTATTACAGGGTAAATCTCTGGAGCATGACCATATTTAGCTGTGAACTTAGCTGTAATGTCCTCAACGAACTTGTCGTAGATATCGTCCTTTACCAGGTTGATGGTGCAGCCACCGAAGCCACCGCCCATGATACGGCTACCAGTAACACCATTCTCCTTAGCAACATCGTTTAAGAAGTCGAGTTCCTCGCAGCTTACCTCGTATTCCTTGCTCAAGCCGTAGTGAGTCTCGTACATCTTCTGACCTACTGTCTCGTAGTCACCCTTCTCAAGAGCATCGCAGACAGCCAAAACGCGGTCCTTCTCGCCCAATACGAAGTGAGCGCGGCTGTAATCCTCTTCGCCTACCTCAGCGCGAACCTCTTCCAACTGCTCCCATGTGCAATCACGGAGAGTTTCGAACTTAGCTTCTGGGTGCTTTGCTGCAATGTGCTTAACAACATTTTCGCAAGAGTTGCGGCGGTCGTTGTATGGAGAACCTGCCAACTCGTGCTTTACCTTAGAGTTTACCAGGCAGAGTTTATAGCCCTTAGGCTCGAATGGGAAGTATTCAAATTCGCGGCTGTTGCAATCGAGGCGCATCAACTTACCTTCCTTGCCGAAAACAGAAGCAAACTGGTCCATGATACCGCAGTTAACACCTACATACTTGTGCTCAGTAGCCTGACCAGCGAGAACGAGATCCCATTTAGAAACCTTGTTGTCACCAAAGAGGTCGTTCAAAGCAAAAGCAAAACAGCTTTCAAGAGCAGCAGAAGAAGACATACCTGCACCGAGAGGCACATCACCATAGAATGCTGCATTGAAACCCTTTACGTCAACGCCCAATGCCTTCATCTCCTGGCAAACACCATAGATGTAACGTGCCCATGAAGCGCGTGGACCTTCAGGATCATTAACCTTGAATTCTACACGGTCCTTCAAGTCGATAGAGTAGAGCATGACGGTATCTGTTCCGTTAGGACGTATTTCTGCCATGATACCCTTATCTACTGCACCAGGGAAAACAAATCCACCATTATAATCGGTATGCTCGCCAATCAGGTTAATACGACCTGGTGACATGTAGATGTTACCTGTTTTACCATCGAAATGCTTGATGAAGCGGCTTCTTACTTTTTCAATATCCATAATTAGTTAAGTTTTTGTTGTGTTGTTACTAAAGATTTGATTATATGATTTAGCCCCAAGACTATATAAGCCTTAGGGCTAATTTATTTCGTGTTATTAATCAACAGGAATATCCTTGTTGATGTTCTTGCAGCCAGCTACAGAATAGAAGAACATGTATGCCATACAGATGAGAGGCACAATGTAACTAGCCATATAGCCAGCATTGTCTGCGATGAAGTTCTGTACCAATGGCATCAATCCACCACCTACTACCATCATCATGAAGATACCTGAAGCCTGGGCTGTATACTTGCCAAGACCCTCAGTAGCAAGGTTGAAGATAGAAGACCACATGATAGAAGTGCAGAGACCGCAGAGTACCAGGAACATGGCTGCGATAGGCACTGTTACCATCTGGAATGATGTACCTGTAAATACAGGCATTTCTACTGTTGTTGACTTGCCGAGAAGTACGGCGAGGACGATAAAGATCATACCTGCACCATTGGCAATCATCATCATCATGCGGCTAGATACCTTGTCAGCAATAAAACTGGAACAAAGACGACCAACCAGCATCAGGAGCCAATATGTACCTGCAACGAAACCACCGATAGCTGCTGCATTTGCCAAGGCTGTACCATTGATGAAACCACCACCATTTGCTGTTGTATCAGAAATGTAGAAGTTCAATGTTCCAGGAATGCCTACCTCAACACCTACATAAACGAAGATTGCGATAACGCCGAGGTTGAAGTGACGGAAAGCCCATGGTGAATGCTCGAATACAGTCTTGTCTGTAGTCTTACCCATCTCTGGATCCTGGATAGGGATGAAGTTCAAGATAACGAATGCTGCTGCGAATACGGCAAGGGCAATGTAAAGCACGAGGTTCACATCTACCATTTTTGTATTAGCAGTAACAGTACCGATAAGGGCACCTACGAGCATTGGGGTTAAAGTTCCGGATAAACTGTTCAATGTACCACCTATGAGGTTCAACTGGTTACCGCGGTTGCCACCACCACCTATGAGGTTCAACATTGGGTTTACAACAGTATTCAAAATACAAACTGCGAAACCTGAGATGAACGCACCGAAGAGGTAAACGGCGAAGCCTGAGATGTCGGCACCGAACTTACCTGAAAGGAACTGGATGAGCACGCCTACGAATCCGGTAGCGATACCGGTGAGGGCGGTCTTCTTGTAACCGATCTTGGTGAGCAACTTACCTGCAGGGATACCCATGAAGAGGTAAGCCAAGAAGTTCATGGCGTTACCCAACATACCGATCATGTTAGCACTTCCGCTGTCAGCGAATACATTTTTCCAAATAACTCCGATAGGAGCAGCCAAATTCGTTACGAACGAAATCATGGCGTAGAGGAACATCATCGTGATAATGGCGATGATATTGCCATTTTTACTTTGGTTTTCCATTTTTTTTTGATAGTTGATATTGTTATTTGTTATTATTATTTGCGAAAAGCTTGTTTATACTCTTTTTGAAGAGGTTATTGATTCTCTTTTATGGTAAAGAGGTTGTTTCTTCTTTAAAGACGTTAAGACTTCTCTTTAAGATTGTTGTCGCGCTGGATGGTTTTTGTCATTCAAGCGCGAAAATGGAGCAAGTGCTGTTTAGAGTACCTGCTCCATGATTTATTCTGATTTATTTGTCAATTCCAAACTTATAGATTGTCTTCTGGATGTATGTTTCACCCGGATTTAATCTGCAACTTGGGAAATAGGTGTGATTTGGAGTGTCTGGGAACTTCTGTGCCTCGAAGCAGACTGCACTGCGACGTGGGAATGTTGCACCAAACTGTCCTGAGATACCTGCAAGGAAATTACCTGTGTACATCTGCAAACCTGGTTCTGTGGTATAAACCTCCATGGTACGGCAGCTTACAGGGTCTTTTATACGGGCAGCGAAACTCAACTCACCTTCTTCTGTCTTGTTCAATACATAGTTGTGGTCATAGCCCTGACCATTCTTGATCTGCTCGTTGTCTGCATTGATGTCCTGACCAATTGGCTTTGGTGTACGGAAATCGAATGGTGTGCCCTCAACCTTCAAAATCTCACCTGTAGGGATAGAATACTTATCGATAGGGAGATAGTAGTTTGCGTTCACCTCACAGATGATATTGTCAACTGTTGGGGTAGGATTAGCAATACCCTGGATTGAGAAGAAAGCGTGATGTGTCAGGTTGCAGATGGTTGTCTTGTTGGTTGTAGCCTGATACTTGATAACGAACTCATTGTCGTCGGTCAATGTGTAAGCTACCCAAACTGTCAACTCACCAGTGAAGCCTTCTTCACCATAAGGGCTCGTGTATTTCAATACGACAGCGCTATCACTCATGCGGGTTGCATCCCAAACTTTGGTGTGGAAACCTGTAGGTCCACCATGCAGGTGGTTGGGACCATCGTTGCATGCTAATTGATACTCCTTGCCGTGAAGTATGAACTTGCCTTCTTTAATACGGTTGCCATAACGACCGATGAGCACACTCAAGAATGGCTCTGGCGAGTTGATGACGTCCTGTATGTTGTCATGGCCTTGGATGAGGTTGGCATAGTTGCCATCCTTGTCTGGCATCATGATGGCTACGACTGCTCCACCATAGTTAGTCACTGCAACTTCGTTGCCTTGCTTGTTTCTTAACACGAAGAGATCAGTCTTCTTGCCATTCACTGTGGTCTGAAAATCTTCTCTTTTCAAACCACACTTATTTGCTGGTTCTGTATTCATAATATCTCACTTTTTTTAGTTACCTTACTTTGGTTTAAGTAATGTACTGCAAAGTAACTAAAAAAAAATGAGTATTACAAATATTTTATGAACTTTTTGATTTAAAAAATCCTAAAACGATTCTGATAGCAAATCGGCAACGACGTAACTAGATCCGCCAATAAAGATAAAATCATCTTTTTTTGCGTTTGCTTTTGCTTTGTTAAATGCCTGTGCGATAGTTTGATAGCATGTTCCGTTTAAGCCGTGCTTTTGTGAGTATCCGTATAATTTGTCTACAGGAATCGCTCTTTTGGTTGATGGCTGTGTCCAATAGAAAATCGTGCTTTCTTTTGGCAACTTTTCTAATAGTCCCATTACATGCTCTACATCTTTGTCGTCAACCATTCCGAAGACAATATGTTTCGTATCGGCTTTGACGGATGCAATCTGAGGTTCCAGATACTCCCATCCGGCAAGGTTATGTCCCGTATCACAGATGGTGAGAGGGTGCTCGTTGAGTTTTTCCCATCTGCCACGTAAGCCTGTCAGCTCGCATACATGTTCGAAGCCGATTTTTATGCTTTCATCTTTGATTTCTATTCCTTCTTCCTTCAGGCATTCTACGGCTGCGGATATGGTGCAGAAGTTCTTTTTCTGATAGTTGCCTTTCAGTTCGAAGTTCATGTCTGCGTCAGTTGCATGTGCAAAATGGATAGGAGAATTCTGCTCATGGGCTTTCTTGATGAACACAGGTTGGGTCTCTTCGTTCCATTCGCCAATAACGACAGGTATCTGTGGCTTGATGATACCCGCCTTTTCGCCTGCAATCTCGCCGAGTGTATTCCCGAGGAATTGGGTGTGGTCAAAACTGATGTTCGTGATAACGGATAGGATAGGAGTGATGATGTTGGTACTATCCAGTCTTCCTCCCAATCCAACTTCGATGACGGCAAAGTCTACCTTTTGTTCTGCAAAATACTGAAATGCCATCATGGTGGTCAGTTCAAAGAACGAAGGATGTAGCGGTTCGAAGAATTTCCGGTTGTTTTCTACAAAGTCGATTACATACTCTTCGCTTACCATCTCACCATTTACGCGAATGCGTTCTCTGAAATCTACAAGATGTGGAGATGTGAACAGACCGACCTTATAGCCCTGGCTCTGCAGGATTGCAGCAAGTGTATGGGATGATGAACCTTTTCCGTTGGTTCCTGCAATATGGATACATTTATATTGGTTATGAGGATGTCCGAAGTGTTCATCCATTTTATACATCGTATCAAGCCCAGGTTTGTATGCCTTGGCTCCAATCTTTTCAAAAACCGGCGTGCTGGTGAAAAGATATTCAACAGTTTCTTGATAATTCATGTTATACCTTATTATATATACAGATAATCCCCGAAAAGAGCGAACCGTTCTTTCGAAGATAGTTCGCCCTCTTCGGGGATTGCTCTTTACAGTTTATTTTTTAAAGAGATTCTTGAAACTTTCAAAGAGAGATTTCTTCTCTGCATTATCTGCTTTGAAATTATCGCATTCCTTGAATTTCACAACAAGATTCTTTTCTTCTTTGGTCAGAGATGTAGGGATGAAAACGGTAATATTGACGATAATATCACCACGGCCATAACCATATCCCTTAATAGCCGGCATACCTTTGCCACGCAAACGAATCTGTTTGCCTGGTTGTGTGCCTGGTTCTATTTTGATCTTCGTCTTACCATCCAAGGTAGGGACTTCTACCTCGCCACCCAAAGTGGCAGTTGCAAAGTCAAGAACAAGATTATGGTATAAGTCCTGACCAACACGCTCGAAATCATCGTTCTTTTCTACGCTTACCATTACCTGTAGGTTTCCGTAGAGACCATTGTGCTTGCCTTGGTTACCCTTTCCTTCAACGGTAACAACCATATCGTTGTCGACACCTGCAGGGATATTGATTTCTACGAGTTCCTCGCCCTTCACGATTCCGTCGCCACCGCATTCCTTACATTTGTTTTTAATGATAGTTCCCTCACCGCCACACTTTGTACATGCAGCCTGAGTTTGCATCATGCCGAACATGCTGCGCACCGTTTTTAAGACATAGCCGCTTCCATGACATTCCGGACATGTTTCTGGCTGGGCACCACCTTCGCAACCTGTTCCGTGACATGCAGAGCAAGTTACATCCTTGCGAATCTTGAAGCGCTTGGTAACACCTGTTGCTGCCTCTTGGAGAGTCAGTTTTACTCTTACGCGAAGGTCGCCACCCTGGTAAACCCGCTTCTGTGAGCCGCCACCGAAACCGCCGCCACCAAAGCCGCTGAAACCGCCGTGTCCGCCAAAGATATCTCCAAACATAGAGAAGATGTCGTTCATGTCCATGCTGGCACCACCGCCGAATCCGCCGAATCCACCTTGTGGCCCGTCGAAACCAAACTGGTCATACTGCTGGCGCTTCTGGGCATCGTGGAGAACTTCGTAAGCTTCGGCAGCTTCCTTGAATTTCTCTTCCGCCTCTTTGTTGCCAGGGTTGCGGTCTGGATGATACTTAATGGCTATCTTTCGATACGCCTTCTTTATTTCGTCTTCTGATGCCGACTTGTCTACGCCCAGCACCTCATAATAGTCTCTCTTAGCCATTTGCTTATTTCAAATATTGAATTTTCTTGCAGAATTCTAATGGAATGTTCTGGATTTTGAAAAATAATTCTTGATATTTCTTTCTTACTGACCTACAGCTACCTTGGCATGGCGAATCACCTTGTCGTTCATCGTATAACCTGTCTGGACGCAGTCAATGATCTTTCCCTTCTTGTCATCGCCCATTCCCGGAACCATAGCAATAGCCTCGTGGAAATCTACATCGAAATCCTTGTCGTTGGTTTCAATCTTCTTAACGCCAAGACCTTCGAGTGTCTTTACGAACTTGTTGAAAATCATCTGGACACCTTCCTTGATAGCCTTAGGGTCTTCGCTCTTGTCAGCGATGGCACGCTCAAAGTCGTCGAGAATAGGCAGAATAGCAGCTACAGTCTTCTCGCCGCCATTCAAAATCAGTTCTGCTTTCTCTTTGAGGGTACGCTTGCGGTAATTCTCAAACTCAGCAGTCTTATAGAGCAACTGTTTCTTGAGTTCCTCTACCTCTTGCTGTGCTTTTGTTAAAGGATCAATCTCTTCTGCCTTCTTGTCAGCAGCGTCTGTATTGTTGTCACCTTCTTCTGCCTTGTTGTCAGTATTCTGATTTTCCTCAGTATTTTCATTTTGAGTTGTCTGCTCATTATTTTCATTCTGAACAGTCTCCTGAACGTTTCCGTCCTCTATATTGATTTCTTTTTCTTTTGACATAGTCTTAAATTTTTTAAACATGATAATTCTTGTTATTGGTTGTTTGACAAAAAGTGTGCCAACCCGATTCTCATCGAATTGGCACTATTAAATTATAAGATAATTTGTGGTTGCTGTTTAAAACAGCAGAATAACTTTCTGTTTAGAATCCGTACATCTTAGCCTTCTGCTCCTTGATAGCTTCATCGTAGATATACTCATCATAAGACATGAGCTTGTCGATGGTGCCTGATGGAGTGAGCTCGATGATGCGGTTTGCCACGGTGTTGATGAATTCGTGGTCGTGGCTGGAGAAGAGGATATTGCCCTTGAAACCTACCAGGTTGTTGTTGAATGCCTGAATACTCTCCAGGTCCAAGTGGTTGGTTGGTGTATCAAGAATCAGGCAGTTGGCGTTCTGCAACTGCATGCGTGCAATCATACATCTCATCTTCTCACCTCCGGAGAGGACATTTACCTTCTTCAGTACTTCTTCGCCGCTGAAGAGCATTCTTCCGAGGTAGCCCTTCATGGCAACTTCGTTACCTGGACCATACTGGCTCAACCAGTCTACCAGGTTCTTGTCGCTCTGGAAGAATTCTGTATTATCGAGTGGGAGATAAGCTGTTGTGATAGTAACACCCCACTTGTAGTCACCTGCGTCAGCCTTTCGGTTGCCGTTGATGATTTCGAAGAGTGCGGTCATCGCCTTAGGGTTGTGAGAGAGGAATACTACCTTCTCGCCCTTTTCTATGTTGAAGTTTACATTGTCGAAGAGCACTGTTCCGTCTTCGTCGCATGCTTTCAGTCCCTCTACCTCCAGAATCTGGTTACCTGGTTCACGGTCCATCTGGAAGATGATGCCTGGGTATTTACGGCTTGAAGGACGGATTTCTTCAACGTTCAGTTTCTCCAGCATCTTCTTGCGGGATGTTGTCTGCTTACTCTTGGCAACGTTAGCTGAGAATCGGCGGATGAATTCTTCCAGCTGCTTCTTCTTCTCTTCAGCCTTCATCTTCTGGTTCTGAGCCTGGCGGAGAGCCAACTGAGAACTCTCATACCAGAAAGAGTAGTTACCTGCAAACATCGTAATCTTACCGAAGTCGATATCTACGGTCTGGGTACTTACAGCATCGAGGAAGTGACGGTCGTGAGATACTACGAGTACGGTCTGTTCAATGTTGCTGAGATAGTCTTCCAGCCACTCAACAGTGTCGAGGTCGAGGTCGTTGGTAGGCTCATCGAGAAGGAGGTTGTCTGGGTTGCCGAAGAGTGCCTTTGCCAGCATCACGCGCACCTTCTCTGTATTAGAGAGATCTCCAACGAGTTTGTCGTGACGGTCTTCCTTTACGCCGAGGTTCTGCAGAAGTTGTGCGGCATTGCTTTCAGCCTCCCAACCATTCATTTCTGCAAACTTGAGCTCCAGCTCAGCAGCGAGGTTACCATCTTCTTCTGTCATCTCTGGCTTAGCATAGAGGCGCTCGCGCTCCTTCATGTTTTCCCATAATGGCTGATGGCCCATCAGAACGGTATCCATCACGCGGAAATCGTCATATTTGAAGTGGTCCTGTTCCAAGACAGAAAGGCGCTCGCCTGGTCCCATTTCTACTGTACCCTTGTTTGGTTCAAGGTCGCCGCTGATAGCGCGGAGGAAAGTAGATTTTCCAGCGCCGTTAGCACCGATGATACCATAAATATTACCATGAGTGAACTTGAGGTTTACATCCTTGTAAAGCACTCTCTTTCCGAATTGGATCGCAAGATTTTGTACTGTAATCATTATTTGTTCCTAAATATCTTTTATTCTGATTATATCTTTAATTCAGCTGCAAAATTACAAAAAAATATTTGAAACACAATGATTTATTGGCAAAAGTTACTAATTTTTAGTTAAAAACATGGTGGCTTTTTGTTATTTTGCAGAAAAGTCTTACTTTTGTAGGCTGAAACTGAGAAAATGCAGCATTGATTCTGTGTTTTTCATGTTAAGAAAATGATATCGATAACAATATGAGACAACAAAATAGAAAAGGAAATTTTAATAAGCATACCAATAATGCTTATGGCTACGGAAACCCAAATGAATATGAGCATTACAAGGTAGAAAAACCTGCTCCGTTGCTGGAATGGCTGATGGAGAATGTGAAGGGACCTAGCAAGACTAAGGTGAAGCAGACTCTGCAGGGTAGGGGAATCAAGGTAAATGGCAAAACCATTACCCAGTTTGATTATGCCCTGAAGCCGGGTATGAAGGTGAGTGTGAGCAAGACAAAGAAGAATCAGGAGGTATTTAAAAGCAGATATCTTAAGATTGTTTATGAAGACAGATATCTGATTGTTGTCGAGAAAAACATTGGTATATTGAGTATGGCAGCCGGTCATTCTACTTTGAATGTGAAAACGGTGCTTGATGATTATTTTCATAAGACTCGCCAGAACTGCCAGGCGCATGTAGTCCACCGACTGGATCGTGATACTTCGGGCTTGATGATTTATGCCAAGGATAAGCAGACGGAGTTGGCTTTGGAGGATGATTGGCATCATAATGTGTACGACCGTAGATATGTGGCTCTGGTTTCCGGAGAGATGGAAGAAGATGAAGGTACCGTTGCCAACTGGCTGAAAGATAACAAGGCTTATATTACTTACAGCAGTGATACGGATAATGGCGGCAAGTATGCTGTTACCCATTTCCATACATTAGAGCGTACAACGGCTCATTCTCTGGTGGAGTTCAAACTCGAAACGGGCCGTAAGAATCAGATTCGTGTTCATACGGCTGATATGGGGCATCCGGTGTGTGGTGACATCAAGTATGGTAATGGTGATGATCCATGCCAGCGCTTGTGCCTGCATGCCTATGTGCTGTGTTTCTATCATCCCGTAACGCATCAGCCTATGGAATTTGAAACTCCGATACCGGCTGAATTCCGTAGGGCATTAAAAAATGATCGTTAATAGGGTGATGAATACTGATTGGTAGTTTATACTATATAATAATGTGATATGAATGATTTTGGATATTATGCGCTGGTATTGGTAGTCCTTGTTGTAGGACTGTTTGTCTTAAAGAAGGTGGCTACCTGCATGATTAAAGCAATGGTAGCTGTTGTTATGATAGCCGTGCTGGCAGTTCTTTACTGGCTCTTCTGTTGATAGTAGAGTTGTATGATGATGACGGGATGAGATTTTAGATATTTTTGATTGGTAAATTGGTTGCGGTTGTCTGGGTGTAAACTTTGGATGGCTGCAACTTTTTTTATATTGATATTTAAAGAGATATAAAGTGATATTTAAAGGTGATATTAAATGGTAGGGAGAAATATAAAACAAAAAAGAGCATTTCTGTTAAGAAATGCTCTTTTTGTACACCCTTAGGGATTCGAACCCTAGACCCACTGATTAAGAGTCAGTTGCTCTACCAACTGAGCTAAGGGTGCAAGTTAGATTTGTTATCTAAAGCCTCATTTCTGAATTGCGGTTGCAAAGGTATAGCTTTTTTACGAAACCACCAAACGTTTTTCCGACTTTTTTCAATTATTTTTCACTTTTTTTATTCCTTTTCTTGCCTCTATCGCTGTTTATCTGCTGATTTTTAGGCGATTATCGTCTTTTCTTTTTCTTGTCTTTTTTTGCTCTTTTCTCTTAGGTCATGTGCTGTTGCATCCTTCTTTTGCCTCTAAGCATCTTTTATAAGAACAGTCCTCATGTTACAATCTCTATGGCGTTAAAGAAAAAATGCTTATTTGCTTTTATTTGCTTTATGTAAAAAACGCAGACATGCTCTATATATAATAGGTATAAAAGCTTTGAAAATATCAAAATGGCAAAAATGCCATATTCAAGTGTTGGCACTGTGTTTTATTTCTGATTAATGTTGGTCCTTTTAAAACGTTAAATCCATTGAATTTTCAAAAAAATAAAGTTAATTTGAAAATACAATGATTTTATTTAAATAATTTTTGATTTTTCTTTGGGACTTTAAATGATTTTTAGTACTTTTGTGCTTGTAAATTGTTAATGGGCTTGTTCGTTGATAATGATGAGCGAAACATGAAAAAATAAAGCTCACACAAGTCTCGAACATGATGTTTGCAGCGTAACCCTCAACGTCCAGACAAGGGAAACCAAATTGTTTAGACAAGTGTAAGTTAACCAAAAAATGATATCAAAAAGTGCGTAAGGTTTATATATTCATACTGATGATATTGACTCTGCTTGCGGGCTGCGAGATAAAGATCAAGCCCAACAGCGACGATGGTGACGGTGGACAGCCAGTGGAGGTCCAACGCTACGACCGTTTGGAGAGCCGCTACCTTACCACAGGCGATTTCTCAGCTCTTCAGCAGATGAATATTGACTACCCCATGGAGACACGCACCCTTGTTGAGGACGTGTTGCAGCTGGGTGAGGTCAATGATCCCGACATAAACAACAAGTTTTTGAGGTTCTATCAAGACACCGTCCTTCAGACGCTCATTGCCGATGTGGAGGTGCAGTATGCGAGCATGAACGATGTAAACAAACAGTTCCGCAACGCCTTTAAGCAGCTCGGCAAGCTCATTCCGGGTGTGCGCGTGCCGGTTGTCTATTCGCAGATTGGCGCTCTTGACCAGAGCATCGTCATAGGCAACGGCTCCATAGGCATAAGTCTTGACAAGTATCTGGGTTCCGATTACCCTCTCTATAAGAAATATTATACCCCGCAACAACGCAGCATGATGCAGCGCAAGTATATTGTGCCCGATGCTATGGGGTTCTATATCCTCAGCCTCTATCCTCTTGATAACCACGATGCTTGCTCGCAGCAAGAGCGCGACGAGCACGTTGGAAAGGTCTTTTGGGTGGTAAACAAGATAATGGGTAGTGCCGTCTTCCATGGCAGCTACATCGACAAGGCCAACTTGTTTATGAGCCAAAAACCAACACCATCCGTCGACCAGTTGTTTGGCAAGGAAAAATAAGAAACGGTGAAACCTTAACTGTCTCTTGCTTTACTCTCCGATAGCTCCTGTGCGAAACGCGTTTTCAAAGTTTTTCTCGTTTCTTTCTACCGTAGCTTCTTCCCTTGATATGCTCCCACAGCCCTCATGTGATTGACGAGAAGGTTGGTAAACTCATGATTCTTAAGGCCCCATTTGGGGGCTATGAGCAAGTCGGCAGGCGATTGGCTAACGAATCGCTCCAGCACGATATCCTCCCTTATGTGCTCAATGTAAGCCGTGACAAGATCAATATACTCGTCGGCCGTGTATAGCTTGAACGGCTGTCGGGCATACTCCTCTGCCAGCTGCGTGCCGCGTATAATCTGCAGCTGGTGAAGCTTAAGGATGTCGAGAGGAAGGGCTGACACCGTAGCAGCCTGACGAATGTTGTCTTCTGCCTTCTCGCCAGGCAAGCCGAGGATGATGTGACCACAAGTCAGGATGCCACGTTCATGAGTGGCTGTGACGGCGTGGCGTGAACACTCAAAATCGTGACCGCGGTTGATGCGAAGGAGCGTAGTGTCGCTTACCGACTCGATGCCATACTCGACCGTAAGGAAGCAATGGCGCTTCAGTCCCTCAAGATAGTTGAGCAAGGGAGCATCGACACAGTCGGGTCGTGTGCCGATGATCAAGCCCACCACGCCATCCTGAGAGAGAGCCTCCTCGTAGCGACGGCGCAACACGTCAAGTGGGGCGTAGGTGTTGGAGAAAGCTTGAAAGTAGGCCAGATACTTCATGTCGGGATATTTATGCGCGAAAAACTCCTTACCCTCGCTAATCTGCTCTGCAATTGTCTTCTCTGGCTTACAGTAGGACGGGTTGAACGTGCGGTTATCGCAGAAAGTGCATCCCCCGTGCGACACCTTGCCGTCGCGGTTGGGACAGGAGAAGCCCGCGTCGATAGAAATCTTCTGCACGCGGAACGGAAACTGGCGTCGGAGCCAAGAACCGTAATCGTTATAGAGAGGTTTGTTCATTGTTGACTTTTTATTTTGCAAAATTAATGAAAAACGTGGGAATGGTTGCAATATTTTTTGTATCTTCGCATCAATAATCGCGATTTTATGTCGCACAATGATTTTGATTAACAATTTATCTAAAAAATAATGAAACGATTACTATTCATTTTCACAGCATTATTTATGTTAACAGCACATGTGTCGGCAGGTGGCAAGATAACCATTCCCGACATAACAAGTGGCAAGTTTGCGGCCAAGACCGTGAACGGAATAAACCCCATTGAAGGTACCGACACCTACGCACGCATAAGCGATGACGGCAAGCGTGTCGACTGCTATTCGTTCAAGACAGGCAAGCTCCTGCGCAACCTGTTTGACGTCAGCAACACCATGGGCAAGAAAATCGACAGCTTCGACGGTTACATCCTTTCGCCCGATGGCACACGCATGCTCATACAGACCAAGACCAAGAGCATCTACCGCCGCTCGTTCACGGCTGTCTACTATCTCTATAACATAGCCTCGCGCAAACTTGAGCCTCTTTCTGACGGCGGACCGCAGCAGGTCCCCGTGTGGTCGAAGGACGGTCTGCAGGTGGCGTTTGTGCGCGAGGGTAACATCTATCTTGTGAAGCTTCTCTACGACAACGCAGAGGTGCAGGTCACGAAGGACGGCAAGTTTAATGAGGTTATAAACGGTCTGCCCGACTGGGTGAACGAGGAAGAGTTCGGTTTTAACCGTGCCCTTACGTTCAACGCCGATGGCACAATGATCTGCTGGCTGCGCTATGATGAGAAAGATGTCAAGACCTACTCGTTACAGATGTATAAAGGCATGAAGCCTGAGAAACAGGAGAACGCCGTTTATCCAGGTTTCTACTCATACAAATATCCTAAGGCTGGCGAGGATAATAGCAAGGTGACGGCATGGAGCTACGACATTAAGTCGCACCGCATAAGTAAGCTGCAAGTGCCTCTTGACGCCGACGGCTACATGCCCCGCATCAAGGCCACAGATGACGCAAGCAAGGTGGTGGTCTACACCATGAACCGCCATCAAGACGAGCTCTGCCTCTACAGCGTGAACCCACGCAGCACCGTGGCACAGCTCATCGTGAAGGAGCATGTGGAGAAATATGTTAAGGAGGAGGCTATGGAGGCTGTGACATTCATAGGCAACAATGTGTTGCTGCCCAGCGACCGTAGCGGTTTCATGAAGCTCTATATCTACTCGATGAACGGACAGTTGCATCGCACTATTGGTGGCGACTATGACATCACGGCGGTCTATGGATACGATGCCAAGACTGGCGATGTCTACTATCAGGCTGCAGCCCTTGGACCCTCTGACCGTCAGGTGTATGTGGCTCACAAGAACGGCAAGACCGTGCGTCTGAGCGACAAGAAAGGTTGGAACACGGCACTCTTCTCTGGCGACTACCAGTATTTTGTAAACACCTGGAGCGACTATAACACACCTTATGTCGTGACAACACGCGACAACAACGGACGTGTAATCTCCACGCTTCAAGACAACGCCGACCTGAAGGCAAAGGTGGCAGAGAGCGGCTTTGCCAAACGTGAGCCTTTCAGCTTCACCACATCAGAGGGTGTGCAGCTCAACGGATGGATCTTGAAGCCTCTCAATTTTGACGCCTCAAAACGTTATCCGGTCATCATGCACCAGTATAGTGGTCCCGGCTCACAGCAGGTAACCGACTCGTGGAGCGCTGGTTCCATGGGGCAGGGTGGTGCCTTCGACTCTTATCTTGCTCAGCAGGGTTTCATCGTGGTGAGTGTAGACGGACGTGGCACAGGCGGACGTGGTGCCGACTTTGAGAAGTGTACCTATCTCAAGATCGGAGACCTTGAGTCGAAAGACCAGGTTGAGGCTGCGCTCTACCTCGGTTCGCTGCCTTTCGTCGACAAGGACCGCATAGGAATATGGGGATGGAGCTACGGTGGCTTCAACACCCTCATGAGCATGAGCGAGGGACGTGGCGTGTTCCGTGCAGGTGTGGCAATTGCGCCTCCCACAAGGTGGCGCTTCTACGACTCTATCTATACTGAACGTTACATGCGCACACCTAAGGAGAACCCCGATGGCTATGATGTGAACCCCATTGTGCGTGCTCATAAGCTCCATGGAGCTTTGCTCCTCTGCCACGGCACAGCCGACGACAATGTGCATCCGCAAAACTCGTACGAGTATGCAGAGGCGCTTGTACAGGCTGACAAAGATTTCCGCGAGCTTTATTATACCAACCGTAACCACAGCATCTATGGTGGCAATACGCGCAACCATCTGCTGCGCCAGGTGGCGAACTTCTTTGTTACCGAGCTGAAGTGATTTGAATTTTGAGTCTTGAATTTTGAATTATCGGCTTTCAGCCGATGTTGAATTATTGAATTTTGATTTAGATTTTATATTAGGAATCTTAATTTGGAAAATTATTTAGGTTTTGCTCTCCTTAACTAAAAAATGAGCAATTCCTAATTGCAGCAAACCGCAACAATTCTAAATTCAAAAATCAGAAAAAGGCTGAGTTCCGTTTATATGGAACTCAGCCTTTTTTAGGCTTTGTCTGAGGACGTCAAAACGAAAATTGAAAAATCCCATTGCTTTCGCTTGTTGGAGATCTATTATACAAGAAAGTGTGTAACAGTAGCTTTGTACCATCATCTGAACATTTCCTAAACAATTGCTAATTTTCTTCATTTGCCGTTTAAGAGCCGTTAATATGTTAAATTGGAATGTTAAAATGGAATAAAGATATAAGCCAAAATGGCACATTCACAAATTTTGCTCTTATTTTTGCAGTCGTGAAAACAAACTATGGGCTACATAAACGGCCTTTAGGAAGATAAAAACAATACAATAAAAAACATAATGACAAAATAAAACGACAAAAGCAAAACGACAAAAGCAAAACGATAACAAAGATAAGTAGACCATAACAGATTAAACATCTTTATTTAACAAACATGAAATTATAAACTAAAAAGGTAATAGATATGAAAAAGTATTCAAAGTATTTGTTAGCTGCAATGTGCGTCGTGGCATTGGCGTTCTCTGCCGGCGCATTTATCAAGGTTAATGCGGCAAGTGCAACCGTGGCACCAGGACAGCCCGTAGACCTTACATACGCTGCCGAGAAATCGCTTCCGTCGGTGGTACACATCCTTTGCACACGCAACAGTAAGGTGGAGACCGTGGAGGTGCAAAGCAACCCGTTCGACGATTTCTTCAGCGATCCATTCGGATTTTTTGGAAACCCTAATCAGGGCAATGGAGGTAAGCAGAAACGTCAGTATCGCACACCCAAGCAGCAAGGCTCTGGATCGGGCGTGATCATTTCTGCTGATGGCTACATCGTTACTAACAACCATGTGGTGGAAGGTGCCGACGAGCTGACCGTGACACTTAACGACAATAAGGAATATTCAGCCCGAATTATCGGTACTGACAAAACGACAGACCTCGCACTCATAAAGATTGACGGCAAGAATCTGCCTGCCATCACCATCGCCGACAGCGAGAAGATCAAGGTTGGCGAATGGGTGCTCGCCGTGGGCAACCCCTTCAATCTCACCAACACCGTGACAGCGGGCATTGTGAGCGCCAAGGGTCGTTCGCTCTATCAGAACGGCGTAGAGTCGTTCATACAGACCGATGCTGCCATTAATCCCGGCAACTCGGGTGGTGCGCTCGTCAACACCAAGGGTGAGCTTATCGGCATCAACGCCATGCTCTACTCGCAGACAGGCTCGTTCAGCGGCTATGGATTCGCCATTCCTACATCTATCATGAACAAGGTGGTGGACGACCTGAAAAAATATGGAACCGTGCAGCGTGCTGTAATCGGCATCCAGGGACAGGATGTGAAGAACTATGTTGACGCTCAGAAAGACAAGGATAAGGATGTGGACCTCGGCACAATGGAGGGCATCTATGTGGCTAAGGTAACTGAAGGAAGCGCAGCCGAAGAGGCTGGTCTTAAGACAGGCGACGTGATCGTGGCTGTTGACGGTAAGAACGTTAGCAAGATGGCTGAGCTGCAAGAGATCCTCGCTCAGAAGCGTCCGGGCGACAAGGTGTCGCTGACCTACCTGCGCGACAAGAAGAAGAGCACCAAGACAGTCACTCTGAAGAACGAGCAGGGCAATACTAAGGTTGTGCAGAAGGCTGACCTGGATGTGCTGGGTGGAAACTTCCGTGAGGTTACTGCCGAGACAAAGCGTCAGCTCAACATCAGCTATGGTCTTGAGGTTACAAAGATAAGCAATGGCAAACTGAAGGATAGAGGCATGATCAAGGGCTTTGTCATTCAGCGCGTTAACGACACACCAATGAAGACCATTGAGGATCTACAGCAGGTTGTCAAAGAGGCTTCTACAAGTCGTGAGCCGGTGCTCTACATCCAGGGTGTTTACCCAACAGGCAAGAAGGGCTATTTCGCTATTGATCTTGAAAACGAATAAGGCTCTTAGTTTAAAGAGCTCTCAGTTTAGAGACAAGATTTTAGTATAATCGAGTAGGAGGTAAACACTAATTATAGGTGTTTATCTCCTATTTTCGTGT